>Ga0105102_10000715_pt1 | contig 10288 bp, 7 predicted proteins | sample PPLLaktember2015_FD_87032 | JGI IMG/M metagenome (GOLD analysis project Ga0105102, IMG submission 87032) | Freshwater sediment microbial communities from Prairie Pothole Lake near Jamestown, North Dakota, USA - PPLs Lake P7 Core (6) Depth... | ecosystem: Environmental > Aquatic > Freshwater >...
AGCGACGGGCGTTTATTTGCTGATCATGGGTATCGCCTGCAGCGGCCAGGTGAGATTGCATTAATCCTGTCACACCGGAACGAGTCTCCCACCCCCAATTCCAAAAGCCATGCCTTCCCTTGACTTAGGTCAATGACTCTCTAGAGTATTTCAGGAGAATGGGATCTGACGTGGAAAAGAATGCCCTCCCTTCGACATTGATTGATCTGAAATCCTGCGACCGCTCCTTTGGCCTTGAGGTGAACGAGCGAAGCGGGGAGACCGTTGGACTGTGCTGGCACTGTCGAACGTGTGCCGGAGGATGTCCTTATGTGAAGGCGATGGACTATCATCCTCACGCCGTGTTCCGCCTGGTGCAGTTAGGACTCCGGAAGGAGGCGCTGGAAAGCTCCACCATATGGATTTGCGTGAGCTGCAACACCTGCTCCATCCAGTGCCCCGCGGCCATCGACATCCCGGCGATCATGGATGCGCTCCGACACATGGCCGTGGAAGAGGGGGTGAAGATCGCCCAACCTGAAATCGTGAAATTTCATGAAGAAGTTCTTGGCAGCATCGAGCGATACGGAAGAACCCACAAGCTCGAAATCATGATGAGGTACAAGGTCCGGATGCGGCAGTGGTTCCAGGATATGGACCTGGGTCTCAAAATGCTCAGCCGGCGTAAACTGGACCTTACGCCCTCAAAGATCGATCGGCCTGAGGAGGTGAGCCGGCTCTTCACCGGTACCGCTAAAGATGGCAAGTATTGAGAAAATGGATCTTTCCTATTTCCCTGGATGCTCCCTGGCGACCACGGCCAAGGAGAGCAACCAGTCACTCATGAAAGTGTGCGAGAAGCTCGGGCTCAACCTGATCGAACTGGAGGACTGGAACTGCTGCGGATCCTCATCCGCTCATAGCATGGACCAAAAACTGGCCTTCAGGCTGGCGGCCAGGAATCTTTCCCTCGCCCCCTCAGGCAGACCCCTTCTGGTGATGTGCCCAACCTGTCTCCATCGGCTTAAGCTTGCTCACAAAGTTATCGCGGAGAACCCCGAGGCTAGAGCTCAAGAAGAAGCCCGATGGGGCCGGCCTATCGACCCAGGGCTGAAAATCGTCCATTTTTTTGAGTTGCTCTCCGACGTTGAACCCAGCCGACTGGAGGCCGCTCTGGTGAGGCCGCTGAGAGGGCTGAAGGTTGTCCCCTACTATGGATGCATGCTGGCCCGTCCGCCTTCTCTCAGGAAGGAGAGAAACTACCACGGGCTCATCGAGAAAATCCTGATCAGCCTCGGGGCTGAGAGCCTTTCCTGGTCATTTTCAGCCCGATGCTGCGGAACCTTTCTCTCGGCGGCGAGGCCGGATATTGCCGTGCCTTTGGTGAACGAGATCATCGGAGGGGCGGTGAAGGCAGGAGCCGAGTGTATCGTCACTGCATGCGCCATGTGCCAGCTCAACCTGGAAATTCGCTGCACCTTGAAGGACAGAATCCCGACCCTTCATTTCTCGGAGATCCTCGCTTTTGCCTTCGGAGCAAAGGGGTCAACGAAGTGGTTCAGGCGGCACCTGGTGGACCCCATGCCTCTCCTGAAGGCCAAAAAACTCATTCCGTAGCCGGAGGGGTCCAGCCCATGACCCGATTCCGGCCGCCGTTCTTGGCCTCATACAACGCTTGGTCAGAGGCATTGACCAAGCCGTTCCAATCCTGTATCCCTTCCTCGAGGGCAGCAGCCACGCCAATGCTCACCGTTATCTTCACGGTCGTGCCTTGCCATACAAAAGAGCGCTTTTCAATCTCCCTCCTCAACTTGTCGGAGACCTCCATGGCCAAAGCCTTGCTGACTTCAAGAAGGATAATGGCCATTTCGTCTCCACCGTAGCGGGTCACGATATCCGTGTTCCGCACGCAGTCTTTCAAGAGGCGGCCCACCTCTTGAAGAATGAAGTCCCCGCAAGGATGGCCGTAGTGGTCGTTCACATCTTTGAAGCGGTCGATGTCGAGCATCAGAAGGGCAAACCGGTGATTGTAACGGCGGGCCCGTTTGTATTCCGTATCGAGGACGCGCATCAGGTACCGATAGTTGTGCAATCCGGTGAGCCCGTCTGTAGTGGAAAGTTCCTCCAGCATCTTGTTGGCCTTGACGAGTTCAGCGGTGCGCTCCTTAACCTGGATTTCCAGGTCAGCACGGGCTTTTTCCAGAGCCGTTTCCGCCTGCTGACTCCTGGAGTGAAGAAGCGCGTTTTCAATAGCCATGGAGGCAAGACTGCTCAGGGCCGTGTAGAAAAAGAGATCCTCTTTTTGGAAACGCTGCGGCTCGTGCATGGCGTGCATGTACAGGACACCAACGGGCCCGGCTTTGCTCAGGATCGGGACACAAACGATGGACCGGATCCGGCTGAGCTGGATGCTTTGAGAAAAGCGCTCCTTACCTTCATCCCAGGTATCTGAGATCATCACCGCTTTGGCCTGCTCGAAAACGCGGCGAACAATCGTTCGGCTGAAGGGCGGAACCCCAGATCCGACCTGGTCTCTGACTCGTGAGACCACCTCTTTCAATTCCCTGCTTTTTTCATCGATCATGAGGATGGCCCCGCCGTCGATTCTTTTCAGGAAGAGAAGAAGAGAATCCATGATCTTGGCGCAGGTCTCTTCAACCCCTGCGGAGTGCCCGATCTCGAGGGCAAGCTGGTAAAGCTGTTCCAGCTTCTTTCTGTCGGTGAGAAGGGTGTCGTTCTCTGAGCTTTCATCCCTTGGGGTTGCGAACTGCCAGGAAAGATCAAAGGAGTATTCACGGCTGACGGGGTTTTTGATGCAAGCCTCCCCGACACAGATCAGAATGTTGCCGATGGCAGCGGGAAGACCCTCAGGCAGTTCATAAGATTCCCCGCTCTTGAGTGCGCCGCCGTCGATCCATGTCCCGTTCTGGCTTCGCAGGTCTTCGATGAAGACCTTGGAGTCTTTCTGGAAGACCTTGGCGTGTTTCCTGGAGACAGAAGGGTCCTGAATCTGGATGTCGTTGTCCTTGTCTCTCCCTATGAAGAGGCTTTTGGCGTTGATTTCGAAAGAACGACCGGCCAGGGGGCCGTTTAAGAAATAGATTTTAGACATGGCACTTTGCCCTGATTCTCTTTTTGAATAGAAGGTATTCTTGGCGAGCAGGCGCTCTTCGCACAGAAGGAATATGAGAACCTGGAGCGTGGAAGAATACTAAGCGGGGGAAATGAAGTCGCTCATTAAAGGACTTGACCGCGCTCTAGAAGGATACCTTTTTCCGAATTGTTTCAGATCGAATGATGGGGACCAGCGTCCAAATAGAATCATGGACCATCAATGAACATGGTGTTGAGCTCCATTCGAAAAATGCTGACGCCTAGGATATCACCAATAAGCTCCATTTTCAATGGATTAATCGTGATTAACTCGTAAAAAGCCTTCTAAGCTGTCACCCCGGCGGAAGCCGGGGTCCAGAACTTCTTGGTATTCCTGGATTCCGGCGCCTGTCCCGGACCCCGATCCGGGATCCGCCGGAATGACGGAAAAGGGCGTTGTCTGAATTCTTACGAGGCCGTCAATCGTCCTTTACCGAAGTTTCGAACTTGAGCCCGTATTTTTCAATCTTGGAGTGAAGCGTGGGCCTGGAGAGGCCGAGGAGCTTGGCAGACTGAGAGCGGTTCCCTCCGGTGATGGTCAGGGCTTCGCTAACCAGGATTCGGGAAAAACGATCGATGCATTTTTCAAAGAGATCTTCCTCCGGTCCTGAAAGGATTCTGTCTCTGACCCACTGCCGAATAAAGTCGTCCGCACCTTCTCCACCTGTGGCCGGCCCCGGGGCGTGGCCGCTGATCGCCTGGGAAATAATCTCAGTGCTGATCGGCATGCCGCGATTGAAGATCAGGGCCTTCTGGATGGTGTTCGCAAGCTCTCTCACATTGCCGGGCCAGGGATAGTGCTCGAGAATGGAAAGGGTTTCCCTGGTGAGCCCGGGATTCGGCATGCCCATTTCTGAAGCGTAACGGGAGAGAAAATACTCTGCCAGAAGCGGGATGTCGCTGCTTCTCTCCCGCAGAGGAGGAAGCCGGATGGTCACGACCTTGAGGCGGTAGTACAGGTCTTCCCTGAACCTCCCTTCAGAAAGGGCTTTCTCGAGATCCCGATTGGTGGCTGCCAGAATCCGCACGTCCACATCAATCGTGTCTCTCCCCCCTAGACGCTCGAGGCTTCTTTCCTGGAGGAGGCGCAGGATTTTGGATTGAATGCTGAAGGGCATGTCGCCGATTTCGTCGAGGAAGACCGTGCCTTGGTTGGCCTGCTCGATCTTGCCGACCCGGCGAAAAGAGGCTCCGGTAAAAGCGCCCTTTTCATAACCGAAAAGCTCGCTCTCCAGAAGAGTCTCAGGAATGGCCACGCAGTTGATGACCAGGAAGGGCTTGCCGGCTCTCAGGCTGTGATGATAAATGGCCCGTGCCACCAGTTCCTTCCCCGTGCCGGATTCCCCGCGGATGAGGATGGTAGCGTCTGTGGAGGACACTCTTCCGATCGCTTTGTAGACATCCTGCATGGGTTTGCTTCGGCCGATGAGCGCCTCCCGGGAACTCAGTTCAGGGTCTGTATTCATGTCCACAGGAGAACGCATGAATCGCCCTGCTTCGAGGGCTTGTTTGATTTGGGAGAGCATGTCCGGAATGTCGAAAGGCTTCAGGATGTAATCAAAGGCGCCCATCTTGGTCGCTTCAATAGCGGTCTCCGTGGTTCCATAGGCCGTCATGATGATCACGGGCAGCTTAGGCTCTATCTCGTGAATCGCCTTAAAGGTCTGCAACCCGTTCATGCCGGGCAGGCGAACATCCAGAATCACTAGGTCAGGGACCTTGGCGTGAATGATTTTGAGGCCGGCTTCTCCGGAAGGAGCGCTTTTTACAGAGTATCCTTCTTCAGTGAGCAGACGCTCGAAGCTCTTCCGCAAGTGCTCGTCATCGTCAATGATCAAAATGGTGTCCACTGTTTGACTCCTCTCGATCTGTCGCCTCTCTTCATTTCTTGGCCGTGACGGGCAGGATCAGGGAGAACTCCGCACCCTGGCCTTCCTTCGATTCAAGATCCAGACGGCCTCCATGCTCCTCCACGATACGGACCGCAATGCTCAGTCCCAATCCGGAACCCTCCTCTTTGGTTGTGAAGAAAGGTTCAAAGACCCTTGCTCTGAGACTCTCTGCGATGCCGGGACCGTTGTCACGGACTCGCACAACGCCGACTTGCCCAAGGGACGGGTCAACAGCTTCTTCCTCTCGGATGACAAGAGACCCGCCCCCTTTCATCGCCTCACAGGCATTCACCATGATGTTTACGAGAACTTCCTTGAGCCGATCGGGATCCGCCTGCAAAACCGGCAGCCGCTCATGGCGCTCGACCTGCACGCTCACCTGGTAGGACTCCAGGCGGTGGGTCATGAGCTTCAGAGCCAGGTCAACGATTTCAGAAGGGCTGATCTTTTGCATCCTGAGTTTGGGAGGGCGCGAGAACTCGAGGAAACTCTGAACCAGGCTGTCGAGGTGAAGAATCTCCTCTGAGATGACCTGAAAATCTTCTCTCTGCTGTGGGTTGAGATCGAGGCTGCGGTCCAGAGAAAAGAGGCGCATCTTCACGGAGGTCAGAGGATTGCGGATGCTGTGAGCCATGCTGGCAGCGAGTTTTCCCACCACCACCATCTTCTCCGCCTGGAGGAGGTGCTCACGGCTCCTCTCCAGTTCGGTCTGCGTCTGGTCTATTCCTTCAATCAAGCCCCGGACGCTGCGGCTGAGCGCTTTGACCTCGTCTCCGGTTTCCTCCGGTCTTGCTCCGGGGTCGGCCTCGTGAGCCAGTCTCCTGAGAGGCTCCAGAATGTCGTTGACCAGCACAAAGGCCAAAATCACGCCTAGAAGCAGAACCGCCAGAACAGCTGTCCCGGCAATCAGCCGGAGCCTTTCGGCCTGGGCATAGCTCTTGTCTTTGAGGAGTGCAATCCGCTTTGTGTAGAAGTCCTTGAACTGCCTGCAAAGCTCAAGCACCTTTGAGAAGTCCTTGCTCACTTCCTTGAGAAGCCGGTCTCCGGTGACTGTGTCGCGGGCCTTGTAGAATTCGATGCTCTGATCTTTCAGGATGATGTAGCGGAGATACTCCGACTCTATTTGATCGAGAAGCTGTTTCTGAGAACCAGAGAGCGTTAAGACACGAGCTTCTTCAAGCTGCGCCTTGAAGGTTTTCCGATGCTCTTGGAGGTTTTCCAGCCAGCGGGCGTCGCCATCCAGAAGAAAATGCGAAGCATCACCCCTTTGCTGGATCAACGCCGATTCGAGAGCTTCGGCGGTCTGGTAGGCGGCGAGGTTCTTGTCCACCAGGTCAGCGAGAAGGCTCTCCATTCGGTAGGTGTACCAGACCATGATCAGGCCGCCCACAAGAGTGATCGCCACCAGTGCGGTCAGGACAGTGTAGACACGGACACGAGGGCTGATTTTTCGCCATGACTTCAGATTCATTGAACGCCACCCCTCAGGAGGGGACACTGTATTTCTTAAGTTTTGTGTGGAGCGTTTTCCGCGTAATGCCCAGGCGCCTTGCCGCCTCGCTCTTGTTGCCTCCGGTGATCTCCATGGCATTCAGAATGGTCGCTTTCTCGACTTCATCCAGGGGGAGGTCTCCGGAAAGGGTTTCCTTTGAAAGAGGCGTTGCGGCCTCCTGCGCAAGGAGCGGGAGGTCTGCCGTGTCCAGGTAGTCGGTCCTGGCAAGGACCACACCGCGCTCCACTGCATTCATCAACTCCCTCACATTGCCGGGCCACTCATGCTTGAGAAGCCGATCCATGGCTTGGGGAGTGAAGCCTTTCATTTTTTTGCGGTTCTTCTCGGAAAAGACTCTCAGAAAGTGCTGAGCCAGCAGAGGGATATCTTCCCGACGCCGCCGCAGAGGAGGGAGAACGAGCGTGACCACGTTGAGGCGATAGTAAAGGTCTTCCCTGAATCGTCCGGTTTCGATTTCTTGGAGCAAGTCCTTGTTGGTCGCGGCAATCACCCGAACATCCACACGGATGAGTTCCTCGCCTCCCACGCGAATGAACTCCCTTTCCTGAAGAACGCGAAGAAGCTTCACCTGCATGGCAGGAGACATTTCGCTCACCTCGTCCAGGAAAAGGCTCCCTCTGTGGGCCTGAAGAAAGCGCCCTTCTTTTCTTTTGTAAGCCCCTGTGAAGGCTCCTTTTTCATGCCCGAAGAGCTCGGATTCCAGAAGGGTTTCCGTGATGGCGGCGCAGTTGATCTTTACAAAGGGAGCCTCTTTGCGGGGGCTGTTGAAATGAATGGCCCCCGCGATCATCTCCTTCCCGGTGCCGGACTCCCCGGTGATCAGAACCGTTGCTTCTGAGGGCGAGACCTGGGCCACGGTTTCAAGGAGCCTGACCATGGCCTGGCTTCTTCCGATGAGGTTCTGCCGGTCAAAATGCTTGCCAAGACTTTCGCGAAGCAACCGGTTCTCTTCCTTCAAATGGACGTGCTCCATGGCTCTTTCCATGGTGAGGTGAAGCTCGTCAAAATCAAGGGGCTTTGTCAGATAGTCATAGGCACCGCTTTTCAGAGCTTCGACAGCTGTTTCCACCGAAGAAAATGCGGTCATGATGATGACCGGGATGGAAGGGTTGAAGGCCTTGATCTCCGTAAGGGCCTGAAGCCCGGAGACCTTGATCATCCGGACATCCATGAGCACCAGATCAAAAGCCTGGTGCTGGACTTTTTCGATGGCGGTGGCGCCGTCGTCGGCCTCCGTCACGGCATAGCCCCATCCCGAGAGAAGGGTGCGCAGCATGGTCCGATGGCCCGGATCATCATCAACCACAAGGATGGTGTTCTTCTTTTCCATGTTCTAAGCCCCCGTTGCCGGGATAAGCACGGTGACCGTGGTCCCGCGGCCGATTTCGCTTTCCACCCTCACTTCCCCTCCGTGGGCTTCGATGATCTTGTGCACGATCGCCAGCCCGAGCCCTGTGCCGGTTTGCTTTGTTGTGAAATAGGGATCGAAAATGTGCTCCAGGTCCTCTTTCCTGATTCCCGAACCTGTATCGGAAACCATGATCTTTACCCAGGCGGAGCCGTCATCCACGGAAAGCGAGACGCTGAGCGTGCCTCCCGGATCCATCGCCTCGACAGCATTCAGGTAGAGATTCAAGAGCACCTGGTTGATTCCGTCCGGATCCAGGTTGACCTCCCTGATCTCTGAGGGGAGGTGAGGCAAAACCCGAATCTGTTTTGCCGAGGCTTGCCTCTCGATCATCTTGAGGGAGTGTTGGATCAAGCTCTGAAGAGAAGCCCGCTTCTTCTGAACGACCGGGGGACGGGCAAACTCCAGGAGCTGGGTGATGACCCTGTTGAGCCGATCCACTTCCTGAATCATGATCTCGGAGGTCTTCTGATCGTCGGGGTTGTCTCTGTAGCGTTCTTTGAAATAAGTCGCGAATCCTTTGATGGAGCTCAAGGGGTTTCTGATTTCGTGGGCGACTCCTGCCGCCAGTCTTCCAAGGGAGGCAAGGCGCCGGCTGGTTTCCACCTCCCTCTTGAGGCTTTGAACTTCTGTCAGGTCCCTGCAAAGGAGGATGGTGCCCCACACCGTGCCGTCTTCTCCTTTCAAAGCCGAAAGAGTGACGTCCAGCGGGACAACTCTTCCGTCAGGAAACGAGCAGTCAAACTCCTTTGCCATTGCGGTTCGGGTGCTGTCCTTCAATGTCGCGACCATATCAAGAACATGGCGAGGAAGCACTTCAGAAGCGGTTCTCCCAATGGCTTGATCCGAGGCGAGTCGAAGTGTCGCCTCCGCCGCCTGGTTGAAAGAAATGATTCGGCCATTTCCGTCCATGGCCACCAGACCGACAGGCATTCTTTCCACCACGTTGTCGGAAAAGGCTTTGATTCGTGTTAAAGAGGTTCGGGTTGAACGGTAGGCTTGCGCAAGAAAAAGAGAGAAAACCCCGGCAAATCCGATCAGGAGAAGAATGGAGGCCAGCAGGATGGTGTTGGTCGTGTCCTGCTTTCTGACCGCTTCGATGGGGCCCATGTCCAGGCCTACAAAAATGATCTCCGGTTGTTCAGGCGGAGGAATCTCCTCCCGCATCTCCTTTGGCCATGGGCCCTGCATCCGTCCTCCATGGGAGCCTCGAAAAGGGACTCGCGTTGGCGAAAAACGGCGAAAGACCTCAAAGGTGGAGGCTCCATCCGGCGTGGAAATCTGGCGCCACTGCACCTTTTCCGATCGTGAAATGCGCTGAAGATCCAGGTCGGTCCCATGCGTTTTTCCGATCTCCCCCTCATCACTGTGTGCAACGATATTCCCGGTCGCATCGGTGACCATGAGATAGACAATGTCCGGTGTCTGTGCAGTTTCACTGATGAGACGTTGAACACGGAAGCCTCCTCCGCGCGTTCCCATCATTCCGGTCCTGGTGCCTGCTTCAATGGATCGGATCAGGGCCGATCCTTTCTCCGTGAGCAGCCGCACGACATACTCCCGTTCTTTGCTGATGTTCTGGAGGGTCCAGAACACAAAGATGGGAACCAGAATAGCCACTGCGCCAAGAATGATCCACGGTGGGACAGCGATGACATATTGCTTCAATCCTCTATTCATGTTTGATGCCCCCACAGATCACTCATTGAAGCAAGATAAGTACCATATGGTTTTTTGTAATGATTTGGGCACGAAGGCGGCTGCCCATTCCATCATACTGGATACTTTCTACCCATTTAGACCAAGTAAACGGGTAATTATTATCCACATTCAGGGGTAACTTTCAAGATTAGGTTTTTGTGAGAAGGGGGAAAAATCTATTTTCTAATATAAAGTCAAATAGTTACAATCAATATCCAAGTTCTGGCACAACCTTTGCCTTATCATTCGGGCATAAGCAAACAATTCCTTGGAGGAGGTAAAATCAAATGAAGAGAGCATTAGCAATCGTTGGTATCCTGGCTTTGGTGGCGGTCATTGCAGTTCCGGTACTCGCCCAAGGCCCTGGAGCAGGAAGGGGTCGGATGATGCAGGGTTATGGCCCAGGCGAGCCTGGCGCTGGTCCTCGATGGGCATGGGACGACAAGCTCACGGACGAGCAGCGGACTCAACTCGACAAGCTTCATCAGAAGTTCTTTGACGAAACGGCTGCTGTGAGAAGCCAGCTGGCGGCCAAGCATTCTGAACTCACTATTCTTATGAACACTTCCAACCCTGACCTGGAAAAAGCCAAGGCGCTTCAGAAAGAGCTCACCGATCTGAAAGGCAAGATGGGTCAGGAGA
>Ga0105102_10000716_pt1 | contig 10285 bp, 8 predicted proteins | sample PPLLaktember2015_FD_87032 | JGI IMG/M metagenome (GOLD analysis project Ga0105102, IMG submission 87032) | Freshwater sediment microbial communities from Prairie Pothole Lake near Jamestown, North Dakota, USA - PPLs Lake P7 Core (6) Depth... | ecosystem: Environmental > Aquatic > Freshwater >...
GCGCTGAAAATTCTACTGAGCCTTTATGTAGGATCTAGTATAATCTGAAACAATGTTCGTTATATTTCAAAGAATCATGTTGGTAACAGACGGGCTGAAAATTGGCACCGTGTTGCCACGGATAATCTACCTATGTAGGTTTTACTATAAGCCGAAACAAGGACAGACTGGGCTGAAAATTGAGATCACATCACATAAGAATATAGGTGACGTGGCCCTACTATACATACGAAAAAATATAATGGTAATTTGTTATCTGTTGGGGGTTGGGGCTGAAAATTGGCACTATGTCGCCACGTAGCGATACATAGAAGAACTCGTAGGACGAAACTTGGCGGGAAGATACAACTCTCCTGTTGATTGGTCATTCATCACCATAGAGAGAGAGAGCGCCTCCACATGGCTCCACCCAACCTGACTGGCATGGCATGGATTCGAACATCAATTAATTAATCAACAACCGATACTGAATGCCATATTTGAACTGTAAAGTTTGCATGCTGGTATCCCTTTACGACGTCCCCGAAGAGGGTCTGTTGTATTGTCATGTCAGCTGCACGGGATGTCAATCAGAATTTCTATGCTGCTTTGTTTGTGATTTGCAAGTTCATTTGCAAAATAGAACATTTGTAAGATTCGGACGTTCTCCTTCATCATATATGAGGCAACATTTTAAGGTTACCCACATCCATGCATTAAATGACGAAGAGATCCCTAAACAAGATCGTAGAAAAAGCAAACGGCAACGCGTCGATGAAAAAGTTCGTAATACTGCAAATTACAAAACACATGACAAAGTCGATGATCATGAAGACCATGATCGCTGGGCGGAACACGATCCATTTGTAGAAGCCGACTTCGGGTGTGGTGTTGACTGCAACGAAATGGGCAAGTTTAACAAAGATGACTCTGATGACATCCAATCAACGGAGGAAGCTTGTTTAGATGACAAAAATTTGTGCACTCCATTAATGATAAAGAATGCAATGACAGACGTGTTGACGACATGGGAAGAAATAGAAAAAAAAACATATGAGTGCTACATTGATTACATAACTTGTGACCTTGATCCGAATTCCCCACCTCTGGAAGAAGACATCCAGTTGGATCAGATGGATGAAGATGTGTCTCATATAGATGACATGCTCCCCACCACCTTAAGTGAAGGTGGCAACAGTTATTACAGCTATGATGACTTTTCGTTCTTTGACATGCGGGAAGAACATGAAAAGCTGATCAGAAGGAACAGTGTACGAAAGTCACACTGTCAAAACCAGCTATATTTTTATCAGAAGTATATTTATAAGGCGATAAATAATTGTGATGGTAGTGGTGGTTATCGTGGTTTGGTAGGCAGAGCAAACGTTGGTAATAGGGAGAATTCGCATATCTCTGTCAGCGAAAAGGAAGCGCGAGTTGTGTTCAAATATCACCACATCATATTGAAACTTCCTGGTGAATACAAACAAGACTTTGTGACTTACGACAATGAGAAATGCGAACTTTTCGGATTGGACTCCATAAATCACAAAAATGTCACAACAAAATTTCCGCGTGAAATGAAAGACGTTCAACGATTCTTGACAAAGGGTGCACACTCCATCATGAAGAATTTCCCAGTTCCCAAGGTATTTAATGTAAACAATCATGCATGTGTTGGTTTGGAAGAGACAATTCGAATTATGGCTGGTCATCACGGACTTTTTGGGTTTGCATGGGATGGTCGTACCCAGATGCCGAACAGAGATGGCCTAAATGGGACCAAAGCGGTGGCTGACCTCGTCAATGACATATTTGATGCCATGAAAAGTGACGGATTATCTGATGCATCCATTCGTGAGACCCATATCGGTTGGGTGTATTTTTGGAGTGACTCCTTTCTTAGATGTTTTGTTAAACAAAAAGATAATAGTGTCTGGATACTAACAGTCACCATCTGCCCTCCACTGAGCAAAATTAACTCTGGCAGATACACTCATGTATTGGCAATGGGGAAGAGTTCTGAAGACCACACATCTGTTATTGAATACTACTACAGAGAGGTCAAAAAATTGATGAAGGGATTTCATACTTATTTTGGAGCGACAAACGAAATTCGGCGCATGTCGGTTGGTTGTCTTTTCCATTCTTCTGATAGACCAGAAAGACAGTTCATCACCAACACAAGAAAAGAGGGACATTTCGGAAAGTGCTCCAATTATTCCTACTGTGTCGACTTTGACAAACTACCGGCATGCAAGGAATGCTATAAAAAAATCATTGTCGACGTTCTTTCTCGTCATCGTAGTTCGGAACATCGCCAATGCAATAAATGTTTTAGTTGGATTATTGATCCAAATGATCCACTGCAAAAAAGCTTCCCAGTCTCAGAGAATTACCCTTTGGGACCAGACGAAATAATTGTGGAAGGAGAGGCATTGAAGCCACCAGATTCTCGCAGACCTGGAATGAAATTTATCGCGCCAGTCTTGCTCACAGGAAGGTTCATGACGTCAGCTTGTTTGTTTGCGTACGAGGCAAGGAGATGCAATTATTGGTCGAAAGCAAACTTGGAAGAATACCTACGTACTTGCAATGTGAGACAATCTCGAATCGAGCATATTTAAATTTTGGTAAAAAATGACAAAGCCGAACAAAGGAGATCCAGTATCGATCAAATAGTTCCTCAATTATGGCTTCCAGAATACGATTGCTTCAGGAGACACAGATTTCCCATGGCACCTATGCACGCGATTGCACATAACATGACAGCACATGTCATGGATTTCCATCACCAGATTCTCTCGAAGTGGAAGAAGTTTAATGATTTCGTAGGCTTTGCCAATGAGATTATTTCTGACATTGAAACCTTCAAGCTAGAGTGGTGTAAGGTGAAAAGTCTACCAAAGGCATCATGGATTGGAGAAAATAAAATGGCCTTTGTGAGACTGTCTTCTTTTCTGTATGGAATGTTTTTCCTGAATGCAAATATCAATGCAGAGTTAAGCATTCATGTTTCCAACATGAAACGTATGGTCAATGCTTATCATGCTTTGGTATCTTTGTTGATGTCAAAGAAATCGAATTATGAGTGTAATGGACGTGACAACATGAGACTTTTCATGTCAACGGCACATTATGCGCAGCAACATTTTGGAAGTTTCACAGATTCAATTAACGAGGCGAAAAATGCCAATCAACAATCGAACCAGATAAATAGGAATGCCAATGACTTGGTGCAAAATATTTCTAGACAAGATATACTCGAGCTGCTTGATAAATTGGATATTCAGTCAGCTAATGGCATGCAATCCAATCGCATCAAACTTGGCAAGATTCCAATAAATGACCTAAAACAAAGACTTCAGGAACTGGGTGCTGCAACAAATGGGAAGAAAGCAGAATTACAAGAAAGATTATTCAACATGTTACTTGGAAGGGATGTCGAGCTGACAGAAACAACAAGTGAGACGCAAAATAATGCATCAGACAAAGCTATTAAAAATGAGGATCTTGTATGGAACAAAGGAGCTTGGCTTAGTTTACTTGCTAGCATTGAGGACCAGCAACAGTATTTGGGTCCGCTGACCTTCATTTGGTGAGTGCAGATTTTAGGCGACTGCAATTTTTCGAAACGTGTTCTTAGCTCTAATAATATACCGCGATCACCCGCAGGGAGGCTAGAGATGAAAATTCAATACAGGATCCTAAGGCGATCTTATGGGCCATGCGAAAATGTCAATTGTACCGTGAAGGAAAGATTAGGTTGCTTTACAAACTTACAGGCATGGAATTTTTGAACGAGGAGTATGAGGATGTTCATGCTCGGTGCGATAGGTATAAAGGTTATCATGTGTTTCCAAACAAGTCAGCGGTTGAAAATAGATTCCTAAAAGGGTGTCCATTGTCCTGTTTTTGTCTGGACGGTAGATGCAATGAAGTTCATGTTGCATTCAAAATTGACGAACATGAACAAAGAGGAGACGAACGTGAAATTACTTACCTGTCGTTCCGTTATCAGACGTCGCAAATGTATACTCACTACACAGGATTACAGTTTTGTCGATTTGTTTGTACTGATGAGGTGTCATCAGTTATGAAATCAAGCCTGAACATAGTGAATTATGCCCTCATGTTACCCTATTCAAGGAGAGGTTTTCCGTTCCAAAGTCAGTTTACTCTGGTGTATTCTGATTGGGAGGTGCTTTTGTGTGATAACAATGCTCCTGATAGCATGAAGGGACCTGTTTATGTTCATAGGCCACTTTTTGAAGATGTGTTGTCACAGTTTTAATTATATGTTGTAATTTGTGGTATATAAATTTAATGAGGATGTGCAAAGGAATCAGTACAAAACGTGTTGGCGACATGACGCCAAATTTCAGCCCTACGCTCTCTATGTAGATAAGAAGTGGAAAATAAATTAACTTGCCGCGGATTATTTTTACCACCAACATGTAATCATTCGATGCAGAACATGACAAACTTGACATAATGTATCAGTGCTTGTACAGAATAAAACATCCAGTCTCCGTGTAGTCATTCCGCAGCCATCGCGGCACCCCGCGTAAGGCGATATCTACCCACCCGCGGCCTGTTCCTCAACAAAATGTTACACGCCATTGAAACCTGTATCGAAATAACTGTCACAATCAAATCATCCCCATATCCTGCAGAGGAGGATGAAAGAATAGGCAATAATGAAACCCGAAACGCGGGCATACTCGATGATCCGAAAAAGCATAGGAAGGCGGCAATTCCCTCAGCCTTAGATTTTGGTCAAGTTGCTCATAGGAACGCACCAATTCCCTCAACCTTAGATGGTGGGCAAGTTGCTCGACAATCCGTGGTTGCAGGAGGGATCGTTCTTGGAGATGCGGCATGCAGGGTCGTTGGAATATTCCCATACCATGGAGGTCCGAAGGGTTTCGAGAAGAAGAATACCGAAGTTATTTATGTCAATGAAACATTTTCAACGGAGCGTTGCTGCGGCATTATAGGCAGAGCCAATGGCTTTGGCCTGTATGATCGCTTTTGCACAAAAAAGAATTGTAGTGTGAAAGCTCATCACAAATCAAAATTCATCCCCATGACCTCTCTTTTCTTTGCGCCTGGCGCAAACGAGTCTGCATTCTGTTGCCATTTCGCAGACAGTCTGAAGAAACTACGAAAACAAATTCGGTTGACCTCCCAGCAGTGGATTGAATCTATGGACCAATTGACTCCAAATGTCTCTTTCCTCGTTTTGACTGAGCATAAGTTGGTATCACATCCATCCAACCCACACTTCTACAGATTGAATAGTGACTGTACCGATTGGAAAACAATGATGCATACTATCATTAAATTTCTGAAGGAAGAAAAAGTTCATATTGACGAACGGGATGTGAAGCATACTCTCATTGTCACAAAAGATAGATCACAAACTCATGAACTTTCAAGAATATTGGTATTATGCAAGCTGTTTTTTTATCACAAGAATTCAAAGCAACTCCGGGAATTAGTAACTGTCTGTTCCTATGATGACCTATCATGCAAAGTGTGTGCATCCAGCGAGAGTTACAATGCCATTATTGTTAGTGATGTCTCAACCTTATGGGCCGCTATCAAAGAGGATGTACATCAAGGATTTAAAAGCCACTCAAATTTGTTATGTCAGTTGCTCAAAATCGGTGGAATTCATCAACTTGCGGAATTGTTCGAATGAATACTAATCAAATATTATATGTAAAAGGGTAGATGTAACTTTTGTGTAAAATTGAACCGAAGCATTTCCATTTAAATCAAAACCCTTATAATACACTGCTCAGCGATTTTAATGGAAATAACAAAATGGTTGACCATTCTGTTTCAATTTCATGTTGCAGCAGATTTATTGCAACATGCATTCAAATAGCATGATTTTGTCTTTTACATGTTACTCAACACAGTTAATTGTGCTTGGGTCACTCTATGTAGGAATCCGTACGAAAACAATACACGACACCATATCATTTTTCAGCCCCGGTTAGAGCACATCAGTAATAGTCTAATAATAGTCTGACAATGCGATCAACATAACCAAGCAATCAAGGATGGAACGAGCTAATCCCATCCAAACTGTTACATTGGTGAGTGCAATTTGAGTGAATTCATTATCATTACAGATTGCGAAACAAATAATGAAATCTCGCCATCGTCTTAATGCCGGCTTTCAACCATGGGGAAAACTCAGATAAGCAGAGAAGGGGACAGATTTGAAGTTCCCGAAGATATCGCGATACTCTCCGGTTTAGTTACTACGATGATTGAAATCGACAAAGACGGGGATGGTAATGATATTGAAAATGGCATCGACGAAAGGAGAAGAAATGAGATTCCACTCGTGTCGATTAACACGCCCGTGTTGGCAAAAATTGTGAGATTTTTGGAATATTACAAGCAGGAACCAAGTGAGTTTGTTATGTGTTTTGGCTTGATTTGTTATTCAATACGTAAATCCGTTGAGAACCTTCTTACGATTAAGATGATTGTATTAAGTGCGAACAATCACCCCGCCCTTTATATCTTCGAGAGTCGGTGATATTGTTCAGGAGGAGTATGCACAGATGGTTGATGTGGACAAAATCATGCTTTTTCGATTGCATGCTGCAGCAGATTTAATGGAAATTGAACCATTGATAGAGCTTACCAGCTTGGGAATTCTCATTGGGTACGTGTGGGTGAGTGCATAAGATTTTTGATGGAGTTATGACAGGCTTCGACTTAATTCAGCAATCATGACTTGAAAATTAGGAAAGACCACCGGAGGATATTCAAAGAGTATTCGGTTAGGGCCTGGGACGCACCAGCTTGGTTTCAGTAGCCTGTTGAGGAATTTGGTAAATTGGTCTGAATTTGAAGCGCTTGCATTTGCAACATTGAGCCTTTGATGATATTATTTGGTTTGCCGCGGGGAATCAAGATTATTGATTCGGAAGTTATTGATGATATTAATATCCCTTGTTTAACGGGATTCTATTCAGCAATCTAGACATGCTTATGAAAGTCATTTACATTATTTAAAGTCATTAACATGATAAGCGAAATTAATTACTATAACTCAACAATAAACATTACTCTTCTACTCATCAAACGGACAAAGATATTCATCAAGCCAGGGACACATGCTTATAGCAACCTTAGCTCTACTGATCCAACGTCTTGCATCCTTTTCCTGGTAGTGGACATGAAAAAGATTGTCTTCGTTTTTAGGGTGTTTCTCCATAGTCTCCAACAACAATTTGGGATGTCTACCCCAGAAAGTAATTAAGTCTCTTGGAGTATTTGAATACATTGCCTCCAACAATTGATAGATGTTATCATCCATACCAATTATTTCATTCATAATTTCATAGAGGGAACAGTCCCTCGCATTGTCTATCCAAGTTTGGACTGAACTCAATGAAGGGGGTTCAATTGCTGACTTCTTGCATTCCCGGATGAGTTTGTTGTGTAAATATTCGGTCTCTGTGTTTGCAAGCTGTCTCTGATTAAAACAACGAGGTTTAGATTTGGATCGAATCATCAATGAAGTGTATGTCTTGGCAATATTATATTCCGTTGACGTTCCTTCACTTGATATGCACGCCATCAATTCATCTTCGTCGTATTCTGTTGGTGTAATTAATACCCATTCATCGCAATTCTTCTTGGCCTGACGAAGATTTTCTTTCGCTTGTTCGCTCAATATTCGTTGTCGTCCATCACGGTTGAGATACGACCAGTCTAAGTTAGGTAGAAGCTGTCGGAGCATATCTTCCACAGACAAATAATACTCCTGAATATTGGAGTCTGAGCACAGTCTGCAGTGGTATATTAAAGACCAGAATATTTGTGGCATCATCTGAGCGATTGCGATGGGACGCAGAAGTTCCTTTCCAGTATCAAGGACGTTTTGGTTTTCGTCATCATCGTCACCTTCATCATCCTTTTCGCTTGTGTAAGCGTTCTCGATTACTCTTTTTAAAATGTCCAATGGAAGAACTTTTATTCTGTCGGTGTAATGTCCTGTGTTTTTTGACATGTCTTTGCCAAAAGAAATTTGGTACAATATACAATGATCTTTTTCTGTTTCGTGAAAAGTTGAACCCAATGCTCTTCCATCGTCAACATCAACACTCTTCACCGGGGCCATCAAGAACTGACCAAGAGTTGCAGCATATACACGAGCTTGTGCCAGGGAATTCTCCTGCATATGAGTCAACGCCTTTTTAAATACCTCTCGTATTTGCGTAAAGGGTTTCCCACCCCCACCTTTGTTGAAAGTCTGAATTAAAAACGAGGATATGTCGTCCTCGTTTTTCAAAACAATCGTGAATTTGCTGGGGTGTATTTTTTTCCCCTTTTGTGCGGCATCAAAAGTTTTAGGGCCACACAATTGTTTGTCCCGTCCGTTCATCTTATTGGATGTAATTGCGTTGGAAACTCCATCAGATAAGCGATAGCCTGGTCCTTGCATCCGTATTTTCGGCGACGATAAATTCTTGGGTTTGGTTGAATTATGTCTCATCATTGCATCTTGGGCCTTGAGGGAATCCTTAAAGGAAGACTTGGCGACCTCGGCAGCTTTTCTCTTTGGTCGACTTGGTGTCTCTATTCTAAATATGCGGACAATTACATTTTCATTATTTCGAAAGGGCAAATCTCCAACAACATTCATCCCCAATGTATCAAGTGGCTTTGGCGGAAATCCGATCATAAACTCATGGCGATAGTTTGATTGATCATTCCTGTGGACTTTGAATCCATTAAGAAGAATTTCTTTCAAATCATCTAGTCCCATTGTTGTCTCTAATTGCAGCTCTAGAGTAATCCGTTGAGTTGCTGCCTTATTGCCCCGGCCATTGGGATTGCTGCCTGTGAATTTTATATTTAATGCGCTATTCCTTGACATGGTGAAAATTTATTTGTTTGAGCATGGGAGAAAAATAAGTGAGCTCACTTTCAATGTGTTGGCATCCTCGTTGCAATGAATTAGAGGGAACCCAGGAGGGCGAGATCCAACTGCTGCCGTACACAGGAATAAGTACAACTTACGTGGGCGACATGGTGCCAAATTTCAGCCCCGCGCGTTAAGTGACAAAATACATGATGTAAACATAACATTTTCTCTATATAAAACAACATTGACTCTCTCGTTCATACCCTGCTTTGAAAAGCAATCCCGTCACAGACTGTCACATCATCCGAACTCTTTCACACCCTCCCTTTCCCTACAGCCGGGCAATAAATAAGCGTCACATAATTGTGTTCTTTGAGAACATCATATCATTAATCATGGAAAGACGCGATGAAGTACAAACAAATTGGATGGGGGATTATTTTGCTCTCATAGGCGATCGTCTTTTGCATAGTGATAATGGCGACACTCGCTGTAAACTTGCACTCCAATTGATCTCGAATGGGAATCACAAAGATGGATCAAGGATGCTATGCCAGTATCTGGAAACCATAGTACATTCAGCAATGGAAGAGTTCCTGCCAGACGACGCGGCAGATGATGAAATATTCAGTGCAAGTATGTTTCCTGCGTTCGCCCCGTTGTATTCTGAACTGGGAAAATCTTTATTAAGTACTAGCACATACAAGTGGCAAAGGTCGTTATTGGATACCAGTCACGAATTTGACACTGAATCAATGCGAGAGGCTCTTGAATGTGCCTTCCAGAATCTCGAGAAGGCAAGAGTTATCATTGCTGGGATTGTGCTGGATGGAGTTTCGTTTATGGAGGAGTTCGGTTTAAATCATCATCATCACACACATGAACAACAAAACACAATGAAGCAAGAACTTGCTACAATTCTCAACCAATTAGGTGTAATTCAAACCTTGCGCGGTCTTTTTATGCCTGCCTTTGAAGATTTCTACCAAGCCTTAAAAATTAGCATTGAAGTATGTGGTGGGGAGTTTCACGAGTTTGTAGCGCAATCGCATAATTATTTAGCTCGTGCGTATGAATGCTACGCTGAACATTCAATGTCATCTCGGGAAGTTATGAGAGATAGGAGGGTTGCTAGATTAGGTGGCGTTGGAGGCAAAATGGGAGAGGATTTACCATTAAACAGTTATATGAAATGCGCTGAACACTACTTGGCCTGTGGGGTGAGTTATGCTGGACACCTTGTCAATATTTGCAAGAGCAATCCGGATGAAATCTTTACTGCAAAAAATCTGGATACTATTTGTGAAAACATATCCATGCTTAAAACCACTCCAAGTGACAAAGACAAAGAACCGTTTGAACGCATTAAACTTGCCCTTTATGATACCAAAGCAAGCTTAGACA
>Ga0105102_10000717_pt1 | contig 10284 bp, 6 predicted proteins | sample PPLLaktember2015_FD_87032 | JGI IMG/M metagenome (GOLD analysis project Ga0105102, IMG submission 87032) | Freshwater sediment microbial communities from Prairie Pothole Lake near Jamestown, North Dakota, USA - PPLs Lake P7 Core (6) Depth... | ecosystem: Environmental > Aquatic > Freshwater >...
CCTACATTCGGTAAGCTATATGGGGATCTGGCGCGGACAGGCGACACTTACCGTCGACGAATTCCTTTTAAAGGCAAAGGAACTCGGATACGACGGGGTGATGCTTGCCGCAAAACGGCCGCACGTTTCCGTTATTGATTACGACGATGCTGCCAGGCAAAAGCTAAGAGCGAGGATTAAAGAACTTGGGCTTGAGCTTGTCTGCCTTGCCGGATACTGCGATTTTACTGCAGGTGTCGACAAGGCCGGAATACCAAACGTCGAGATTCAGGCGACATATATCGGCGAGCTTGCACGGCTGGCACGCGATCTCGGAACCGGCATGGTGAGGGTCTACACAGGCTATGAGCGTCCCGACGTTCCTTATGACAAACAGTACGCACTTGTAGTTGAGGGATTGCAGATTGCCGGAAAGCTAGCGGCTAAATACGGGGTTACCCTGGCAATCCAGAACCACCACGATATTGCCATTCACCATGAAGCAATGAAATGGCTGCTGGATGAGATTAACCTGCCTAACGTAAAAGCTGCATTCGACTGCTGGTCGCCGACACTTGAAGGACTTCCATCTGAAGAGATAAGGAAAGCCATCCGCATAATGAAGCCATACATCGTCCATACCACAACCGCCGACTATAAGGAACTTCCAAGGTACACATACGATCTCAACCATACGAATTATGTCAGGAGGGAGTCACAGATGAGGGCTGTGCCAATCGGTGAGGGATTTCTCGATTACAAATCCTTTATAAACACTCTTAAGGAGATCGGATATCAGGGATACATCACGTATGAGATGTGCGAGGTGCTTGAAGGCGGGGGCTCGGTTCAAAACCTCGACAAGGCTGCGAAGGCTTTTCTGGAATATGTAAAACAATTCAGGTAGGTTCGAGGTCCGGGGTACTGGGTGCGAGGCAGGAGGATCTTTCAGGCTCCCCTCCCTGGAGGGGCTGGGGGTGGGTAATAAACAAGGCATGACGGCATAAAGGCGTAAAGGTGTAACGGCGTAACGGCAAGAACAAAAATGTCAACTAAATTCTTATCAGTACTTACTATAATCATAATTATTCCTGTTGCCGGAATCTGTTCCGGGCGAGGAATAAAACGTCAGGCAATAAAAGTTCTCAGGAGTGAAATAATTTCCCGTGCTGACAAAGTTTTATATGAAAAGCCCGTTACAATAACATCATTCTATTGCGACAGGAGTGCAGGGGGTATCCATGATTTCTACTCCGAGGGGGATTACTGGTGGCCTGATCCTGAAAATCCTGACGGGCCGTACATTCAGAGGGACGGGATGTCAAATCCAGATAATTTTACCGAGCACAGAAAGGCAATGATCCGGTTGAGCCAGATCACCGGCCTGCTGGCATCAGCATATAAAATCACCGGCGACGAAAAATACGTCAGGCAGGCTTTCCTCCACCTGGCAGCATGGTTTGCCGACACGGCTACCCGAATGAACCCTTCGCTGCTATACGCTCAGGCAATAAAGGGAAGATACACCGGAAGGGGTACCGGAATAATTGATACCATTCACCTGATGGAAGTTGCAAAGTCGATACTTGCAATGGAAAAGGCAAAGTGCATTGACAGGAGACTCCTTGTAGCAATCAGATTGTGGTTTTCTGAATATCTTGAATGGCTTATGACTCACCAGTACAGCATTGATGAAATGAACACAAAAAACAATCACGCAACTTGCTGGGTGATGCAGGTGGCTTCATTTGCCAGGCTGACAGGGGATAATAAGATCCTTGATTTCTGCAGGCAGAGATACAGGGATATACTGCTTCCCGGCCAGATGGCCGATGATGGCAGTTTTCCGCAGGAACTGAGGCGTACCAAGCCATACGGCTATTCATTGTTCAATCTCGATGCAATGACTATGGTCTGCCTGATACTTTCGGACAAAGACAACGACCTGGTCAATTTTCAGACTGCTGACGGCAAATCGCTCCGGAAAGGGATCGAATTTCTTTACCCCTTTGTGGCAGATAAAACCAAATGGACTTACGGCAGGGATGTAATGTACTGGGATGACTGGCCGGTGGCTCATCCCTTCCTGGTTCTTGGAGCGTACACATTTGGAGTCAAAGAATGGCTTGAAACCTGGAATACACTCGATCATTTTCCTTCAAATGAAGAAGTTATAAGAAACCTGCCGGTTAGGAATCCGGTGATCTGGATGGAATAGGGAACAAGAGACTAAGAGACTTAGAGACTTAGAGACATAAGAAAAAAGTTATGAAAAAGACAGTAGTTGCTTTGATCATTTTTTTGGTTGTTGTGCAGGGAATTACGGCCCAGAAGGTTCTTACAAAAGACGAAAGGATGCAATGGTGGCGCGACGCCCGGTTCGGGATGTTCATTCACTGGGGAGTATATGCTGTACCTGCAGGGACCTGGGATGGAAGGCAGATCGGGGGAATCGGGGAATGGATCATGAACCGCGGCAAGATACCTGTGGCTGATTACCAGCGGATCGCGAAGGATTTCAATCCGGTAAAATATGATCCTGACGCATGGGGAAGAATGGCTAAGGAGGCCGGGATGAAATATATTGTGATAACATCAAAACATCATGACGGTTTTGCCCTTTTTGAGACTAAAGCCAGCAAGTGGAATGTTGTTGATGCGACACCATACGGAAAGGACCTTTTAAAACCGTTGGCTGAAGCTTGTAAAAGATATGGCATAAAACTCGGATTTTACTATTCCCAGGCGCAGGATTGGAATAACCCGGGCGGATCGGCTGCCAGAAGACCAACCAAGGAAGGTTGGGCAAATCCCGATTCAGTTATTATTGACGCTTATACAAAAGAACATAACGGACACTGGGATCCGGCACAGGAAAAGAGGACATTTGCAGAATATATTGACGCAGTGGCTGTTCCACAGGTCAGGGAACTTCTTACGAATTACGGAGAGCTTGCTATGCTATGGTGGGATACACCAACAAATATGACAGACGAAGCTGCCTCGAAACTTCAATCACTGCTTTCCCTCCAGCCGGCAATTATTACTAATGACAGGCTTAAACGTCCGAATTTTCAGGGCGATCATAAAACTCCTGAACAGAGGATCCCCAATCTGGCCGACCTTGACGGAACCGACTGGGAAACCTGCATGACAATGAACGGAACATGGGGCTACAAAAGCTATGATCATAACTATAAATCCCCGACAACACTTATCAGGAACCTCCTGGATATCGCATCAAAAGGGGGCAATTTCCTGCTGAATGTTGGTCCTACAGCTGAAGGTGAGTTCCCGCAGGAAAGTGTTTCCATACTTGCTGAAATGGGCAAATGGATGAAGGTGAACGGAGAAGCAGTTTATGGAACCACAGCAAGCCCATGGGGACTCTTTCAGTGGGGACGCTGCACAAAAAAGGAATCAACTAAGGGAACAATACTCTATTTCTCAGTTTTCGAATGGCCGTCAGACGGGAAGCTGATTATACCCGGCCTTAAGAACAGCTTGGTTTCTGCAACGATGCTGGCCAACGGCGCCAGACTAAAAACCACGGCAACAAAAGATGGCACACTGACAATCTCATTACCGGCTTCAGCACCCGACCAGGCCGCTTCAGTAATTAAAGTGGAAGTCAGGGGTAAAGTTATGAATCAGTCCGTCGCTGAACAAAAAAAATAAAAAATGATTAAAAAATGATGTTTTTATTTGATATATTAAAAAAATAAATACTTTTGTCAATCAATTTTAAAGAAAAGTGACCAGATCTTTAATACATATTATCGCCCTCCTCCTCATTCTCGCCTATGGCAAATGATCCGGGAATAATATGTATTGATATAAACATACAAGAGCTTTCCGGATCGACCGGGAAGCTTTTTTTTTAAACCATCAGTTCAATGAAGAATAAGCTCAGGAGCTCAAGAACGACAACCGGAAGGAACATGGCGGGTGCAAGATCTCTCTGGCGCGCAAACGGCATGAGGGAAGATCAGTTCGGAAAACCTGTGATAGCAATAGTCAACTCCTTTTCGCAGTTCGTTCCCGGACATGTTCATCTTCATAATATTGGCCAGACAATAAAGAAAGAGATTGAAAAGCAGGGACTTTTTGCTGCTGAATTCAATACTATCGCCATTGATGACGGGATTGCAATGGGGCATGAAGGAATGCTATATTCCCTGCCATCGAGGGAACTTATAGCCGACAGTGTTGAGTATGTATGCAATGCACATCTGGCTGATGCAATGATCTGCATCAGCAATTGCGACAAGATCACTCCGGGAATGCTGATGGCAGCGATGCGGCTTAATATCCCTGCCGTGTTTGTTTCAGGCGGACCAATGGAGGCTGGCAATTACCGCAACAGGAATATCGATCTGATCGACGCAATGGTATCCGCAGCTGACGACTCGGTGAGTGACAGTGATCTTTCTGAGATGGAGATGTCGGCATGTCCGACATGCGGGTCATGCTCGGGGATGTTCACTGCAAATTCAATGAACTGTCTTGTTGAAGCTCTTGGACTTGCATTACCCGGAAACGGAACTATACTTGCCACCCACTCGAACAGGCTGAAGCTTTTTGAAAAAGCTGCAAAACTGATAGCAGATATCTCAAACAGGTTTTATTACGACGGGGATTCTGGGGTTCTTCCGAGATCCATTGCAACAAAAAAGGCATTTATGAATGCAATGTCGCTTGATATCGCAATGGGAGGATCGACCAACACCGTTCTGCACCTTCTTGCAATAGCAAATGAAGCAGGTGTCGACTTTACGATGAAAGATATTGATGAGTTGTCGAAGCGGATTCCCAATATCTGCAAGGTATCCCCAAGTTCCAAATACCATGTCCAGGATGTCAACAGGGCCGGTGGGATCCTTTCAATCATGGGGGAGCTTGAACGCAATAACCTTATCGACTCTTCGGTTAAACGAATTGATTATCAGTCACTCCATGAAGCGATATCTGACTGGGACATATTGAGCGGCACAGTAAAACCCGAAGCCCTTGATTTCTGGCTGAGTTCACCATCGAATCAGAAAAGCCTTGAGATGGGTTCTCAGAGCACTTACTACAAACAATCCGATACTGACAGGAAGGACGGATGTATCAGAAGCATTCAGAATGCCTATAACAGGGACGGCGGTCTTGCTGTGCTGTATGGCAATATTGCAAGAAACGGATGCATCGTAAAAACAGCCGGGATTGATCCGTCACTCCTGAAATTCAGGGGCCCGGCAGTAATCTTCGAATCGCAGGAAGAAGCTGTCGAAGGTATCCTGGCTGGCGTTGTAAAGGAAGGGAATGCAGTAATTATAAGGTATGAGGGGCCCAAAGGCGGACCAGGGATGCAGGAAATGCTCTATCCAACATCCTACCTGAAATCCAGGCTCCTCGACAAGAAATGTGCCCTTATTACCGATGGGCGGTTTTCAGGCGGAACATCAGGATTATCCGCAGGTCATGCATCGCCTGAGGCTGCGGCCGGAGGTGAAATTGCCGTGCTGAAGACAGGTGATCTGATTGAAATCGATGTTCCCGGCCGCAAAATAAATGTCCTGTTATCTGATAATGAGCTCGCTGAAAGGATCCATGAAGAGAAACTGAAAGGAGACAATGCCTTTAAGCCGGCAAGGAGAAACAGGATAATTCCGCCTTCACTTAAAGCATACGCACTGCTGGTAAGCTCGGCGGATAAGGGAGCAGTAAGGATGATTTAAGGTGCTGGGTGCTGGGTACTGGTTGCTGGGTGAGCGGTTCGGGCCATAAGGGGACAATTCTCCTGGCTCCCCTCCCTGGAGGGGCTGGGGGTGGGTTAAGAAATGATCGATTAAGATAAAAGTGATTTTATGAAGACTGAAAAGGTTACGACAAAGGTTAAGGAAAAAACAAACGGGATTGAGACAATCACCGGTGCTGAGGCGCTTCTGCGGTGCCTGGTTGAGGAGGGGGTGGATACTATTTTCGGCTACCCGGGAGGTGCAATAATGCCGGTTTACGACAGGCTGCTCGACTATGAAGGAAGGATAAAGCATATACTCACCCGTCATGAGCAGGGTGCAGCCCATGCAGCACAGGCTTATGCAATGGTTTCAGGAAAACCCGGCGTATGCTTTGCAACATCAGGACCGGGGGCGACAAATCTTATCACGGGTATTGCAAATGCATATCTCGATTCGGTGCCTGTTGTATTCATAACTGCACAAGTGGTTTCGAACCTGATAGGTACCGATGCCTTCCAGGAAACAGATATTCTTGGTGTTTCGATGCCCGTCGTAAAATGGAACGCCCAGGTTAAAAAATCACAGGATATACCCGACACAATTGCCAGGGCATTCTATATTGCAACAACCGGACGTCCGGGACCGGTCCTGATAGATATAACGAAGGATGCCCAGTACGAGAAGCTGTCCTACAGTTATAAGAAATGCAATTATATAAGGAGTTATAATCCGGTCATTCCACTCCATACCAGGGCAATCGAATCAGCTTCAATAATGATCAATCATGCTGAAAAGCCCCTTATCCTTGCCGGACACGGGGTGCTTCTCTCCCGCGCCGAAAATGAACTTTTCGAGTTTGCAGAGAAGACAGGCATCCCGGTTGCACTGACCCTTCTTGGCCTTTCTGCATTTCCCAGTAATCATCGTCTCTATGCAGGCTATCTGGGGATGCATGGGAACTATGCTCCCAATCTGCTTACAAACGAGGCTGACCTGATAATCGCCATTGGCATGCGTTTCGACGACCGGGTGACGGGGAACCTGAAGAAATATGCAAAAAATGCCAGGATCATCCATATTGAAATCGACGAGGCAGAGATCAACAAGAACGTCATGGTGGATCTTGAAATCAACAATGATGCAAAGGAAGTCCTTAATCACCTGATCCCGCTTGTCCAGAAAAAAAGTTATGAGAAATGGATCAGGGAGTTCAGGATCTGCGATAAGCTGGAATACGAGAAAGTTGTCAAACCTGAGACAAGGCCTGAAAAGGGACAGATTAAAATGGGAGAGGTTGTAAGACTGGTTTCCGAAATTACGAATGGTGATGCCATAATTGTGACTGATGTTGGCCAGAACCAGATGACTGTGGCCCGATATTACAGCTTTTCAATCCCCAACAGCCTTGTTACATCGGGCGGGATGGGAACAATGGGATTCGGGCTTCCCGCCTCAATTGGTTCCGGTATCGGAAAGCCCGGCAAGAAAGTGGTTGCCTTCCTTGGTGATGGCGGCTTCCAGATGACGATGCAGGAACTTGGGACAATTCTGCAGTACAAAGTCCCGGTTAAGATTATAATTCTGAATAACGGATTCCTCGGAATGGTAAGGCAATGGCAGGATATGTTCTATTCAAAGAGGTATGCTTCAACGGAGCTTGTTAATCCCGATTTTATTACAATAGCAAAGGGGTACGGCATAGCTGCGAAAATTGTGTCGGAAAGAGCTGACCTTAAGGATTCGCTTGTTGAAATGCTTGAATCTGATGGCCCTTACCTTCTTGACATTAAGATCGACAGGGAAGCAAATGTTCTGCCGATGATTGAACCGGGAGCTTCGGTTTCGGAAGTAACGTTGACATATAAATAATACCCCTAAATCCCCTGAAGGGGACTTAAAAGAACCCCCTTCAGGGGGCAGGGGGCAAAAAAGGGAAAAAATAGTAATTATGAATAAACAGGAATATACAATCTCGCTTTTTACAGAGGATCACATTGGCATTATGAGCCAGATCACAATCATCCTTACAAGGAGGCAGATAAACATTGAAAGTATTACCGCTTCCGAGTCAGCGGTCAAGGGCATTCAGATACTTACACTCGTTGTCAGGACCTCCGATGAAATGGTTCAGAAAGTGGTCCGTCAGATGCAGAAGCTCGTTGATGTTCTTAAGGTATTTGTTCACACATCCGACGAAATCATCTATCAGCAACTGGCATTGTATAAAGTCAAAACAAAAGGCTTGATGTCGGGAAACCTCATTGATCAGATTGTCCGCGAGCATAATGCCCGTATTCTTGAGGTTTCGCCCGAATATATGGTAATTGAAAAGACCGGGCATAAAGATCAGATAAATGATTTGCTTCATGTTCTTCAGCCTTGTGGAGTTTTACAATTCGTCAGGTCAGGAAGGGTAGCAATAACCCGTCAGGTCAAGGAGCTTAACGCCTATCTGGAAGAGATGGATGAGGTGAACAAGAACAGGCCTGAGATGATTGATACAATAAACTGAGAAAGACCCCCCGCCCCCCCCGGAGGGGGGACTAAAAACAGACTATAGAATTATAACACAAAACAAACATAAAATTATTAACCATGGCAAAAATTGATTTTGGCGGTGTTCTGGAAGATGTTGTGACAAGGGATGAGTTTCCTCTTTCCAAGGCACGTGAAGTACTTAAAGACGAAACGGTTGCAGTAATAGGTTACGGAGTACAGGGACCAGCCCAGGCCCTGAACATGAGGGAAAACGGGATAAATGTAATTATCGGGCAGGCTCCCGGATTCCAGGCCGACTGGAACAAGGCGGTAGCTGATGGATTTGTTCCGGGGGAGACTCTTTTCGATGTCGAAGAGGCTGCCACAAAAGGGACTATCATCCAGTACCTCGTATCGGATGCAGCACAGAGGATTCTCTGGCCAAAGCTTAAACCCTGCCTTAAAGAGGGCGATGCACTCTATTTCTCACATGGTTTTTCGATAACATACAAGGAGCATACCGGCGTGATCCCCCCTGAAAATATTGATGTTATTCTTTGTGCTCCCAAAGGCTCCGGAACAAGCGTCAGAAGGAATTTTCTCGCAGGAACCGGGATAAATTCAAGCTTTTCTGTTTTCCAGGATTATACCGGACGAGCCGGCGACCGCATAATGGCCCTTGGTATTGCAATAGGATCGGGATATCTGTTCCCGACCACTTTTGAAAAGGAGGTTTTTTCCGATCTTACAGGTGAGAGGGGTGTCCTGATGGGTGCACTTGCAGGGATAATGGATGCACAGTACAAGGTACTCCGGGACAACGGACACTCTCCGTCGGAAGCTTTCAACGAAACCGTTGAAGAACTAACCCAGAGCCTTATCAGGCTGGTCGACGAAAAAGGCATGGACTGGATGTACTCAAACTGCAGTGCCACCGCCCAGCGCGGAGCCCTCGACTGGCGGCCCAGATTCAGCGCTGCAGTTCTCCCTGTTTTTGAGGATCTCTATAACAAAGTCAAATCGGGTGAAGAGTGCATAAGGGTTCTGAAATCAACCGGCTCACCAAACTATAAGGAGCTTCTGGATGCAGAACTGAATGAGCTGGGAAATTCAGAATTATGGAGAACAGGAGCAGCAGTAAGAAAATTAAGGCCTGGTAACAAATAAAAAAAAATGTAATTATGGAAGAAAAGGTAATTATCTTCGACACCACCCTCAGGGATGGGGAGCAGGTGCCCGGGTGCCAGCTTAACACTGTTGAAAAGATACAGGTGGCCCAGGCTCTTGAAGCTCTTGGCGTCGATGTAATTGAAGCCGGATTCCCTATTTCGAGTCCGGGCGATTTCAGATCCGTTGTTGAAATCTCTAAAGCTGTTTCAAATCCTGTGATTTGCGGTCTTACAAGAGCTGTAAAAAAAGATATCGAAGTGGCTGCCGATGCACTTCAGTTTGCAAAGAAAAAAAGGATTCATACAGGCATTGGCACATCCCCTTATCACATTAAATACAAGATAAGGACAACGCCTGAGGAGATCCTTAAAAGGGCTGTTGATGCCGTTAAATATGCCCGCAAATTCGTGGATGATGTTGAGTTTTATGCTGAAGATGCCGGAAGAAGTGAGAATGAATACCTTGCAAAGGTTATCGAGGCAGTGATAAAAGCCGGGGCAACAGTGGTCAATATTCCTGATACAACCGGTTATTGCCTGCCCGAAGAGTATGGAGCAAAGATAAAGTACCTCAGGGAAAATGTTCCCAATATCGATAAAGCAGTTATTTCGACACATTGCCACAATGATCTCGGGATGGCTACGGCCAACACGGTAATGGGTGTGCTGAACGGCGCCAGACAGGTTGAGGTTACGATAAACGGCATCGGGGAAAGGGCAGGAAATACTTCGCTTGAAGAGGTGGCAATGATAATCAAGAGCCATCATTCGATGAATCTCAAAACGGACATCAATTCAAAGCTTATTTTCAGTACAAGCAGGCTTGTCTCGACTCTGATGAGCATGCCCGTTCAGGCGAATAAGGCAATTGTGGGAAGAAATGCATTTGCCCACTCTTCCGGAATACATCAGGACGGAGTTCTCAAATACAG
>Ga0105102_10000718_pt1 | contig 10281 bp, 28 predicted proteins | sample PPLLaktember2015_FD_87032 | JGI IMG/M metagenome (GOLD analysis project Ga0105102, IMG submission 87032) | Freshwater sediment microbial communities from Prairie Pothole Lake near Jamestown, North Dakota, USA - PPLs Lake P7 Core (6) Depth... | ecosystem: Environmental > Aquatic > Freshwater >...
ATGGGATATTTGACTATAGAGGATGTTGAAACTGTTCTTAATCAAGTTGAGAAATTAAAATGAAAACTTCTACTACTCTTGCTGCTGCCTTTGTTGTTATTGTCCTTGCTACTGCTGGACTTCTCTTTGAAGCATGGTTGCTTGGTCTTATTCTGTCTTGGTTCAATGTATCATTGACCTTCTGGCAGAACCTTGCTATTATTGCTCTTGCTAACCTGATTTTCAAAAACTCTGGAGTCTCTGCTAAATGAAACCCATTCTTGCTATTGTAGGTGGTGTGGTTGGGTTTGGTGCTCTCGTTTGGGGAGTTGCCTACCATGAACTCATCTTCACCTCATTCTTTGCTCCAAAGTTTGAGAATGTTCGTAGAAGTACTTTTGAGCAATCAAAGTCATTCCGAACTGGTGCTGTTCAAGAACTGCAGAATATGCAGTTTGAATACATCAAAGCATCACCCGAACATAAAGCAGCACTGGCAGATGTAATTCGTCATCGTGCTACTGAAGTTCCTGCCGATGCCATGCCTGCTGATCTTCAATCCTTTATCTCCAATCTTCCTCAGTGATCGTGAAATCTTTTATTTCTGTTGCTGCACTTGCACTTCTGGGTGTTGCCTTGACTGGTTGTGAGGAATATGGAGATTCCGATGATAAGCAACGAGCACAACAAGAACGCATCCTCAAAGAAGGTAATGCTCAAACTGGTATGCCCGCTATTAAGAACTTCCGTGAACGCAAACTGATGAAACAAATCATTGAAATGCGTGACCAAGATGGTCTAGTGACTTATACTTACACTGTTCCTGAAACTACTGGTCGTCCTGTGTTTCTGTGTAATTCTATTGGTTATGGTCTTCCTGCTTCAACTCAATATACCAACCCAGAAAAAGTAGAGTATCAGGGAACAACTCTTCCACAGGCAGATCCCAATGGACTGTTTTCTCCCGATAGTGCAGAAGGAACTTGGGTGATGTGTTCTGATCCCAGTGGTAATGGTAAGACCCGACCAGTATATGTTGAACCTCGTATTATTGTTTCTCCCTTTAAACTCTGATTATTATGCAACAAGATAACACTGCTCGTAACGCTCTAATTATTGGAGCAGCATTCCTAGTCTCTCTGTTTGTGATTAGTTCTGTTGTTGGACCACTCTATAATGTGTGGGCACAATCTCTTGATGGTAAAGCAGAACTGCAAAAAGCAGAATACACTCGACAGGTTGCAGTTCTGGAAGCACAAGCGAAGAAAGATTCTGCACAACAACTTGCAGATGCTGAAGTCATCCGTGCTCAAGGTGTCGCTAAAGCAAACCAAATCATTGGTAACAGTCTGAAGGACAATCGTGAGTATCTACAGTATCTGTATATTACGGGACTGGAAGATGGTAGCAAGAATGGTAATGTGACCATTTATGTACCAACAGAAGGTGGTATGCCCGTACCAACGCTCCAGATGAACAAGTGACACACCACCCGCCCCACAAGGCGGGTTTTTTACTGTATACTGATCTCAGTTCAAACAACACCACCCTCTCATGCAAAACCTTCACATCGAGCATCCTGAAGACACCATTCTGAACGGTGATCTGAACGTACTGGATTGGTTCACCGCAGCGGGCACTCTGTCTGTCAAGATGGATGGATCTCCTGCAATTGTATGGGGAACCAATCCCGCGACTGGTAACTTCTTCGTCGGCACCAAATCCGTATTCAATAAGGTGAAGATTAAGATCAATGAATCTCATGAGGACATTGATGCAAATCATGAAGGAAATGTAGCGAACATTCTGCATGAATGTTTTGATTATCTGCCACGCACTGAAGAGATCATTCAAGGTGATTTCATTGGATTTGGTGGAGAAACCGAATACACTCCGAATACAATCACCTATCAGTTTCCAACTACAATCGAACAGAATATCATTCTTGCTCCTCATACACGTTACGAAGCAAATGATGATCTGCGCGACAGTTGGGCAATTCCTTTGACTGTTAATTTGGATAGTACTGATCATTGCCTCTTCATTCGACCTAATGCTTATATTCAACACAATCAGTCCTCCTTTGCTGATGTCGAAGAAGTCTGTGACTTCGCACGTCAAATGTCAACAACATGTACTTTTCTTTCTAATCATCAAGCAACTCAACTGAAGAAAGCAATCAATGCATGTATTCGGGAACAACGTGAGATTGAGGATGATGCATTTGATTGTGATGCCAATCTGATTCGTTTGTGGAAACTGGTCAAGTCCATCAAAGAAGATTGTTTATTCCTCTGCCGTAATGATGGTCCTGCTGCTTATATCAAGTACGATCGAATCAACGCAGAAGGTTATGTTCTCTCCAATGAGTATGGTACTTATAAACTGGTCAATCGTGAAGTATTCTCTCATGCTAACTTCACACGGACACGGTGACACCTGAAGAACTGTCACAGACACCCCTCTCCCTGCTCCTCCAATGCCCTTATAATACAAAGGTAATCGAAACCCCCACCAATGATTACCGACACCGCTCAAGACGCTCAGATCCGCCACTCTATTCTCAAATCCATTGAGTCCATGGATCTTGAAATGCTCAAGCGGATTGCGTATGAATGCCGATGTGAAGAACTCGGCATTTGCGCTGATATGACTTACTATCCCAACTGGAACTGAATCATGAATCCCTACACTCAACAACTGCTTCAGAAAGGTTACACTGAATCGGAGACTCGTACTCCATCTAAAACAAAGCGTACCTTCCCTTGTACTATTGGTCTTCGTACTTTTAATACTGAGGAGGAGTATCAAGAAGCACTCGCTGATTTTCTGAATGGATACTGATCTGATTCGCTCTATTGAACAACAGTTAGAGAACCTTGCACACTTTGATGTAGAACTTGCTTATGAGTATGAGAATGATCTGTATTATTCAGATTATATGGATGAACCAATCGTAGAACTTTTCACTCCACAACTGTTAGAAGAACTCATTCAACTCATTTCCCAATTAGACAATGAACCTGTAGATTATTAATGAGATGATCATTCTACCACCAGCATTCTTGACTGAAGAACAAATGAAAGAAGCACCAGAGGAGGATCTATGGTGTGAGATTGTAGATTGTATGTTCTTCAAATCACCAGAGGTTGATGCTTATGTAGAAAGACTTGAAAATGAGTTAAAGCATCGTATTTAACCCCTTTTAGGGGTTTTTTAATGTAAATTTAATTAAAAAATATATTAAAAAACTTATATGAGAGAAATAACTCTTTAATATAATGTTGATATTATATGAATTTATTGTGTCTAAAACCTTATAGAAACCTTCTTATAAGTCTTATGTAAAGGTCTCTGGGTCTTGTGAGTTAGGCCCGCACTGTACCACAAGAACGCGAAAAAGTCAAGCGCCCGTCATAAAAAGTCACACGGTCTCGACGAGTATTATAAGCATATCTTAACAATTCCATAAGATATGCATATATACTATCATGATCTCGACGAGACTGTGCATCATCAGTCTTGCAATCTCGTCGAGAATTGTGCTATAATACACAGGTCACTCACAGAATCTCGACGAGTTATGTACGACGACTACGATCTCGACTACACATTCGCAAATGATTACGGTCTCGACGAGGATGGGCATTATGCATCAGATCTCGATGAGGATTATGCACGGGATGGGCAAGACTATCAAGATCTTGCATATCGCCATTACGCATGATAGAATCTAGTTCACAACGCATGAGGATCTTATGATTGCACAGAAACGCCGCGTACTCATCAAACTAGACATCGAATGTTATGATGATCTAGATGTAGAGGATATCAATTGGAGAGAACTTCTGCAACTGGAAGGGGACGAAGACGTTCATTGTACCATCAAAGATTACCCAGAGTTATATTAATACAATAATATAACAATTGCGTTATGTGTGACAATAAAAAAAGCGGCACAAGGACTTGATCCCCATGCCGCTTTTGTCTTATATTGGGTGAGTTGAAATATTAATCCTCATGCCCACAAAATTCTACATCGAAGAAGGTCATGGTTGCCTGTACTTCGTTGATGAGAATGAGTTGTTCTTTGCACCGATCAATGGTTATGGATTGGTTGACTTGGAAGAGTGTGCTCCTGTAGACTTGGCAACGTGTGAGACGCCAGAGGATGAAGCACAACTCCTGCGGATTCGGGATCTGCTTATGCCAGTTGCACAAGTGGCACAAGGGTCTTGACCGATCCCCCAAAATCCCGTAAATTGACATTGTTCAACACCACACACCAATGGCAACCCGCTCACGAATCGGCATCGAACTGGCAAATGGTTCTGTGCTCTCTGTGTATCATCACTGGGATGGTTATCCCGAACGGTTGGGTCGTATCCTGAAGACTCACTACAGCAGCAGGGATAAGGTTGCTACACTGATTGATGGTGGCGACATGTCATCCTGCTGGACTGAAATGCGCTGGACTGAAACTGGTGCAGAAAAGGTTCAGGAATACGGTCCAGAGTATTATTCTGATCGTGGTGAGAATTGCCCGCCACGTTTTGATGCTACTGTGGAAGAGTATCTCTCAGAAGGTGAAGAGTATGCTTACCTGTACCGCAAAGGTGAGTGGGTATGCTACAATATGCACCAGTTTGAGAAGAAGCAACCTGAACTGGTAGAGATTCCTGCAGGAGCACTAGCAGTTTAAGAAGTGTCACAAGGGGAGCGGCAGTCCACCCAACTCCCCTTAGAATACAAGAGTCAACCAACCACACACCCCAATGGAAGACACACTCTGGACTGAGATCATGGAAGCGCCCGGTGAGATCTGGGACATTCCTGAAATGCGCGATGATGATGACAATGAAGAGCGCACATGGGATGCGTTTCTCAACTCTAACTGGGACTTCTGATCATGACACTCACTTCTCTCACCTTTGAAGAACTGGACGCTATTCTGGCGCTGATTGAGTTTCATGATTGGATTGAACTCAGTGAGCATCTTGAAGTTGACATTGAGCAACTTTATGACAAGATCGGCAAACTGAGGGATGAAGTTGAATGTAATGCACTGATGGATGAAGTCTGATGAACCGTTCTGAACTCCAAGAACAACTCATTCAGCAGATGTTGGATGACATGGATCTTAAGACAATGACACTACTTTGTTATGATTATCTCGACGAAAGTTATGCTAAGTATTCGGATGAAGAACTAATCACCGAATGTGAAGAATACTATCCCGAACTTCTAAAGGAGACTGCACAATGACCAAACAACTTCTGATCAAACAACTTCGTCTTGGTACTGATGGGAACAGCATCCTTTCGATTCTTGATGCACTGTGTGATGGGATGGACTCTAGTGAATCTCGTCAAGATAATGTTCCAACCCTAGACGAGATTCAGTTCTAAAACTCGACGAGGTGTGCCACTTCATCTAGTGGCACATTCATTCTCGACGAGATCACCAACATCAACTAGATTAGGCACATCGAGATCGAGATTCATCATGCAACCCGCAATCATCACTCCCATTTCGAGAAAGGCAAAGAATCGTTTCGCCAATCTCATGGACAGCAATCCCCAGTGTATCGTTGAACAGCACAAGGGTGGTAAGGTCTTCATTGCATCCCAGAATCGCAAAAACTTCTTCTGGGCAGCACTTGACAATGACCCAGACTGGATGGTAAACTTCTAATCATAAGGGAGGAAGGGGTTTGCCTCCCACGCTATCAGAAAGTCACCCAGCGCGAAAGAGAACAGATAATTGTAGCATGGTTTAGGTGATGTGAAACAGAGGATCAGGGTGGTGCCTGATCCTTTTTACTATTCTTAACGTCTTATTATTTCAAGGCTGGTGCAGTGGCGATGTATTGTCGTCCACAGGGATACCCTTCCCCTCATCTGATTGTCCTTATAGGATACTGCCAGATGCCCACCAAACCCTATAGGTTGTGTCAGTTCTAGAGGTGGCACACAAGCGGTTGTGGTGGTCGGTTCTGGCGGGGCATCATTTCACCAACGGCGCAACCGACGCCGACCACCACCACACCTAGACCGATGACCACCATCCAAGTTGTTATCAACGGCAACCAAGTTCAGGGTCAAATTGATGAGATCGCCAAGATCTTGGGCATGGTTTCTAACAACATGGCAAAATCAGTTTCTTCCACTGTAGAGGAAGAACTGCTGCCCTTCAATAAGTTTGCCATCAAAGAATTGACTCCGCATTTGGGTGAAGAATTGGCAGCACAAGTTGTTGGTAAGTTGGAAAAGTGTGCGAAACAGTATCATCCCGACTTCCGCAATTTCATCGGAATGTATAATAAAGTCGGCAGCATTGAGCAACGTCAACTCCTTAAGACTCTCAGCGCAGTGTATCGTTTCAAGTTCGGACGTTATACTAACGATACTGCAAAGTATTCTCTGAAAAGTGAGATCAAATATGCTACAATCTGCCCCCATTGTGGTGCAATCGCCAACGCTTTTGTGCAGCGTTTGACTCAAGAAGGTCTCTGGTGACAGTTGGGGAAGTGTCACAGTGGGGGGTCTCAGGATCCCCCCCTGCCTCTAGTATTATCTCAGTTCACACCACTGAACCATGCAAGTCGCAATCACGATCGCTTCAGGCAACTCTCAGACGGGACCGATCCCCACAACGGTCACCGAGCGCCAGTCTTGCCCCACAACGTGTGCATTCTTTGAGAAAGGATGCTACGGTAAGTATCACCTCGCTGGTGTACATTGGCGCAAGGTTTCTGATCACGAGCGCGGTGTGTCTTGGGATAAGTTTATCTCAGAGATCCGCAAATTTGCCCCCGCTACACTCTGGCGGCACAACGTTACGGGTGACCTTCCTCACGTATTTGGTGACATTGATGCACCTAAAGTGGGGCAAATTGTCAAGGCAAACAAGCATAAAAGGGGTTTCACATTCTCCCACCACGTATTGAATGCTCACAACGTGCAGGTGATCAAAGATGCCAACGCGGGCGGATTCACCATTAACGCTAGCACTGAGAGCGTAGAGGTTGCTGATCAGGTGATGACAGAGCATGGAATCCCTGCCGTTGCTGTTATCCCCAGCACAGAATCACGCCGATTCTTTCACACTGAGAGTGGTCGTAAGGTTGTTGTTTGCCCCGCTAAGATTCACAAGGGCAAAGTAAACTGCAGCACCTGCGGTTTGTGTCAACAATCGGACAGGGAGTTCATTATAGCTTTCCCTGCTCACGGGACTGCAAAGAAAGCAGTGGACGCCATTGTGACAGATCGTTAAGATGCACAAGGGGGGACTCGGATCCCCCCTCCCATCCTGTAGACTTACAGAGTCAACCACAAAGACATCATGACAACCGCAACCGACTTTACGATCAGCGCCAGCGTTCAATCCAGCGCCATCTCCCATCTGGAGATTATCCGCGCCGAGGGTGATTGTTACGATCTGTTGGTAACATTCAACAGCAGCGGTAAAGTTTACCGCTACGCTTGGGAAGATGAAGGCGAATGCCTCCGCTGGTTTGAACTTCTCTCCAATGATGAAGACAAATCAGCAACAAGTTGGGGGCAATTGTTTAACCGTGCTCTCAAGCATGGTGACATTGAACAGATCGACATCTGATCACAAAGTATAAAACAGGGGGCACAATCCGCCCCCTTTCTTTATACTTTTTTTTATATTATTTCAAGGCTGCTCCCGTACCGACCGTTTGCATCTACAGGGCTACCCCGCCCCTCCTCCGATTGTCCCCGTATTATAAGCACCGGAGATCCCGCAAAACCTGCATCGGTGGACGGTTTGACCACTGGCACAAGACCCTGTAGACGGATCCCATCTTTACCTGTATTGTGATCTCAGTTCACCACACCACTCAGATGAACTTCCACCTGATCACCCGCAACGCCATCCGCGCCACCCTGATTCAGAACGGCGAACAGACCTGCTCTGAGATCGTCAGAGGCATGGGACTGGACCCTAAGCGCCACAAGGGCACCATCCACGCGGTGATGGTTGATATGGAGTCTGCAGGCATCCTCACCGCCACCATGAAGGGCAAGCGCCGCGATAAGTGGAGCATCCTCCCTACTGCGATCCGCAAGCGCGACCGCCTGATCGCTGCTCTGATCGGGTGATACAATCAGGGGGGATCCTTCCCCCCTTCTCTTTCCTACCATGAAAGCATTCCCCTTCCTGTTCTGCCTGATCGCTTGCACGTTCGCTAAGGTCGCCATGGCAACCTCTGATCCTAGCACAGAAGCGGCAGCAGATCGCATCTGCCTCACCCGTCCTTCCGTTTGTGGTCTCAAGTGAAAGCACTCAGCAAAGCAACCTCCAATCCTACCATGCTGCGCCTGATGATTGCAACCCTGCTGCTGTGGATGCTCTGGGAACCGATCCGCCCCATCCGCACTGTGACAGCGGAGGCACTGGCCGCGGCCGCTGAGATGGTTCGCCGCTGATCCTGTAGGATAACCTCAGTTCACCACACCACACCGATGAACCTCTCCACCTTTCAAAACGACATCAAGTGGGTCACCCGACTGGATGAAGAACCCGAACTGTACGCGGAGCGCGACGCACTCTATGTGGACTTCTACAGCACCGCTGACGCAGTGAGCAAAGCAGCGCCCGACGTGGTGTGCATCGATCTGTACGATGAGGGTTCCTGGATCGCATGGGAGGATGCTAAGATCACCGACGTGGATGCACTGCAGCGGTTCCGCTGGATTGTGACAGTCGATTAAGATGCACACGGGGGGCAATGCCTCCCTTTTTTTATACTTTTGTAACTCACAACAGGCTCTACCTTCATCCTAGCACGCCGCCTCCGCCCCCCGTCAACCCCCTGACTGATCAGTATTGCTAATCACCCAAACCGTTGGCCGCGGCGACCGATGCTGTAGACTTCTCTCAGTTCACACCACACCACCGTGATCACCCCCGCAACCGCCGCCGACTTCGCCAACTGGGAGGCAAAGGCAAAGACCATGACCATGGCAGAACTCTTCTACAGTGCCCGTGATGCCCGCGCCGCCGCTGAGGCGATGCGCGGATGGAATCCGATCGCTGAGGGGCGCTACGATGATGAGGCGTTCACCTATGGGGATGAGATCCGCCGCCGCCGCATGTGGATCGACCGCTGAACTGGCACAGGGGGGACTGAGATCCCCCCACACTGCGCCTACACTGATTCCAGTTCACACCACTGAACCCCATGACCGCTCCCACCGACTACCTTGCCGCTCTCCACTCCTACATGGATCCCAGCAATGGTACAGTTCCTTACACTCATGCCAGAATCTGCGCTCAGTTGTTGAATCTTTCCGATGCCTTTTCTGCAGAGTATCAGTGCATGGAAGGGCACCGAATTGATGTGGGTGAGTATAATGTTTGGGCACTGAATCTCCTCTGATTCTTTATACTCTGGGAGGGGATTCGATCGATCTCCTCCCCCCCCCAACTATCACCATGCAAACATTCCTCACCCCTGACGAAATTCTCCAGTTAGTTACAACTGGGGTTTGTACATTAACCGACGATCTTATCATCAGAATGACCGAACATTATGAGGATTCTGAATGGTACAACGATCCCAACAATGTAATGTCTCGCCACCATTATTGAGTGTCAATTCCTCTCTTTCTCATCATCATGACCATTGCAACTTTACATTCCGAATGGCAAATCGCTTTTGCAGAATGGCATCGTCATCGTACAGATGAGTGTGCGGAACTAGAAAAACAAGCGCGGGTCAATTATCTAGATTTGATTCGTGAAATGAGACAAGCAAAGATTAAATCTCGTCGAGAGTAGCACACATAATCTAGTCGAGATTGTACACACATCACATAATCTCGACTAGATACACACACTTGCATCATACAATCTCGACGAGATTGCACACATTTAACACACATTCGCAACTAGATTCATGCACAACACATCACGCCAAATCAATTCAATCGGGTTCACAATTACTTATCAAACACCATACAATCAATGTGAATGGCGCACACAATCTTTCACCACAAGAGAAGAGGCAGAGAGAATGATTGCATTCTATAAGTCTTGTGGATCACCTGCGCGGTTTGTGTAAAGTATAAAGTATAAAGTATAAAGAACTAACTCAGGATTAAGTGTAGTTTGTTAGTCAGTGGTGTGGTTTAGTTCTCTACACTTAGTCCTGTCTTAGTTCTTTATACTTTGCTGATCCGTATTGCTGCTGTGGTTGATACGGATCCTTACCCATAGTGCTGCCGCTGCTGATCCTTACTGCCTCCGTTGCCGCTGCTGATCCTGATCAC
>Ga0105102_10000719_pt1 | contig 10274 bp, 11 predicted proteins | sample PPLLaktember2015_FD_87032 | JGI IMG/M metagenome (GOLD analysis project Ga0105102, IMG submission 87032) | Freshwater sediment microbial communities from Prairie Pothole Lake near Jamestown, North Dakota, USA - PPLs Lake P7 Core (6) Depth... | ecosystem: Environmental > Aquatic > Freshwater >...
GTTTGGTAGTAGGAGGAGAGGGCGGCGAAGAACGCCTCGTCGCCGATGCGCCGGCGGATCGCGTCCAGTTCGTACGCGGCGCCCGAGTAGGCGAGCGCGCTGTACGTCGTGCTGTCGGGGAAGTCGTACAAGGGGGCCGTCAGGGGGATCTCCGGATGAGTGCTCGAGGCAAGGGCCGCGCTTCGCGCCCAGCGGTCGCGTTCGGCGGCAGCAACGGCCGGCGAGACCGCTTCCGCGAGGAAGACGTTCGAGAGGTAGGTCACGAGCCCCTCGTCCAGCCACGGCGCCTCAACCGGGTCGTTGCCGACCGCGGCGTAGAACCACTCATGCGCCACCTCGTGGGAAACGAGGATGTCGAAGAAGGGGTCATAGGGCGTCGCCGTGTAGGTCTCCGAAAGGAGGACGAGCCCCGTCAGCTCGACGCCGCCGATGTGCTGGAGGGGGACCTCGACGATGTCGATTTCGTCGTACGGGAGAGGGCCGATGAGGTCCTGATACAGCGCGACGGCGGCGTGGGCCTGTTCCAGGGCACGGTTCGCGGCCGTCGTGTGGCCCGGCCCGAACCAGACACGCACGCTGACGCCGTCGACCGAGGCGCGGCGTGGGACGCGGCCGTCGCTGACGAGGACGAGCGAGAAGTCGCGGGCGTGGTCGGCGACGAAGCGGTAGACGACCGCATCTCCGTCTTGGGCCGCGTCGACAAGGAACCCCGAGGCGATCGGCGTCGGGAGCCGATCGACGCGGAGGGTGACGTCGTAGGATGAGGCCTCGGAGAACAGCGCGTCTCCGATTCCGCCGACCGGGTCGAGAACCCATCCCTCGTCGAGGTATGGGGCGAGGAGCGGGTAGAACGACGTCAGCACGAGTACGTGCGGCGTCTTCGTCAAGATCCCGTACTCGTGCGTGACCGGGGGGCTGGCGTCAAGGCGAAGAGACGCCCGGCCTCGAAAGGCGAGCGTCACGGACGCCGTCTGGGCGGGAGACAGAGGCTGCGGCAGCGGCACCCAGAGGGCGGTGTCGTCGACGTAGAGCTCCGTGTCGACCGGAGTGTCCCCGACGTGCGCGTCGAGGATCTCGACCGACGACCCCGAGTAGAGAGTCGCCGCGTTGGGGTAGAGCCGGAAGAAGACCTCTTCGAGAGGCTCGGGGGTCGGATTCTCCCACGTGACGGTCAGGGTCCCCTCGTACATCCCGGCGTCGTAGTCAACGGCGAGCGATAGAACGTAGTGCGTCTCGGCGGCAGCCGAAACCGAGACCGGCGCGACGAGAAGGGCCAGAAGCGCTACGACAAGCGCACCCGAAGCGAGACGTGCCATGGTCCTCCTTGAGTACAGGGACGAGTATACGGACGCGGCACGACGGGGAGAAATGCACCTTACCCGCTGCAGCAAGCCCGCGAGGCGGGTGTAGGAAGACGGATGGGCGATAATCCTGTATAGTATGATCAGCTACCTACATCAAGGACAAGAGAAGGAGGTAGGTATGAGAACGTGGCGAGCAGGATTCGGACTCCCGGCCCTCGGGATCGCGCTCCTCGTGACGGCTCTTTCTGCGAGCGGCGCCGTGGTGATCAACGAGGTGGCGTGGGGAGGGACCGCGGCGTCGGCGAACGACGAGTGGATCGAGCTCTACAACGCCGGCGAAACGGCCGTGGACCTGGCCGGCTGGGTGCTCGTGGTCGGAGAGGCAAGGGTTCCTCTCGGTGCGCCGGGGGAGTCGGCTGTCGAGGTGCGGAGGACGAGCATCGCACCGCACGGCTACTTCGTTCTCGAGCGGACCGACGACCAGACGGTGGCGGACATGACGGCCGACGTGCTCTTCAAGGGAACGCTCTCGAACGCCGGCGCGGACCTGCGCTTGCTCGATGCGACGGGGGCGACGGTGGACGAAGTCCTCTGCGAACAGGCGGGATGGGCGGCGGGGACGGGAAGTGAAGGGACGCGCCCCTACGCGTCGATGGAACGAGTCGACGCGGGGTTGTCGCCGGCGCAATGGGCGACGAACAGCGGGCGCGTTGCATTGGGGCTCGATGCGAAGGGTGCACCGATCTCGGGCACTCCGGGAGGGGAGAACTCCGCGACCCTCGAGTTCCGCACCGTCCCGCGCGTTGCGCTGGTGGACCCTCCCTCCGGGACGCTCTCCGGCAGCGTCGTGGTGCGGTGGACGGCGAGCGATCCGAACGGAAGCCCAACGGCACTGCAGATCGCGCTCTTCGTCTGCGACGCCGCGGGTGAGACCTGCCGTGCGGTCGCGGAGAACCTGACGAACCAGGGCAGCTTCCTGTGGGACGTGACGCCCTACGCGGGTGCGGGCGAGGTCTTCCTTCGCGTCGTGGCGACCGACCCGGACGGGTTGACCGGGATTGCGATGTCCGGTCCGCTCACGTTGGCTCCGTAGCCGTGGGGGCAGAGGCCGGGATCCCGGCCAGTTCGTAGAGCTCGTCCAGGTGGGCGGAGACGGAGGCTTTGCCCGCCTGGATGGCCTCTTCGGTGTACTCGAAGCCGAACATGCGGATCCATCCGACGTCCGGCCGTAGGACCACAAGACGGCCGCTCAGGCGCTCCTGCGAGCGCTCGAGCTGCAGTTGGGTCAGGTGCTTGGACGTCGCCCGCTGCGCTTGGAGGATCGCCTCGAGGTACGTCTCGACCCTGCGGGTGAGCGGCGCTCCCGTGTCGACGGCGATCACCGAATCCGCGCCGAGCTCGACCGCGACGTCCACCGGGAGCTTGTCGACGATCCCCCCGTCGACGAGGTAGCGTCCGCCGTACGCCACGGGCGAGAAGATGCCGGGCACGGCGGTGCTCGCCGTGACCGCGGGGCCGATCTTCCCTTCGCGCAGCACGACTCTCTGTCCGGTCTCGACGTCGGCGGCGACGACCGCGAAAGGCACCAGGGTGTCCGCAAACCCTTTTCGTGCCGTCAGAAGCGAGAACAACTCGTGGAGCCGCGCCAGCTCGGGAGGCGACGCGGCCTCCTCCTTCCACGTCGACCCGCGGAAGTACTCCATCACGCTTCGCCCGATGATCCGCTGGACTTCGCGGAGCGTGTTGTCGCTCACCTGGAGCATGCTGTTGAGGTTGAGCGTACACAGGAGCTTCTCGAGCCTGCGGAGGTCCATGCCGAGCGCCTTCGTCGCGGCGAGAGCCGCTCCCATGCTGGTCCCGGCGATGGCGTGAATCGGGATCCCCGCCTCCTCGAGTCCGATGAGGACACCGAGGTGGGCGAGACCGCGCGCGCCGCCGCCTCCGAGTGCGAGACCGATCTTCCGCTCCATGAAAGAAGAAACCCCTTCCGCTCGATCGTAGTCGAGCGGAAGGGGTATAGACAACCGGTGAAGACTAGTACGGAGGCATGCCGCCAGGCATCTGCGGCATCGGGTTCTCTTCCTTCTCTTTGATTTCGCCCACCAGGGCATCGGTCGTGAGAAGCATCCCGGCGATCGACACGGCGTTCTGGAGGGCAGACCGGGTGACCTTGGTCGGGTCGATGATTCCGGCCTCGAACATGTCGCGGTACTCCTCCTTGATGACGTCGAAGCCGACGCCCTTCTTCTGCTCGCGGACCTTGCCGACGACGATTCCGCCCTCGAACCCTGCGTTCTGGGCAAGCTGGCGCATCGGAGCCTCGAGAGCTCGGGCCAGGATGCGGATGCCGACCGCCTCGTCGCCCAGAACCTCAATCTTGGCGAGGACCTTCGACGCGTTGATCAGTGCGACCCCGCCGCCGGGGAGCACACCCTCGTCAACTGCGGCCTTCGTGGCCTCGAGCGCGTCCTCCATGCGGTGCTTCTTCTCCGACAGCTCGGTCTCGGTCGGAGCGCCGACCTTGATGACCGCAACGCCGCCGGCGAGCTTCGCCTTCCGCTCCTCCAGCTTCTCGCGGTCGTAGTCGGAGTCCGTGGTCTCGATCTGGGCCTCGATCTGCTCGATTCGGCCCTGGATCGCCGCGGCCTTGCCCTTGCCGCCGATGATCGTCGTGTTCGCGCTGTCGACCTTGATGCGCTCGGCCGAGCCCAGCATGTCGAGGGTCGTGTCCTTGATCTGCATTCCGGCGTCCTCGGCCACGACCGTTGCGCCGGTCAGGACCGCGATGTCTTCGAGCATCGCCTTGCGGCGATCGCCGAAGCCGGGGGCCTTGACCGCGCAGCTGGAGAGGGTTCCCTTCAGCTTGTTGAGCACCAGCGTCGTCAGCGCCTCGCCGGTCACGTCCTTCGCGATGAGGAGAATCGGCCTGCCGGTCTGAACGACCTTCTCGAGCATCGGGACAAGGTCCGTCGCGCTCTTCAGCTCGAGGTCGGTGACCAAGATGAGCGGCTTCTCGAGGAGAACCTCCATCTTCTTCGGGTCGGTGACGAAGTACGGCGAGGTGTACTCGCGGTCGAACTGCATTCCTTCGACGACCTCGTAGTAGGTCTCGATGGTGTCCGAGTCCTCGACGGTGATGACGCCGTCCTCGCCCACGGCCTCCATGGCGTCGGCGATGATCTTCCCGATCGACTCGTCCTTCGCGGAGTTCGCGCCGACCTGGGCGGTCTCTTCCTTCGACTTGAGCTTGCGGCTCATCTTCTTCAGCTCTTCGACGATGGAAACCGAGCCCTTCTCGAGCCCGCGCTTCATCTCCATCGGATTCGCGCCCGCGGCGAGGTTCTTGAACCCCTCCTCGATCATGGCGTGCGCGAGGACGGTGGCCGTCGTCGTCCCGTCGCCGACGTTGTCGTTCGTCTTCGACGCGACTTCCTTGACGAGCTGCGCGCCCATGTTCTCGAATACGTCCTTGTACTCCTGCTCCTGCGCGATGGTCACGCCGTCGTTCGTGATGTCGGGCGTGCCGAACTTCTTGTCGATGATGACGTTCCGGCCCCGGGGGCCGAGCGTGATCCGCACCGCGTCGGCGAGCTTGTCGATGCCGACCTTCATCCTGCGGCGTGCTTCGTCACCGAAAATGACTTCCTTCGCCATCTTGGTTTCCCCCTTTGTGAGCTACTCCTTGACGATGGCGAGGACCTTCGACTCCTCGACGAGGATGTACTTGTCTTCGCCCTCTTCGATCTCCGTGCCGGAGAAGCTGGCCACGAGGATCTGATCGCCGACCTTGACCTCGAACTTCTCGTCGGTCCCGATTGCCACCACTTCAGCGCGAATCGTCTTCTCGTTCTTCACGGAGTCGGGAAGGACGATTCCCCCTGCGGAGGTCCGGCCCTCGCTCTCGAGTTTCTTCGCCAGGATCCTCTTCCCCAGAGGCTTGACCCGCTTTCCCAATGCCTTGGTCGCCATCCGTATCTCCTCCTTCAACTGATGGTTAGCACTTGATGGACGAGTTTGCTAAGTCATTGTAACGGGCCTATCCAGTCCCGTCAAGGAGCGGCCGCTTGCTCGGAACCGCGATCTCCAGCATAGTCTCCGACATGCCCTCCGGTAGAGCCCATCTTCGCATCGAGACTTCGCTCTTAGCCATCTGGAGCGCCCTGGGAGCGTACCTCATTCTCGAGGGTCGGGGCACTTGGGCCTTGCTGGCGGTCTTTGGCGTGTGCTACGTAGCGTCGATGGCCCTCCTGAGCCCGGACTTGGATCTCGTCGGGAGCCGGCCGTTCAAGCGTTGGGGGCCGCTTCGGGTGCTCTGGTGGCCGTACGCTGCGGCGTTCCGGCATCGGAAGCTCTCGCACCACTGGTTCTTCGGCCCGCTCACCCGGGTTGGCTACATTCTGGCGTGGGTTATCGTCGTGGGAGTCGCGGTAGGCTGGATCACCGCCCGCGACCTGCAGGTTCGGCTGCCGGACGGCTCCCTGGTCGCGGCGATCGCCCTCGGCCTGTACCTGCCGAACGTGACGCACATCGTTGCGGATGCAATCCACACGGCGGCGAAACGCCGCAGCCGCAAACGTGGACGGAGCGGCAAACGTGCACGGAGGGCCGGCGGCTAGCGGACGGGGCCGCAAACGTGGACGGCGGGCGGAGCCGCAAACGTGCACGGTGGGCGGGGCAAATGGACGGGGCCGCAAACGTGGACGGCGGGCGGAGCCGCAAACGTGCACGGTGGGCGGGGCCGCAAACTTGTACGGAGGGCGGAGTGCCGGCGGCAAACATGCACGGAGGGCCGCGCGGCAAACGTGCACGGAGGGCCGTGGGCCGAGCGGCAAACGCGCACGGTGCGGCCAGTGGACGGAGTGCCGGCGGCCGAGGCTTGGCGAGCGGGTTTGGTTGGCGGGGTACTGCTGTCTCGGGATATCATAGAGGAAGAGCGCGTCTTGGTGGCGCGTGCCATTGCAAGGAAGGGAGCCAATCACCATGGGTCTTTCGATCAGCGATCTGCGAAAGGGCATGATCATTCTGTACCAAGGCGAGCTCTACGAGGTGTTCGAGTACGAGCACAACAAGCGCGGGCGCGGAAGCGCCGTCGCGTCGACGAAGCTGAAGCACTTGAAGTCGGGCAAGGTCACGAGCGAAACCTTCCGGGGCTTCGAGGACACCTCGACCGTCTTCCTCGACTCGCGCGAGCTGCAGTACCTGTTCCACGACGGCGACAACTACAACTTCATGAACGTCGCGACGTTCGACCAGTTCCCGATCCCGAAGGAGATGCTCGGGCCGCAGGCCGAGTTCCTCGTCGAGGGGACCGTCGTGATCGGCTACTACTACAAGTCGGACATGGTCAAGGTCGACCTTCCGAACTTCACGACCCTCAAGGTGGTCCGAACGGAGCCCGGCGTTCGCGGAGATACCGTTTCCAACGTCGACAAGCCGGCCACGCTCGAGACGGGAGTGGTGGTTCGGGTGCCGCTGTTCGTGAAGGAAGGCGACCACCTGAAGATCGACACGCGCACGGGCGTGTACGTCGAGCGAGTCTAGCGGTCCAGCGAGGAGGAGGGATGGCGGAGAGGAGGATCGAGATCGTCGATGACGACGGGCGGATCACGATGGCCGAAGAGGTCATCGCCTCCATCGCCCGCATCGCCGCGGAGAAGGTCGATGGGGTCGGCCACTCCTCCGGCTCGCCCGGAGGCCTGATGAGCATCTTCGGCGTCGAGGACGTGGCTCCCACGATCAAGACGGAGCTGGTCAACGAGCAGGTCCGCCTCGAACTGAAGATCGCCGTCGAGTATGGGTATCCGGTTCACGCGGTCGCCCGCGGCGTCCAGCAGAACGTCGAGCGCGACATCGAGCGGCTGGTCGGCCTCTCGGTCTCGTCCGTCGACGTCAACGTGAAAAAGGTCGTTCCCCCGCACTCGCACGACGCGGGGAAGAAGTGAGGAGGCCGGGATGGTCGACGCGGACAAAGGAAGTGTAGGCATCTCAAAGGATGTCGTCACGGCCATCGCCGGCATCGCCGTCTCGGAGATCGGCGGGATTGCCAACCTACGCCCCGGAGACAGCGTCTTCCGTCGCGGCGAAGGAATGAAGCGGTACGTTGACACCACGGTTGACGGCGACATCGTCACGGTGACCGTACGAATCACCGTCGTCTACGGGGTTCCCATCCGCAAGGTCGCGAAGCTGGTTCAGGCGCGCATCAAGGCCGAGATCGAGCGGATGACGGGGCTCCGCGTCAGCGCCGTGAACGTTGACGTTCAGCGGGTCGTCAAGGGTGAGGATCAGGGCGAGGAGACCGGACGGGAGAGCGCAGACGAGTGGGAAGACACGGGCGAGATCTAGTGGTTGCCGCAAGCCTGCACGGTGGGCGGGCCGCAAACGTGTACGGTGGGCGGGCCGCAAACATGTACGGTGGGCGGGCCGCAAACGTGTACGGTGGGCGGGCCTGAGCGATGCAGCGGTCTCGAGCCCGTGAGTTGGTCTTGTTCGCCCTGTACCGCGCGGAGTTCCTCCCGGTGGTTCTCGACGAGATCTGTGAGGACGAGGACCCCGGCGACCAGCGGCCCTACATCGAGAGCGTCTACAACGGCATCGTTGCCCGGCGCGACGAGATCGATCGAATGATCGGCGAACGTACGGTTGGGTGGCGGTTCGAGCGGCTGGCCCTCCTCGACCGCAACATCCTTCGGATCGGCGTCTACGAGCTCCTCTACTCGGAGGATGTCCCAGCCGAGGTCGCCCTCAACGAGGCGGTGGAGCTGGCGAAGTCGTACGGGACGGAGCAGGCGCGCGGATTCATCAACGGGATCCTCGATCGGATCTGGAAGGAGAAGCGTGAGCGCGAGAACGCTTCTGGGTAAGCCCCTTGCCGAGGGACGGCGCGACGCTCTGACGCGCCGTGCGGCGAGCTTGAGAGCGAGTCGCGGCTCGGCCCCGCGCCTTGTCGTAGTGCTCGGGACGTCGGACGAGGCCGCTCTCGCGTACTTCCGCACGAAGCAGCGCCTCGGCGAGAAGGTCGGGGTCTGCGTCGATGACGTTCGCGTCGAGCGCCCCACCACGAGTCGGATCGTCGCCGCGGTCCGGGAGCTCGCCGCGGACCCGTCCGTGCACGGCATCATGATCGAGACGCCTCTCCCTGCCGACGTCGACCTCCGCGGCGCCCAGGATGCGATCCCGGCCGAGAAGGACGTGGATGGGGCGAGCACGCTGTCGCTCGGCAGGCTCTTCTCCGGGCAGCCGGGTTTCGTCCCGGCGACCGCGGCGGCGGTGATGGCCCTGCTCGACGGACACGGGATCGCGCTGCGCGGCGCCCACGCGGTTGTCGTCGGGCGGAGCCTCGTCGTCGGACGGCCGCTGGGCCAACTCCTGCTTGCTCGCGGCGCGACGGTCACCACCTGCCACTCGCAGACCGAGAACCTCGCCGCGCACACAAAGGCCGCCGACGTCGTCTGCGTGGCGGTCGGCAAGGCGCGCTTCCTCGGGCCGGATGCTGTTCGCCCGGGGTCCGTCGTGGTTGACGTCGGGACGAACGTCGTCGGCGACTCCCTCGTCGGCGACGTCGATTTCGCTTCGGTCGCAGAGGTGGCGGCGTGGGTCAGCCCCGTGCCCGGCGGGGTCGGGCCGCTGACGACCGTGCTCCTCCTGGAGAACGTCGTCAGGGCCGCCGAAACGAGCCGACCATGAAGAGGAAGTCCACGACGTCCGGGTACGCCGACCTCCACCTGCACACGATCGCGTCGGACGGGACACAGACCGTCGACGAGCTCGTGGCGCGCGCCAAGGCCGCGGCGCTCTCCTGCATCGCGATCACCGATCACGACACCGTGTCGCCGGATCTGACGGAACGCGTGACGCGGATTCGCGGCGTCGAAGTGATCACCGGCGTCGAGCTCAAGGCCGACTTCGACGGGGTGAGCGGGGAGCTGCTTGGGTACTTCGTCGATCCCGGAGCGCGCGAGCTTGCCGACATCCTGGATTGGATGAACCGTGCGCGCGACAAGCGAATGGAGCGGATGGTCGAGAAGTGCCGCGAGGTCGGCGTCGACCTCGACATGGATGACGTCCGTAACCACGCCAAAGGGAACGTCGGCCGACCTCATCTTGCGCGCGCCCTGCTGGAGAAGGGGGCGATCGACGAGATGGATGAGGCGTTCGCGCGGTTCATCGGCCGTGGACAGCCGTGCTACGTGTCGCTCGAGAAGGTGACCCTTCGCGAGGCGGTCAAGGCCCTGCGCGCGGCCGGGGCGGCGATCTCCGTGGCCCACCCATGCCTGATGCGGGTTGCGGAATGGGACACGCTCTTCCGTCTGCTGTCGGAGGAGGGGGTCGATGCCGTCGAGAGCGTCTACCCGTATCGCGACCCGCGCTCGCCGGACCTGTCCATTGCCCCCGAGCGCCTCGCGGCGGAGGCGGCGAAGCACGGGTTCCTCGTCTCCGGCGGCTCGGACGACCATGGGCCCGGCTCGTCGAAGCCGTCCCTCGGGCAGGTCCGTCTGCCGTACGAGGTCGTGGAAGCTCTGAGGGCACGAGCGCGGGGCTAGTTCGGAGTGCGCAGTGCGCAGTTCGTGGTGCGCAGTTCGTGGTTCGTGGAGTCCTCTGTGTAGCGTCGCACCTTGCGTGCGACGTCGTCCTCTCGCCAACGTCGGAGACAAGCTCCGACGCTACGATGGGCTGCGCGTCTCGTCGTCTGCGATCCTGCCGACGACGCGGGGCGGGCGAGGCGCCGGATCTCGTCGGCGGAGTCCGCTGTAGCGTCGCACCTTGTGTGCGACGTTTCCGCGAACGTCGGAGCAAGCTCCGACGCTACGTCGTTTGCGATTCGGCCGACGCGCGTTGCCTGACCACGGCGAGGCGACGCGAACCTCAAGCCGAATCGCGAACTTCGTCCGACGCGATTCGGCCGTCCACCAGCGTCACGAGGCGGTTGACGCGGTCGAGCAGGCGGCCATCGTGCGTGGCGAAGAGGAA
>Ga0105102_10000720_pt1 | contig 10269 bp, 7 predicted proteins | sample PPLLaktember2015_FD_87032 | JGI IMG/M metagenome (GOLD analysis project Ga0105102, IMG submission 87032) | Freshwater sediment microbial communities from Prairie Pothole Lake near Jamestown, North Dakota, USA - PPLs Lake P7 Core (6) Depth... | ecosystem: Environmental > Aquatic > Freshwater >...
CCGGGACGAAGAGAAGACTGCGCGCGAGGTTCGCAGGAGGCTCCGGAAGGAGTGCGCGAGGCTCGAGCGCGAAGTCGAGGCTCGCCGGGTCCGCGCGTGGAAAGCGGAGCAGGAGAAGTCCCTACGCGGCGTCGCGCCTCGAGATCACGACGCGCGGGAGAAGGCGAGAGCCGCACGCGATCATGACCGCAGGTCCGGGCAGAACCTCCGCCAACTGGAGGGTAGGCTCCGCCAGACGGCGGAACGGGAGTCGGCCATCTCGACCCCTCCGCCGCGCGACCTCGGGATCGGCCTCCGCAGCCGCCCCTCGGACCGCAACGCGGTCGTCCGAGTTGCCGCAGGAAGCCTTGGCATGGGGGCCGCTCGCCGTCTGGAGTTTCCAAACCTCGAGATCCAGCCTCGGGATCGGATCGCCCTCACGGGACCCAACGGGAGCGGGAAGAGCACGCTCGTCCGCCACATCGTCGCAGGACTGACGCTTCCGCCCGAGCGAGTGCTCTACGTGCCTCAGGAGCTTTCCCTTGAGAGCTCATCCGGCCTGCTCGAGGAGGTACGGCGCCTTCCCCGGAAGACTCTTGGCGTGGCGATGCAGTGGGTGAGCCGCCTCGGATCTGACCCTCGGAGGGTTCTGGAGAGCCGAGCTCCGAGTCCCGGCGAGGTGCGGAAGCTCCTGCTCGCCGTGCGGATGGTCGATGAGCCTCACCTCATCATCCTGGACGAGCCGACGAATCACATGGATCTGCCGTCGGTGGAGTGCCTCGAATCGGCGTTGCGTGAGACGGAGTGCGCGCTCCTCCTTGTGAGCCACGACCGGCGCTTCCTCGAGGCGCTCGCTACGCTCGAGTGGCACATCGCTCCAGTCGTGGCAGGCGGCGCGACATGCCGGTTGAGGCAGCGCGTGCTTGCGTCGACAACGGTTGTATCCTCCGGGCGCGCGTTCTAGAGTGGCCGGAGACGAGGAGGCCATGGCGAAGCGTCTGTACGTTGTCGATGTTGACCGCTGTGTCGGCTGCCAGTCGTGCATGTTCGCCTGCGCGCGGCGGGCGGGCGTTGGCGGGACGGCCGGGTCGCGCATCGGGGTTCGATCGGCCGGCGGAATGCGGAAGGGATTCATCGTCGTCGTCTGCCGCGCCTGTGCCGAGCCTCCCTGCGCGCGCGTCTGCCCCACGGACGCGCTGGCGCCGCGTGAGGGGGGCGGGGTGCGATTTCGCCCGGAGCTGTGCGTCGGATGCGGGAACTGCCGCGACGCCTGCCCGTTCGGCGCCGTCTCCTGGGATGCGGCCGAGGCGAAGCCGCTCGTCTGCGTCTACTGCGGGGTCTGCGCCGCCTACTGCCCCTACGACGTCCTCGCGTTCGACGAGGTGGGAAGGAACGTCGATGCATCCGAGTGATCCCCTCCGACGCGTCCTCGTGATCGACCTCTCCAAGCGAGCGTTCGAGGTCGTGGAGCGGCCGGACCTATTCGAGGCCTCGATCGGCGGCGCGGGCGTGGCGATCCGCCTGCTCGAGGAGCGCTGCCCGCCGGGCGCCGATCCGTTGGGGCCCGAGAACCCGATCGTCTTCGCGGTGGGGCCGCTCGTCGGCCTCTACCCGCTCGCGTCGAAGACGGTGGCGATGTTCAAGTCCCCGCACACCGGAAACCTCGGGGAGAGCCACGCGGGCGGGCGGAGCGCCGTCTCGATCCGAATGGCCGGGTACGGCGCCGTCGTCATCACCGGGCGGAGCCCGGGTCCGACGTACCTCGTGATCGAGGATGGACGCGTTGCCTTCCGCGACGCGTCGGCGCTGTGGGGTTTGCGGTCGAGCACCACGGCGGGGAGCGTCCTGCGCGAGCGGGAGGGAGGGTCCGGCCACCGCTCGATCCTCCGCATCGGCCCGGCGGGAGAGGCCGAGGTCAGCTACGCGTGCGTCATTACGGAGACGTATCGCCACTTCGGGAGGCTCGGGCTCGGCGCGGTCTTCGGCAGCAAGCGGCTGAAGGGGATCGTCATCGCTGGAACCCGAACGCTGCCGGTGGCGGACCCGGGTGCGTATCGCCGCGAGTACGACGCGCTGTTCCGCGCCGCGACGACGTCGCCGGCCATGCGGAAGTACCACGACCTCGGAACGCCGATGAACGTCCTTCCGCTCCACGAGTCGGGGGCGCTTCCGACGCGCAACCTCCGGTCAACGCGGTTCGAGGCGGCCGAGGCGATCTCGGGCGAAGCGATGGCGAGCCGCTTCCTCGGGCGGCGGCTCGCCTGCAGCCACTGCCCGGTGGCCTGCATCCACCTCGCGGCGCTCCGAACGCCGCACCCCAAAGAGCCGTACTTCTACAAGACGTCGATGCTCGGCTATGACTACGAGCTGATCTATGCTCTCGGCAGCATGCTCGGCATCGCCGACCCTGAGGGGATCCTGCGGCTTGCGGATGAGGTGGAAATCCAGGGGCTCGACGCGATGAGCGCGGGCGTCGTCCTTGCTTGGGCCACGGAGGCGTACGAGCGGGGACTCGTCGCGAAAGACGATCTCGACGGGATTCCTTTGGCGTGGGGAGACGCGGAGGCGTACGCCTCCGCCGTCCGGCGAATCGTCCGACGGCCCACGGACCTCTACCGCGCGCTCGCTCGGGGAGTCGACCATGCGTCGTCCGTCTACGGCGGACGGGAGTTCGCGCTCGCGCTCGGTGGAAACGAAATGCCCGGGTACCACACCGGACCGGCCTGTCACCTCGGGTTTCTCACCGGCTCGCGACACAGCCACCTCGACAGCGCGGGGTACAGCCTCGACCAGAAGCCGCCTGCCGACGGCGGAGAGCGCACGGCCGAAGAAACCGTGGCCGCCTTGATCGCGGAGGAGCAGTGGAGGCAGGTTCTGTCGAGCCTCGTCGTCTGCTTCTTCTCCCGTGGGCTCTACGCGCCGGACGTCGTCGCCCGGGCCCTCGCGCCGCTCGGGATCGCCGTGACCCCGGCGGACCTTGACCGGATCGGCGCCGAGACGCTGCAGCGGAAGTGGGCATTCAAGCGACGCGAGGGATTCGACGCCGCGCGGCTACGGATTCCGGAGCGAGTCTGCGAGACCGAGACTCCTCTCGGACGCGTCGACGCGGACGCCCTGCGGCGGGCCCTAGAGCACTTCGCCGCGCTTTCCTCCTGAGTCGGCTCGAGACGTCGGAGCGACGACGTCACTTGCCGCGCGCACAGGCGAATCCCATACTGCTCCATCAACGAAGAGAGCCGAAGACGACATGGAAAACGACACCCGACAACTCGCCGCGATCATGCTGACGGACGTCGTCGGTTACACGGCGCTGACGCAAACGGATGAGGCTCTGACGCTGGCACTGCTCGCGGAGCACGCGGCGCTCCTTCGGCCGCTGTTCGCCGAACACGGCGGCCGCGAGGTCAAGGGGACGGGGGACGGGTTCCTCGTGGAGTTCCCGAGCGCGCTTCAGGCCGTGCAGTGCGCGGTCGAAGTCCAGCGGGCGCTTCACGAGCGAAACGCGGCGGTCCCTCTCGACCGAACGATCCAGGTGCGGATCGGCGTTCACCTGGGAGACGTCGTGCACCGGGGCGGCGACATCTTCGGCGACGGGGTGAACATCACCGCGCGGATCGAGCCGCTGGCTTCGCCGGGGGGAATCTGCCTGTCGCGTCAGGTCTACGACCAGGTGTGGAACAAGGTCGACCTGCGCATGGCGAGCCTTGGAAAGCGTGACCTGAAGAACGTCAAAGTCCAGATTGAGGTCTACGAGATGCTCCTCCCGTGGATGCGGGGCGAGGCCTCGGCCGGCTCTGTGGAGAGACGGGCGCGGCTTGCCGTCCTTCCTCTCGTGAGCATGAGCCCGGACTCCGGCGACGAGTACTTCGCCGACGGGCTGACCGAGGAGCTGATCTTCACCCTCTCCAAAGTGGACGGGCTGCAGGTGATCGCCCTGACCTCGGTGATGAAGTACCGCGGAGCCAAGAAGGCCGTGTCGGAGATCGGGAGCGAGCTGGCGGTCGGCTCCGTTCTCGAAGGGAGCGTGCGCAAGGCGGGCAATCGGCTTCGGATCACGCTGCAACTGATCGACGTCGTCGGGGAGGGGCACCTGTGGTCGGAGGCGTACGATCGCACCCTGGACGACGTGTTCGCAGTGCAGACCGAAGTCGCCCGCAGCGTGGCCTCGGCCCTTGAGGTTCAGCTGGCGCCCAAGCCGGCGCGGGCCGTCGAGAACGTGGAGCGAGCGGACCCGGAGGCCTACACGTCGTACCTGAGGGGGAGAGTTCTCCTCGGCAAGCGGACGGCGGCGGACATTGAGGCGGCCATCCGGTGTTTCGAGCGAGCGACGAGCCTCGATCCGGCACGCGCCGACGCGCACGCCGCGCTTGCCGTGGCCTACGGCATCCTGCCAAGCTATGAACCGTCGGTTTCGGCGGACGTGCTCGCGAAGGCGGAAACCAGTGCGCACGCCGCGCTCGCCCTCGATGCGAGCCTCCCCGAAGCGCACGCCGCGCTCGGCATCGTCTACCTCGGCACGTGGGAGTGGGCGAGGGCGGAAGAGGAGATCCGCAAGGCCATCGGGCTCGCGCCGAGCTACGCCGAGGCCCATCACTGGCTCGGCCTCCTCCTTCTCGCGTTGCGTCGCTTCGACGAAGCGATCGCTGCGCTCCGAATCGCCCAGACGCTCGATCCCGTCTCTGCCGTGAAGCGGGGCGCACTCGGACAGGTCTACTTCTGCGCCGGCGCGCTGGACCGCGCGGTCGCCGAGTTCGACGCGTGCCTCGCGTTGGGAGGCGACGGCCTGATCGTGCGCTTGTATCGAGGAGAGACGTACCTTGCCCAACGCAGGCACGATCTAGCTCGTGCTGACCTCGAGAAGGCGCGGGAGTTCGCGGGCGGCGCGGAGGCGCACACCGAGCTTGCCCTGGCGCAGCTCCGCGAGGCGATGGGGGAGAAGGGCGCCGTCGAGAAGTCCCTCGCTCGGGTTCTCGAACACGCGCAGCAGCACTCGGTGCCGTCGTACGGGCTCGCTCTCTTCTACTTCGTGCTCGGACGAGACCGAGAAGGCTTCGCGCTCCTCGAGCGCGCCTACGTCGAGCACGACCCCGAGTTGTCGGAGATGAATGTCGACCCGAAGCTGGATCCGTGCCGCTCCGATCCCCGCTACATCGATCTCTTGAGAAGAATCGGGCTCGCGACGTAGCGGAGGGGCAGGCTCAGCGCCCGGCCGTGCGGGGGGGGGCGAACAGCGGCAGGAGGGAACAGTCGCGCCCTTCGAAGCGCGAGAGCCAACGAGAAGAGAGGATCTTCAGCGAAGATGCGCTCGCGTCGCAGGACTCGATCTGCGACAATGGATGCGGGAAAGGGCGCTCGCGCGGGCGAACGCAGGAAGTCGTGGCGGAACCCGATGCGAGAGCAGCGCTCGCCGCAGGGAGCCGGAGAATGCCCGCAGGGAACAGATCCGGAGAATAAGGAGTCGAACCGATGCTGGACAAGGCGAAGGCGCTCGGAATCGACCCGATCCGGAAGCTGATCGTGCGGTTGGCCACCCCTTCGATTGTCTCTCTCGGTGTTCTCGCCTTCTACAACGTCGTCGATGCAATCTACGTCGGGCGCGGCGTCGGAACCCTGGCCATGGCCGGCATCGGCGTCATGTTCCCTCTCTTCCTGGTCGTCATCGGGATCGGCCAGTTCATCGGCGCCGGAAGCGCGTCTCTCGTGTCGCGGGCGCTCGGGAAGGGAGACACACGGCTTGCCGAGCGGACCTTCGGGAATGCGGTGACTCTCGGGATCGTGGCCAGCGTCCTCGTCGCCGTCCTCGGACGGCTCTACGCGATCCCCCTCCTGAAGTTCGCCGGCGCGACGCCCGACGTCCTTCCGTACGCCGACGCGTTTGCGACCGTGATCCTGACCGGATCGTTCGCGTTCATCTTCCCGTCGATCTTCATGTCCATCCTCCGCGCGCAGGGCGACGTATCGCGCGCCACGGTCCCGATGATTGTCGGCGGCGTCCTCAACATCTTCCTCGAACCCGTCTTTATCTTCGGGCTCCACATGGGGACGGCGGGCGCGGCGTGGGCGACGGTCATCTCCTCGAGCATCGGCGTCGCCTACTATGCCTACAACGTTCTGCAGAAGAAGACGTCGGTGCGGTTCTCGCCGCGCAACCTCGTCCTCAGAGGACGGACGACGTGGGCGATTGTCAGCGTCGGGCTCCCTTCGTTCGTCGGGATCTTCGCGTCGAGCGCCGCCACCGTGGTGATCAACCGCGCTCTCGGAGCGTACGGCGGCGGCGTGGCGCTCGCGATCTACGGCGTCCTCAATCGGATTGTGACGCTCGCGCGGATGCCGGTCTTCGGCGTGGCCGACGGCTCTCAGCCGATCTATGCCTACAACTTCGGAGCGGGCAACTACCCGCGGGTCATCGCCACGCTCAAGCACGCTCTCGTCCTGGCGGCCGGGCTCTCCGGCGCCGCCTGGGCGCTTCTGCTCTTTCTGCCTCGCCCATTCCTCTCCATGTTCAGCTCGGATCCCACGATGATCTCCGAGGGGACGGTCGCGCTCAGGATCATGGTGGTCGTGATCCCGCTCCTCGCCCTGCAGCCGATCGTCGGCAGCTTCTATCAGGCCATGGGGCGGGCCGGTCGGGCGTTCGCACTTTCGCTCTTGCGCGACATCGCCCTGGTCATTCCAGCGGTCCTCGTTCTCTCGTCGCACTTCTCGACGAAGGGCATCTGGATCGCCTTCCCGGTCGCCGACTTCGTGTCGGCCCTGATCGTGACGCCCATGCTCTTCTTGGAGGTTCGCAAGCTGCGGCGGATGGCGGCCGCGTCCGCTCCGTCCGGGGACTAACAGCGCGGCGGCCGGCCCGAGAAAAAGGCGGGCGGCCGTGGGGCCGCCCGTTCTACTTCATGCTGTCTGCGGCGGGGCCTTTACGAGCGGCCGCCTCCGCACCCTCGGGAACTGCCTTGCATGCGGCCGCAACCCTGACCGCTGCCGGACCCGGCCTGGGCGTTCGGACACGACGCCTTGCAGTTGGCACCGCCCCCACGTTCGGCTCCCGACCCTTCTCCGCTGCACGTTGCCGCCCAGTCGGGGTCCTGGCTGTTCGGGGTTCCGTCTCCGTCGGCGTCGAGGTTCCCCTGACACGCCGCGTTGGCATTCTGGTTCGCCTGGCACGGCATCGTCTGCGCCCCGGCGCCAGCCCCGCGGCCGAAGCCGTTGCCGGCGAGAACGACAGCGCCCGCAAGGAGCAGGCCCACGGCGGCCATTCCGGCGATCCAGCTTAGTCTTCGCTTGTTCATGACTTGCACCTCGTGCTGCATAGGATGACGACAGGGTGCCGAGGGGAGATGGCGGACGTGCGGGCGCGCTGTGGCAGTCCTGTGCGCACCGTGGGGAGGAGATGTCGGGATTTGGTGCGCGGCGTGTGAGCCTCCGCGGGCCGGAGAAGCGTCATCGTCGCGCGTGCGCGAGCCTTCCCGTCGGAACCACCAAGATATCGGTCGTTCCGCTGTCAAGAGACGATGCATCAGATAGCATTACAGCTACGCAACAGGCAGCGGAGAGCAGACATAGAATGCTAGCCACAGACATCAGCATATCAGGGCGGCGAGGTGTCCGCGCCAAGCCCTTCCCTGCGAGCGAGAACCGAAAGCTGCTGCGGTCGGACGCAAGCGGGCGCACGTGGGCGCGAGGAGTTGGCGCCACGGTGCGCTCGTGCCGCCCGAAGGAGGAGAGCGTGGAACAGAGAACGCGAAGGTGGGCGCGGATTGGCAGACTGAGCCTCGTCGCGCTGGGCGGGTCCGTGGTGGTGCTTGCGATCTCTGGGTTGGCGAGTGTGTACGCCCCCAATGTGGCGTACTTCATCGCCTCGCCGATCTCGGGCCCGGCGCCCCTCGTGGTCCAGTTCAGCGCCTCGCCGGCCCTGGCGTACGAGTGGGACTTCACGAACGACGGGACGGTCGACGCGGCGGAGCAGAATCCCACACACACGTACAACGTCGTTGGATGGCACACCGTACGACTGGTGCTGACGATGAACGTGCAGGGAACGATGTACCGACTGACCCAGATCCGGCAGAACTACATCTGGGTCATGCCGTCCGGCGGAGGCAGCCAGCAGGGACCAAGCCAGTCGCAAGGTTGGCCGTGGCCGTGGCCGTGGCCGAGCGGACAGCAGAACCAACCGAGCCAGCAGCAGAACCCACCCGCGCAGCCCAGCGTGTCGCTCACGATCTACTGGGGGAACATCGGCGACAACACGATTCGCAGGGCAAATTCAACCGGCGGGATGTACGGGAAGTCGGTGACCATGGCCGAAGGGGTTCCGTACGTCAGCAAGCCGACAGGAATTCAGTTCTACGAGGGATGGGTCGTCTGGGCGAACTACGGGAACGACACGATCTACGCGAAGGAAGTTGGCAGCGGCGTCCTGCCTACCCGAATCGCAGACAAGGATGCCGGAGTGAACAGACCGAGCGGTCTGTGCGTCGTGAACGATCTTCTGTACTGGGCGAATCAGGGCGACGGCATGATCCACGTGATGACCATGAAGGGAGCGCAGACAGAGAAGTCGAAGGTCGTGACAATCGGCGTGGGAACGTCTCCGCCGTCGCTGCATGCGGAAACGCCGTACGGCATTCAGGTCGCGGGGAACTACCTCTACTGGACCAACGCCGGGGATAACACCATCCGCCGTGCGCACATCCTGACGTACTGGAGTGTCGAGGGAATCGAAACGATTGCAGGTCCCGTCGTGTCCGGAGTCGACCAGCCTGGCGCCATCCGCGTTGTGGGCGGCTACCTTTACTGGGCGAACGGCAGGGACAACACGATTCGGCGCTGCTCCCTGAGCGGGCCGTTCCCCGCGAAGTCGGAGAAGCTGGCCGGCCCGGAAGTGTCGAAGGTCAACGTCCCGACCGGCATCGCCGTGCTTGGGAACATGATCGGCTGGGCGAACTACTCGAACAACACGTTCCACGCCTGCACGATCGGCAACTCCCCGTGCCAGTCGACCTTGATGGGAACCAACCAGTCGTCGCAGATCGACGGCCCGAGCTTCATCTGGGTAGAGGCAGGCAGCTAGAGACGAACAGAGAAGAGTGACGTGTTCTGAGACAGCGGGCGGCGGTGCGGCACGGCCGCCGCCTGGCTGTTCTACGCATTGGCTGGATTCCTCGTAATGCAGTGTGCGCGGCGGCGCCGCTTGGGCGACCATTGCGTCGCGGAGGTGGGGACCGCGGATGAGTGCGATGCGCTGGCAGTCGGTGATCTGGGACTTCAACGGCACGCTCGTCGACGACTGCGCGCTCGCGGTCGAGGCGATCAATGTCCAGCTGGCGCGAAGGAACCTCGTGCGCCTGAGCCTGGACGAGTACCGCCGGGTTTTCGGATTCCCGCTCGCCGACTACCATCGCAAGCTCGGCTTCGACCTCTCGGTCGAGACGATGTCGGGACTGGCCGACGAGTTCCACGAGGTCTACCTGGCCGGCGCGCCGGCGTGCTCTCTTCACGCTGGGGTACGCGAGGTTCTCTTGAAGCTGAAAGCAAGCGGGGTGCGCCAGTTCGTCCTCTCCGCCATGGAGGAGACGACGCTTCGTGAAGCCCTTCGTCGCTTCGAGATCGACGGGTGCTTCGAGGCGGTCTACGGGCTCAGCCACCGGATGGCGGACTCGAAGATCGCACGGGGAAGGGACCTGCTCGAGCGATGCAGGCTCCATGCGGATTCTGCGGTTCTCATCGGCGACACTGACCACGACGTCGATGTCGCGCGCGACCTCGGAATCTCCGCGGTCCTCGTCGCACGGGGGCACCAATCGGCGGAACGCCTCCGCGCCCTCGGCGTCCCCGTCTACGAGACCTTTGCCGACCTCGATCGGGCGCTCTGCGTCGCCCGGTCGGCGTAGCGCAGGGCCATCCGCCTACTCGTCGAATCGGAACGGCGGATACGCGTCGGTCAGGAGCGCCGCGTAGGCGAACACTCGGTACGTCCAGCGATCCATGCCCACAATCAGACGCCTGAGGTCTTCGGGGTACTTGCCCGTGAAGAGGAGCATGACGCCGGCGAAGATGGACAGGATGGGGACGAGACCGATGCGCCACACGCCTGCTCCTCCCTGCAGGAAAGCCACGACCACGTAGTGCGGGATGGCGAGCAGCCACCACTTGACGAGGACGAGGCCGGGCGAGAGCCGCTCGGGGTATGCGACATCGAGGTCGGCGGGGTAGCCGCCGGCGCGGAGCGTGAACGGCGGGTAGTGGTCCGTGGCGAGCGCCTGGTACCCGTAGTAGCCGACGCGCCAAGCC
>Ga0105102_10000722_pt1 | contig 10262 bp, 9 predicted proteins | sample PPLLaktember2015_FD_87032 | JGI IMG/M metagenome (GOLD analysis project Ga0105102, IMG submission 87032) | Freshwater sediment microbial communities from Prairie Pothole Lake near Jamestown, North Dakota, USA - PPLs Lake P7 Core (6) Depth... | ecosystem: Environmental > Aquatic > Freshwater >...
CTGCCTGATCGGTCACCAGTTCGGTGTCAAAAAGGCTGCCGGTTTCAAAGGAGTTGTCAGAGAGAATTCTTGCGCAAAAGCCATGAATGGTAAATATTGAAGCTTCATTGAAATTAATCAGTGCATTGTTTATCAGTTCCTGGGCAAGTAAATGATCATCATATTTTTCCAAAAGAGATCCGATCAGCCTGTCGCTGCTTTCAGCTTTAACAAATGCCTCTTTTGCTTTTACCAGCTTATTTCTGATTCTATCTTTTAATTCTTCTGTCGCGGCTTTTGTGAAGGTGACAACCAGTATCTGGTCAACGGTAAGTTTTTTTTCTATTATCAGCCTTATAAAAAGGCTCTCTATAGTATAGGTTTTCCCGGTTCCTGCACCGGCCTCTATAAGATTGGCGCCATAAAGCGGTGCGTTAATAAGATCAAACTGTTTCACCTTTTAGATTCCTGTCGCCGCAAGTCGTTTAAACTTTAAAATGATCTCAACAATCTGCCTCAGTATGGATATCAAATAACATATCAGAAAATATTATACTTAAAAAGCCCAAAGTATCTTCAAGCAGGTGGTTCATATATTGTATAAATAAAACTGGAAATTGTTTAAAATACTAATAGATTACAATAAATGAGCTTTTTTTCTTGACCATGATTCAGGCATTTACTATTATCCGTATTGAGCTTTTGCTTCAGATGCTTCATCCGGTATACATCCTTTTCCGATTTTCGGTTTTTTTGTAACGTGTGATCTGCTGCTAAAAAAGGCAGGCGCATTGTTTTAGGCAATCAATTATAAATAAGGAGGTTTTTGTATGAAACGTTCACTGTTTTTATCTGTTGCATTGTTACTGTTTATGGCTGCTTCAACCATTTTTGCCGCTCCTCCTGCAGATCCGCTCGGAGTAGTTACCATCAAACCGGGCGAACCGATCCATATCGCATACTGGTTCGTCACAGCCGGTTCGGATTCCACCCTTGGAATTGACACCAAGAGAGGAGTCGAAATCGCAATCGACGATATTAAAGGAACACTGCTTGGTCACAAAATAAAATTCGACGGCCAGGATACAGGCTGTAATGCTGAAGGCGGTCAGGCCGCAGCCACCAAGCTGGCTTCAGATCCCACAATCGTAGCCGCTGTCGGTTCAAACTGCTCCAGCGAAGCCAAACCAGGGGCGCCTATTCTTTGGAACGCGGGCATTCCAACCGTTTCCCCTTCAAACACGGCTCCTTATCTGACAGATCCAAAACGCGGCCCATCATATGACGGGTATCTTCGCACAGCTCACAATGACAAAGTTCAGGGCGCTGTAGCGGCAGATTTCGCCTTTAAAAACCTGAAGGCCAAAAAAGCCGCCACTATCCACGACGGCAGTGTGTATGCCGAGCAACTGGCAAATGTATTTGCAGAGACATTTAAGAAAAACGGCGGTACCATTGTAGCTCAGGAGGCTGTTGCTCCCACCGATACGGACATGAAACCGGTTCTGACCAAAATCGCCACAGCCAAACCGGAATTTATTTATTACCCCATCTTTGTTGCTGCCGCAGGACACATTACCCGTCAGGTAAAAGAAGTCTCAGGTCTTGAAAAAGTTGCCCTGATGTCTGCCGACGGAGCTTTCTCGGTTGATTTCTACAAGGCAGCCGGAGAATCGGCTGTCGGCATGTATCATTCCAGCCCCGATTTTGAGGCTTTTGGAAAAGTTTATGAAGATTTCATCCAGAAACACATCAAGAAATACGGCGAGAAAACATTGGCTCCTTTCCATGCACATGCATATGATGCCGCCAATATGATTTTCAAAGCAATTGAAAAAGTTGCCAAGAAAGAAAAAGACGGCACCCTTTATATCGGCCGCAAGGCTTTAAGGGACGCCCTTTATGCCACTAAAGGCATGAAAGGAATCACCGGAAATGTCAACTGCAATGAATTTGGCGACTGTGCCGATCCGCGTATTGCGGTCTATAAGACCAGCGCGGAAAATATCAAAACATTGGTAATGCCGAAAAAATCTTTCTGGAAACCATATTAAAGATTATTATAAGCTAAACCCGGTTTTGTTACCGACAAAACCGGGTTTATTATGTTGAAGGAGTTTCATGCCGACAAAGTTTCAGCGATGGAAAGAAAGTATTACAGCAACTGACATTGTAATGTGGTTAATAGGATTTGCCCTGCTGATTTTTATAATCATGGGCTCGATCCTGACTCTTCGTGCGGGGAGATATACTCCTGTCCAGTGGTTTGATTTTGTTATTTACGGTCTGGCGCAGGGAAGTATATATGCCCTCGTGGCAATGGGCTATACACTGGTTTACGGTGTGCTGCGCATGATCAACTTTGCTCACAGTGAAGTTTTTATGAGCGGCCCCTTTACAGCTTATTTTGTCGCGGCCTATTTTTCCCGAAGCAGCCTGCTTGAAAGCCATCCTGTTATTTGTCTGATTGTCGTTTTTATTGTTTCAATGTCGGTATCGACTTTAATCGCTTTTCTTCTGGAAAGAATCGCCTACCGCCCTTTAAGGAATGCCCCTCGTCTGATTCCTCTCATAACAGCCATAGGCGCTTCATTTACCCTGATGTATCTTTTCCGTGGACTGTACGGCACCGGTTTTCAGGCATATCCTGTCTGGGAGATTTTTTCAGGGAAATTGCCTATATTTGAAGGGTTTGCCATAGGCAAAATCCAGATTTTCGTTATTTTCGCAGCCGCGCTTGTAATGGTAACTCTTTATCTTTTTATACAGCGCACACGCATCGGCAAGGCTGTCCGTTCGGTTTCTGAAGATAAGGAAGCTGCTTCCCTTATGGGTGTGGATATAGACAAGACCATCTCGATCACGTTTATTATCGGCGGAGCGGCGGCCGGAGCGGCAGGAGTTCTTTATGCGCTGGTATTCAAACAGGTTTTTTTCATGATGGGCTTTATTCCAGGGATTAAAGCTTTTACCGCTGCGGTTCTTGGAGGTATAGGCAATATTCCCGGCGCGATGCTTGGAGGGCTCCTGCTCGGCCTGCTTGAATCTATAGGCCCTGCCCTATTCCTTGATGGATTTGATATCGCGGCGCCTTACCAGCTTAAAGATGCGATCGCCTTTTTAGTGCTGGTACTGGTATTGATTTTCCGGCCTACCGGCCTTCTTGGAGAACGTCTTGCAGTTAAAAAAGCTTAGAAACTGATTTGGAAAAATAATGGAACAAATTCGTAACATATGGCAATACGGAATAAAAGTTGGAATCATTGGCGGCATTGTTCTGATTTTGACGGCATTAATAGGCATGATAGAGGTTTTCACGCAACGTCAGATCATTGCTGATGTCATCTCTATGGGTCACTCTCTCTATCTGGCCGCGGGACTTTTTATATGTTACACTGCCGCAAAACGAGCTGTTCCATCCAAACCGCTGTCGGTTATTTCATGCAGTATATTTGCGGGATTGACCTCCTCTTTTTTACTGGTATTGCTGATCATTCTCGGAAGATATCTCAATTTAAGGATTATGTTCATAAACGCTTCCGATCTTCTGCTGAACAATCTGCTGACTTTTGGTATCCAGGGAGATTGGGGACTGATTCTGCTTCTGACAGCCGGGATCGCCACAGGCCTGATCACTGGATTATTTTATCTTCTTCCGGATATATTCCGAACCGTTGTTTTATGGTCTCTAGCCGGCCTTGCTTTTGCAGGTGTGCTTCAGGAATTGATCCGGCCGATCTTTGCCAATAATTTTCCGGACATCGTCAGCGAATGGCTTTTAACAAGTGACGGCCTTACCGTAAAAGGCGCTTCGTTAATTTTCTTTTTCATAGCGCTCTTAATCTCTTCTTGGTCGGTCAAGGGTGAAAGAATCAGAAAAATCTGGCTGGATCTCCCGAAAAAACAGAAATCAACATTGAATATAACCGGCGCAATAATTCTTTTAACGGTTGTTCTGATAGCTCCTTGGCGTTTGGGTCTGTTCATGAGCGAAGTCATGACCATCGTAGGACTTTATGTGCTTCTGGGACTTGGCCTGAATATCGTCGTAGGATATGCCGGACTGCTGGATCTTGGCTATGTAGCATTCTTTGCGATAGGCGCCTATGTTACCGCCCTTATTACATCTCCTGAAATAATGAGTTTGACATGGAATCTCTGGTCGGCGATCCCTTTCGCCCTCTTTTTCGGCATTTTAGCCGGAGTATTGCTCGGTGTTCCGGTTCTAAAGATGCGCGGCGATTATCTCGCCATTGCCACCATGGGTTTTGGAGAAATTATTCGTCTTCTGGTTCTTTCAGATGCTTTGCGTCCTTATCTCGGCGGTTCTCAGGGTATCGGCCACATAGCCAAACCTCAGGTGCTTGGCTTTGTTTTCAAGGGGCCGCAGGAGATCTATTATCTTATCGTCGCCGGATGCCTGCTTGTGATTTTTGTCTCATGGCGGCTGAAGGATTCGAGAATCGGAAGAGCTTGGAAAGCCATGCGTGAAGATGAAGATGTGGCACAGGCAATGGGGATAAATCTGGTGACGAACAAGCTGCTCGCTTTCGGAACAGGCGCCGGATTCGCGGCATTAAGCGGCGTAATATTCGGAAGCAAGATCGGTTCGATTTATCCCCACAGTTTCAATATCATGGTATCCATAAATATTGTCTGCCTGATTATTTTCGGAGGAATAGGCAGCATTCCGGGTGTAATAGTAGGCGCTGCCGCTCTCATAGGCCTCCCGGAACTTTTAAGAGAATTTGCTGAATATCGTTTTCTGGTATACGGCGTTGCTCTAGTTGTAATGATGCTGATCCGACCTGAAGGGCTGTGGCCTGAGGAGGCTCATAAACGAGAGTTGCACGAGGGAAAAACAAACGAAGCAACCGGTTAGCTTGGAAACGCCTATAGTGTTTAAGAAGGAGGATTTACTACGGCACCAATATTAATATCACGCAACACAACCAAACGCTTTGGCGGTCTTGTAGCGGTTGATAATCTCGATATTGAGATCGGGGAGAAGACCATCCACAGCGTTATCGGCCCAAACGGCGCGGGAAAGACGACGTTTTTCAACTGCATCACCGGTTTTTACAAGCCGGAGGAAGGTGAAATACTGCTTGAAAGCCATTCTCTGGTCGGCCTCACCCCTGACCGTATTGTTCGTCTTGGAATCGCCCGCACCTATCAGAACATTCGTCTTTTTCCCGATTTGACCGCGATTGAAAATGTTCTCGTGGGTATGCACGCTCATCTGAAATCGAGTTATCTTGGAATAATATTGAATACTCCGTTTGTAAAAAAGGAAGAAGAAGAGGCGGAAGCAGAAGCTAACCGGCTGCTAAAGTTCGTAAATCTTGAAACGAAAGCCAACATGCTTGCAAAACATCTTCCTTACGGCGATCAGAGACGCTTGGAAATCGCTCGCGCCCTTGCTACAAAACCCAAATTATTATGCCTTGATGAACCCACTGCCGGAATGAATTCAGGAGAAACACAGGCTATGTGCGAATTCATTCAGAGCCTTCGGGATCAACTGGGAATCACTATAATGCTGATAGAGCATCAGATGCGCGTCGTAATGGGAATTTCAGAAGTAATAACTGTGCTGGATTACGGAAGCAAACTTGCTGAAGGCACGCCTGATGAAATCAAACAGAATCCATCAGTAATAGAAGCATATCTCGGAAAAGGGAGTGCCGCCCAAATTCATTAATATACCGGGATAACGGAGTATTAACCATGTCGTTGCTTGAAGTAAAGAAAATCAATGTTTATTATGGAAATATACACGCTCTCAAAGACCTTTCTCTGAATGTCGAAAAAGGAGAGATTGTTACACTGATCGGAGCCAACGGCGCAGGAAAAAGCACCACACTTAAGACCCTGAGCGGTATTTTAAAACCAAGAAGCGGTTCGGTACAGCTCGAAGGAGACGAACTGACCAGATATCCGGCACATAAGATTGTTACCAAAGGTATGATACATGTTCCTGAAGGCAGGCGTATATTCGGCCGCCTCACCGTTCAGGAAAATCTGGAAATGGGAGCTTTTACTGTCAAGGATGAACAGCTTAACAGAAGCAATTTAACAAAGGTTTTTGATATTTTTCCCAGGCTGAAAGAACGACGCAAACAGTTGGGAGGAACTTTAAGCGGCGGTGAACAGCAGATGCTGGCCATGGGCAGGGCCATCATGTCCAACCCCAAGGTACTGTTTCTTGATGAACCTTCCATGGGTCTCGCCCCTGTGCTTGTGGACAGCATTTTTGAAAATGTCCGGCAGATGCACGCAGCAGGAATGACCATTCTCCTTGTCGAGCAAAACGCCCGGATTGCTTTGCAGGTGGCCGGCCGCGGATACGTATTACAAACAGGAGAAATTGCCCTGGCTGATACGGCGGCGAACCTGCAGTCAAATGAGATGGTGCGCAAGGTTTATATGGGTGAAGCATAGCTGACGGCTTCGTAAAAAGTCCAAAATCCCGTCACTCCCGTGAAAACGGGAGTCCAGAGCAGATTTAATTAACTGGATAGTGCTTACGCTTCACTATGTGCCCCGCTTTCGCGGGAATGACATATTGATTTATCGATTGCTTAGAGCCAGTTTAACCCCGAAACCGATCAAAGCAATACCCGCCATACGCGTCGCCAGTCTGCGGGCATACGGAAGATCCGAAAGCCTTCGGGCTACAGCGTTTCCGACAAATACCAGCCCTGCCTGATAAATAAAGCTTATTATGGTGACATGCGCCATCATGACGCCAAGAGTAATGGGGGACGCATCAGCCTTCAAAAAAAGAGGAAAGAAAGCGACGAAAAAAAGAACCACTTTGGGATTCGTGAGGCTGACGGTAAAAGCCTGACGGAAATATACGGAGCCGTTTCTCGCCGGCTCTTTCTTTTCCCCATCTCTTTCAACACGGGTGCGAAGCAGTTGAAATCCCATCCAGCATATATACGCTGTCCCAAACCATTGTAATCCGCGAAAAAGAATGGGATTTGCATTCATGACCGCCGATAGGCCTGCAACAGCGGCAACCATATATATAAAATCACCTGTCAGAGTTCCCCAAACAGATCCGAAACCGGCTCCAATGCCGTTACGGGCGGTAGAGTTCAGAATAACTATTGTACCTGCTCCGGGAATCAGCTGAAACAGGATAATTGCAGCCACAAAGCTTGTGTAGTTCTGAATTTCAAACACGATTTAATTACCCTCCTGTTCCTGATCTTTTATCATTTCCTTGACAAGATCATGCTCAGAAGCCGCAAGAACCCCTGACCCAGGAAATCAGCCGGCATGCTCCACATGCTTCCGTATCTTACAAAACTCTTTTTCTTCACTTAAAGTGCCTTTTGCCTACAGGGGAAGGTTTGTCCCTATACCGAGAGCTGCCGCTTTCTTGTAAATCAGGATTGCCGTTGCCATATCGTCGAGCGCAATGCCAAGATTAATGCTAATCGTGCGCTCTCCGGCTTTCTCTCTTCCTGGTTTTTTACCTGCGACAATCTCACCCAGATCAGCATAGGGCTTTGGTGTATCTTTGAAATAGCCGACAGTGCGGTAATATTCCATCTGAGCTCTATCGTCCGTTGCAAGCCTATCGGCCTGTTTCAGAGCCTCACCCTTCCAGTAAGAATCGAAATCGACAGGTGAAGCAAAGGACCCTTCGGCAAGCCAGCCCGCTTCTATCACGGGTGACGGGTGTTTAAGTATCGGGCCGCTTGTAACTACCATATCAAGGCCTATAACCGCATCTTTCGGATTACTGACGACCTCTATGTCCGCTTGTACAACATCCCTCATCTCACTTGCGTAGCGGCGGGCTACTTCAGGATATATATCGAATGCTTTGACTTTTGTAATCTTGAAAAGGCATGCCAGCGCTTCCAGATTGTTCCTGCCCTGAACTCCGCAGGCAAGAATGCCGACCGTGGAGCTTTCCTTTCGTGCCAGATATTTTGCGGCAATGGCGGTCGCTGCGCCGGTGCGCTTTGCAGTTATCCACATTGCATCCATTATAGATATGGGAAGTCCCGTTTCCGGGTCGTTTAAAATGAGCAGCCCGTTGATGTAAGGCAGATTCTTCTTCTGATTTTCAGGATATCCGGATATCCATTTCACGCCTGCCGCATTCATGACAGGTATATATGCGGGCATGGCATGAATGAAAGCATCGGGACGAGTGTGAATTCCGGGCTTGGGGGGCATTTCAACCCGCCCCTCCCCTTTCTCCCGAAACATCTTATTGAGAGCATCAATAATATCAGGCATGGAAATATTCACTTTTTCAACATCTTTTCTGCTCAGATAGAGCACACTGCCTTCATTCACTTTTTATCTCCTTTGATATTTCTGTTCTTTCCTTAAAAGCAAAAAAGGGTTAACCCTTAAATCAGCTAACCCCTGCTTTCATTTTGGTGCCGAAGCGGGGACTTGAACCCCGATGGAGAACCCTCCACTAGACCCTGAACCTAGCGCGTCTACCAGTTCCGCCACTTCGGCACAAAAACAAATAAAATATTGATTTAAAATCAAGGATGGGATAGGTAAAATTTTTTTGATAGTTTGTCAAGTCTATTATTGGAATCTGGAAATTATATAATGAGAATTATTGAAGATATCAGTTCGATTACCAAACCTTTTTATAACGCTGTAATAACAATAGGTAATTTTGATGGTGTTCATTTGGGACATCAGGCTCTTTTCCATGAAGTTATTGAAAAGGCGGATGCCATAAAGGGGACTTCAATAGCCATGACATTTAACCCTCATCCTGTGAGAGTGTTAAAAAAGAACGGACATCCCCCGCTTATTACAGTTCACGAACAAAAGACAGAACTTATTGAAAAGACAGGTATTGATATTTTAATCTGTGTTCCTTTCACCTTCGAATTCGCATCAATAACTGCAAAAGACTTTGTAAGGGATCTTCTTGTCCGACAAATCGGAATGAAGGCGATCGTTGTAGGGAAAGACTACACTTTCGGGAAAAACCGTGAAGGGAATCTTGAATTATTAAAAAAATATTCAAATGAATACGGATTTGAAGTGATTGTAGCTAATTGGATACCGATATCAAACAACCTTGAGGGTCGAATCAGCAGCACAAAAATTCGTGAACTGTTAACTGATGGAAAAGTTGCCGAGGCCCGGCATCTTCTTGGCCGTTATTATCAGGTAAGAGGAACTGTTATGACAGGCCGCGACAGGGGCGGCAGGCTTCTCGGATTTCCAACAGCAAATTTAAAACTGCATGACGAACTTTGCCCAAGAACAGGAGTTTATGCCGTAACGGTCGAATTCATGGAATCAAGATACAAGGGAGTGGCGAACATAGGGTACAGCCCGACATTTGAGGATAATGTTTTTACTGTTGAAGTGCATATTCTCGATTTCAACGAAAATATATATGGCCGCAATATAAGAGTCAATTTCATCAGCAGAATAAGGGATGAATTAAAATTTGCGAATATTGAACAACTGTCCGGACAGATAAAGAAAGATATCGATAGTGCGCGTAATATATTGTCTCTGTAGCCATAAATAATATAATGAACAGAAACACTGCCATCTCTCTTTTCATTGGAACTGCAATCTCTTTTGCAGCGCTGTACATTGCCTTCAGAAATATTCCGCTTGATGATCTTTTAATATACCTTTCTTCCATAAACTATCTCTGGATAATTCCGGCTGTCGCGGTAAGCCTGTCAACTTTTGTCATAAGGACATTGAGATGGCAGTCGATACTTAAACCAGTCAGGAAAATAAGCTTTCAGGAAGCCTTTCATCCTCTAATGACAGGTTTTATGTTAAACTGCGTACTCCCCGGAAGAATCGGAGAGGCGGCAAGACCGGCCATTCTCTTGAAAAATGAAAATATACCTTTTTCAACAGGCATTGCCACAGTCGCAGTCGAACGGATATTCGACATTATTTTGCTTGTCGTTCTCTTTATTGGCTTAATAGCAGGCATAAAAATCGATCCTGACCTTACAGTTGATTTCGGTGGTTACAGGCTTACCAACGCAGAGCTGGCTACATCAGGTAAAAATATCGCCCTGACTGCTATAATATTTATTGCGGGCGGTTTTCTTCTTTTTTTCGGCAAGACCAGAAAATATATAAGTTTTGTCATCATGAAACTGCCCTCTCTTTTCTTCCTTGCAGGTTCATCTTTCAAAAAAAAGATTGAATGTAAAATCTCTCTTCCTGCGATGCAAATCCTGGATAATTTTTCAAACGGCTTTTTGCTGATGAGACATCCGGGAACAATTTTAATATCCTGCTTC
>Ga0105102_10000724_pt1 | contig 10251 bp, 9 predicted proteins | sample PPLLaktember2015_FD_87032 | JGI IMG/M metagenome (GOLD analysis project Ga0105102, IMG submission 87032) | Freshwater sediment microbial communities from Prairie Pothole Lake near Jamestown, North Dakota, USA - PPLs Lake P7 Core (6) Depth... | ecosystem: Environmental > Aquatic > Freshwater >...
TATTATGATTTTTTGGGATTGAATTAGATATTGCTTTAGAACTACCAGTATTAAAAACTCTTTCCCAAACTATCTCATTTCTAAAATTCCCACCACCAAACACATAGTCTAACATTATTTTAACATAATGACTCATCGTTGGATCACAATGATAATAAAATGACCCTGTTGGCTTTAACATCTCTCGAATATACCAACATGTAATACCCATTATTGTAAGATATGATAAATGAGCTTTTGGTAAATTAGTACCTTCAAGTAACTTTAGAAATGAATACAAATTAGGATTTAATTTATTTAAATTTTCTAACTCATCTGTATATTTAGTTCTTGACCAAATATCAGAGAATGCCTTTTCTGTTAAATCAAGCCCATCGTCATAAAGAATATTATAATCTCTTTTACTATTAAAGGGTGGATCAATATAAGTTAGATCGATAAAATTATTATGTCCTTTATTATACCAATATTTTAAAGTGTCTAAGCAGTCTGCGCGAATTATTGTATCTCTAGATGTGTCCATTTTCCTCACTATAGTTTACTCCCCAATTAACTTCCTTTTCTCATCTGCACTTGAAAATAAACTAACTAAATCATCAAGATTTCCAGTATACTTTACAGGTAATAAGTGCCTTGTAGATTGGTCAAGTAAACAGACTTTTAGTTGTGGTGGGTTCAGCTCGCCCAAGCCCTTAAACCGACTTAGGTTATGACCCGCTTTCTTTGCTTTCTCTACTTCATCTTTTGTCCAAAGTGGTTTAAATAGTTTCTTTTCATTGATTGCAAACAACGGTGTTTGTGCTATATAATACTTACCTTTCTTGATAATATCAGGTAGTAGTATTCCAATACACATAGTAATCAAACATGCGATATGACCACCATCAGGATCGGCATCAGTTGCACATACGATTTTATCGTACCTCATTTTCGAAATATCGAAGTGAGGCCCAACACCTGTGCCGATTGCTCTAATAAGTTCTTCAACCTCTTTGTTCTTGAGTATTTCTTTCTTTGTAGTGATGTTAGGTATAGATTTGCCTTTAAGCGGTAAAACTGCATGGATCTTTGTATCTCGACATTGAAGTAATGATCCTCCGGCAGACTCTCCTTCAACAATATACAGTTCTCCCATTCGACTTGTGCAGTCTCTTAGTTTCGTGAATTTAGTTGAAGCTCGTTTGCTACCAAAACCGTTTACCACTGTACCTTTTGTATCTAAGCTTTTACGATAATCTTGAAATTTTATCAATAAGTTTTCAAGAACTATAGGTTCTTTTTCAGCCCAATCATCCAATTGACTTCTCAAATCTTTAATGAACAAATCAAAATGCGTTTTTCTATTGGTCAGTTTCTCTTTTGTTTGACCCGCAAATGTTGGTTCGATTAAAGATAAAGTTAAGTAAGCTCGTAAACCGACTAGTACATCATTCGGTTGAAATGCATAACCTAACTTTTTAGCTTTATCAGAGAAGAATGATCTAAGTAGATCGTAGAACGCATCAATGTGCGTACCACCATTATCAACTGGAAGAATGTTAACTGAAGACAAAATACGAGGAGCTAATGGAGAACCTTCTTGATGTGAAAATATGACATTAAACTTTTCAGGTGCTTTTTCAGACGATAAAAATAGCCGATAGAATTCATCGTTGTCGCTCGACAGACAATGACTTTGAAAGTAGTCATCGACTGTCAAACGAAAAACCTCTTTCTTCTCATCGACATTCAAAACCAGATAGACATTTTTAGATAACTCAGCCGCAGCAGTTATCAATCGTTTTCTAACACGATTCAGGTCTGGTTTTAAACTTTCGAAGTATTTAGGATTTGGTTTAAACTGTATTTTTGTAGAGAAAGGTGGTGTTCCTTTGAAGTCAACGACTGTTGATTTTTTTAGTTTTGCATTTTCAAATAGGTAGATTCCGTGCTTTTTATCACGATAGACTTCAACTATGTAAGTTGAACTAAGTGCATTGACAGCCACTAAACCTACACCATGCAATCCTGAACTAATATCATATGCGCTTTTTTGATGTTTAAATTTACCACCTGAAAAAAGTTTAGCTGAAATAGTTACTGGTGTATTATCATCTAAAGGTATACCACGACCATTGTCTAATACTGCAATTTGGTTTTCTTTTGTATCAACCACAACTGCAATAATTTTTGCATACCCTGCCAATGCTTCATCTATTGCGTTATCTAAGGCCTCTTCAAGGAGGTGGGTCGGTGATTTGGTGTCACCGATATACATAGACGGGTTGAGCTGTATATGCTCCACCTCCTGAAGAACCTTAATGTCTTTTGAGGTATAACTTGCTTTGGCCAAATTTACTCCTTGATTTGTACTTTCTTTCTAAATACTGGATAACACCACATATAAACTGACCAAAAGACTATGGCCCAAACCAATGTGCCAATTTCTGCTTTTTGGATCGCTGTTATTAGTGAGTTAAACATATATGACATTAATAGCATTCTAATAAAAAAATCTATCATTTTTAAATCCTCACAATTGGCCCTGTCTTGTTTAGTGTTTTAACATCATTCTCTTTTGGTACAACCCAAATTAACTTTTTCGGAAGGGCTTTTCTTGAATAGTCATTGATTACTTCGGTCATGGCGTCTGTAAACCCTAAACAAACATCACATTCCAACTCTTTTGCTCTGAACAAACCTGGCCCAAGAGTTGTACCTCCACGACCACTAATCTTGAAATCAATATCTCCTACTTTTAATACAGGATACTCTTTCTGGACGGCTCCATCAACTTCAAGAACGATAACCTTGCAATGTCTGTCACTTTCGATTATGTTCTTAATACCGGATAAGGCTTCTTTAATATCATCCGTTCCCATTGATCCTGATGTGTCTATCAGTATGACAATGAAGAATGTTAAATCTCTTTTCTTGCCAGGGAAAGGTAGAATTTGTGGGAGCCTCAGATTATCGCCCAGAAAAAATGCATATGCACGTTTTTTATTTATTCTCATTGATGAAGGTTTAAACTTCGATAACCTTGCAGCAATGATTAGGTTACGAATGATTTGATAATAGGGTGCCTTTGGTGGTTCAAGAGCTTCCTTGATCAATTCAGCGATATGTCCAGGTAAATCACCCTTGTTTTTATTGAATGTTTTCAAGGACTCATGGATGATATGCTGAGTGTACTGTTCAAGTTTTCTTGAATAAGAATGAAGGTCTGAAACCCCTTTGATGCCACCAGCTGCCCATTGGTCATGCCCACCAATTAAGGTAACTGATATTTTCTTTGCTTTCTTCAATAATTCAAGAAAATAAAATTCAGTTGATTTTTTCGGTGGAAGTTTTAATGTTTCTTCTGGTAGGACAAAGGGTGAAGACTTGCCCATTATCATAATAGGTTCTCTTAGGTTGGCTTGTTCATTTGCTGCTGCATCTGCTGCATAGTTAAAGATTTCCATTTTAGACATTTTTGTTAATGGATCTCTTTCTTCTGCAAGTATTCTTATAAGCCGTGGAATGTGTTTATTCAAAATATGCATTCCCTCATGCTCAAGAACTTTTAATATATCACCGTCTGACATACTATCAATATGTTCAGGCTTGTAATAAAGCGCGAGTGTACCTTCCGACTCTGAGGCTACCCCCATCGTGTGTTCCGCATTTGGATTTGCTTTTCTGCGAATCATCGAAAAGAGGTAGCCCCAATAGTTGGAGTTGAGTACAAAACGAGCAATTAAATTTTTGAGTCTCTCGTCTGTGTCAACTACTTTTGCCATTTAAGCTCCGATTATTTGTGTGAGCCAGTACCGCATTTAATCATTGGTTCGTAGAAATCCTTTCGATAACGGTCATTTTTCAAAAGGATCTTGTGAATTTCCGTCATGTACTTGAATTCCTTCGATTCTCTTTCATATGTGTCGATCTTTGAAATGAATAGTGCTGATGTGTCAATCGGCATAACCAACAAGAATTCCAGAACGTTTCGAAGTTCCTTGTCTGTGTATGTTGGCAATGAAGTCATTACGAAAGTGCAAAATGCGATCATCAACTCACCGAGTTTTGCATTGTCTTTCGCAGACAGGAGTTTCTGAATGTCTTTCTTTACCTTTTCATAGTTAAAGAAAACATCGCGTGGATTGATGTCTTTCTTATCTCTTGCGAAACTGATGAACATTGCAGACTGGTTGGTGTTCAACAAACCAGAAATCTTTGCTTCTGCTTCATCAAAATCAACTATCTTGCGGGACAGTTCCATCTTGAGTAAAATATCTGATACTTTTTCATAGCTGGCAGGGTTGGCATAAATCATACCCTGTTTCTGTGAATCAAAGTCGTAGATTCTTTCAGGGTGGGTCTGAATGTATTCAATAACCCAAGGGTGAAACTTTTTGTTGATTGCATACCCTAAAAAATCTTCGGCTGAAACATCAACATACATATGCAACTGTCTTCGTAGACCAGCTGCATCTTCCAGTGTGTCCATTGCGTACTCTGAATCAGCTGGGTTGTCTGTACTGATGACAAACCAATTCGCTGGAAGTTGATATGTGTTGATGCGATACTCGTTTAATATCTGCCAAAATAACTGCTGTAGTGGGTGATCCCCACGAGAAAATTCATCTATCAGTATAATGCCACCTGACTTGTTTAACTTCGGAATCAAGTCAGATAGTAGCATCTGGAATGATGGTACTTCTTTGACGTCCACATTCGGGAACGGACACAGAAAATCGTCGCGGGACAAAACTGGGGATTTGTACATAATCATTCTGAAATCAATCCCCAGTTCTGCCGCTAACTCTTCCGCGATCTGACCACAGATATCTGTTTTTCCGACTCCGGCAGGACCGATGATTCTGTAACTTTGTTTCTTTGCTGGATAGCCTTTCTTCCAGGCTGTCAAAGTGTCAACTATGTCATTACGGATATATCTTTTAATCTTTGACAACTTGAGCACTGGCATATTCAAGCGCTCAAAATACTTAAATTCTCTCTTTTCGTTCCCTGCCATTAAATATCTCCTAAAGGTTAGAATTTAATATCATCAAAGCTGAACACCTTTGCAGGTGGGGTTTCAACTTTGGGTTGCTCTTTTATTTCTGGTTGTGGTGGTTGAGCAGGAGCTGAAGCAGCTGGGGCTTGCTGAACCTTTTTATCTACATCCATTGACAGAACACCAGTACCAGCGTAACTCGCAGTAGCTTGGGTTGCTGCTTTACCCTTTGACCAATCAAACTTTTCATTGAATTTTGGTAATGTTTTCTTAGTGACTCCAAGTATTTGAACCGTAGTTTCCTTTGGCAGCATTACACCTTTACTGAGTTCAAAGACAGGTTTGTCTCCATATTGAGATTTTGTTTTACCGATAGTAATTCGGGTAACAACTCTCTTGTTGTTTACAACCTTCTTTTCAAACTCAAGTGATTCATCTGTTGGAGGTGTGAAAATAGGTTCAAATTCTTCTCTGGACATTTCACCAAGATAAGATGATACGTTACTGAATTTAATTCCTTTAGCTCTAATAAAGACGTATATAGCTTCCTTGCCGCCTTCTTTACTATCTTTTAGAATTGGTGTACCATCTGCTTTACAATAAATACCTGCTACAATTAATTGTGTCTTACATGGGTTGCAATAATCAACCATTTGTCGTTCAGCTGTATTAGCTGGACAAGGGCGATTACTACCATCACCTAGTTTAGATGTACCATGCCAAGGACCAATAGCTGGTTCCTTGTAAGAGAAGCACTCAAGACTATCTCTACCTTGCTTACTAACATTTTTAACAAGCATATCTTTAACTTGAGTAATAATCATGTGTACTTCGTTTAGATTGTATTCAACACCTCTGACTTGTAATTTACCAGCAATTTCTTCAACAGATATATGATTTTTTCGCGTGGTTCCAGCGATGTATATGTTGTGAAAGTATTCGTCTTCTGGTGCGACTTGTTCCTTTCCTGATCCGTAGCCCATTCCGGCTAAGTTAGAGTATTCTTCATATGACATTTCGTAAATCCTCCTGGCCTCTCTTTCTATTTCTTATTGCACATCAAATAAAAATCTTGCCCATTACGATCAACGGGTTCGGTAACTAATGAGAAATCATTATTAAACCAACAACTTAGTTTCTGATCCATAAGTTGACTAGAAAGGAATTCCTTTACCGTATAACTCGGTAGACTAGTAAATTTTGGGTCAATTATAGTAATCGGATTCACTTTTCGAACTTTCGAATCTGTGATATCCCCTGTAATGAGTTTTGTATGTGGGCAGTAAACAATAACTAACTTATCTCCAACCTGTTTGAATATTTCGTTCTTGTAAATATATACTTGCGTATCTAGGTCATATGCAACTGTCTTTGCTTTGAGAACTCTTTCAATTGATGTGTGTTGACGACACAGAATGCCTTCGCTTTTCTTTAATTGACAGGGTTCACAATTGGTATTATCTAATGTGTAAATAGCTTTTATTTCAAACTTTTCATTTGCTGCATTTTGGAAGAAGGCTAAAATTCTACGCTTATTAAGTAGGAACTTAATAAGAGTAATTGGATAAATTTCAACTTCTCCCAGTTTACTGATAAAATTTTCGATTGAAACAGGTTTCATTTCTTCTCCCTAACTTTTTGAAAAAATGTGGTGCGAAAAACAAAATCGAAAAAACAAAAAATACACCTCCGAAATATTCACTCCTTTCTTCGTAAAATTTGCTACATGGTTATCCTTGTTCATGAATTTATATATATAGATGTGTAATTTTTAATTATTACCCCATATCTACTGATACAGGTTGTTTTGGGTTGTTTAAATCAACGGTAACTTTAGCATTCGCAAAACTATCAACTACACGCTTTACCTGTTGTTTAACCTCACTTGGAAGGTATTGATTGTTGTAGGAAAAGAAACTACCTCCTACGAATTGAAAGGTAAGACCATCAGGAGTTTCAAATACTTCCGAGATTTCTTTTCTTGGGGCATCAATTACGATGTCCTTGAATTTAATAATAACTCTTCCTTCATTAGCCATTTTCAACACTCCTTAGTAGTTCTAATTTAATGAAATTGACATTTTTTAATGAAACGTCACAAAACCATTTGATAAGGTTTTCTTTGATATTTGTTCCTAAAAATAAATATATCATCCTTGAAAATGAAGTTCTTTCCATTACATCTTTGATATACGATAAAATAAAATCCTCCTTTAATTTACATTCTAATTCAATATCAAAATTTTTCATATCAGGCTGCATTAATTTCCACATATCAATTAAAAACTTTCTGTGATTATATTCAAGAAAAGCAATCAAATTATATACTTGCCATACATCATCGTCATCTTTTATTTCAAAATCTATAAATGGTTCATAATCATATACTTCTTTAATTTTATCTAAAATGTAATTACATAAATTTCTTTCATCATCAAATTTACATACTAAACGAATACGATCAAGCATTGATAGAAATGTAGTTTTGAATTCAACTGTACCTATAGATGAGATAATAGATTGACACATATACTGAATCTCAGCATCTAATTCGACAGTTTCAGAGTCTTCATCATTATCGGTAAATATAGGTATTGAATTCCCACTCAATATCTTTTGTGCTTTTGGATCATTCATTTTAACCTCTCTCTAGCATTAACGCAATAAAGTATGCGTTTAATAAATCTTTTGCAGGAGCTACTTTTGCAGGTCTATATTCAGCGTGACCATCGTTAATAATATCAGATAGTATTTCTTCTTTAGTCGAATAGTCATCTGATAGTGGTCCCATTAGCTCAGCGAGAACAGCAGGACAGTTATATGAAATAAAAGCATAGGTATCAAGTTCACCAACTTTCTGTCCTCCCTCTCTTCTCTTACCAGCTGTAGGTTGTGCAGTTTTACCAGTTACAGGCCCAGTACTTCTTGCAAAAATTTTGTTGTCACCAAGATGTTCTAGTTTCGCTATATACATGTAACCAACTGGTACATCTCTCATAGTGTATGTATTCAACTCAGGTAGAAATAGTTTATATCCTTGTTTTAAACCTAATACACCTAAGGCTTCTTTAATATTGTCATAATTAGGCCCGCTGAAAGGTGGTATTATAATTGGGTAGAAACCATTTTTCATTACATTCTGTAACATCAATCTAAAATTTTTATCTGATAAATTTTTAAGCCCACCGATCAATGTTGTTGTAAATTTTTTATTTTTAGAAACATCTAGTTTTGAATAAACCTTTTGAATCAATGTAACTATTTCATTCCTTGTTTTCATTTTGGTGATTCTAACTGCTAATTCTTTTGAAATTAAACCTGTATATAATTCATAGACTTGACCAATATTCATTCTACCTATGATGCCAACAGGATTTAAAACAATATCAACATGCTCACCATTTGGTAGTTTGGGCATGTTTTCATGTTTTTCAACTTTTGTAATAATACCTTTATTACCATGACGATTGCAAAGTTTATCACCTTCACCAATGCGTAATTCTTGTTCGATTTTAAAACGAATCAATACACCTTTAATTATTTCACCAGACATTTTGTATTTTTCTTTAGCTGGTTTCTTAGACTTACGATTAGTTCTTTCAATCAATTCTTTTAACTTTGGAAATTTACTATCTGGTAGATTTGAGAACACTTCAACATCAACTATTCTTCCACCAGGACTTTTACGAATATATTGACCAGCCATTATTTCTTCTGAGGCATCGTCACTTGTACCTAATAATTGTTCTATATTACCAAACATCTTTCTAACAAGTGGTTCACCTTTTTTTGTCATTGTCCCTAATTCAGCAACATATAATAATCTGTCATTTTCTTCAATTAAAATAGATTCTTCAATAGCGTGAAGTGATGTTAATAAATCTTTATCAACTAACCGATCACTTATGATTAAACCATCTTCAAAGTTATAACCCATATATGGCATAACAGCAGCTAGTAGTGGTCTACCAGTTGCGATTGAACCATCTGAAATACAAGCACCTTCTGCAATAACATCACCTTTCTTTACCTTAGTTCCTGGTACAACTACAGGTTTAAATACGCTCAATGTATTCTTACCTGAACCTGAACGTAAGTGACCAGGCATGATATTAACTGATTCTTTCTTTCCACCACATTTAATATAGATGAAGTCGGTTGTTACTTGTAATACTTCACCATCACAAGGAGCTCGTTTAATGAAATAATCTGATAGATAGTTTGTTAGAATTGATTCATAACCTGACAAAACAGGTGGTGGTTGTGGATTCTTTAAAGGTAACATTTGTCTAGCTTGGTTTGCGATCATGATAACTCTAGCGCCATCATCATTTTCAATAAACGGTGTCATACAAGTAGTAGTTGAAAGCATACCAGCTTTTTCATTATTATTGATTGGTTTTTGTTTAATTAAACCTCTTGACGAAGCTAATAATGCATCAATAGCCAACTGTTGAACTATACCAATGTTACCACCTTCCGGTGTATCTAATGGATCAATGTTACCAAAGTAACTTGGGTGAATGTTTCTTGACTCAGGATAGATAGCTCGTTTATCAGGAATACCACTTACCTTTTTACCTACTGGTGAAATACGGGTCATTGTAGCCATTTCTTCCAGTGGGTTCGCAAACTCCATTACAACTGCTAATTCAGTTTGTTTAAACTGTGAAAGTGCTTCATAAGGTTTAACTACTAATTGAGCCTTACTATTACCTGCTAATACTTGCTCACGATATACAGTATATGAAGCAAGAATTTGTTTTTGAATTAAGTGAACTAAAACTTCTGAGTTTCTAACTCTTTGATTGGTTAGGTCATTTCTTTGAATATGATAACCTTCTACAACTTTCTGTGACATATACTTCATAATTGTTTTTAATTCATAAGGCAGTTGCATATTCATTAAAACCTGTCTTGCAACAGGATCAACAATGTTATCTTTAACACTGCTAATTTGATAGGTTGTACCGACACGACCTGACATTTTAATAATGAATTCTTCAAAGTAATCTTTAGTTGGGAACTCTTGTTTAATATCATATTGACCAGGATTACCGTACAAGAATCCTCTAACTAGTTGTTGTTGTATGTCAGTAGTAACTTTATCAAATACAACATATTTGCCATCAGCTACTTTAGCAGAAAATTCATCTTTGGAACATGTTTCACTCAGATGAAATGTGATACCATAATACTAGAAAGTTTCAGCAAACCCAAATAGGTAAGACATTAAAAAGATTAGAGGCATTTTGCAAATCATAAACGAA
>Ga0105102_10000725_pt1 | contig 10251 bp, 10 predicted proteins | sample PPLLaktember2015_FD_87032 | JGI IMG/M metagenome (GOLD analysis project Ga0105102, IMG submission 87032) | Freshwater sediment microbial communities from Prairie Pothole Lake near Jamestown, North Dakota, USA - PPLs Lake P7 Core (6) Depth... | ecosystem: Environmental > Aquatic > Freshwater >...
GATTCGGAAGCCTCTCACCGGATCGCCATGCAGCAAATGCGGGGAGGATTTTCAAATGAGATCGCCGACCTCCGCGGCCAGCTGATGAACTTTGCCGCACTGATCGAACTGGAACTGGATTTTTCGGAAGAAGATGTAGAGTTTGCAGACCGGGCTGAATTCAGGAAGCTCATTCATAAAATTATCGCTTTGCTAAAAAGGCTGATCGATTCTTTTGCCCTGGGCAACGTGATCAAGAACGGCATTCCCATAGCCATTGTTGGAGAGCCCAATGTGGGCAAATCAACCCTGTTGAACACGCTGCTCAACGAGGAGAAGGCCATTGTATCCCATATCGCCGGTACCACCCGCGATGCCATTGAAGACGACCTCGTGATCGGGGGTATCACTTTCCGTTTTATCGATACGGCAGGTATTCGGGATACACAAGATATCATTGAAACGGTAGGCATAAAAAAAACCTTTGAGAAGATACAACAGGCACAACTTGTAATGTACCTTGTTGATGCGAGCAGTCTGGAAGCAGCCTCACCTGAGACCTTTTCTACTGAAATAATAAAAATTGAAATACTTTACCCAAATAAAAAAATACTCGTGGTTTTGAACAAAGCAGACCTCCTGAGCAGTGAAAAGCTAACAGCAGTTTTACAGAACTTTCAAACCCTCAGTCACCCTGTCATAGCCCTGTCTGCCAAAGAAAAAACCGGCCTGCACCTGCTCACTGAACATTTGCAGGGCTTATTGAATACAGGTGCCTTGAGTAACAACCAGACCATAGTGAGCAATGTGCGCCATTTTGAAGCGCTTCACCATGCACTAAAAGCAGCTGTTGAGGTGGAAAAAGGACTTGAGAAGCACATCTCCTCAGACCTGATCGCTATTGATGTGAGACAAGCCCTGTTCCATTTGGGTGAGATCACAGGTGAAGTCACGAATGATGACCTGCTCGGGCATATTTTTGCTAATTTCTGTATCGGAAAGTAAAGTTATTTTCCTTTGATTGGAAAAAATCTTTTGTTTAAATATGTCAGAGCAAGCGAGAGGCTATTTAGGTGCGCGAGGTAATCCAAATGATAGAGCTTTTGTAGGCTTAAAATATAACAGTTATATGAATGTAGAACTATCCAAATGGATTATGAAAGCTGCCATCACTAAAGATATTACTTTCCATTGTGCCAGACATACTTTTGCATTATTACAATTGACTTTAGGAACTTATATAAATACACTTTCCTAACTTCCGGGACATTCAGAATTAATTTATTTATATAGAAGAGCCTAAAACATTGTATAACCTAGCTTTACTTGTATAATATTGATTCAGGATTGCTATTCCTTTTAATTTCGCATCAATTAATTTTGACTCCCGGCTATTCACTAAAAAAAGTGAGCTTTCACCAATGCCAAACTTTCGTTCTTCTGCACGAAAGAGCTTTTCATAATCCAAAATCATGTTTTGAGCAATGTTATCTTGAATGGCATATGATTCTATTTCTTTTTGGATCATTTGAATTTTATTTTTCAATGTTACTTCTGTATTCATGATATCCAATTGGGCGCTTTGCAATCTTAATTTAGCCAACTTTAGGTCGCCTCGTTCCTTCCTTATAAACAAGGGGAAACTCACATAAAACCCAGCTTTATAATTGTTCTCGTTGAATGAATTTATTTGATCATAGGTTTCTGATAAAAAATTGTAGTCAACATTTACAATAGGGAATAATTTATTGACTTTGAGGTTTTTATCCACTTCAAGACTTTCGTATTTATAATTTAAGGACCTTATTTTTGGATGATTATCAATAAGTTCCTCATCGGCAATCAGCTCTGACATATTTAGGGCCATATCGATTTTTTCCGGCGTAAGTATATCTGGTCTTATATCTTCTCTGACTTCTATGGGCAAATCGTTAGAAAGCCATAGAAAATTTGAAAGGTCAAAAGTAGCTTTGGTATAGGCGAGTCTTGATTTTTCCAGATCTAGAGCCCGATCTTGTACTGTGATTCCAGCCTCCAAGGTATCTATCGCCGGATTTTCACCTGTTTCAAAATTTCTCTTTACACCCTTAAATCTGAATACGGCATTTTTATAAAAATCTTCGAATACCAATTTTTCATCGTAGGCCTTTAACCAGTCAAAATAAACCAGAGTGGCATCGAAAAGGATCTGGTTTACCATTAACTGCTGATCCTGAAGTGCTTGCTCTTCAAACAATTTAGCTTGCTTTAAGGTGGCCATTCTTTTATTGATCCATAAATTTTGCGCTAAAGAAACAGAAACACCAACGCTGTACAGACCGTCATCTGGGGTAAAACTTTCAGGATTGAGATAAGCTCCGGAATTATCTTCGTAATTACCCTTCAATTCAATCCCGTACCAAGTAGGTATTTTAAATGTAGCGTTTAATTTGTCGTAATATTCAGATCCTTTAAACTCTTTGGTTGCATAATCCACTTCTAATTTTGGGTCAAAAGCACCCCTGGCTTTCATCAATTTAGCCTCGCTTTCATCAACTACTAAATTCACCTGCCTCACAATAGGGTGAAAGGATTTGACAAAACCTAGATATTCTTCCAAACCGAGGACAGAAAGGCTGCTTTCCTGAGAAAAAAGCAGCTGCGTTATTAGCAAAAAAATAATAATTGATTTACTTTTCATTTTACTTCTTTTTTTGATCCGACCCATTATCACTAGAAGATGTATAGAAATCTGGAGGGAAACCATTTAGTTTTCGCCACATTTCAAGCCATATAGGTACGTCGTTTAATAAGGCCATTGTTCTCGCTCCTGAACCAACCCGCAAAGCTGTTGGCCATTCGTGATCTTCCTTATCGGGTGCCAATAAAATTCTATATTTTCCATTTGGACTAATAAAATTTTCTATGGCTACCACAGTACCTCCATAGGTACCGTAAGAAACGTTTGGCCATCCGCTGAAAACAATGGCGGGCCATCCGTCAAATTGAACCCTTACTTTTTCACCTAAATGCATAAGTGGGAGGTCAATTGGATCAATATAAGTTTCTACAGCTAACTCATAAGAAGAAGGCATAATACCTACCAGTTGATCTCCTTCTTTGAACGTTTCTCCAATACCAGATTTTACCGCCTTATTAATGAATCCATTCTGAGGGGCAGTGATAAACATCAAACTATTCCTTTTTTCGTAATTCGTATAATCATTTTCCAATTTTGTAACTTGCGCACTCGCATCAAACTGACTAGATCTGGCGGTAAACATATCGCTTTGAGCTTTAGCAATTTTATCTCCATAAGTTGCATCGATGGTTGCTAATTCTACCTGAGCATTTATGACCTCATTTCTGCTCGTCAGTAATTTATTTTCCTGGGAAATTAATTTTGCCTGTGTTTCTTGTAATTTTAATCTTTTTTCCTCCACATCTTTAAGTGCTTTTAAGCCCTCATCTTGCAAGGTTTGCGTACGATCAAACTGACGTTGTGCGATCTCTATATTAGTCTTTGCCGCTTCCAAATCTATGCTGTCGCTCTTTACTTTTAAACCAGCTTGCAATAATTTGTTTTTGGCTTGTTCATATTTCAATAATTGTTCATTTCTAAGTGCCGAAATTTGTCTTTCTAAGGCACTCACTTTGCTCTCATAAGCTTCAACCGATGATTTTTTGGCATCAATTTGATCTCCGGTTCGAGAAATAAGATTTTCATCAAAATATTCACTTTTAATCTCAGAAATGCGCAAGATTGTATCTCCTTTTTCCACAAAATCACCTTCTTGTACGTACCACTCTTCTATCCGACCAGGAAGGGTAGATTGGATGCTCTGTGGTCGTTGTTCCGGTCTAAGCGTTGTTACGTTTCCTGTGCCAGAAATATTCTGTGTCCAGGGCAAAAAGAGTATAATCAATAAAATCACGGAAAAGACTCGCAAAAAACGGTTGAATTGTTTGTAATATTTTCTGTCGAATATGGTTTTACCCGATTTATAATCGGCCATATCAATTCCATCAGTTACTGTGTTTTGAGAAATCTTTAGCATAATTTGTTAAGATTTAAAAGTTTTGATTTCACCATCTTCTAAAGTCAGGTGCTCTTTCATGTATTTTTTCCACATAGGATTAGCACTAATTATCATTAGCCCCCAAGGATTGTTCTTGTCGGTCAGGTATTTGACAATTTCTTCAAATTCTGTTGTGTTAAACTCATCGAGCGGCTCTTCAAGAATCAAAACTTTTGGATTCTTTAAAATTGCTCTGGCTAAAATTATTTTTTTTGCAACGGTTTTTGAAATCCGCTTTCCTTCCGGATATAAAACCGTGTTCAGACCCTGGTGAAGATCTCTGATATAGGACATCAAACCTATTTTTTCAAAAATTTCAAAAATGCGGTCATCAGAGATTGACAGATCACCAAAGGTTACATTTTCTCTTAAAGTACCTTCAAACGGAGTTTCTTCAGATAAAGACAGTCCGAGATGGGCCCTGTAATAGTTTAAATATAGACTTGTAATGGAATGATTATTTACGTATACGTGTCCGGAAGTTGTTTCAACAACTCCTGAAATAAGATTGATCAAACTGCTTTTTCCTGAACCACATTCTCCATCTACAAGCATGCGTGTTTTTGTATTAACCTTCAGTGAAATATTCTTTAAGATCAATTTTTCTCTATCTGCAACACCATAACAAGCCTTATTTAATTCTATTTCAAATATTTTTGTAAAATCGGGTCTTTCTCCGTTATGAGGTTCTAAGCGCTTGTCGACAACATAACCTATTTTTTCGATAGATGTCAATACATCATAGACAGATTCTAAGCCAATTATGAGTTTCTCTACAGAGGCTATTACCAATAAAATAATAATTTCTGCCGCTACGAACTGGCCTATATTCATTTGTTGATTAAGTACCAATCCACCTCCAATAAGCAATAAACTTGCCGTAACGATTACCTTAAAAGCAATCATTAAAAAATATTGGAGCCTCAAGATACTAAAGTGGCCCTCCCGCGCATTGAGGTATTTATCTACCAAATAATCATTTTTTTGTAAAGCTAAATTGGTTTGCCCTGAAAATTTAAAGCTAATGACCGCACGTGCAACTTCTTGAATCCAATGTGCCACTTTATATTTTGCTTTTGATTCTTCCAAACTTGTGTCTAATCCTTTTTTTGCGGTGTATTTAAAAACAACTGCGATGAGTATTAGAAGCAGTAAACCAAATACAATAAAAACAGGATGATAGAATGACAATAACAACAGTGCAAAAAGAATTTGAAGCGACGCTGCAGGAATATCAATTAAAATCTTTGAAAGCCCTTTTTGAACCATTAAAGTGTCAAAAAATCTATTGGCTAATTCTGGTGGATAATAATGAAATAATTCACTCATTTTTATTTTAGGAAACCGGTATGTAAAATCAAAAGAAGATCGGGTAAAAATTCTCTGTTGGATAGTTTCAAGAATTCTTATTTGCATAAATCCCAATGCTCCGGAAAAACCTGTCCCAATGGTAACCAAAATAACTAATACGATCCAGGATGTTGAAATTTGAGCTCCTTGAATTAAATTAATGATGGATTGTATCCCTAAGGGCAATGACAGCGTGACAATTCCATTAAAAACCGCATAATAAAATATTTGTAGGATATCCTTTTTTTCGAGCGTGATTAATCCAATTAATCTCTCCCAGGGTGTCATTTTTAAGTTAGACATTCTGATAATTTTTTAAAGTGTGAAAAGTGAGGTCTGTAAAGAAATTGGCCGGAGAAACTGATTTATTGCAGTCTGTCATCGATTTGAACTGGTCTTTTAAAAAATGTTGATGCAAACCTCCTTCAATAATTGTACTCGCCAAACTTGTTGGATAAGGATATTTCGGGCTTACAGACAAAATTACATCTTTTAAACGCGCAATTAAACGTTTATGCACTGCAAAATAGCCTTGTTTATTATCATTATCCACTTCTTTCGTAAGGTAAGATTTAGAGTTTTAATTTACAATAATATTTTGCAACAAAATTTCATTGACGTGAGAAAAACTCAAATCTTCTTCCACATTTCTGGTGACAATTTGAATGGCCTTTCTCAGCTTTTCTTCAGGATCGCTCATATTATGGATTTCAAAGACTAACTGATATTCTATCCATGCCCAATATCTGGCTGACAAATAAACCAATAATTTATGTTTGCTTTCAAAATAACGGTGAAGTGAACTTTCGTTAGACCCAATAATCAGGCCTAGCCTTTTAAAGGTGAAATTGTCGAACCCGATCTCATTCATTAACAGAATACTGTTCTCCACAATTCTTTTACCCAGGTCAGAAGATTCAGGATCTTTTAGAAAAATCTTATCGGGTACAGATAGCTTGATAGATGAAAGTAATTTATCCATGATCAAGTATATTTATTGCAAATATAATAGTATTACTATTATGTCTAATAGAAAAACAAATATGTTTAACATAAAATTAGTAATTGAATCTAATTTTATTGTCTTGATGAGTGTGAAACAAATTGATATACAACATTTAATATATTTATCCAGGAATCTTCAAATATTTAATTCCTTATCTTTACAATTCCGTATTTATAACTTTTGTTCAATGAAACAGATTATTATTTCTACAATTATATTTTATTTTAACTTATAAAAATTATTCATCTCAATGAGTAAAAAACGATTTAGAACTGGATTTGAATTTAGTCTGTTTGAAGAACAACAGAAAAATCCGTTTGAAAAACTTTTTGCCATTTTTAAAGAACTTATCACACATACCTCTGGAGATTTTGATGAGGCAATTGATTGGCTGAAGCAGCTTGATAAGGAATATAAACTGACTGATGAAAATTATACCATAGACGATTTTGTTGAAGATTTAAAAAAGAAGGGATTTATCCAAGAACGTATTGCTCCGGATGGCACTTCGGGTCAAGTAATTTCAGCAAAAACGGAACAAGCGATAAGAAAAAATGCACTGGATCAGATTTTTGGAAAGTTAAAAAAGAAGGGTTCCGGCAGTCATAAAACGAAAAGCAGCGGAATTGGAGATGAACATACCGGAGACCTCAGGAGCTTTCAGTTTGGAGATGGTCTTGACCAAATTTCTATGACAGAAAGTTTGAAAAATGCCCAAATAAATCACGGATTCAAAGAATTTAAGCTCACTGAAGAAGACCTGGTAGTAGAAGATACCCATCATAAAGCACAAATGAGTACCGTATTAATGATCGATATTAGTCACAGTATGATTTTATACGGCGAGGATCGGATCACACCGGCTAAGAAAGTGGCAATGGCCTTGGCCGAATTAATCACTACGCGATACCCAAAAGATACTTTAGATATTTTGGTTTTTGGCAATGATGCCTGGCCTGTTAGCATTAAAGATTTGCCTTATTTAAAGGTAGGTCCTTTTCACACGAATACAGTAGCAGGATTGCAGCTTGCGATGGATCTTTTAAGGAGAAAAAGAAACACCAACAAACAAATTTTTATGATTACTGATGGCAAGCCAAGCTGTTTGCGCTTGCCGGATGGAACTTATTACAAGAACAGTAATGGATTGGATCCCCACATTGTAGAAGAATGCTACAGTACAGCAGCATATGCCAGAAAATTACATATACCCATCACAACTTTTATGATTGCCAAAGATCCTTATTTACAATCATTTATAGAAAAATTTACCCTGTCAAACAGAGGAAAAGCATTTTACACAGGCTTACAAGGACTAGGTGAAATGATTTTTCACGACTATGAAAATAACAGAAAAAATCGAATTAAATAATATGAGACCAGATATAAAAACTTTGAGCGAGCTCAAAAAATCAGGATATAGTTCAAAAAGTATCAAAGAAGAATTGCGTCAAAATTTAGTTGAAAACATTAAGAACGGAAGAACTTCTTTTAAAGGGATACATGGCTATGAAACCAGCGTAATTCCTCAACTTGAAAGGGCTATTTTATCGCAACACAATATCAATTTCCTGGGATTACGGGGTCAAGCCAAAACCAGATTGGCAAGATTAATGGTCGATTTATTGGATGAATATATTCCAATTATTGCAGATTCTGAGGTAAATGATGACCCTCTGAACCCCATCAGTAAATATGGGAAAGATCAAATTGAAAAATTTGGAGATCATACGCCCATTGACTGGATTCATAGAAGTAAAAGATTTTTTGAAAAACTAGCTACACCTGATGTGACTATTTCTGATTTAATTGGAGATATCGATCCAATAAAAGCAGCAAATTTAAAATTGAGCTATGCAGATGAGCGCGTTATTCATTTCGGTATGATTCCTCGCGCGAACAGGAGTATTTTTGTGATCAATGAATTACCCGATTTGCAGTCGAGAATTCAAGTTGCACTTTTCAATATCTTGGAAGAAGGAGATATACAAATAAGGGGATTTCAAGTGCGGATGCCTTTAGACCTTCAGTTCATTTTTACTGCAAATCCGGAAGATTACACCAACCGCGGAAGTATAGTCACTCCGCTAAAAGATAGGATAGGCTCTCAAATATTAACGCATTATCCTGAAAATTTGGAAGTAGCAAAAACCATTACCGCACAAGAGGCAAAATTGCAGAAGGAAAGGTTGGCAGATATTTATATTCCAGAAATTGCCAAAGATCTGGTAGAACAAATAGGTTTTGAAGCGCGAGATAACCCATATGTAGATCACAAAAGCGGTATAAGTGCCAGAATGAGTATTACTTCTTATGAAAACCTTTTGAGTACCGCAGAATATAGATGTTTACAGAATAATTCAACTAAAACTGCGATTAGATTTTCTGATATTTTAGGGATGATTCCCTCCATTACAGGAAAGGTAGAATTGGTGTACGAGGGAGAACAGGAAGGAGCAAATTTTGTAGCGGAGCAGCTAATCAGTGCTGCGTCAAAATCTTTGTTCGATAAATATTTTCCCGAAATTAAGAAGCTCAAACACGAAGATGAGCACGATCCCTATCAAGAAATCGTTCAATGGTTTTTTGATGAAAGCTCTTTTGAGATTATGGATGATAGTTCAGAAGAAGAATATGCTGTCAGTCTAAATTCCATTAAACCATTGGGAAAACTGATCAAAAAATATATTCCGGATCTACCTGAAAAAGACTTACTTTTCGTAAAAGAATTTGTTTTATGGGCTTTGGTAGAATATAATAAACTCAACAAACAAAGAGTAAAAAAGGGTTTTGAATTTAAAGATCCTTACGGAGCATTTCTTTCTGATCTAAAATAAATCTATCATTACATGTAGGTAAATTAACAACTATTGGAATTAAATGAGGAATTCGATGTCGTGATTGTGGGTGCCGGTTTAGCGGGTCTCACCTCAGCGATACATCTTGCCAAAAGTGGTATCAAATTATTCTTGATTGAAAAGCAGCAACGTTTAGTATATGAAAAGTAGGGTTTTGCATGTTCATTTCCGGTCCATCTAAGACTGCGGATATTTAGCAGTATTTGCTCATAGGAGCCCATGGTGCTGGGAGTGTTTTAGTTTATGTTGTTAAATAAAAAATTATGAAAAAATTACTATTCAACTTGTTTTTCAGCTGCATTGCTTCAATGGCTTTACAGGCACAAACGTACACGCCTACAAAAGAGAATCTGGAAGCGAGGGCAGCGTTTCAAGACATGAAACTAGGAATGTTTATCCATTGGGGTGCTTCCAGCGTTTTGGGTCATGGTGAATGGGTTATGAATGACCGGAATATCGGTGTCCAAGAATATGGTCGATTGATCAATATTTTTAATCCGTAAAATTTTGATGCCAAGAAGTGGGTAGCCATTGCAAAGTTGGGCGGAATGAAATACATTACTTTTATCACTCGTCATCACGACAGTTTCAGCAATTGGGACCCCGCTCCCGCGCGATTGCATCGCGTGGTTTTGAGCTTAATACATGGCCTCTATAGCGCGAATGCATCGCGTGGCAATTAAAATTTATCTACGATCAAAAAGTGGAATTTTTCGCATAAATCAATAATTTTATGCGATGAGTAGAAACTATAAATTTCGCAATCCTGAAGGTTTATATTTTGTAAGCTTCGCTGTTATTGAGTGGCTCGATGTAATGATAATGTTTTAATTTTAGCGTATTTTGGCTATATTTAATAGTTTTAACTAAATTAAAAATGAAGTAACCACGCGATACAATCGCGCGGGAGCTTTGGGCTCAACGACTAAATTCACATGACACGTGAAGGCACTAAAATTTTGAATATACCTTATTGCGCGTCATACCAATTGGCCAAATC
>Ga0105102_10000726_pt1 | contig 10248 bp, 7 predicted proteins | sample PPLLaktember2015_FD_87032 | JGI IMG/M metagenome (GOLD analysis project Ga0105102, IMG submission 87032) | Freshwater sediment microbial communities from Prairie Pothole Lake near Jamestown, North Dakota, USA - PPLs Lake P7 Core (6) Depth... | ecosystem: Environmental > Aquatic > Freshwater >...
CCGGGATGCTGCCATGCGAAGGGCAGGATCTAACCTCCGGTTGCAGGATGTCTTTGAAGTGATCCACCGGGGATGGAATAACGACAGAAACCTGGTCAGGGTAAAGGGAAGTCCAAACCTGGGGAACATCCAGGTCATGATGATGGGGGTGAGAAATAAAAAGAAACAGGTGAACACCGGGCCTAAATCGGTGGAAGTCTGGGCAAATGAGCTGAGGTTGACCGATTTTGATGAGAGCGGGGGCTGGGCGGCCAATGCAAGGGTTACCGCCAGGCTGGCTGATCTGGGAACCATTACCATAGCCGGCAGAACACGTTCAGCAGGTTTCGGGAGCATACAGGAAAAAGTAAACCAGCGCAGCATCGACAACCTCCAGGAGCTGGACATAGCCACTTCTGTTGACCTGGGAAGGTTCTTCCCCAGGGAATCGGGCGTCAACATCCCGATGTATTATGGCTATTCCAGAAGCAACACCACCCCGAAGTATAATCCGTTGAATCCTGATATTGAGTTGAAAGAGTCCCTGAAGAATCTGGACAGTAAAGCGGAAAGGGATTCCATCAGGGATATATCCCAGGACCTGGTTATACGGAAGAGCCTCAACTTTACCAACATAAAGATTGATCCTCAGCAGGAAAACCCCAAACCTCCCAAGCTCTGGAGTCCCGGTAATTTTGCCATGACCTATTCCTACAATGAAATTTTCAGGAGAAGTGTCAATACAGAATACAATATAGACAAGATATACCGGGGGATGCTTTCCTATAATTTCAGCACCCGTCCCAAGCTGTTAACTCCCTTCTCGAAGGTTCCCCTGCTCCAGAAAGGACCGCTGAAACTGATAGGAGGGCTTAATTTTTATCCCCTTCCTTCCCAGGTTTCTTTCCGTACCGATCTTTACAGGAGGTATAATGAAATACAGACCCGCAACATTACCAACCCGCTGCTGATCCTGCCCAAAACCTTTGAAAAGGACTTTCTGTGGAACAGGGATTTTGACTTGCGTTACGACATCACCCAAAACCTGAAATTTGACTTTTCATCGCGTAATGTCTCAAGGATTGATGAACCCGAGGGCAGCCTGAACCGGAGGAACGACGATTATGAATGGAAGCGGGATTCCATCATTTCCAGCCTGGCCGACCTGGGGAGACCGGTTTTGTACAACCACAACGTAAACATCACTTATACCCTTCCCCTCAGTCAGATCAGGGCCCTTAGTTTTATAAATGTAATGGGCCGCTATGAAGGATCATACAACTGGGAAGCGGGAGCCATTACTTCTGATACCATCAAACTGGGAAACGTCATTGAAAACTCCCAGAATCTTCAGCTGACCGGAACCGTCAGCCTGACCTCCATTTACCAGATGATTCCTTACCTGAAGAACCTGGAAACGAAATTTCAGAATACAGGGAGAAGCCGCTATGGCAGCAGCCGGATGCAGCAGGGTACTTCCACGGGCAGGCGACAACCGCAGCAGGAACCCCGTGTACCGGTCAGGGAACCTGTCCCGGAATATAAACAGGAAAACATCAATCTGGGGCCTTCGCTACCGGTCAGGATTGCGCACCAGCTCAATGTTGATGGGGTAAGCGTCAAATTTACCAATGCCGCGGGGAAAGCAATTCCGGTAAAAGCCAAAACAATTGACAAGAATACCGTTGAGCTGGCCTCTTCCGACAGTGTGGCAGGGGGCAGGGTGGTGGTCACCGGAAAATCGGAAAAGAACATTTTCAGGGATATTATGGATGTGACCCTGAGAATGGCTACCGGGGTCAGAAATATTTCGGTTACCCTGAACACTTCCGGAGGATCGGTTCTGCCGGGTTATCTTCCTGAACCTGCCTTCCTGGGAGGGGGGCGATTTACTCCTGATGCCGACATGTTCGGAAGGTCAATGGCCGGCAGTTATACTCCGGGCTTGCCCTTTCTTCTTGGCTGGCAGGACCGGAAATTTGCACAAAGTGCAGGTGAGCAGGGATGGCTGACCACAGACCCTTTGCTGAACCTGCCTTTCATGTTCAACACCAACAACCGGTTCAACATCCGGGCCGATGTGGAACCTCTGCCTGACCTTAGGATTGACGTGGATGCCGATCGTACCATTTCGAGGAACCTCAGCGAATTTTACAGTTTTGATGAGTCGCTGGGCAGTTTCAAAGCACAGAATCTTATGGAAAAAGGCAATTTCAGCATGTCGGTGCTCACCTGGAGTACCGCCTTTTTTGCCATCGGAAAAGAAGAAGTCAAGCAGTCGGAAGCTTTTCAAAACCTCAAGGATTACCGGTTGATCATTTCCCAGAGGCTGGCAGCCCGACGGCCGGCAGCTAACGGGTACGATCCTTCGGGAATAGACCCTGTTTCCGGTTTCCCTGATGGGTACGGGCCCACTTCCGTAGAGGTGCTTGTTCCTGCTTTCCTGGCTGCCTACCAGGGTATTGATCCCTACAAGGTTTCTCTGGGCCTCTTCCCCTCGATAAAGTATATTCGTCCCAACTGGAGAATTCAGTATGAAGGGATCATATCTAAAATCCCCCTCCTGAATAAGGCCATGAAATCATTCAATTTCTCCCATTCTTACCGTTCCAGTTATACGGTGGGCTCTTTCCTTACCAACCTCAATTTTATGTCCATGGACGACGGATTTGGTTATATCCGTGACATTCAGAACAATTTCCTGCCTCCCTTTGAGTTTAATTCCGTCAGCATCAACGAAACCTTCAGCCCCCTGCTGAATATGGACATCACCTGGGTCAATGACCTTACTACGAAAACGGAGATCAGACGCTCCCGGAGCATGGCCCTCTCTTTTGCCAATAACCAGATGACCGAAGTGCTCAGCAATGAATATGTGATCGGTCTTGGTTACAGGTTCACCCGTATGGACCTGATCATTAAAACAAAGAATTCTCAGCAGTCCTATTCCAATGACCTGACCCTGAGGGCAGATCTCTCCTTCCGGAAAAACAAGACCATCCTCAGAAGACTGGTGGAAGATACGGATCAACTGACGGCAGGGCAGAATGCCATTACCATAAAAACCACCGCTGACTATATGCTCAGCGACCGCTTTCAGCTGAGGCTCTATTTTGACAAGGTGATCAATCAGCCTTTTGTGGGATCATTCGATACCTCAAACACCAATTTCGGGGTATCGTTCCGGTTTACGCTGGCACAATAAACCATTATCCCGGAATTACATGGAACACAGAACCATTGCACAGCTGTTCCGTATAACAGAAGTAAGTAATTATTAGCGGGATGAAAAACTTAGGGTTTGTACTGATATTCGCCTGTTTCCTTTATGCATGTACCGTTCAGCGGACCACGAAAAATGTGGGTATTAATATCGGGGAAACTCCGTCTGCTGATTCCACCGAATATGAACTGATCATCATTGATCCCGGTTTTGACAGTTGGTTTCTTAGCCATAGCCGCCCGCTCTGGTACCATTCCTCAGAGTATTACGAATCATGGAACCAGCAGTACGTTACTTCCTGGAATGCAAAGGCGCTCTCACCACGATATTCAAGGTTTTTCGAGACCACCATCAATTGGGATCCGTTTGCAGATTACGGTCTGGAACTCAACCACAAACTTTTCCATTACTTCCAATATGTGGAAAAAGAGTTGAGAATCAATATCCTTCCACCAGGGATGAGCCCTAAATCGGTGTTATAGCTGCGGCTCATGGTTTCGGATCACTGTTAATACACTATCTTCCAGTTGTTCTGTGGCGGTGATCACCCCGGAAATTGCGGGTGCCTGCAATCCGCCGAAAAACCATGGGCTTCCGGTGTAAATATGGGCTTCATCCCACAGGTTGGCCCCAATGAATTTCCGGAGGGTAAAAGCGCCTCCTTCCACAACCAGCGACTGGATGTTCCATTCGTACAATTTACCCAACATCTCCAGGGTGATGTCTTTCCCAAAGTCCATCTTTTCCCAGCGGATATTTCCTGAGAGGAGGCTTTTCTCCTCATTAAAGACAATGGTTTTGTTTTTTCCGTCGAACAGGTGCAGGGAAGCGGGAAGTTGAAGTTTGCGGTCGATGACGATGCGCACCGGATTTTCACCGCTCCATTCCCGGGCAGTAAGTTCAGGGTTATCATTCTGAGCGGTACGGGTGCCCACCAGTACCGCATCCTCCATGGTCCGCTGGCGGTGGACCAACCTGTGAGAGAGTGGCCCGGTAATTCTGAGCGAGCGCCCTCTTCCCGGATCGTTTTCTGTGGCATCCAGGAATCCGTCGGCAGTCCTGGCCCATTTCAGAATGATGTAAGGTCTATTCTTCAGGTGAAAGGTTAAAAACCTGCGGTTTACCTCCTGACATTCCTTTTCAAGAACCCCTGTTACCACCTCAATCCCCGATTTCCGGAGCATTTCTATTCCTTTTCCGGCTACGGCGGGGAAGGGATCAGTCATTCCCACCACGACCCTCGGTATTTTGTTCCGGATGATTAATTCCGTGCAGGGAGGGGTTTTCCCGTAATGGGAACAAGGCTCCAGACTGACGTAAAGGGTACTCTCCGGAAGGCTTTCCCTCTCTTTCACCGATTCAAATGCAAATACCTCGGCATGAGGACCCCCGTACAAACGGTGGAATCCCTCCCCAATAATCCTGTTTTCCCTGACGATGATGCATCCAACCAACGGATTGGGAGAAACACTCCCCTCTCCCCTCCCGGCCAGGTCGAGGCAGCGCTGCATAAATCGTTCATGAATGGTCATGCCGTTGAAAAAAGTAACTTTGTAAAATTACAGAATGCAGGCGACAATACAATATATCAGGGGTGAATTGCTCCCTTCCCGGGCGGAAGGGGAAGTCAGTGAAGTGATCAGGCAGATTTTCCGGGCCATTCGCGGTTATTCCCTGACCGACATTTACCTGAGGCTTCACGAACCACTGACCCTGGAGGAACGTCGGACTGTTGAGAGAATGGTTGAACGGTTGAAAAACCAGGAGCCGATCCAGTACGTCGTCGGGAAAGCGGAGTTTTACGGCCTGCAGTTGTTGCTTAACCCTCACGTGCTGATACCCCGGCCGGAAACTGAGGAGTTGGTGCATTGGGCCGTTACGGAACAGGTTTCAGCTCCTCATTCTGTTCTGGATCTCTGCTCTGGCAGCGGTTGTATTGCACTGGCCATGAAAAAAGCATTCCCCTCAGCGACCGTTTGCGGTTTCGATATCTCTTCCGGGGCGCTGGAAACTGCAAGACAAAATGCCTTCTCCCATGATCTGGAAGTCTCCTTTGAGGTAGCCGATATCCTCAATTGGCAGGCTTTTGACCAATGGAGGGAGTCTGACCTGATCATCAGCAATCCGCCGTATGTGACCCACGCCGAAAAAAAGGAAATGAGCAGGAATGTGCTGGATTTCGAACCCCACCTGGCGCTTTTTGTCCCCGACGGGGATCCTTTGCTCTTTTACAGGAGTATTGCTGCAATGGGGCAAAAATGGATCAGCCCCAAGGGTAAACTCTATCTCGAAATCAATGAACGTTTCGGACCAGCAGTGGTGCAATTGCTTGATGATCATGGTTATTCCGACGTTGTGCTCCGCAGTGACCTTCAAGGAAAAGAGCGGATGGTCAGGGCGGTAAAAAATTAGGGAGCGGCAGGCAGATGGAATGTTCATATCTCGTGGCAACCTGCGGAAACAATATGCTCTTTTTTTGCTAAATTGCACCTGGTAATTAAAATCCCTTTTCTGGCTTTGAAGTGGAATCTTAAAAATATAGTACTGATTATCAATGTGCTGGCCTCTGTTGCACTATTAGGGTCCTATGTTTCACAATTCATCCCTCCTGATTTCTGGTGGATGCCTTCCGTTTTTTGCCTGTTGTACCCCTATCTGCTGGTCGTTCACCTGTTTCTTATCCTCTTCTGGTTGTTGATAAAACCCGGGTACTGCCTGATTTCCCTGATTCTTATCCTCCCGGGCTTGGGGATGGTTAACCGGTTTATCCAGTTCTCAGGGCGGAAAAGTGATAAAACGGAAATAAGCGTGGTTTCCTACAATGTAAAAAACTTTGCCGGTTCAGGAAAGAACTCCTCAAGAGAGCTGGCCAATGTGATAAAGGGGTTCCTGAAAAAGGATGAACCCGATATCATCTGTTTGCAGGAGGTCAGGTTAAGGACCAGCCAGGTGTTTAATCTGGAAGAAACCAAGAAGGAGTTTGCAAGAATCCGGCATTACCAGTATGCCCGGTCGGGTAAAACACTGGGCTCGGTTACCATGACCAGGTTCCCCATTGTAAAAATGGAAGAAATCCGATTCGAAAATTCAGGGAATATTGCCATCTGTACCGATATTCAGTATAAAGGGAAAACCATCAGGGTATTCAATATCCATTTGCAATCCTATAAGATTGATCCTGATCAGTACAATATCATCGATTCACCCATCATTTCCAGAAAAAAGGATATTAAAGAGGTCAGAGAGCTGGCTGCGAAGTACAGGAAGGCGATGGAAATGCGGGCCGTGCAGGCCAGGCTTATCCGAAAGAAAATTAATGAATCACCCCATCCGGTCATTGTTTGCGGCGATTTTAACGACACCCCTTCTTCCTATGCCTACCGGAAAACAAGGGGAGGACTGAAAGATGCCTTTGTTTCCTCAGGGAAAGGGGTGGGGCAGACCTACACCGGGAAGCTCCCATCGTTCAGGATAGATTATATTTTATACAGCAGGGATTTCCGTTCCTATAACTTCCAAATACATAAAATTCCCTACAGTGATCATTATCCCATATCCTGCGATTTTGTTCTGAGAGATTAAAGGTCATCCTGCAACCGGGATAATCTCATCATGGCGCTTTCTTTGTCGGCTCTGATTTGCAAGATCAATTCGTCTTTCCCCGGGAATTTTTGCTCATCTCTTATTTTGTCGAAGAACTGAAGGGTGATTTCCTGGTGGTAGATGTTTTCATTAAAATCAAAAATATTCACTTCGATGCTTCGTAAATCGGCATTGTTGTTAAAGGTAGGCCTGGTTCCGATGTTCAGCATTCCATTGTAACGCTTTCCTCCCGACCATATTTTAACCGCATAGACCCCATATCCGGGTATCAGTTTGCTCACCTCCGAGGATTCAATGTTGGCTGTGGGAAACCCGATGGTTCTGCCCATTTTTTTCCCTTCCACCACTTTGCCGTGCAATTCATAGGGATAACCCAGGTATTCGTTGGCGAGGGTGATGTTTCCTTCTTCAAGAGCCTCCCTGATGCGGGTTGAACTGACATTGACCTCATTCACCAGCAATACATCCAGTTTTTCAATCCTGAAATTGAATTTAGAGGCACATTGGTGCAAATATTCGAAATTTCCCTTTCTTCCCTGACCAAATTTATGGTCATATCCCACCACGAGACAGGATGTCTTCATCAGGTTAACAAGGATCTGCTCCACAAAGTCGGTGTAGGAAAGGGAAGCAAATTCCCGGGTGAAGGGGTAAACGATCAAATGATCAATGCCTGTCTCCCGAAGAAGATTGATTTTTTCTTCCAATGTGTTGATTAACCGAAGGTTGTGTTCTTCCGGGGTAAGTACCTGGCGGGGATGTGGATGAAAGGTAAAAAGCACGGATTCGCCTCCTGTTTCTGAGGAAATCTCTTTTAACCGGCTGATTACTTTTTTGTGGCCGGTATGGACGCCGTCAAAGGTGCCTGTGGTCACCACCGGACGCTTCGCTTTAAAATCATTAAGATGCCTGTATACTCTCACTGTTAAATTAACTTAAACCAAAAGTATAAAATAATTATCTTCGTCGCCGGACATTTATCGCTGTATGAATTTATTAATTTTGCGCGATCGTTTAAAAACGTTGTAATGAAGGGTTTTCCGTACATAATTTTTTCAGTTGTGCTGGTCTTTCTGGCCGGGTGTAACCGTCCTGAGAAATTTGAAATCAGAGGGAAATTAACCAATGCCGAAGGTAAGAAAATCTATCTGGAAGAATTGATGGTGGCTTCTGTAAGGCCGGTTGATTCAGCAAAAGTCAGTTCGTCAGGGGAATTCGTTTTCCGGCAACACGTCAGCATTCCCACTTTTTATTTATTGAAGCTGTCGGAGAATAACTTCGTTACCCTTCTGCTTGACTCGGCAGAAAAGGTTTCCATAAAGGCCGATGTCATCAGCTTCAGCAGGGAGTATGAGGTGAAGGGATCCCCAGGATCACTGCTGGTTCAGCAATTGAACAGCAGGTTAAACAGAACCAAGCAGAAACTTGATTCTATTTCTTCTCTTGCAGAGATTTTCAGGGAAAGTCCTGATATAGAAACAAGGAAAAAAGAATGGAATGCAGCCTATGACCGGATTGTGCAGGATCAGATCCGCTATTCTACGGAATTTGTGTCTGAGCATCCTTTCTCTATGGCCAGTGTTCTTGCCCTATACCAGAAACTTGACAATGAGAACTATGTGGTAAGGGATTTGCAGGCCTTGCGGGTGGCTGCCTCTGCGTTGAACTCCTTTTACCCAAAGTCGGAGCATGTGAAGGCCCTCTATACCAACACCCTCCAGCTGATCGCAAGGGAGCGGGCCGTTGACCTGCATAGATTTATTCAGGAACAGGGACAGAACAGTCCAGAGGTTGTTTTACCTGACCAGAATGGCAGGGAGATTGCCTTGTCCTCCTTCCGGGGGAAATATGTGCTGGTCCATTTCTGGTCGGCCCTTGATCAGAATTCACGAATTGTCAATCCGGTTCTGGCAGAGATCTATCGAAAGTATAAAAACAAAGGATTTGAAATATACCAGGTAAGCGTTGACAAGGACAAGTCGCAATGGCTGAAGGCCATCGGTGAGGATCAGCTGGCCTGGACAAATGTAGGAGATATGCAAGGCAGCATTCAGGCGGTTATGAATTACAACATTCAGGCTGTACCCTTCAACTACCTATTGGACAGGGAAGGGGTTGTTGTAGCCAGAAATCTGGTCGGCCCTGACATTGACCGCACGCTGTCCCGAATTTTACGTTAAAAACAATGGGGAGAAGGCTATTTTCGGTTTTCCTCCGCCAATTATTTGTTGGAGATTGACAGGCAGAGAAAAAATATATTTTGTTTCCGATGTCCATCTGGGCGCTCCCGCCTTACAAAACAACAGAGAGCGGGAATTGAGGTTTGTGGAATGGCTTGACCTGGTCGGCCGGGATGCCCGGGAGATTTTTTTGTTGGGCGACATTTTTGATTTCTGGTTTGAATACAAAAGTGTGGCACCAAGAGGCTTTACCAGGGTATTGGGAAAACTGGCTGAACTCACGGATAAAGGGATACCGGTCCATTTTTTTACCGGCAATCACGATCTTTGGGTTAAGGATTACCTTCCTTCCGAAACAGGAGTAATTCTCCACCGTGACAGCTTCCGTACCGAATTTTCGGGGAAGAGGTTTTTCCTGGCTCACGGTGATGGTCTGGATAGGGAAGACAAGGGGTATATCCTGCTTAAGAAGGTTTTTACCAACAAGGTGCTTCAACGGTTGTATTCCTGGCTGCATCCCGACATGGCATCTGCTGTTGCCCGCCGCTGGTCGGAACACAGCCGGCTCTCCAAAAACATTTGCGGACCCGAGTTTAAAGGGGAGCAGGAGGGACTTTACCAATTTACCCTCTCTGTGATGGAGGAGGAAAAAGCCGATTATTATATCTTTGGACACAGACACAGAGCAGCGGAAATGAAGGTTGGGGAATCAGGCCGGTTTATTCTCCTCGGGGAGTGGATCCGGAGTTATTCCTACGGCGTTTTTGACGGGAAGGATTTTGAACTGAAGTATTTTAAAGAATAGGAGAACTGACAGAAATAAAGTATGAAAACGAATATTCAAACGATTATCACCGGTTCCGGAAGTTGCATTCCGGACGTAGTGGTCTCCAACGATCATTTCACGAAAAGTGTATTTTTTGATCCGGCCACCAGGGCTCCTTTTGAAAAGGAGAATGAGGAGATCATCGAAAAATTCAGGGAAATCACCAATATTGAAGAAAGAAGGTATTGCAGGGAAGATGAAAATACATCTGACCTGGGTTATAAAGCTGCCCTGGACGCCATTGTAAGCTCAGGGGTAGATCCGGAATCACTCGATTTTATTATTGCCGGACATAATTTCGGCGAGATGCAGGCCGACAACTACAGGATTGACCTGCTTCCCTGCATGGCTGCCAGGATAAAGCAGAAATTGGGAATAAAAAACCCGGCCATGTTTGCACATGATGTCATTGCCGGATGCCCGGGATGGGTTCAGGC
>Ga0105102_10000728_pt1 | contig 10238 bp, 8 predicted proteins | sample PPLLaktember2015_FD_87032 | JGI IMG/M metagenome (GOLD analysis project Ga0105102, IMG submission 87032) | Freshwater sediment microbial communities from Prairie Pothole Lake near Jamestown, North Dakota, USA - PPLs Lake P7 Core (6) Depth... | ecosystem: Environmental > Aquatic > Freshwater >...
CGGGCAGATTTTACAAAGTGGGTTTCTCGCTCTGCAGATCTCTCTTCCGAAATAGATAAGATGGAGGCAGAAGTCGCTCCATTCCTTTTTGGGTATTATTTCCATCAGATCAAATTCTATTTTAACAGGGTCTTTTTTTCCCGATAAATCCAACCGTTGGGCTATTCTTGCAACATGGGTGTCAACCACAATCCCCGGGATGCCGAATGCCGCTCCGAGAACTACATTTGCCGTTTTCCGCCCGACCCCCGGAAGCTTTGTCAGCTCCTCCATATTATCAGGGACTTTTCCCTTATAACTTTCAACAAGCGCCTTTGAACAGTTCTGAATATTTTTCGCCTTGTTTCTGAAATATCCGGTCGATCTGATAAAATTCTCTATAATTTCCAGAGGGGCCTCGGAAAATTCTTTCGGAGTTTTAAGCTTCGTAAAAAGAATATCGGTGACTCTATTTACCTGTTTGTCGGTACATTGCGCTGAAAGGATGGTTGCAACGAGCAGTTCAAATGGATTATTATAATCAAGCTGTGTCTTGACATCGGGATATCTCGTTCGTAATATCTTCCGGATTTTTTCAGTACGGGCTGATATTTTCATAGTGGCTTTTTGCTCCTTGTAAACCGGCTGTCTGTTAAAAAGGCTCGCTTACCGGCTTTGTGTAATTTCAGAAGCCTGTCACCCGGCAGGCCCTGAATACAGGCATTTTCTTATCTGGCATAAAAATATCGGGCATGCAAGGGAAAAATAGAATAAAAACATTTGATATATTGGAACATTTTTGAAACCTGTTGATTTAATAAAACCATATTTTGCCAAACACCGGTATGCAATTGCGGCGGGACTTTTATGTCTTATCGCAGTCGATTTTCTGCAGCTTGTAATTCCGCGCATAATAAAAAAGGCTGTTGATGATATCACCACTTTCAATGCCGGAACTGAAAAGCTTCTCATATACTCTCTCTATATTATCGCGATTGCCTTAACGATGTCTTTTTTCAGATACTTGTGGCGAAAATTCCTTATCGGCACATCCAGAATAGTTGAAGAAGGTTTAAGAAACAGGCTTTTTGTTCACATCCAGACTCTATCTTCATCATATTTTGACAGGACGAAAACAGGCGATCTTATGGCTCACGCCACCAATGACATTCAGCATGTCAGGATGGCGATCGGAATGGGGATAGTCGCCTTGACGGATGCCATTGTCCTCGGATCGGCGGCAATAGGATTCATGGCGTACATTAATGTGACCCTGACATTATTTGCGGTAATACCGATGCCTCTTATAATTTTCGGGACCCGTTTTTTCAGCAGACGAATGCACAGGCTGTACAGAAATACCCAGGAATCTTTTTCGGAACTCACCGAAGCCGTCCGCGAACAGTTTGCAGGGATCCATCTCATCAAGGCCTATGCCACCGAAAGAGAAGAGAGTATCCTCATAGACAAAAAATCGCGAAATTATTTAAATAAAAATATCAGGCTTGTTAAAGTCACCGGAGCTTTTTTCCCGATGATGCTTCTTTTTTCAAATATAAGCCTCGTCATAGTACTTTATCTCGGAGGCAGGAAGACAATATATTCAGATATTACAACCGGTGATCTGGTTGCATTCATAAGCTATCTGGGCCTGATTACATGGCCCATGATGGCAACCGGATGGGTCACAAATCTGATTCAGCGCGGAAAAGCATCTCTTGAGAGAATCGACACGATTCTAAAGACCGTTCCAGAAATTTCAGACAAAACCACCGCCCGCAATGTAAAAATCAAAGAGGGAAAGATATGTTTTGAAAAAGCAGGCTTCTCATACAATAACGGAGCAGTCCCTGTTCTGACGGATGTTGATATTTGCATTAAAAAAGGAACAGTTACAGGGATAGCGGGACCGCCCGGAAGCGGCAAGACGACTCTTCTTTCTCTTATACCGAGACTCTATGATGTTTCGGAAGGCAGGATAACGATTGAAGATGATGACATCCGTGATGTCAGGCTTTCGGATCTCAGGGCAAAGATATCGTTTACCCCACAGGAGCCTTTTCTATTCTCAGGAACAATTCGTGACAATATTACTTTTGGAAGGGATTACATAAATAATTCTGATCTGGAAAGAGCGGCGGAGCTCGCATCTCTTACCGAAACAATAAAAGCCTTTCCGAAAGGCATCGACACAATCGTTGGAGAAAGAGGCATCATCCTTTCAGGAGGCCAGAAGCAGCGAATCGCCCTCGCAAGGGCTTTTCTGTCCGATACGCCAATACTCATTCTCGATGATCCGGTAAGCCAGGTCGATGTCGAAACAGGCTCGAATATTATTAATAATATCAGAATTATGTCGGCAGAAAAGGCTGTTGTTATCGTCTCACACCGTCTCTCCGCTATTTCTTACGCAGACCGGATAATCGTTCTCGACAAGGGGAAAATCACAGAATGCGGGAATCATAAAGAGCTTATGGCTCTCGGCGGATATTATGCAAAAACATTCAAAATGCAGGAAATCGAAGAGGAAATGAATGCGCTTTGAATACGGGTACGAAGAAGAGAAGCTCGGCAAACAGTACGATCTGAATCTGCTGAAAAAGCTGTACCAATTCGGGAAACCGTACTGGATGCTTTTTTTCTCATCCATTGTTCTTGTGATAATGATAACGCTGCTGGATCTGTCAATACCCTATCTAACAAAGATGGCGATAGACAGATATATTGTGCCTCAATCGGTCTATCATGAAGGGAACAGCCCGGATAAGGAAAACAAAAAAGGATTTTACAGAGCTGATTTGCGTGATCCCGAAGTACGGATGATCCTTGAAAAACACGCGATAGGGTTTAAAAGCGGGGATTCTTTCGCGCTTGTTCCCATTGATCGTTTTTCAGGAATGCCGGATGAGGAAATTTACATTTTAAGAAAAAATGATTTCAGGGGAGTCGGCCTTGCCGCCGCCGCACTGCTTGCAATAGTGATTGCGGGTTTTTTCCTCAATTTTCTTGATACAATGCTGATGGAATACGCCGGTCAGATGATAATGCACGACCTGAGGATGCGTCTCTTTAAACACATACAGTCACTCCCGGTGGCTTTTTTCTCGCACAACCCGGTTGGAAGACTTGTTACAAGAGTGACAAGCGACATTCAGAATATGGATGAATTTTTCACATCGGTCATAGCGGTTGTTTTCAAGGACATCTTCCTTCTTGCCGGAATCGTGATTGTCCTTATCGGCTTGAGCTGGAAATTAGCGATGGTCTCCTTTACGGTGCTACCAATAGTCCTTTTTGTCTCATTCAGATTTTCGGGCAGGGCAAGGGATGCATTCAGAGCGCTCAGGATAAAAGTTGCCGAAATAAACTCGAAGATTTCTGAAACGATAGGCGGGATAAGGGTTATTCAGCTCTTTTTGCAGGAAAAGGAGAATGTAAGAAGCTTCGAAAAGTTAAACCATGAAAACTATGTCGCCGGAATGAGACAGATCAAGGTGCTTGCCGTTTTTCTGCCGGTTATCGAACTGCTCGGCTCGGCAACGCTTGCCCTGGTAATATATTACGGCGGAAGGAGCGTGCTGTCCGAAGAGTTGACAATCGGCGCTCTTGTCGCGTTCATATCCTATATGAAAATGTTTTTCAGGCCCATAAGGGATATCGCCGAGAAATATAACGTTCTTCAGAATGCGATGTCTTCCGCGGAAAGGATCTTTCTTATTCTCGACAATAAAAATAATAATTCGGAATTTATGGGAGAAACACCAAACGAACGGTTGCCGGACAGAATTAAGAGCGTTGAGTTCAGAAATGTTGCCTTCAGTTACGTACAGGGAGAGCCTGTCCTTAAAGATATCTCCTTTATCTTCAAGGCGGGGGAAAAAATAGCTGTAGTCGGCCCCACAGGAACGGGGAAGACAACCATTCTCAATCTTCTTATGAGATTTTATGAGCCTGATTCCGGAACCATTCTTATAAACGGAAAAGAGATAAAATCATTTCCGCCTGATATCTTAAGGTCAAAGATGGCAGTTGTAATGCAGGATTCTTTTTTATTCTCGGGAACGGTCGGGGAGAATATCTCAAGAGGCAAATCCGGCATAACAAAGGAAGAGGTGGAACATATTCTCGATGTCTTGAACTGCAGACATATAATCGAGAGACTCCCTGACGGGATAGACACCGTTTTGTCGGAAGGAGGAAAATCGATTTCAAGCGGTGAGCGTCAGCTCATCTCAATAGCAAGAGCCTTTGCCAGGAATCCCGGAATAATAATGCTCGACGAAGCGACCTCTTATGTTGACTCCGAAACGGAGCGCAGGATCGAAGCTGCTTTGGCCAAACTGATGGAAGGCAGAACCTCAATTATTATTGCGCATCGCCTTACCACCGCCCACAGAGCGGACAGAATAATAGTATTAAACAAGGGAAGACTGGTGGAATCAGGCACTCATGAAGAGCTTATGAAAAAGACGGGATTCTATTACAGGCTCAATACCCTGTAAAGAATATGAAGGTTCACCGCGTCCTGTCGCGGTGAACCTTCGGTTTTCAGATTTATAATATCAGCTTATCGCATCTTTTAGAGCTTTTGCAGGCGTGAATCTCGCGGTTTTTTTCTTTTCTATTTTTATTACATCTCCCGTCTGGGGATTTCTTCCGGTTCTTGCTTTTCTTTCCTTCACTTTAAAGGTGCCGAATCCAGACAACTTGACTTCTTCCCCTCCCTTTAAAGCGGCGGTCATGTTTCCAAATATACACTCAACCACTTCCCTGGCCTCTTTGTTTGTTCCAACTATTTCCGAAACTTTACTCACTAAATCAGCTTTGTTCATACTTTTCCCCTTTTTGAAAATCATTTAATAAAATTTGATTTACCTGTAATAGCTTTATACACATCCTCTGTTGCACATATGTTCTTTATTTCTGCTTATACTTTTTTCATTTCCTCAAGTCAATTGTTTTGGAAGATGCTCTGTTTCGACATCTCAATTTATCGCAAAGAATATTCTTCAATCATTTTTTTTAAGATAAAGGACGATGCTCTTCCCGAACAAAGGATTGAACATTTTTTCAATAAAACGAGTAATTAAAGGCTTTTTCATAAGATCCCATACGAGCAGTCTGTGGTATAAATTTACAACATAGCTGTCGTTTCTGGCAGGGCCCGCGATGCATTTCAACCACCAGTAGGGTGTGTGGAGGCTGTGGGCAAAATGCTTTGCCCACAACTTTGCCCCTGAGTTCTCAAGAAGATTTATAATCTCCTGTCTTTTATATATTCGGATATGGCCCCTGCTGACGTTGTGATATTCATCTGAAAGCGCCCAGCATATTCTTTCGGGCATGTATCTCGGAACACTTACGACGAGGTTTTCACCATGCTTTAAAACTCTCATTATTTCAGATGCCGCTTTTTTATGATCCGGTATATGCTCAAGAACCTCCGAGCATATGACAAGATCAAACGCGTTCTCCTTAAAAGGAAGATTGTTTACATCTGCGACCAAAAGCGCCCATACTCCCCCCCCGTGCTCTCCTACCTGCTCGTGGAAATTAAGCTTTCCTCTCGCTTCAGAAACATCATTGAAACTTAAATCCGCTCCCACGGCAACTACACCTTCAAAACGAAAAGCCTCACAGGTATGCCTTCCCGACCCGCATCCTATGTCCAGAATTCTTGCGCCCGGTTTTATGGAAAGCCTGTCAAATTCGACCGTAATCAACAATAGCCTCCCTGTAAGCTTCAACGGTCTTTTCGGCGGCTTTTTTCCAGGTAAAATTATCCTGCACCCTTATATAACCCGACCGCCCCAGAGCATCGGCCTTTTCAGGATTATCGAGAAGGTCTTTAATCGCCTCCCCCAGAGCAAGGCAGTCAGCCGGCGGGACAAGGATTCCCGCATCACCCACAACCTCCGGAAGAGCGCCACCGGTGGTGCTTATCACAGGGACACCGCATGCCATGGCTTCACCGGCGGGAAGGCCGAATCCTTCATAAACGGATGGAACAACCGCAATCGATGCCCTCGCGTACTGCTCCACAAATTCTTTGTTGTCTATCCGTCCGGTAAAGGTCACCATATGTCCTATTCCAAGATCCTTGATCAGCTTCACAACCGCGCCGTTCTTTTTTGGAGTCCCGACAACAAACAGCCTTATTCTATGTGTTTTCGATATTTCCGCAACAGCCTGAAGCAGATAATAAAGACCTTTTAACGGGGTATCAGAACTGTTGGTGACGATAATTCTTCCCCTTTCCCTTTCAATTTCGGGAACGGGATAAAAAACATCCGTGTCTATGCCGTTCGGAACGATTCTGAATCTTTCTTTAGGAATGTCAAATTCCCTGCTTATATCTCTTCCGGCGCATTCCGATACGGTAATAATACGGGGAAATTTCCTTGAAACCCTTTTCTGCATCCCTATGAATGAATACCATCTCATCTGCTTTGCTTTTTTCCAAAGAGAGGTAAGGGTTGCAATTGAAATATCCCTGTCTATAGTGATCGGATGGTGTATCGTGGCAATTGTAGGAATCTTTCTGCTTATGGCCCATATACCATATGAAAGAGATTGGTTATCATGAACTACATCATAGTCCGCAAACCTTTCTTTCATGAAATCATATGCCCTGATACCAAATGTAAACGGTTCGGGAAAACCCATTGTCGATACACCGAGCCACTCATAAAGATTTACAGGGTTCGAAAGCTCTTTAAAAGACGGAACTCTGAACGGATCCTTTTCATTGTACAGATCAAGGCATGGTATATGGTGCACCGGAATATCATTATCAAGAAGGGGGTCCGGCGGGCCTGAAACAACTTCAACATGATGTCCCAGATCTTTTAATGCGCGGCTTAAGTTTTTTAGATATACCCCCTGCCCTCCGCAATGGGGATTGCTCCTGTAACTCAAGAGACATATTCTCAATTTATCCGGATATTTCATATTTTTTCTTGACCTGAAAACAGCTTAAATTCTAAGATAAAAAGCAATTTGGAAAATTTCATATATTTCCATGAAAAGCAAGGAATGATTGGAACTGCAATGAATCTGCCTGAAAAAGTAACGCTTATTGAAGTCGGGCCGCGGGACGGCTTCCAGTTTGAAAAGAAAATCATCCCGACAGCATTGAAGCTTAAGATAATTCACGGGCTTCTTGACGCAGGAATAAGAAATATTCAGGTAACATCATTTGTTAATCCTTCCATCGTACCCCAGATGGGAGATGCTGAAGAGCTGATAAAACTTCTACCCAAAAATAAAGATGCTGTTTTCAGTTGCCTCGTGCTTAATGAAAAAGGGCTCCGGAGGGCTGAAAACGCCGGGATCAAAAATGTTGAAATATCGATTTCGGCAAGCGATACACACGGCAGAAAAAATTCGGGGATGTCATATGAAACGGCGTTTGAAAAAGCAAAGAGAATGATTGGCCTCGGAAAATCGCTTGGAATGAATATCCGCGCAGGAATACAGTGCGCTTTCGGATGCGCTTATGAAGGGATTATATCAGCCGATCGCGTAACACATACAGCCGAAATCTTTGCGGAATCAGGCGCAGACATTATAGCTGTATCCGATACTACAGGAATGGCAAATCCTGTTTCGGTACAAAATATAATTGAGCATCTTATTCCTGTCATATCCAATCTGCCCGTTGTTATTCATCTGCACGATACCCGTGGCCTCGGGCTCGCGAACGTTTTTGCCGCTCTTAAATGCGGCATCAGCCGTTTTGACACTTCCCTTTCCGGTATGGGAGGCTGTCCTTTTGTGCCAGGAGCGGCGGGAAACATTTCAACAGAGGATACAGTAAATATGCTGGAATCCATGAATATCAATACAGGAATTGAAATTCATAAAGTTGCAGCCTGTTCTCTGATGCTTGAAACATTTTTCAACAAAAAATTTCCCGGGAAAATGCACCGGCTCTATTCAGGCAATAGATATGATTGATGGACTCATAAAAAATCGAAATTCAGACGGCAAAGTAAAAAGCCATCCAAATCAATATTTTACCTCAACAAGAAAAAGCCCCTGGGGCGGAGCTGTAATTCCGGCATTACCCCGGTCTCTCTTTTTAAGAATCTCATTGAAATCATCGGGTTTTATTTTGCCGACACCTGCATCAACCAATGTCCCGACTATATTTCTGACCATGAATCTTAAAAATCCGTCGGCTTCTATCTCAAAAACAATGAGGTCATCTTTTTTTAATGATACTTCCGCCCTTGAAACATTTCTTATTGTACTTTTTCTCGGGCTTCCGGCACCCTCAAAAGCCTTGAAATCATGGGTTCCGATAAGATAAGAAGCGGCTTCACGCATGACATCTACGTCAATTTTTTTTCTTATGTGCCACACATACTGTCTTCCTATTGCAGGCGGAATCTCTCGATTAAATATTCTGTAATTGTATATTTTGCATCTGGCATCATACCGTGAATGAAATTTTTCTTCCGCTAAAACGCATTCCCTTATAACAATGTCTTCCGGAAGAAGACTGTTTAATCCCTTTATGAAGATACACGGCTCAAGCTTTGTTTCGCAGACAAAGTTTGCGACCTGGGCAATAGCATGAACACCCGCATCAGTTCTTCCGGCGCCTATCAGAGCCACCTTCTGCTGCGTGATAAGGCTTATCGCCTTTTCAATTTCGCCCTGTATCGTGCGGCCGGCTTTCTGTCTCTGCCAGCCGTTGTAAGCGGTACCTTCATATTCTATTCTGAGCCTGAAATTATTCGGCATATTCCGTCACTATAGAGATTCTCATAAATATGTTTAAGTTTGGGTATGGATTTCTCGAAGCCTTTAAACAAATCTTCTTTGAATCACATACAATTCATACCCAAACAAGACAACACGTATAGGAATATTATTATGATAACCACTATAAAATCATATTCTACAGCCTGTCACAGCGTATATCTGAAAGCTCGTCGTCAAATATATCGTCCATGGAGCCTACAAGATTTTCGAGTTTAAAGTCGGCGCCGCAACCCATGCAGTGTAGTTTTACGCTGCGTCAGCCCCTTCTGAAAGCAATCTCTTTCCCGCATAAAGGGCATTTTGCTACGTGTTTTTCCATATTATAGCATTCTCCGTAAATCATAATCTGTCAGGGAATCCGCTTATCCAAAGGAGCCGTCACCCAGATATAATCAACATGAGAAATATCGGCCGTCGTTCCTGCAGGCGCCAAAAAAATATTTCTGAAAGGAAGATTGTTTCTGGCAAAAACCCTTTCAGGTATCCCGAACTTTAAAATATGTCCGTTCCCTGCAAGGACGATCATAGCATCATTTTTTACGTTAAGAGCTGCGTTCCCGGCCATTGTTTCATCCCATACAGCCTGGGCCATGTAAAAATTTTCGAAATTATCCCTGCCCTTTATTCTGTGCATTTTGAACACTTCTTCAACATATTTTCTGTGCGAACTGTTTGATGTCTCCACGTTTTCTGGGATTTGCTTTTTATCGTCGCCTGTTATGCTGTCAATGCCTCCTGTCGCGATCTTGGATGGAATATGAAAAGGTATATTCAAACCGACTATTCTGATCTTCTTCTTCTTTAAAAATTCCAGGATGTCACTGTACAGATCAAAATCATATTTCCAGTTTGCATACCAGTGGGTTCTGCTGATGAACGATTTACGGTCAAGACTCCCTTTAATCCATAGATCAAGAACATCTTGATATGTTCTGTCGAACATCTCCATGCCGACGGCAATATCCGGATTGGAATTGCACAGCTCTTTTATTATATTAAGCTGTATGTCATGATGGGATTTTACCGTATGTATTTCCCCGATATAAACAAAGCGGGCTTTTTTCAGATCGGCCATAAACTCATCATAAGAAACAGCGGCTCCTGTCCCGGCTGAAATGATGGTTCCTTCGGAAAACTTAAGAGACGAATCCTTAATAACAAGCTTATTGACATACATGGAACATCCTGACATTATTATTGAAATAAATAACACCGGCAGGAATACAAAAAATCCTGCTGCGGGAAATATTATTTTAGCTGTTGATTGATCTTGATTTTTCATATTCTGTTAATTTAGATATCAGGCATTACCAGTTACTTAGAGAGCTTTGAAGAACGTTCAATTTTGCTCAAGTTCAAGAAAGGCGATAACTTTAACCACAGGAATACATTGAGTATTTCGAGGATTAAAATTTGAGCCTGACGATGAAATCGGGCAAAAGGGGACGTTATGCAAAGCTCTCATTTATCCATAGCAAAAAGGCGGA
>Ga0105102_10000730_pt1 | contig 10226 bp, 7 predicted proteins | sample PPLLaktember2015_FD_87032 | JGI IMG/M metagenome (GOLD analysis project Ga0105102, IMG submission 87032) | Freshwater sediment microbial communities from Prairie Pothole Lake near Jamestown, North Dakota, USA - PPLs Lake P7 Core (6) Depth... | ecosystem: Environmental > Aquatic > Freshwater >...
GAGATCAGAAAAGAGGAGATCAAACAGTTCATGATCAAGGAGGAGTGGTACTTCGACAAACAGAATTCCAGGCTTCAGGTAAGGATTATCGGAATCTGTCCGATACAGGAGTATTTACGCGATGGCGATGAGAGCAGGCAGGTTCAGCGCAAAAAGGCTTTCTGGATCTATTACCCGGAAGCGCGCGAGCTTCTGGCGAAGAACCCGGTTTTCAACTTCCAGAACGACGCACGCAGGATGTCTTTTGACGATTTGTTCCTCCGTAGATATTTCAACAGTTACATCGTCCAGGAATCCAACGTTTTCAACAACAGGGCGATCAACCAGTACCTGAGCGGGAAAAATGCCATGCTGGAATCAAAAAAGGTTGAAGATAAGATTTTCAATTTTGAGCAGGATTTGTGGGAATATTAAATAAGCAATATTCTGTAAATCAGGTTTTACGTTTTTAAGTGTTGTAAAATCCAGGGGAGTTATTCTTTGTACAATAAGTCAAAAAAGGTAATTGTGGGCGCTTTCACAACAGAAAAAGTGGTTGTGTTCATTTTTGCTTTGGCGCTGGCGACCGTTGGATGCTCCAGAACGGAAACGCTGAGCGTCGATAATCTACCCGGGGGCAAAGCCTGGTTCGAACCCATTCCCTATGGGATGGTCTATGTGGAAAAGGGAGCCTATCAGCTGGGAGCTTCTGATGATGAAATCAATGAAGATTCCAAAATGCGCTCGGTTTCCGTGGATGCCTTCTGGATGGACGATACCGAGATCACCAACAGTGAATACCGGCAGTTTGTGGAATGGGTCAGGGATTCGATAGCCAGAGAGTTGCTTGGTGCTGTGGAACCTGATTTTCTGATCACGGAAGACAGTTACGGCATTCCGCTTTCCGATCCGGTGCTCAACTGGAAAGCCCGTATATCCTGGAGAGATCCCGACACGCAACTCGCCTTAAATGAATTGTATATTCCTGAAGAAGAACGATTTAAGAACAGGCTGGAAATTGATCCCCGTAAACTGGTCTACGATTACTACTGGATTGACTTCAAACAGGCAGCCCGCAGGGCGAACAGCTACCAGTACCACCTTCAGAACCCGGCTTATAAAGGGGAAGTGACCGGCCTTGACGGAAGAACCGATTCCATCAGGAACAGGAGTTCATTTATTATGCATGAAGTGGTGGCGATTTATCCCGACACGCTTTGCTGGATCAGGGATTTCTCCTATTCTTACAATGAACCCTTAACCCTGAAGTATTTTTCACATCCGGGTTTCCAGGATTATCCGGTCGTCGGGGTTAACTGGAGCCAGGCCCGGGCTTTTTGCAACTGGAGAACAAGGCTGAATGAAACCTACCGGTCGAGAATGAACGATGTCCCGGCGCATGATTTCCGCCTGCCCACAGAGTCGGAGTGGGAACTTGCCTCCCGTGGCGGCCGGCTGAACACTAAATATCCATGGGGAAGCTATTATACCCGCAACAACATGGGATGTTTCCAGGCTAACTTTAAGCCGGTACGGGGGAACTATGTTGCCGACAGCAAAACAAGCACGACGGCCCTTAAGGTAGGAACCTTCAACCCCAACGACTATGGATTGTATGATATGGCAGGCAATGTGGCGGAATGGACCAGTTCCGCCTATTTTGAATCGGGATATGACCTGGCCAATGATTTGAACCCGGAAATCGACTATGTTGCTCATCCCGATGATCCTCCGGTGATGAAAAGGAAAGTGATCAGGGGCGGATCATGGAAAGATACCGAGTTTTTTATCCGGAGTGCCACCCGTTCTTATGAATACCTCGATACCGCCAAGTCCTATGTAGGGTTTCGCTGCGTCCGTACTTCATTCAAAAACCAGGCGCCGAATAAATAGTACATTTTCCGTCGGTTAAAACCGACGGCAAGCCGACCGGCTTAATGACAATTTCCTCCCGGCATTCAGGGCAAATGTAAATCTCGCACCCCGTGCAGGCATAACAGTTGCTGCATTCCCTGTCCAGATCAGACTTCGGCCAGGCAGAACCACACCCCGGGCATGTAATCAATTCCTTTGGAGACTTTTCCATCTGATCCATTTTACCAGCCGGGAAAACCCGAAGATAAAAACAAGGGTGAAGATAATGGTGGCTCCGGAAGGTATGTTGAGGTAAAAAGAGATAAAAAGCCCGGAAAATGTTCCGGCTAAACCAAACAACACCGAGAAAAACATCAATCGTTTGTAATCCCGGGTGAAAAGATTGGCCGTGGCCTGCGGAACGGTCAGCAGGGCCAGCACCAGGATAATCCCCACCGCACGGATGTTCAGCACCAATACCAAAGCAACCAGCACAATCATCCCGTAATTGTAAAGGGAAACCTTTAATCCGGAAACCCTGGCAAATTCCTCATCAAAAGAAATATAGAGGATGTTCCTGAAGAAAAGCCTGAAAACGACCAGAATAATCAGGAGGGAGACCAGCATAAGGCTGAGCTCCTGCCAGCTTACCGTCAGGATGTTTCCGAACAGATAACTCATCAGGTTTGGGGTATATCCGGGAGTAAGGTATACAAAAATGATCCCTATGGCCATACCCAGCGCCCACCATATGGCGATGGAGGAATCTTCCCTGACCCTGAACCGGTGGGAGAATAATTGTATTCCAAGCGCTGAAAATATGGCGAACAGGATGGCTCCCAGCAGTGGATTGAATCCAAGAAAAAAGGCCAGCCCGATCCCGCCGAAAGAGGCATGGGTTATCCCTCCGCTGACGAAAACGATGCGCCGGGTAACCACATAGGTCCCGATAATCCCACCGGAAATGCTGGCAAACAGCGCCGTCAGCAGGGCATTTCTGAAAAAGCTGTAGGATAATAATTCAATTAATTCCTCCATCGATCCGGTTTTTAGTTGGAAACAGGATAGGGTGAAAGTGTCCGGCTAAGATAAACGACCGATTTAGCATACTCCGACACCATGTCGGTATCGTGTGAAACCAGCAGGATCGCCATTTGACGGTTCAGATCTCTCAGCTTGTCAAATATTTCCTTCGCGAACCGGTTATCCACATAAGTTCCGGGTTCATCGAGGATCAGCAGTTTGGGATCGCTGATCAGCGCGCGGCACAAAAATGCCCGCTGCATCTCACCGCCGGATAATTCCCCGATGGCATTGTGCAACTTCCCGGAGATTCCCATTTCCGTTATAAGTTCCAATGCCCTGGAAACTTCTTCCTCACGGCCCTTAAAGGACTGGTTGCGCATGAGTGCCCCCGAGCGCACCACATCCAGCACCGTAATCGGAAAACTCCTGTCCAGGTTTTTCATCTGCGGAAGGTACCCGATTGGCCGTTTTCCGCTCCGGAGATCCTCCCTGAAATAGATTTTCCCTTTCTGAGGGTTCAATAAGCCAAGCATTAATTTTATCAGCGTGGTTTTTCCACCGCCATTGGGCCCTATCATTCCGATAAAATCATTTTCAAATATTTTCAGATCTATATCTTCCAATACCGGTTCCTGGTCCCAGGCAAAGGAGAGCTGATGAATATGCAGGAGTGGTTTGATCATGGATTTACCGACAATTCCCTGGCAATGGACAACAGGTTCTCACCCCAGGAAGGATTCAACGGCCAGATCTGAACGACTTTGCCACCAATTTCCCGGGCAAATGTTGCAGCAATTTCCCGGTCATATTCGCTCTGAATGTAAACCGTCCGGATTCCTTTTTCCCTGGCGGTTTCCGCCAGTCGGGCCAGATGAGCCGGCGAAGGTTCTTTCCCTCCTTCTTCCATAGAATACTGGACCAATCCATAGTCACGGGCAAAATAGGAAAGGGAAGGGTGGAAGGTTATGAAAGCCTTTCCCTGACCATCCTTCAGCAAGGACCGGATGGAGTCGTGAACGACCTCGGTTTCTTTCACGAATTGCTGGTAGCCTGCAGTATAAACCTCATTTTTCTCCGGGTTGATCTGAACCAGTTCTTCCAAAATACGTCGGGCCATTATCCTGACATTTCCCGGAGATAACCAGATGTGGGGATCCTGACCGGTAATTATCTCCGGTTTTTGAAGCGATCGTTGTGCAATAATATCCAACCCTGACGACAGGTCAACCACCTTTAAATCCGGTTGGATGGAGAGGATACGGTCAGCCGAGGAAAGTTCAAACCCGATGTATCCCATCCTGAACCAGTGAGAAGATTTGGTGATCTCCACCATTTGTGAGGGAAGCAGGGAATAGGTTGCCGGATTGGCCCCCTGGGGAACCAGAATGGTAACCTCGAAATCATTTCCTGCTATTTTCTCAATGAAACTCTTTTCCGGCAGTATGGTTACCAAAACCCTCTGTTTCCCGGGAGAGGATTGTTTTTTGGGTATGCAGCCAACCAATAATATGAAAATCAACAAATTAAGAAATGTTCTCATGTTCCGGATATTTCGAAAATAAAATGTATTTCAGCAAAAGTACTATTTTGAAAGAATGACAGGGTTTTTTTTTACTAATTTCAGGGTCTAAATGATTCTCTGATATGCTCATTCAATTTAGGATAGAATTCAAGACCAGGTACGGACAACAAATGATGATCCGGGGTACCCATCCTTTGCGGGGAGGAGGCCAGCCGGAAAATGGCATTGCCATGCGCTGGGAGGAAAACAGCGACGGCGTTTGGAGTCACCTGATGATTACGGATAGCAGGGATTCCTTTGATTACCGCTATTATATTGCGGAGGAAAACGGAGCAGCCACTTTGGAAGAGTGGGGGGAAGACAGGCACTTTGATCCCAAGATGCTGGAGGGGAACATTGTTCTGATATCTGATCACTGGCGCTTCATGGGTGATCCGGAAACTGCCCTTTTCACCACAGCCTTTACTGTTGCCATCTTCAGACCTCAAATTACGGAACGGGAATCACTTTGCACGAAAATCCCTGATCTCCCGGGCATCGAGGTTTGTTTCTCCCCATTGATTTCGAGAATGGTTTCCGGGCACCGGGTGCTGGTATCGGGAAGTTCGGAAAAACTGGGAAAATGGGATGCAGCAAAGGCCCTGCTCCTGGATAGCCGGGATTTTCCTTACCGGAAAGGGATCGTATCCTTACCGGTTTCCGATTTTCCGGTGGAATACAAATACATCATTCAGGATGAACATGGAGAGACGCTGTTCTGGGAAAAATGTCCCAACCGGGTGATTCAGCTTCCTGAAGACCTGGCGCCCAACAATATCCTGATCAGGGATGAGAAATTTGACTTTCCTGCAGCCCCCTGGAAAGGAGCAGGTTTGGCCATCCCGGTATTCTCGCTGAGAAGTGAATCGGGGTGGGGCATCGGGGAGTTTACTGACCTTGAACAAATGACCGACTGGGCTGTCGAAGCCGGACTGCAAATGATCCAGATACTTCCGGTCAACGATACCATTGCCCGGCACTCCTGGTATGATTCTTATCCCTACGCTGCCATTTCAGTTTTTGCGCTCCACCCAGCATTTGTCAATGTGAAAAAGATCGGGATGCTGAAGGATAAGCATATCTTCGAACAAATGGAGCAGGAGGCAAAAGGGCTGAACCAGTTGAACAAGGTGGATTATGAAGGGGTGATGACCTTGAAATCCCGTTACTTCAAACTTATATACGACCAACAGAAAGAAGAGTTCCTCGCTGATCCGGGATTCCGGGTATTCTTTGATTTGAACAGGTTTTGGCTTGAACCTTATGCTGCTTTTTCTTACCTCCGTGACCAGTTTCAAACTCCTGATTTTTCACAATGGGAGGATTATTCCGTTTATTCGCAAGAGAGGATCAGCGCACTGACTTCCCCGGATTCTCCCCGATACGACGATATTGCCGTTCATTATTTCATCCAGTACCATGCCCACCTCCAACTCAGCCATGCAACGGAGTATGCGAGGGCAAAGGGGGTAGCGCTGAAAGGGGATCTCCCCATTGGCATTTTCAGGCACAGTGTTGATGCCTGGGAGTATCCTGAATTGTTCCATATGGACCGGCAAACCGGCGCCCCTCCGGATGATTTCTCCCTGACTGGCCAGAACTGGCGCTTCCCGACTTACAACTGGGAAAAGATGGCGGAAGACAATTATGGCTGGTGGCAGAAAAGACTCCGCCACCTCTCCGACTATTTTGACGCATTCCGGATCGATCACATCCTTGGTTTTTTCCGGATCTGGGAAATCCCTTCCAACCAGGTGCAGGGGCTCCTGGGGTATTTCAACCCCAGCATACCCTATACCCGGAATGACATACTGGCTAAGGGCATCTGGTTTGATGAAGCCAGGTTTTGCCGGCCCTACATCAGGGAATATGTGCTGGAAGAAATCTTCGGGGCCGACAGGGAGTTCGTAAAGGAACATTTCCTTCACGAATATGCCCCCGGCTGCTTTGAATTGCTTCCTGCCTGTGATTCGCAAAGAAAAGCGGAGTTGGTTATAAAACAGTATGCTGAGGCTTCGGATAGTGAACCCCGGCGATGGGAGCCGATCCTGAGCGGCTTGTTCCGGCTGATTGCCGAAGTCATTTTCCTGGAGCAGGAAAAGGGAGGGCAAAAAGTCTATTTTCCGAGGCATTCCTATTTTCAGACTTTCTCCTGTCAGAGACTGGACGACCATACCCGGCATTTGCTTTGGGAACTGTATGTTGAGTATTTCTTCAGCAGGAATGAAAATCTGTGGCGGGGAAAGGCGCTGATTAAACTGCCGGCATTGAAGAAGAGCACCAATATGCTTCTGTGCGGAGAGGATCTGGGTATGGTACCCGCCTGCGTCCCCGGTGTCATGCAAGATCTCGGGCTGCTCAGCCTCGAGGTGCAGCGTATGCCCAAAAACCCGGAGGTTGAATTCGGAAGGCCGGAACAGTATCCCTATTTGTCAGTGGCTACCCCTTCTTCCCATGACACCTCCACCATCAGGGGTTGGTGGGAGGAAGACCGGGGAAAAACACAGCAGTTTTACAACCAGGTTCTTGGGATGCCCGGGGAGGCTCCGCAAACCTGTACGGCTGAAATCGCGTCCCGGATCATTGGTCAGCACCTCTCTTCCCCATCCATGTGGGCGGTATTTCCCATCCAGGATCTGCTGGCTCTGAACGCTTACCTCAGGCTTCCGGATCCCCGTGCCGAGCGGATCAATGAACCCGGAAATCCGGAACATTACTGGCAGTACCGCTTGCACCTGACCATTGAACAATTAATAAGCGAGAAGGGATTTACCACTGAAGTCCGGAAAATGATCAATAATTCAGGCCGGAACAAAGTCTATTGAAACAGGCAAAGGCTTTTTGTCCACAGATTACACTGATTAACACGAATTATCAACAAATGGGGAGGACGGTATTTCAAACAGTGGGGAGGGAGTGATCAGGATCAGTTAATTTCGGATTTCGGATTTGAGATTTCGGATTTGCCTGCAGACTCTCCTGCCTTTAAATCCGAAATTGTACATCCGAAATCCGAAATGTCAGGCGATTTTCAACCATACTGACGTGTCTGTGACGCTGAACAGCACCGATTACGGGAATTCAGGAACGCGCAGCCCAGAACCCCGGAACGCGCAGCCCGGAACCCCGAATACCGATTACCCCTTGTCTTTCGGCGGCACCGGATCATACCCGCTGGTGCCCCAGGGGTGGCACCGGAGAATACGTTTCGTGGCCAGCCAGAAACCTTTAAAGGGCCCGTGGATCTTCACTGCCTCAATGGCATAGGTGGAACAGGTGGGTACATGCCGGCAGGATGCCGGAGTAAGCGGGGAAATGGCGTATTTGTAAATGTAGACCGGGAAAAGCAATACCCAGCTTAACACCTTCATGATCATTTTGGCAATACACTGCATAAGACGGCATTAACAGGTTCAGTTCTATTATAGTAAGCTGAGCGTCGCATCACATCGGCAACATTTCAAACTGAGGGGAAAGGGTGACGATGTGTCTTTTTCTAACATAATTACGCACCTCTGGTGCCCCCTGCCCCCTGCCATTTGCTCTTCGCCCCCTGCTTTACGAATATTTAAACCGCTTAATGTTCTTTTTCGGCGTTTTCTCAAATTCCTCATTTACCAGAACAATCTCCGTCACATTTTCATACTTCGGAAGCTCATGGTTCAGCTTTTTCAGGTTTTCGGCCATGATGTGGGGGATTTGCGATTCGTCGATTCCGTCGGTTTTCATGGCTTCGAAATCGGGAAAAACCAGGGCCACCAACTTGTGTTTGCGGTCAACCACCACACATTCAGCCACATAATGAAGATTGGTCAGTTTGGCTTCAATTTCCTCCGGATAGATGTTTTGCCCCGAAGGTCCAAGGAGCATATTTTTCGAACGTCCGCGGATGTAAATAAACTGGTTGGCATCCGTGATGCCGAGATCGCCGGTTTTCAGCCAGCCGTCTTCTGTAAATGCTTCTTTGGTGGCCTGTTCATTTTTGTAATATCCAAGCATGATGTTATCGCCCTTAACCTGAATTTCTCCGACCACCTTGAAGGGATCTTCCGACTCTATGCGTAATTCCATACGGTCGACCAGTTGTCCCGCAGAAGAGGGCATGGTTTTGTTCCAGGCGGCATAGCTGATCAACGGGCCGCATTCGGTCATTCCATAACCAATGGTAAACGGGAACTGAATCCTTTTGAAGAACTTTTCCACATCGGCGCTCAGAGGTGCTCCCCCGATGACGATTTCGAAGAAATTGCCCCCGAAAGTCTCCACCAGTTTGGCTTTCACTTTTTTCAGGATCACCCCGGAAATACCAGGCAGTGCCAGCAATACTTTCATCACTGGCTTTTCAATGGTAGGAAGGATCCGCTTTTTGTAGATTTTCTCGATGATCAGCGGAACCGACAGGATCAGATTGGGCTTAACCCTGCCGAAAGCCTGGGTGATCACCTGGGGGGCAGGCATTTTTGAAAGGAAGGTGATGTGGCACCCCAGGGTGACCGGGAACAGGAATTCAAACAACAACCCATATACGTGGGCCATAGGAAGAAAGGAAACTATCTTGTGACCAGGCTTCAGGGGCATGTGCTCCTGAGCATAAACAAGGTTGGAAACCAGGCTTCTTTCCGGGATCATCACCCCTTTGGTGAATCCTGAAGTTCCTGAAGTGTATGAGATCACGCAGCAGTCTTCCCGGTTCCATTCATGGAAATTAAGGGATTTGACCGAATCGGAGTATTTTTTGAAATATCCGAAGGCATCTTCCAGTTTTGATGCAGCCGCCTGATCCGAAGAATAGTGCAGGGAGAAATCGTCCAGATTGATGATGGTCTCGACTCCCGGAGCCTTGGAAAGGTCAATTTTATCCAGGAGAGATTTCTGGACAAAGATCATTTTTGATTCAGAATGATGGAGAATATGATTGGTGTCGGCCACACTAAAATCAGGCAAAACGGGGACTACAATGGCTCCGGAAGTCAGTATTGATAGAAAAGCAGTTCCCCACCGGGCTGAATTCCGGCCCAGAATAGCGATCTTGTCTCCCCTTTTTATGCCTGAAACCTGGTAGAACAGGTGAAGCGACTGGATGAATGACCCGACTTCCCCATACGTGAAATCTCCGCCATCATAATCGGTAAAAGCCGTATATTCCCAGTTTTCAAGGATAGATTTTCTGTAAAGTCCGGATAATGTTTGTGTAACCATGATTTCAGTTTTGAATGTTAATGATTTAGTCTATGTCATCCCCCGCTTTCACCGGAACCGTGACATAACCGGTCCGGCTTCAGGAACCGACTGCAAGTTAATATCTTAATTCTGATTTTAAAAACTAAGGTAAAGAATTTCAGTGATGAGCTCTTTTCTCTTTTGATGTCAGGTTCAGAAAATGTAATTATATTTGAACGAAAAACCGATTAAACCTCGATTTATGAAAGCGGACAAAGCAGGTTCCGGACAGATCAAAGTTACCTTAACAGGATTTTTAAGCCTGTTTTCCATTGTAGGGATTTCACTTTACGGGCTCCCTTTTTTCTATGATTTCTGGGTTCAGGATTATGGATGGACGCGGGCCACAGTCACCTCGGGCAACGCCATTGCCAAGACGCTGGTAGGTCTTTTTGCCTTTTTTGCAGGCTGGATGATCGACCGGTTTGGCCCCCGCAGGGTGATGATGGGGGGCATACTGGCCGGGGGGCTTGCCCTGGTAGGACTCAGCACGGTAACGGTTCTCTGGCAGTTTTATCTGTTCTATTTCATCACGGCCATCGGGTACATCTGTGGCGGGCCACTCCCCAACCAGGTACTGATTTCC
>Ga0105102_10000731_pt1 | contig 10222 bp, 12 predicted proteins | sample PPLLaktember2015_FD_87032 | JGI IMG/M metagenome (GOLD analysis project Ga0105102, IMG submission 87032) | Freshwater sediment microbial communities from Prairie Pothole Lake near Jamestown, North Dakota, USA - PPLs Lake P7 Core (6) Depth... | ecosystem: Environmental > Aquatic > Freshwater >...
CCCCAGGTGGACTGGCTGCAGCGCAAAGGATTTCTGAAAGGATCTTCTTGAAAGGCGTTTCATGAGCAGGCGAACCAAGGATGAAGATTTCGATACCAGGATCGACATCCTTCGCACCAGGCTGAAGGACTCTGACGACAAGAATGTCCAGGACGCCGTCTTCGATAGGCGTACCCTGATGGACCTCTACAGCCTGGCCAGCAAGGGCGTGATCGATTCCCTGGGCGGGTCGGTCTGCACAGGAAAAGAGGCCAACATTTTTAGGGCCATGGCGGGAGAGAAAGAGCTGGCGCTGAAGATCTACCGCATATCCACCAGCAACTTCAATTCCATGCAGGATTATCTGCAGGGTGATCCGAGATTTTCCAGCGTTAGGGGAACAAAAAGGGCCATCGTCTCAGCTTGGACCAGAAAGGAATTTCGAAACCTGAGCCGGGCGGAGGAGGTAGGCATCCCTGTCCCCCATCCCATAGCCATGAAAGAGAATATTCTGGTCATGGATCTCATTGCCGTGGAGGGCCAGGTCGCACCTACTTTAAAAGACGTGAATCTGGAGCAGGAAGAGGCCAGAGCTATCTATGAGCAAATCGTGCATTATATATCCCTGCTCTATAATCGGGCCCAACTGGTCCATGCCGACCTGTCCGAGTTCAATATCCTCTATCGTCAGGAGGGACCGGTGATCATAGATATGGGTCAGTCTGTGACCTTGGACCATCCCCAGGCCAGGAGGTTTTTGGAGAGGGATATAGCCAATGTGTCCCATTACTTCCGCAAAAAGTACAGCCTGGGATCGCCAGAGGAGATCTGGAAAAAGCTGATCAAAGATAGAGATGAGATGAAAGAAAAGAAGGCTGATTGAATTGGATATCAAAATTCCCGAGGAGCGCGTGGGCGTCCTGGTCGGACCGGGCGGATCCATGAAGCATCTGATTGAAGAAAAGACCAAGACCACCCTTGAGATCGACAGTGAAACAGGAACGGTCTCCATAGCCTCGGCAGAGGATCCCTTGCAGGGCATGCGGGTACTGGACCTGGTAAAGGCCATCGGAAGGGGCTTCTCCCCGGAGAGGTCGCTTGCCATCCTGGATGATGATATGCTCATGCTCGATGTGATGGACCTCTCCAAGATGGTAGGCACCAGGAGCGATATGGACAGGATTAAAGGCCGCATCATTGGCAAGGATGGCCGCTCCAGAGAGATCATGGAGAGGCTCTCGGGTGCCAAGGTTTCAGTTTACGGCAAAACGGTGTCCATCCTGGGCTATCCGGAGCAGATAAGGGTGGCCAGGACGGCCATCGAGATGCTCCTTGATGGCGCTCCTCATGGCAATGTCTACAGCTTCCTGGAGAAGAAGCATCGGGAGCTGGCCATGGAAGAGCTGAAGGATCAGGGCATACTCTGATGAGGATCTGATTTTGGAGCTGCAGCTTGACACCGTGGATTGGCTGCTCATAGCCGCGGCTTTGATCGGGCTGTACGCCATTGTGCTTCTGCCCCTGAAAGACAGTCCAGAGTGGAAGAGCCGGGGCATAACCGTAGGAAGCATTCTCGGCATTCCCCTTGCCATCTTCTTTCGCACCACCCGAGGCCTCGATCTTCTGGACAGGCTGGCCCGGCCCAAGCTCTTCTGGAGGCTGGTAGCCTCGGCGGGCATACCTCTTGTCGTTTTGAGCATGGCCTATTTCCTGATGCTGGTCTTGGTTATGACATTTTATATGATCCAGGAGCCGCCGGAGCCAAGCAGCTATAATGCTCCCAGAAACATACTGCTCATACCGGGCTTAAACCAGTACATACCCTTCGTCTGGGGCTGGATAGCTCTCTTTGTGACCCTTCTGGTGCACGAATTCGCTCACGGCATACTCAGCCGGGTGGAGGGGGTGCGTGTCAAGTCCATGGGAATCGTTACGGTTTTATTTGCTCCCATTGCTGCTTTTGTCGAGCCGGACGACGAGGAGCTCTTTGGCGGCAAGGACAAGCCACCGCTGGTGGGCAAGAGGGCCAGAATCCGGATTCTATCAGCAGGGGTCATATCCAATTTCATTGTGGCGGCAGCAGCCATGGCCCTATTCTTCGGACCGGTGATCGGGGCCATATCTCCTGTGGACCGGCTGATTGTAGTCAATGTGGATGAGAACTCGACGGCTGAGCAAGACGGTTATGAGATGGGCATGGTTTTGATGCAGTCCAAGGGCAAAGATGTGAGCAGCCTGGAGCAGTTCTACCATGATCTGGCTGGCGCATCAGAACAGGGCAAATTGAGCCTGCTTTTTGAGGATAAAGAGAGGACTTTACCGCTCACCGGCCAGCCGGAGCGGGGCATCTTGGTGGGTTCTATATTCAAGGACTCGGCAGCCTACGCCGCCGGCCTTCCAGCCATGAGCGTGATCACTGAAATCGACGGCCGGAAGGCGGTAGACCTGGTCGGCTTCCGGGAGCTGATGAACTCCACTCATCCCGGCCAGATGGTGAACATAACCACAGCCGAGGGCCGGACCTATGCGGTGAACCTCACCGCCAGAGATGCTGCCAGCAAGGAGCAGGGTGGATTCATAGGCATAGCCATATCCGGAAATGCAGTGTTCAGCAGTGGGGCAACCTTTCAGCAGGCTCCTGCCAGACAGTTTTTGGAGCAGCTCAAGGCCATGCCGGGCATGGGCATGAGCGGCTTTCATCTGCTGCTATCTCTTCCCTTTGCCGGTGTTCCCGGACTGTCCCAAAAAGGCTTTCCCGGCTTTTCCGGCTGGCTTACCACGGTCTTTGAGCCCAGCGGATGGGCCGAGCCCCTGGGAGAGAAGCTCTTCTGGATAGCCAATCTTCTGCTCTGGATCGGCTGGATCAATCTTTATGCCGGCCTCTTCAACTGCCTCCCTGCCGTGCCTCTGGACGGGGGGCATATCTTCAGGGATCTGGTGCAGTCGGGTTTCGAGCGAATTGTAAAAGCAGAGAAGGCGGAAAGGCTCACCAGAACCACTGTGGCCGTTCTAACCTGGCTGGTGCTGACATCGCTGCTCATAACCCTGATCGCCCCCTTCACCAATGGGCTGTCCATATAACTGGCACGTTAGTTTTAATTATTTCAGAGGCTGACTTTAGGCAATTGTGGGCAGGTTAGGTCCTATGAGAACGAGCGCAGTTTGGCATTTGGCAGTACTGGGATTCCTGGCGGTCTTGGCCGCCCAGATGGCTGCCGCGGCAGCAGCCCAGTCCCTGGAGATATCCGACCTCTTCTCCAGCATCGAATCGGCGGATATTACTCTGCAAGGAGATGGAGCAGGTGCTAGTGTGCAAGTGGATCTGATCCATGAGGGAAAGCACATGGCTACCAGGAATCTGGCAGTGGACGGTCCGGGAACCTGGGCCATCAGCTGGCCAGCCTTCGATGCCGAGAGGGGCAGCTATGACTGCTGCGCTGCATTGCGGCAAAATCAAACCATGATCTCCAAGAGATGCTTTAAATTCTATTACGGCGGTGCGGAGCCCATAAGATTCGATGTGCGCGACTTTCGGGCTGACTCCCGGGGAATGCACCTGGCCATCAGTGCCAGAGATTCTACTGTAGTTGATATCTATTACATGCTGCTGCAAGGCGGCAAGGCCGTTTATGTGACCCGAGAGCATGCGGTTCCCATTGCAGGAAGCTATGCCACGCCTATTGCCAAGGACTATGCCTGGAAGCAGATACTGCAAAGAGGACTCTATTACGATGGCAGGGTGAAGATCGTAGAGCTGAATCATAATCAGACCAGGGCCTTTATGAATTCGTTTGAGGCTGTGGATGATGCATTGATCACCGAGACCTATCAGGATGAGACCGGAGCCAGTGCCACTGTCTTGGGCAACTCTCGGGTTCCTTTTGTGGGATATTTGCGGTTTATCCTCTATCAAAACGGCTCGCTGCTCAATACCACTGAGAAGAGGACCCCCGTTCTTCTTTCCGGAGACGATGAAACGGTGGAGATCACCTGTAACAGCACTCTTGAGCCGGGAATCTATCAACTGCGCACGGTTCTCCTCAGCCAGGATGGATCGGTCAAGGACCTGGAGGAGAATGTGATCGAGGCCGAGCCCCTGCAGAAGATCAATGCTACAGAGAACGCAGAGAAATCCGGACTGCCTGCTGGACTCGCCGCCTTGGCCATGATAGCCGCTTTACTTCTGCGGAAGAGGAGATGAGCATGATATGAAGTGGATATGTCTTTTTATAGGAATTATGCTGGCCATGCTGCTTCAGGCAGCCGGAGACGACGGGCAAAACGTTACCTTGAGCCCAACTGTTAACAGGACTGCCAGCCCGGATAAGAATATCTCAATAAATGAGAGCCAGGATCACATGTCGGTCATAGCCCTGGGATCAGGAAATAGGAACGCAGGAAAGGTCCTTCGCGCCGGCTTCCAGGCAAGCAAGCCCGTGAACGACCTGGATGTATATGGGAACAGATCGGTCCATGTCATACCTCCCCAGGTTCCCGCTCAGTGGTCCTTCGATATCAGCCAGAGGGTAGGAAACGTATCTAAATTCAATTTTGCCCAGAGCTACAAGCCCGTTCTCAGCATCAGCCCTTACTTCAGAACCAAGGCGGCTTACCAGGCCCCATCCAACTTATCCTCCCGCCCGGTCTACAGCATCTCCGGATATCCCCGCATCAAGATTGCCAGCGGCATACCCTGATGGGCCATAACAGATAGATGCTCTAAAAAATTAAAACAAAAATATTATTATTGCTCTCTGGAGCCGGTGGCTGAAGGGCTTCAGAGATACTTTTGCAGCTTTGCCTCAAGCGCCGGCTTGGGATAGGCGCCCACCAACTTGTCTATCAGCTTTCCGTCCTTGAATATCATCAGGGTGGGTATGGCCGATATCCTGTATTTATTGGCGGTCTGCATATTCTGGTCCACATTTAGCTTGCCGAAGACAGCCCGGCCCTTCATCTCCGCTGCCAGCTGCTCTATGATGGGGCCGATCATGCGGCAGGGTCCGCACCATTCCGCCCAGCAGTCAAGGATGAAGAGGGGATAGGCAGAGGCCATCGATTCGATGGTGGCGTCTGTGACGATCACCGGCTTATCGGGAAGCTCTATGGAAGGCGCAGTTGGTTTGTTCATATCTTTCATCATCTTCTCCATCTTCTTTTTCTTTATCTCATCCAGCTCGTCCAATCTCAATCCTCCAAGCTCTCTTTAGCCCTGGTTATGATGGATCTGAAGTGGCCCAGGTCTACGGGCATGATCTGAAAGGGCAGGTTGGTGAAGTCGAAGAACTCCAGGAGATCCTTCTCCCGACTGGAGGCGTCTTTGAGGGTGTCGAGGTAGACCGAGCCTCTGAAGGAGCCCATGCCCATTCTGGCCTCCTCCACTCCCCAGTTCATGCAGCGGAAGATATCCTTCCAGGCATCCAGCCAGCCCGGAGAGAGGTAGAAGTAAAGCCCCTCTTTGGCCTTATCCTCCATGCCCTTCCTGGTTATGAGTGCATCCACGCAGTTCTGGCAGTTGATAAGTGCGGCATGATAGGGCTTTAAGATCTTATCCATACCGGGATGGCACTGCCCGTAGAGCACAATGATTCCCTCAGCTCCATCAGAGCGGCACTGCTCCAGCTTGGCTGCAAGGGCCGCCTGGAGACGATCGAAATCCACATGCAGGCCTGCGGCCAGGTAATGGGCCTGGAATGCAAAGCCCAAATCAGGGCGCAGCAGCTCCAGCTCCTTTTCAAAGATGCCGCAAGCGACGATGGCATACATGGCTGGGTCAATTCAAGGCAGCAATAGGATATATCTGTAATCCTTGGCTTTGTTATCCTCTCAATTCTTAAACTCCAAACATGCCTGTGTCAATCCAATCAGCTTTAAGAAGAGACCACCAGTCGCTGGCCAGGCCGTTCAGGACATAATCATATGGCAGCCAGCCGTAGCCATTTTCTCCCCAGGAGCTCCCCCAGCTATTCCTTATCAGGAGAGCACCTTTGCTGGATTTTTTATTGGCTGGATTGACTATGACCCTGCTGTCATCGTATCCTACCGCGCAGACAGCGTGCCCTCCCATCATCTTTTCTCCCTGGGAGGGATAGGGTATCTCTCCGCTACCTGCCGCCAGGTTGATGGAGGTGTAGACTGTAAAGCCGAACATGGAAGGGAGTCCCGCCCCTAAATTCCTCTTGATGGAGGCGAGAAGCTGGGCTTTGGGGGTTCCCGGAGGATCGTAACGATAGTAATTCACTGCCGTGTAGTTGTCGGCAAAGGAATAAAGAAATGCAGCCGGCTCATCATCGAACTTGCTGATGATCTAGGGATAATATTTCTCCGGAGGCACTCCGAAGAGGAGCATGGCCTCTGCAGTGGTCCTCAGATATGCACCGCTGTCTCCGGTCAGGCCCAAGAGATTCCTGGTAGTCTTATAGAGGAAGAGGCGGGATGCATCGATATAAGTAGAGGACGCTTTATTTTCAAAATACTCGAAGAGTCCTGTTCCGGCATTTGCGGTGCATGATCCCAATTCTCCCTGGTTTTCTATTGGGGAACACCAGGCGGTCAAATCCACATAGACCGGAGGGGTCTTGGCGAATTTGATATCGGCAAGCTTCTCCTTGATGGAAGGGGTCTGCTGGGTGTAATCCCTGAAGTCAGGCAGCTCCCGCAGCCATCCCATGCCTACGAATCCCTCGCACTCCAATCCAAGCTTATTGGCTAATACATTCATCTATCAACTCCTCCCAGAAATGCTGCCGAAGCCTTTGGCAAATATGTTGCAGCTACTTCAAATATTAATATTGATTGTAATTGAGGCTTTGCTTCTTTGCCATCTTTTCCCGGCTCCTGCATAGCAGTCAATCTCACTCTTTATGGGCCAGATATGGGGCAGATTCTGGCTTGATCTCTTTAGGAGATGGGGGTCTATATCGCCAGCAAGGACTATGGCATATGCTCCTATTAATCGAAAAGGCCACGCCGTACCAAAAGAATAAAATGCTGTCCTGCATAAAAACGCGAGCCAATGAGATTGATGGCAAGAGTTATTCGCGAGCAGTTCCTGCTGCTTCTTGTGCTCTGTCTGGTTCCGCCGGCCCTTGCCGCGCATGAATCCGGCCCGGTTGGACCTTATAATGTGTCTTTTGATGTCAATACCACCATGGATTATAAGGTCATAGTTGAGCCCTCTTCCAGCGGTCAGACCTCGATGGGCGTTGATTTCGTCAGGTACAATATGACCATCGACAGCGAGGATTACGCTGCCTGGCTGGTTTTTACCCGCTATGAGGAGCCCATGGTAGCCAATATAACCGCCAATGAGTATATCATATACAGCGCTCTCATCGATTCTGGCGCGGATGTGCCCAACCTCTACCAGGTTGAGATGGACGGCCAGCCCGCAGTGGTGGGAAATTTCAGGTTTCAGAGGCAGTTCCTGGGAGAGGGGCGCTATCAGGAGGGAGATCTGGTGGTAGCTGCGGCATACTCCCCAGATGCAAGGCTCTATGAGGATGGCAGCTATCGGGGAAAGAACGACTTCCGGATCATATCCACTTATCCCTGGGAGATAATCAGAGATCTGCTCTACACCCTGCATGTGGAGGTGCCGACAGAAGATCGCCTGCCCATCAACCTATCAAATCCAATCAACGAAAGCTCTGAAAGGAGGTGATATTGAGGCAGATGCCTCTTTAATTCCGGCATCAAAGCCCTCCAATCATCTCTCGCGAGGGCCGGAATGGGGATAAAAGGATTGCTGGCGGCATAGAAGGTGCCGTCTACCTGATCCGCACTTCAGGCTGCCTCCTGAATGCCGCTACATCCATGAGAGGGGAGATCTCGGCTCCAACCGCGCCGAGAAAGGCATTTTCGGCATCATGGGCTTTATGGAGGTTTCATGTAGACATTAGGTGATCTCTACATAAAAATCACCTTTTAATATCAAGCATGCCACCTACTCTTTTGGAGGAATTTCAATCAACTCAATAAAGCTGATATTGTCTATAATGGCGCTGGGACTGCTGGTTGCAGTGGGTTCCGCCTATGATATGGACCAGGGGCCATTTGACCAGGGCTCAATGGACCAATTCGCAGGCATGAATGAGGGTTTCGGCGGCAGGGATGATCATAACGGAGACTATGATGGTCGTTTCGATCGCAGAGATGATCATTACGGGGATCATGATGGTCCTCATGACAACAAGGGTCACGGCAACTACGACTGGCTCAATCCAGGTGGATACTATTCGTATAGCTACTGGTATTATCCCAGCTACAGCTACTACTGGTATCCAAGCTACGCTTACACCTATCCGGTTGCCTACACCGCGCCCGTAGTTTATCCCGCATATACCTACTACTACGACCCGGTAGTGTATGATCCCTGGTATGCAGCAAATGTATACGGCTGGACGGGATCAACATATTACTATTCCAATAGCTGGTCCTGGTCCCGCTACGGCGGATATTACTTCGTTTGATCGGAGCTTGGCGCGAAAAGGGAAGGATGCTGCCCGAAGATCCTGGTGGGCAGCTTCTCACCCTGAAATCAGGAATATGAAAACACTTTTTTTTTGGCTTGAACTATAATTTTAAAAAATAGAAAGTCCGCGGAATATTCAGGCTGGTGGAAGGGCCTCCGTGGACTGCTGTTCAGGCTTGGCCTCTTCCGCTGCTGGCTCCTTTCCCGGCGGAGAGATGAGCTCGGCCTTGAACCTCTCACCCGTATGCTTCTCTATATATTGCACCTCTTTCATTCCCAGGTGCTGAATGATCATATCCGCCAGGCCGCGCCTGATCATAAGCCACTCCTTGTAATAGGACAACTCCCAAGGCACAGTGATAACAGCCATATCATCTTTGACTTCAGCCTCAAGATCCATGCGGGCGAAGGTCTTGATCAGAGCCTTGAGCTTCTCCTGCTGCTCCTCAATGCTCTCCACGATCTTGTACTCATAGACGATGGTCTTATCCGCCAGGGGGTGATTGAAGTCCACACTCACCTTGCGCCCGATGACTCTGGTCACTGTTCCCGTGCGGTTCTCAACTCCCACCCTCATTCCTGGATAGGGCTTCTGTTCCTTGAAGCGGTTTGCCGGGACCATCTCCACCTTCTTCGGATCGCGCAGGCCGAAGGCGTTCTCCGGAGCAATCTCCACCTTTCCGGAATAGCCTATCTCCTTGCCGATCATATCCTCTTCCAAGCCCTTGACCAGCTGGCCGGCTCCCAGGACTATGAGATGAGGGCCATAGGCGGCCTCCTCACTGAATATGCCCTTTTCCTTGGCTGTCTCCTCGTCGGTAGCAGCAATAACCTGGCCGTCAACCATCTCGGTGTAATCAATTCTGATGAAATCGCCATTTTTCACAGTCATCTTATTCTCCGTCCTAAACCATACTCAATCAGATGGAAAGTTCAATGGGGCAAGACAAGGCCGGAGCCTGATTTATACCTTCGCATTGATTTATATCAGGTATTCTGCTATATTTTCCGTGAGGGGCTGCTCGCAGTAGAGGCAGCGCAGCAGGACGGGATTCTTGGTCTTGACCAGCATCCGGGATTGGATGGGTTCGGCGGTGTTGGAGATGCAACTGGGGTTCTGGCAGCGGACCACCCCCACGATCTCGTCGGGCAGATCCACCTTTCGCTTGGCAATTATCTTGCAGTCTCTGATGATGTTGAGGGATGCGGCCGGGGCGATGAGGGCGATGCGGTTTACCTCCTCCTCCAATAGCTCGCGCTCCTCCACCTTGACGATATCCTTCTTTCCCAGCTTTCTGCTATCCACATTCATGACCACGGAGAGAGTAGCGTCCGTGGTCCCGTAGATGCCCAGGATCTTGAGCACATTCAAGGCCTGGCCTCCGGCTATATGGTCTATCACTGTGCCGTTGTTGATGGGCTTGACTTTGAGCCCTTTTGGCTCCTCTTTAAGCTGGTTTTGGTAGCATTCTGATTTTCTTTTTCCGTTCTCTTGGCCCAAGGCTTCCTTCATGGCTATGCACCTGTTTCTATAAGCATCTTCAAGAGAGCCATTCGCACCGGTACTCCATAAAATGATTGCTGAAAATAACGGGCATGTGCCGTCTGGTTCACGTAAGGAGAGATCTCGTCCACCCGGGGCAGGGGATGCATGATGATCAAATTCTTTTTGGCCCCGGAGAGAAACTCCGGCGTGATCCTGTAGCTGCTGGCCACCTTTTTGTACTCCACCGGGTCGGGGAACCTCTCCCGCTGGATGCGGGTCATATA
>Ga0105102_10000734_pt1 | contig 10199 bp, 9 predicted proteins | sample PPLLaktember2015_FD_87032 | JGI IMG/M metagenome (GOLD analysis project Ga0105102, IMG submission 87032) | Freshwater sediment microbial communities from Prairie Pothole Lake near Jamestown, North Dakota, USA - PPLs Lake P7 Core (6) Depth... | ecosystem: Environmental > Aquatic > Freshwater >...
CTCTGTACCAGTCTCCTGCAATAAAAAACAACTTAAATATCCTTTCACGGATATCCAGCTTACTTTTTTTTTGATTCATTTTAAAATTAGCCGGCAGGTATATCAGAATTTAAATATAAGGAATAAATCCCTAACCGGAAACAGTCTCCTGAGATTACTTGTCTTTCCTTATCAGCATCCAGGTATCAGAGTATTCCGGGAATTTCGTCCATATTCTTTTTACTTCGCTCCTTGCGGCAGTAATATCATCGGTTGCCATAACTGAAACGCGGTACAATCCGGCATCATTCTTCAGGATTTCAGAAGTGAATCCGTTCTTGCGGACAAGTACCTGATGCTCCTTTGCATTTTCCGGATCCTTGAAACTTCCGATAATGACAAAGTATTTCTGTGGAGAAGGTTCCCTGTCTTCGTTTGCAACAAGCTTTTCCTCAACCTCCCTGATCGGACCGGCTGGCATGAGGATTGTGGGTTTTATTGATGTTCCCTCGAGCTCCTTGTCATTGACCTTTCCGCTTTTTCCAAACAGGCTTGTTTTTGTGGAGTTGCACGACGCTGTGAGAATTATAACGGCGGCAAAAAGAAATGAAAGTCTTCTCATGATTCATTGAATTTGTTTCAGAAGCCAAAGTTGCAAAAATTATTTGTAATCCGAGGTATTGAACCAACTTACCTCTATGACAGGTAATTTGTACCATAACTGCCATAAATATTGACATGGGTCATTAAAATTGAATGTGTATTTTTATGGTATAATTCAATCATCTACAATTTTGTAATGCTTAATAATCAACCTGATAAATCTTTATCCATTCAATTGTCAGATTTCATTATGCTGGATATCAGCAATATAGATTCCCAAGGAATAAAGGGAGCATCACGGGGACGATGGAACTCATTTATTTTTATAACCGGAGGGAGTAGTGTTTTGCAAATAGATTTTGATGAATTTATTGCTCTGGAGAACAGAGTATTCTTTATTGAAAAATATAAAGTCTGGAGCTGGAATAAGATCAATAATTTAAATGGGATTCTGATACAATTCACTGATCCTTTTTACAATCATATTTATACGGGTAATCCGAAATTAAAAAGCGATCAAACACTCATTAGTGAAGTTCCGCCATTTATTAAGATCAGAAAGCGCGATAAAACTGAATGGAAATCAATTTTCGAAATTTTATTTAAAGAGTATATATCTTCAAAAAAGAATTCAAAAGAAGTTATTTGTCTGTTACTGAAAATTTTGATCCTGATGTACAGAAGGAGCTCCCTGCAGGATACCAGAATATTTGAATCAAGACATAAAAACCAATTGCTGAATGAATTCAGAAAACTCGTAAACAATAAATTCAGTTCATTAAGAACTGCAAAAGACTATGCTCATGAACTGAATATTACTCCAAATTACCTCAATGCCCTTAGCCAGGAATTTTTCCTGAAAACAGTAAGTGAGATCATCCGGGAGAGAGTAATTCTTGAAGCAAAACGACTGCTGATGCATTCCAGGTTAAGTATTTCAGAAATTGCCTATAAACTGGGTTTTAAGGATAACTCATATTTTGGTAGATATTTTAAAAAAGCTGTGGGTATGACTCCAAAAAGCTTCAGGAGTTTTTGGTTTCATACACCCAATGATTAACTTTTAATATAATGAACCATGAAATCACAAATCAAATCTATTCTGATACCGACTGATTTTTCTGAGTCATCTGAAAATGCATTGCGTGTAGGTATTTCTGTAGCGGAAAGACAGAAGGCAGACATCATATTATTACATGTCATTGACAGATTCGCATATCTGCAGCCAACCGAAGTATTTCTACCGGAAATAAAACTGATGCCTGATATCAATTATATGATTGAATACAGACTGCGGGAATTTGCAGAAAATATTATGAAGAAAACCGGAATAAAAGTAAGCAGCAAAGTTTTGAATGGACAGCCATTTGAACAAATTTGCGGACTGGCTTACGAAGAAAACATCAGCTTAATAGTTATAGGGACTCATGGCGTCTCAGGATCAAGAGGATTATTTATGGGTTCTGAGGCTTATAGGATAGTAAAAAATGCCTCATGCCCAGTATTGACAATCCCGGGCAAATGGGATAAGAAAGACTTTAAAAAGGTACTTTTCCCAATAAGACTTATACCCGGGGCATTAGATAAGTATTTCTATGCAAGGCCAATAATTGAAAAAAATAATTCTGAACTTTTACTTCTTGGCCTGACTGATATGAAAAACACAAGGGATACAAAAGAGCTTCTATTACTGATTGAAACCCTTAAGAGTCAACTACATAATGATAATGTCAGGTTCCAAACCAGTTATTGTCCTGATGAAGATTTTGCAACTGAGGTGACAAAAACAGTGGTTAACATGGATGTCGATTTAATAATCCTGACCGCAAATCTTGATATTGATTGGAAATCATTCTTTATCGGCCCATTTGTACAACAAGTTCTTAACCATTCCAGCATTCCGGTCTTAAGCATCAAACCAGCTGAAAATCAAACTGGGGAAGTCCCTTCTTCCAATCTTTCCAGAAAGCAGAGTAAATCCATAGAATCTTCTGGCCGTGAAAAAAGAAAAAAGAAATGATATTTGAATTGATCTCGACTTCATCAAATATTGATATGAATTTTAATGAAATTATATCCTTTTAAACCAGGGAATATGAACAAAATAGTACTGCAATCGGTTCAATTTAAACCAAGTGTCCAACTGGAAAAATTTGTAAAGGAAAAAATGACAATACTATTTGAACAAGACTCTTCAATTACCAGAGCGGCTGTTACTCTGTTTGAAGGATCGTCAGGAAATCCTAAAAATCAATTCTGTGAAATTGAGCTCTCAGTTACCGGAGAAAATCATTTCGTAAAAAAGAACAGCGAAAGTTATGAGAAATCAGTTCTGGCTGCGGTTAAGGCCTTGCAAAAGGTAATACGCAGACAAAAAACAAAAGTAATAGACCAGCGAAGAATCGTTTAAAGAAATAATTCTTGAAATAAATTATGTTCAGAATTCGTAAAATAACAAACCCTTATCTCGAGGGGAACAAGCAGGTAATGGAGCAGATAAGGAAAATAATCCAGAATCAGTTTCCTGACATAAGACGGGAAAAGATTGATGAAATCTCTACGCAGATGATCAATCCTGTCAAAACAAAATATCATACTGCAATTGTGTTAGCTGATGATTTTCGTGGAAATATCAGAGGATTTGCGATTTTGATGTACATGTCGGATCTGAAGTTCTGTTTTCTTGATTTTCTGGCTGTTACACCAGACAAGCCAACTTCGGGAGTAGGCGGGTCAATTTATGAGAGGATACGGGAAGAAGCATCTTCACTGGGTACAATAGGGATATTCTTTGAATGTCTTCCTGATGATCCGGCTTTATGCCGCGACAGTTCCTTGATTAAACAAAACGTGAAAAGACTGGCCTTCTATGAACGATATGGCGCTTATCCAATTATTAATACAAGTTATGAAAAACCTGTAAAAGAAGAGGATGATTGTTTCCCATATCTTGTTTATGATGACCTTGGGTCTCAAAGACCGTTAAAGTCGGGGGAATTAAGAAAAATCTACAGAGCCATTCTGAAACGCAAATATTCAGACTATTGTCCTTCGTATTATATAAATATGGTTGTCAATAGTGTGAAGGAAGATCCTGTCAAATTAAGGGCACCACTCTATGTTAAAAATCAAATAGTGGAAAGCAGGATTATAAAAAACAGAAATATTAAAATTCAATTATTTGTCAATGGGAAACATCAGATTCATCATGTTAGAGAAGTTGGATATGTCGAATCACCTGTCCGTGTAAAAACCATCTTCAGGGAAATTTCCAAATTAGGAATTATATCTGAAAGCAAAGTCAAAGAATATCCTGACAGGTTTATTTTTGAAATACATGACCCTGGTTACGTAAAATATTTTAAAACTGTTTGCACTGGTTTGGAACCGGGTAAATCGGTTTACCCTTATGTTTTCCCTATACGAAATATTGCGAAACCGCCTAAAGTACTTTCTGTCAGAGCGGGCTACTATTGTATTGACACATTTACACCTCTGAATATGAATGCGTATCTGGCAGCCAGATGGGGTGTAAATTGTTCTTTAACAGCAGCAGACTCAATTCTTGCAGGAAACAAGATTGTTTACGCACTAACACGACCACCAGGGCATCATGCAGAACGGTTTGTTTTTGGAGGATTTTGTTATTTCAACAATGTGGCCATTGCTGCCAATTATTTAAGCAAATACGGTAAGGTTGCTATTCTTGATATTGACTATCACCATGGAAACGGACAGCAGCAGATATTTTATGAAAGGAATGACGTGCTAACCATATCAATTCATGGACACCCATCTTTTGCATATCCATATTTTTCAGGGTTTAAGGAAGAAAAGGGTGAGAATTCCGGGTTTGGCTATAATCACAATTTCCCCTTAAAGGAAGAACTAAGCGGAGAAGAATATCGGGAAACCCTGTTTCGTGCACTTAAAATTGTAAGGGAATTCAGACCTGAATTTTTAGTAGTTGCACTGGGGCTTGATACTGCAAAGGGAGATCCGACAGGAACGTGGATACTATCCACAAAAGATTTTTATTTAAATGGTAAAATGATAGCCAGTTTAAAAATACCGACATTAATTATACAGGAGGGGGGATATAGAAACAGGTTCCTTGGTATTAATGCACGCTCTTTTTTTAAGGGATTTTATGAAAAATATATCGAGACACATCCAAAAATAATTTAATGGAAGGCAGATGATTCTTTATTAAGTCATTGAACTAAATATTAGACACTTAAACTATAAATATGGAAGAAACTTTTAAGATATTGATTGAAGCAGTAGTTCCATGGCTATTGAGTCACGGAATAAAAATCGTAATAATTGTGATCGCAGCCTGGTTGCTGTACAAAATCGCATGCAGAATAATTGACAGGTCAGTAAGGATAGCAGTTGTACCTGATGCCAATATGTCAGAGGAGTCGGAGAATAAACGTGAAGAAACTCTCATAAGGATTTTTAATGGAGTCGCAAGGATAATAATTCTTGTTATGGCAATTCTGATGATCCTTCAGGAAGTGGGGTTGAAGATTGGACCTGTTCTGGCAGGAGCAGGTATTGTTGGTCTGGCATTTGGATTTGGCGGTCAATATCTTATCAAGGATGTAATTACAGGTTTGTTTATTATCCTGGAAAACCAATTCCGGATCGGTGATGTTGTAAACATTGATGGTACCAGCGGATTGGTTCAGGATATAACCTTGAGAAAGGCCACATTAAGAGACCTTGACGGAACGGTGCACCATATACCCCATGGAACAATAACCCTGGTGTCAAACCTCTCAAAAGACTTTGCCAGGGTGAACCTTAACATAGGTGTTGCCTATAACACTAACCTCGAGCATCTTATTAAAGTAATCGACATGACGGGAAATGAGCTGGCCGAAGATCCTGATTACAAGGATTTCGTAATCACCCCTCCAAAGTTTTTGCGGGTAGACGAATTTGCAGATTCCGCTGTGATTGTTAAGATCCTTGGAGAAACCAAACCTTTGAAGCAGTGGGAGATATCCGGGGAATTTCGCAAACGTTTAAAAATCGCTTTTGACAAAGAAGGGATTGAAATACCATTCCCTCAGAGAGTTATTCATCAGGTAAAAGAATAAATAAAATATAAAATGAACAGGTATAATATTGGTGTTATCGGCAATTGTTCATATCTGGCATATATCGACCTAAATGCAAATGTGAACTGGCTTTGCATGCCCAGATTCGACAGTAGTTTCATTTTTGGCTCTCTGCTCGATAAGAAAAAAGGAGGGGAATTCTGTATAATGCCGAATAATAAACAATTTAAGTCAAAGCAGTATTACTTAAAAAACACCAATATTCTGGCAACCGAATTCGAAATACCTGAAGGGAAATTTCGTGTCATTGATTTTGCTCCCAGGTTCCATCAATATGACAGGTATTTCAAACCTCTGATGCTCTTTAGAAAAATTGAGCTTATGGAAGGAGATCCTTATATTATCGTTAAATGTCATCCGGTTGATAATTATGGGAAAACCATACCTGAAACTGTGATGGGCAGCAATCATATCCGTTATCTTAACCTGAGCAGCCAGGTGCGGCTTACAACAGATATTCCGCTTAATTACATATTGGGACAAAAAGCATTTCTGCTTAATGAGACAAATTATATGGTTTTCAGTTATGGAGTTCCTCTTGAAGCACCTCTTGTCGAAACTTCAGAACAGTTCCTTACTAAAACTCATAATTATTGGATAAACTGGGTAAAATCATCCTCAATACCGTATTTATACCAGGATGAGGTTATCAGATCTGCCCTGGTTTTGAAACTCCATCAGTATGAAGATACAGGAGCAGTTATCGCTTCCGGATCTACAAGTCTGCCTGAAATCAACCAGGCACATCGTAACTGGGATTATCGTTATTGCTGGATGAGAGATACATATTATACACTCAATGCATTCAATAATATAGGCCATTTTGAAGAACTCGAAAAATATTTTGATTTTATCCAGAATCTGATCCTCAATGAAAAGCAACATATTAAGCCATTGTATACAATTACCGGGGAAAAAGTGCCAGATGAAAAGGTTTTATTCCTTGATGGCTATTTAAAAAATAAGCCTGTCAGAATAGGGAATAATGCTACTTATCAGACGCAGAATGATGTATATGGACAAATTCTTGTAAGTCTTTTACCCCTTTTCATTGATAAAAGGCTTAATTACATTGATATGCATAAATCAAAGTTCATTACCGAATGGCTTATTGATCGTATTGATGAAAATATGGATTTGCCTGATTCCGGTCCATGGGAATTTGGAACAACAAATCAGTTTCATTGTTATACATACTTGTTTCACTGGGCTGGATGCATGGCTGCCTTAAAGATTGGTGAGTCAATCGGCAAAAGAGAAATTTCTGAGAAAGCAAAAGCTCTTATTCAACGGGCAGCAAAATATATTGAAAATTGTTATAATCCTGAAAAAGGAGCTTATATGCAATCAATAGGTAACCCCTATCTGGATGCTGCTAATCTGCAGCTTATAACAATGAATTATCTGAATCCTGTCGGAGAAAGAGCAATGCGACACCTTAAAGCTCTCGAAAAGGATCTTTTTAAAGATCAGATCCTGTTCCTGAGATACAAGCATGATGATCTTGGTAAATCACACAACTCATTTATTATTTGCGGATTCTGGTATGCAGAAGCACTTGCTGCAATAGGAATGATTGATAAAGCTTTTGGTGTGATTGAAACATTAAATAAAAGTGCCAATCATCTGGGCCTTTTCAGCGAAGATGCTGATGAGAATTTTGGACAATGGGGTAATTTCCCCCAGACATATAGTCACGTAGGACTTGTTAATGCAGTTTTCAGATTATCAATAAAGCTCGATAAACCTATTTTTCTATAAGCTGTGAAAACATTAGATCAATTTAATTTCAAGAGAATTATAATTGTAGCTTATCGCCTGCCCTTTAAACTTGTCAGAAAAAAAGAAGAGTATTATCCTGTTCAGAATTCAGGAGGATTGGTTTCCGCCATACTCTCTTTATCTGAAAAAATGAATTCCGGCAATAAGGCGTCAGCAAAAATTTTGTGGGTAGGTACAGGTGATCCGAAACTTGGCAATGAACTAATCCATTCAGCCTTTGAACTTTTTCCCGTTGAAATCCCGAGAAAGATAAATGATAAATATTACGGAGGCTTTTGCAATGACACAATATGGCCATTGTTCCACTACTTTCCATCCCGTGCAGTCTATGATAAAAGTTATTTTAATGCATATGTGACTGCCAATAATCTTTTTTTAAATAAACTGGAGAATTTGATCAAACCTGGCGATTTTATCTGGATTCATGATTATCAGTTGTTGCTGCTGCCGGAATTAATAAGAAGGTCATTACCAAAAGCTGACATTGGATTTTTTCTGCATATACCATTCCCTTCATTCGAAGTGTTTCGTATGTTACCCCGAAAGTGGCGTGAAATGATTCTTGCTGGTATGACAGGTGCTGATGTAGTCGGATTTCACACAAATGATTATGCGCAACACTTCATGAAATCTGTAAAAAGAACTCTTGGATATAAGATTGACAAGAATTTCATTTCAGTAAAAAACAGGTTATGTAAAGCAGATGCATTCCCGATTGGGATTGATTTCAAGAAATTCCGGGATGCATGCTTCTCTCCCAGAATAAATATTATGAAGAAGAAACTCCGGGATTATCTGTCGGATAGAAAACTGATTTTTTCTGTTGACAGGCTTGACTACTCAAAAGGATTATTGAACAGGTTAAAATCATTTGAACGGTTTCTCGAAAAATACCCGGAATGGCATTTCAAAATGGTTTATAATATGGTAGTTATCCCTTCAAGAGATAATATTGGAGAATATCGCGAACTTAAGAAAGAAATTGAAGCAACTGTAGGACGTATAAACGGAAAATACAGTACCCTTAATTGGCGCCCCCTGGTCTATCAGTATAATTCAATCCCATTCGATGAGCTTGTTGCAATCTATAACCTGAGCGATGCGGGATTTATTACACCTCTTCGCGACGGAATGAACCTTGTTGCAAAAGAATATGTTACGTGCCAGAGTGAACATTATGGGATGCTGATCCTGAGTGAAATGGCGGGCGCTTCAATCGAATTAAATGAGGCGATAATAATTAATCCGACTGATATTGAAGAAACTTCAGATGCTTTAAATAAGGCACTTATTATGCCTGATAAAGAAAAAGAAAAAAGGATCCGTAAAATGCAGGAAAGATTAAGCAGGTATGATGTATTTACATGGACCGGCGATTTCTTTAATCAGGTTGATGAGGTTAAAAAAGAAAAGACACATCTGCAGGTGAGATACCTGGATGAAACCAATCTGCAATCTATTTACATGAAATATCAGGAAGCTCAGAAGCGTCTTTTTCTGATTGATTACGATGGAACACTTACTCCGATAGTAAACAGTCCGGATATGGCTGTTTTAAGTGAGGATACCGAGAAAATACTAAACAAAATTGTTTTTGATTCACACAATACACTTGTCATAATAAGTGGCAGGAGACGGGAATTTATGGATGAACAGTTTAGAAACGTTGAAGCGATCCTGGTTGCGGAACATGGATATTTTATTAGATACCCGGATAATGAATGGAAGAAGAATATAGAAATCGATTTATCCTGGAAAGAAAAAATCCTTCTCATATTAAATGACTATGTCGACAGATGCAATGGCTCAATGATCGAAGACAAGCATGCTTCAATTGTATGGCATTACCGTAATGCTGATGAGGAAATTGCATCCCTGAGAATCAATGAAATCAAAGATGACCTTACTGAAATCCTGAAAAGTGAATCAAAACTACATGTTTTAGAAGGTAATAAGGTGCTGGAAGTTAAGAGTCTGTTATACGATAAAGGAACTGTAGCCAGCCGGATAATCAATGAGGGGAATTATAACTTCATTCTTGCATTAGGTGATGACAGAACAGACGAAGATCTCTTTAAGGCAATTCCGGAATTCGGTTTTACAATAAAAGTAGGATGCAACCCGACAAATGCCAGATTTAATATCAGAGATCAATCACAGATTATTGAAATACTAACGCTTTTTATTAATTCCGATAAAATATAATTGTCTGCAATGATACTAAAAGATCCTATATTGGTATTACTCCTCTAACGTATTGATAATAAAACCGCTAACAGGAATACATGCTCTAAAATGCAATATCAAGGATCCCGGCAAAGCTCTTTTCAGTAATAATCCTGTCGGCAACAAGGTTCAGGTAATTGTTATTTGAACGGAAAGCTATTCCTATACCGCTTTCCCTTATAAGGCATATATCATTCTCGCTGTCACCGATTGCGATTGTATTTTTAATATCGATCCCGTATTTTTCAGCAAGCTGGAAAAGAACATTTGATTTGCAAAAATCATGGCTGCATTTGCTATGCTTGCTCCGCATAAAAGCTGAAGGAACTTTTACCTCGCCTGTCGCAACGCTCCTTGAAAACTCAAGTTCGTTTGCAATCGAAAAGTCCATTTTAAGCCTGTTCTTTAAATGATTGGTTACAACATCGTAGCTGTCGCTTATAATACCGCATACGTAACCTTTCATCTTGAGTTCCCTGA
>Ga0105102_10000735_pt1 | contig 10197 bp, 11 predicted proteins | sample PPLLaktember2015_FD_87032 | JGI IMG/M metagenome (GOLD analysis project Ga0105102, IMG submission 87032) | Freshwater sediment microbial communities from Prairie Pothole Lake near Jamestown, North Dakota, USA - PPLs Lake P7 Core (6) Depth... | ecosystem: Environmental > Aquatic > Freshwater >...
GACAAACCCTGATTTACCGGCTGGGAAAGGATGAAACCCAGCGCACCTTACTGGTGAACGTGCTGGGCAGGAAGTGGGAATTCACATTTACCACCCTGGTCACTTTCGGAGGTGCCTTTTTCGCATCCTTCCCGCTATTCTACAGCACCAGTTTCGGAGGTGCCTACTGGGTATGGATGGTGATCCTTTTTGCATTCGTCATCCAGGCTGTTTCCTATGAATTCCGCAGTAAACCAGGGAATTTCCTTGGCAAGCGCACCTATGAGACATTCCTGTTTATCAATGGATTGCTGGGAACCGTATTGCTGGGAACTGCTGTCTCCACTTTTTTCACCGGATCACAATTCTCAGTGAATGAAAACAATTTCTCGCAATGGGAAACTCCTTTTCATGGGCTCGAAGCTGCCCTTAATGTGCAGAACCTGGCGCTGGGTCTGGCCGTTTTCTTCCTGTCCAGAACCCTGGCCGTGCTGTTTTTCATCCAGAATGTCAGCCATTCTGAAATCATCACCAGGGCGAAAAAGCAGCTCTTATATGATGCGGTTCCTTTCCTGGTTTGTTTCCTCACCTTTCTCGGATTTCTTTTGCTGAAAGAGGGGTTTGCTGTGAATCCCGACACAAAGGAGGTAAGTCTGGAACCTTATAAATATCTTCATAACCTGATACAAATGCCGGTGGTGGCTGCTTTGTTCCTTCTGGGCGTGGTTTTCGTGCTGCTGGGTATATACCGGACCGGTTTCTGCTTTGAAAAATGCAGTGACAAGGGGATCTGGATATCCGGAACGGGCACCATACTCACGGTGTTTTCCCTCTTTTTACTGGCTGGCTTCAATCATACGGCCTTTTATCCGTCGGTTTTTGATCTTCAGGATTCCCTGACCATCGAAAACAGCTCATCCAGCCATTACACCCTGACGGCTATGAGCTATGTCTCCCTCTTTGTGCCTTTTGTCATTGCTTACATTTTCTTCACCTGGAGGGTACTGACCAGAAAGAAAATCGACAAAAGCGAAATTGAGAAGGAGAGTCATGTATATTGAAATTATTAATTCGTGATTTTGGTAAAATACATAGCGAAGGAACGGTACAGGAAGTGGGTCCATTTGCCGAAGGGGACAATAATAAGCGCCCACTGTACCAGGACGATTAAATGAAACAGATAAAGCCAGATATTATTTTCCAGCAGTTTCAGATCGATGAAAAGCCGGACTGCAAATGCCGAGAAGCCCATTAAAAGAAGCCACACGACAAACACCCAGTCGGAAGGCTGGGAATATTTGCTGATCTCTTTGCTCTTTTTTATCCGGTCGTAAACAAAATCGATGGTAACAATAAAAATGATTACGCTGACCAAATATCCAAAAATGATGACAAACAGGCTTGTGCTGGAGAACCAGTCCAGAAAAACGGTGGTAAAAAGCAGTCCGAGGTAGCCGATCACCAGGATGAAGTGTTCAAACCATCTCAACTGGTTGTCGTCACAGCCCAGTGCTCTCTTCTGGGTGAACATGTGAACAAAAAGTTCCCCGATTCCTTTTATATAACTTTTCAACGGCACTTTATACCCGGGTTTCCGGATGGTAAACCACCACATGCGGATTATATTGGGGAGCAAAATAACAGTAAAGACAGTGGCTATGGCTGCCATTTCAAAAATATGTCCGGTATGCATAACGGATTCAAGGTTGAAATTCCGGCCAATGGCAAAGAGAATCACCCCGGCAGCAACCAGGAGCATGGCAACAATCGACAGGGGCAAAGAACGGTAAAGTAATCCGGAGAGCCGGGTCCAGTCATATTCAGCAGTCAGCCACCGCCTGAGCGTCATCATCAATTCCCCGGGTTTTGCATCCTGAGGACAATATTTCGTACAGTCGCCGCAATAATAACAGAGCCAGGGCTTCAGCGATGATTTTATATCATCTTCCATCCCCAGCACACCGAATCTCACCATTTCCCGGGGGAAGGAATCTGTTTCCGTTGACAGGGAACATACCGCAGTGCAGGTTCCGCAATTGTAACAGGCATTGAAATCGAACCCTCCGTATTTTTCCAGTTTCTTCCCGAATTCAGTATTTATTGGAGTCATTATTTTTTGAGTTTGTAGGTGTAGTATTCATCCATATCGTCAATGGATCCGGTTTGTACAGAACCATATTTTATCAGTGTCATCAGGTAGAAAACCACTTCATGTTTTGGCAGACTGAGCTTTTGGGTGAGCTGGTCAATGGTCAGCTCTTCTTCTTTAAGTGCCTCAAGAATTGATTTTTTGATCCTGTTAAAGTTCTTCAGGTTCTCCTTGACGGCTTCGGGTATTTCCCTTTTTTCCCTGAGATATCTGTGCGTTTTACCTTTTTCTATCTCCATGGTGTTTTTAATCTTTCGGAAATCTTTGTGCTTTACTCTGTACCCGCGAGGGCATCTATCATACTTTCAATTTCTTTGTCAGAAAAAGCAGTTAGATCAATGGCATTCGGAGGGCATACCGGCAGGCACATTCCACATCCTTTGCACACCGAATTATTGATCACTGCTATATCTTTTTTTCCGTATTTGTCCATGTGAATGGCATCGAACGGGCAGGCTTTCACACACTCACCACACCAGGTACAAAGTTCTTTGTCAATAATGGCGACGATCGGTTCCAGTTCAAGTTCACCTTTGTTGACAAATGAGAAGGATTTTGCAGCGGCGGAAAGGGTTGAATTGACTGATTCTGTTATGTTTTTGGGTCCCTGGCAGGCTCCGCAGATGGTGACGCCATCAATTACCGTTTCCACCGGACGCAGTTTCATGTGTATCTCATTGAAGAAATTATCCCTCCCTTTGGGTATTTTAAATATGGAAGAAACAGAATTATCGGCTCTGGGGACCATCCCTGTTACCAGCACCACCAGATCGGGTTCAACCGTTAATTCCCTTCCCCCCGTCAGAATATCCTTTATCTTTACAGATAGCCTGCCATTATCAACGGTTACCACCGGTGGATCTTCTTCGTAAGACTGAAGGTAAATATCACCGTTTTCCAGCGATTCGGAGTACAACAATTCCTGTTTTCCATAAGTTCGTATACCCCTGGTGAAATGGTAGTTGTTGGTGGATGCGAATTTCTTTCTTGCCTGGATGGAAGCATGGATGACCGAGGTGCAGCAGTACCGTGAGCAGTATTTGTTGTCCCCTTCGGTTTGACGGCTTCCGACACAATAGATGTATGCAATGTTTTTAATTTCCTTTCCGTTGAAATTCAGCTTTTTATCATTCAGTTCAATAATCCTTTTAAACTGAGGCAAAGTCACCACATTTTCAGACAGACGGTAACCGAATTCACCATCCGTTGGGGTATAGGGATCGAAACCGGTGGCCATTAAAACTGATCCGGCTTTAATTTCCATAATTTCTTCTTTCTGAGTAAAATCCACACTGGGGCAAACCTTTTCACATTCCCCGCAGCGCGTACAGTTTTTAATATCGATGACCGGCTGTTGGGGGTATTCACTCGGGAAATTGTGGTAAATGGCCTTTCGTTGGGTGATGAAGAAGTTAAATTCATCAGGTAGTTCGACGGGGCATGCATCAATGGCTTTTCTGAGGTTGCCCTCGTTGCATTTTTCTTTTATATAGCGGGGAGTAACTTTGACCTTCAAGGTAAAAGCTCCTATGCTTCCGGTGTTTGAAATTACTTCTGTGCCAGTCAGGAGCGTAATGTTTTCCCGTTTAATAACTTCATTATAAAGGTTAGTTACCAGTTCTTTGCCCGTCTGATCGGTTGTAAACAGAACATCCCACTGTGCAACGCGTCCGCCCACAAAGTGTTCCCTTTCAATCAGGGTAACCGGGCAATTCATATCTGACAATTCTATGGCTGCTCTCATTCCGGCCACTCCTGCCCCTATTATGGCAATTGCCTTTTTTGACGGGATGATTATGGGATCGAGAGATTTTGCGAGCCGGACTTTGGCCACGGCTGATCTTACGAGATGGATGGCTTTTTCAGTGGCTCCTGCTTTATCGTCGGAGTGTGCCCATGAACCCTGTTCCCGTATATTGGCATGAACATAATTGTATTTGTTCAGATCGGCTCTTTCCGTCACCGCCCTGAAGGTGATCAGGTGAAGTTTCGGAGAACAGGAAGCCACCACAAGCCCGTCAAGCTCATTCTTCTTAATATCTTCGACCATTTCTTTCTGGGTAGCGTCGCTGCAGGCAAACATGGTGGTTTTTGCCAGGTAAACACCCTCCTCATTTTCAATGGCGGCTCTTACCTTCTCCACGTCTACATAATCGGAAATATTGCCTCCGCAATGGCATATGTATACACCTAACTTCTTCTTCATTATTTTCTGATTAAATAACTCATCGCCTCTGAGGAGGCTGCACCTGCTGAAAGGATGGAATCAGGAATATCCATGGGTCCGGAAGCCGTGCCGGCAACAAAAACACCTTTTATGCTTGTTTCTGCCGGACTGGTCAGCGGATTATCCTGGTGAATAAAACTAAAGGGATCGAGCCTGAGTTCCTGTTCGGGAAACAGCGAGGCGGCCACCGGATTGGACAGTACTCCAACCGAAAGTACGACCATATCGTGTTCGGCCTCTTTTACTTTATTCTCGTTGATGTCTTCGTAACGGAGAATCAGGTTGCCATTCTCCTTCGCGGTTATTTTCCCGATTTTCCCTTTTACAAAATTAACTCCCATGCCCTTTGCCTGCTCGTAAAATTCTTCAAACCCTTTCCCGAACGACCGTATGTTGATGTAATAAATGGTCACATCGGCCATGGGCAGAGATCCCATGAGCAGTTGTGCCTGCTTGATGGAATACATGCAGCATATTTGCGAACAAATCGGATTGCCAACCGTTACATCCCTCGATCCCGTGCATAAAACATAGGCAAGTTTGTCGGGAACTTTTCCGTCGCCGGGCCTCAATATGGTGTTAAACGGACGGGTGGGGGCCAATTGTCTCTCCATTTGCATGGAAGTAAGGACATTTTTGTTTTGCCCATACCCATATCTTGGAATTTTAACCGGATCAAAAAGGTTGAACCCTGTGGCGACAATTACCGTTTTAACCCGGATGTTGTGTAGTTCAGGCTCCATGGTAAAATCGATGCATTTTGTAGGGCACACCTTTTCACATAAGCCGCAGAGGGTGCAATTTTCGATATCAATGGCAGCCACCCTCGGGCTGGCAATGGTGAAGGGGATGAAGGCTGCTTTGCGACCCACCAGGTTGAACTGGTATTCATCCTTCACCACCACCGGGCATGCCTCTTCACAGAGCTGGCAGGCGGTGCAATCTTCCTGAATCACATACCTCGGCTTTCTGACCACTTCGGCTTCAAAATCGTTTTCTGCCTTTTTGATTATTTTTTTGACTTCACTGCCGGTAAAGATGGTAATCCCCTTATGCCGGGATATCTCTGAAACTTTGGGGGTGGTAATACAGGCTGCACAGTCGAGCGTGGGAAAAACTTTACTGAGCAGGATCATTTTACCTCCTATTGAAAGATCTTTCTCCACAAGAAGTACCTTAAATCCATTGTTGGCTAAATTCAACGCTGTTTCACCGCCTGCAATGCCCCCGCCGATGACCAGAGCATCGTAAGTGGCATTTATTATTTTTTCTGCCATAATCAGCTCTTTGGATTCTGAAGTAAGTATTGATTTAAACTCTTGATCTGTTTTACGAACGATTCGCTGCAAACCGAGCAAATGGCTGCCATCCTGAGCCTTGCGGGGTCAATATTTTTCTCTTTCATCTGCTGATGGGTACGACTTACCAGGTGACCGGTCTTTTCAGTACAAGATTCACCATAGGTGCAATCACTTCCGTCGGCTGCGATGAAAACGCCGTCGAAACCTTTTTCAAAAGCATGCATGATCCACTTTGGCTTTACTCCGCTGGAACAGGGCAATGAAATGGTATATACCGTTGGAGGATAATGAAGCTTAAGCAATCCGGCCATGTCAATGGCCGGATCTGAAATCTTTTCAGTTGAAAATACCAGGATGCTGGCACTTTTTTTACTCATTTCACGCAGATAAGGCGTTATTTTTTCCTGAGAAAGATCTTGTAATAACCGCTTTCTTCAAGGGTACCCAGGTATTCATGCCCTTGTTTGGTGCACCATTTCGGGATATCGACTTTTGTTCCTTCATCGGCCGATAATATTTCCATAACATCTCCGGTTTTAATCGTGCCTATTGCTTTTTTAGCTTCCAGCAACGGACCGGGACATGCGGTTCCTCTTGCATCAACTGATTTCGTTGTGCTCAGGTTTTTTAATTCTTCTGCTGTCATAATATTAAAGTATTAGGTGTGTAAATTGAAAATCCGGTAATTCAGATAAATAACTGTATGCTGCTTTCACCGGCTTCGGCAACAAAGGTGGTTGCCCCGGCATATCTCAGGTTAGGGTAGTCGATCATCTCTTCTTTTTTAAATCCCATCAGGTTCATCGACATCTCACATACCGTGATCTCGATTCCCAGTTCAGCAGCTTCTTTAAACATTTGTTCAAGCGACAGAACTCCCTGCTTCTTCATGAGCATTTTTATCATCATAGGGCCCATTCCTGCCATATTCATGTTCGAAAGTTTCAGCTTGCCTTTTCCTTTGGGCAGCATAATGCCAAACATTTTTGAGATGAAATCTTTGCCTTTGGCTTTTTTCCTGCTGTCTCTCAACGCGGAGAGCGACCAAAAGGAAAAAAAGAGTTTGACCTGCGTATCAAGGGCTGCTGCTGCCAGGGAAATCACCATGGCCGCAAGAATTTTGTCGAGATCACCTGATACTATAGCAATGGAAAGCTGATCTTTTCGTGAATTTTCCAGGCGTTCGATTCTTGCCTGCAATGCCTCAACCTGTTTCTGAAGATGCTCTGTCTTATCATCCGTTTTATCCTGCATCATTTTTTGTTTTTCGTTTATGAGATTTTTAATAAGTAAGGGTGGCTTTGGCTGTAAGAACTTCCGTAACTACAGTGCCGGCCGCAATTGTTTTTGCACCAGGTACCAGTTCATTTTCCGCGATGTGTCTCTCCTTTATGCAGGGAGAACATATAAGCAGCTCACCTCCCAGTTCTACAAAAGTGTCCATCAGATATTTAAGGGGGAGTAATCCCGGAGCGCTTACATTTTCTGCCATGCCTTTTTTAGCGAGCAGAACTGCCCCGGCCTGAAGTATAATGACGACATGTGTGTCGACCGACTGAGCAGCGGTGGCTACTACAAAGGGCAATGTAGCTTTTTCCTGGTTCTCAGGGCCGATTGTGCTGATTACAACAATCTTTTCTGTGTCAGACATAATGAACTAATTTTAAGATTAATTGAGGCACAAAGGAAGCTAAACCATCTTATGGAGTGTTCATTTCTATTGTGAATGTGATTATCATAGTTTGTGATATATATCACAAAAATTGTAATTTTGAAGCATGATACATGATTGCAAGGTTTGTACTTTTAAATCAAAAGCCGCGCTAAGACTTAAGGGAGAAGAGATTGACCAGCTCTTTCATAATTGTGCCTTTGTTCAATTTCACAAGGGAGATTCTCTCATAAAACAGGGTACGTTTTCAACCAATGTGGTATATCTGAGAACCGGATTGGTCAAGATTCATATTGCCGGACCTTATCATGAGCAGATTGTCCGCATTGTTAAAGCACCCTCTTACCTGGCACTTCCCACCACGTTTGGTGATAAGATCAACCAATATTCCGTCACTGTAATTGAGCCTTCTGAAGTCTGCTTCATCGATATAACGGTTTTCCGTTATTTGCTCGCCAATAATTCGGATTTCTCTTATGAAATTATGCTGGAATTGTGCAGGAATGAACTGGATATTTATTCCAGATGTGCCAACCGCACCCAGAAACAAATAAGGGGCAAGATTGCCGATGTATTGCTGGAGATGTCGGAGAATATCTATCGCTCAGCAACTTTTAAGCTGCCTTTAAGCCAGGAAGAACTGGCCAATCTTATTGATTCATCCAGAGAAAGCGTTAGCCGGGTTTTAACCGAATTTGAAAAGGACGGTATCATCAGTTTTTCAGGAAGATCTCTTGAAATAATTAACAAAGAGTCCCTGAAACGGATTGGAGCCAATGGCTGAAGAACAGCTTCTTCTGATACTACTCAGTTACTAAAATATGTAATTTTAAGGCCAGTTTCCCTCTCATAGGTTTGTTTGTAAGATGATATTGTTTTTATCCTGCTTCTTTTGTAATCATATATTGAGTTGTAATAAATATTTGGAAAATGGAAACAAAATTATACCCCGATTCAGGAGTTGAACTGACTCCCTTCACCGCCAGAAATTATGATAAAGTGATGAACTTCGGATCTTTGGGCTTTTACGACAGTTTCATAAAAAAAGCCATAAAAGAGATGGAAATCCTTCCGGATGACCAGATTCTCGATCTGGGCTGCGGAACCGGCAGAAATGCAGGACTGATGTGTGCCTATCTGGGAGATAAGGGTCATATCACCGGATTGGACATTTCGGAACATATGGAGAAACAATTTATATCGAGGTTCAAGAATGATGACCGGATTAAGTTTGTTAAAAATCGAATCGACCAGCCTTTTCATCTTCAAAAATTTTATGATAAGGTCTTTATCAGTTTTGTGATCCATGGGTTCCCTCATGAAGTAAGAGATTCCATCATTAAAAATGCATTGAATCATCTTAAGGCGGGGGGACAATTTATTATCCTTGATTTTGCAGAATTCGATATGGAAAAAATGCCATGGCTTTATCGCTTTGTCTTTAAGACGATAGAGTGTAAATATGCTTTTGATTTTATTGAAAGAGACTGGAAAGAGATTCTAAAAAGCTATGGATTTGTAAGTTTTACCGAACGTTTTTATTTAAAGAGATACATCAGGCTGCTGAAGACAATAAAAGAGTAGAATCTCGTGAAGAAAGTTTTTTTGCCCCGGTGATTTTCTTTCGGATAATGGTAAAATGGGATGCTATTGCAGAGATGTCAGGTATTTATAAAGGAGTCTTGTAGTAAAAAAGGTAATTGTCAATTAAACCATGGAACTGAGAATATTTGGGCCGGTTCCTTCCCGAAGGCTGGGGAAAAGCCTGGGGGTGAACAATATCCCGCATAAAATATGTTCCTATTCCTGTGTCTATTTTCAGGTCGGTAAGGCTGTCAAAATGCAGGTTTTGCCGGCGGATGAATCAACCGTTATTGAGGCATTTCATATTTTCAGTGCACATATTGGTCAGGTGGAATTATTGACCGGATACGAGGGAAATGCCTTTTCTTCGACAGGAAATTTCAGGGAAGATATCTTGAGTATAACAGCTGTGCATCCGATGCGAGAGGATGCCGTCATGGGATTATTGAAGAAAAACAATACAGACATCAGTGCATTGACCTCTCTGATCGAAGAAGGAATGATGGAAAAGTCAAAATTCGGGGACTATTTTTATTATCTGAGAAAATTCCATAATTAAAAAATCATTCTTATTTGCAGCCATATCCCCCGACAATAATAACATCAAATGCTTTCATAAAATTTTAATTATCCGGTAAAAATAATGAACCTCAGATTGTAATACAAATAATTAATAAAAAAATAATAATCCTGTGTTCATAATAATTGTAAATAAGAATATTCTCATTATATTTGTATCAAATTAATTCTGGAAATGCCAAGACAGAAATTATTAAGGAAGATTATAAGTCCACCTCATTTCAAAGGTTTTGTTCCTTTGGGTTTACCGGAGCATGGTAATCCTGTTCTGTTGGGGTTTGAGGAGTACGAAGCGATACGTTTGTGCGATTTTGACGGATATCACCAGGGAGAGGCTGCCAGGATTATGAATGTCTCCCGGCCAACTTTTGCCAGGATATATGAGGATGCCCGGCGAAAAGTGGCAATGGCTTTTGTGCTGGGAACTCCCATTGTCTTTGAAGGGGGAAAGATATATTATGACAGTGACTGGTATCAGTGTGAAACGTGCAAATGCAAATTCGATCAGGTCAACCAAATGGAACCGGTGCAGAAATGTACCTTGTGCGGATCGCAAAATGTTCGTCCGGTGGAACAGCGGGCTAAACAGGTGCAGGAAGGCCATTTATGCGTATGTCCTGCATGTGGTCAAGAAAAAACGGTGGCCTTCGGGATGCCCTGCAGCCATGTGAACTGCGAAAATTGTGGCGCGAGGTTGAGGAGGAGA
>Ga0105102_10000737_pt1 | contig 10174 bp, 9 predicted proteins | sample PPLLaktember2015_FD_87032 | JGI IMG/M metagenome (GOLD analysis project Ga0105102, IMG submission 87032) | Freshwater sediment microbial communities from Prairie Pothole Lake near Jamestown, North Dakota, USA - PPLs Lake P7 Core (6) Depth... | ecosystem: Environmental > Aquatic > Freshwater >...
CCATCGCCCTGTACGACGGATCACCCATGGATCCTGCTTTTGGAAAATTTATTCAGGATGCAGGAGTCACCATGCTGGGGGTGGTTCCCAGTATAGTCAGCCAATGGAAGAATAGCCGGTGCATGGAAGCTTTTGACTGGAGTGCCATACGTTGTTTCAGCTCCACCGGTGAAGTTTCGAACCCACAGGAAATGGAGTACCTGATGGCTCTTGGAAAGAACAAACCGGTAATCGAATATTGCGGCGGTACGGAAATTGGCGGAGGTTATGTAACGGGCACCATGATTCAGCCCAATATCCCGGGCACTTTCTCAAGTCAGGCCCTGGGCGGTGAATTTGTGTTGCTGGATGAGCATAATAAATTGTGTAAACAGGGAGAGGTATTCCTGATCCCGCCTATTTTGGGTTTGTCGAATTCCTTACTGAACAGGGATCATTTTGAGGTGTATTACAAGGATACTCCTGCTTATCAAGGGCAGCTGCTCAGAAGGCATGGAGATGAACTGGAACTTTTGGGCAACGGATATTACAAAGCCCATGGCCGGGTTGATGACGCCATGAACCTGGGCGGTATCAAAGTGAGCTCTGTACAGATTGAAGCAGTTATAAATACCCTGGATTTTATAAAGGAATCAGCTGCAGTAGCCGTGTCTCCTCCGGGAGGCGGACCAAGCGAACTGGTCATTTATTTTACAGAAAAGGAAAATAGCCTTGGTCTGGCAGAGAAACAAAAGGCAATAAAAAATCAGATCAGATCTGAGCTAAATCCCCTGTTTAAAGTAAAAGAAGCGCTTCCGCTTGAGGCCTTGCCCAGAACAGCTTCTGGCAAACTCATGCGCAGAAACCTGAGAAGTATGTACGAAAAAGAAAACAAGCAAACACAGCAATGAAAATAATCTCCTACAATGTAAACGGCATAAGAGCCGCAATCAACAAAGGACTGCTCATCTGGCTGAAAGCGGCCAATCCTGATATTTTATGCCTGCAGGAAATAAAGGCTGAAAAGGAACAACTGGATATGGAAGTTTTTGAAGCTGCCGGTTATCCTTATAATTACTGGTTCCCCGCTCAAAAAAAAGGATATAGCGGTGTTGCCGTATTGTCAAAACTAAAACCACTTGATGTCGAAATTGGTACCGGTATTGACAGCATGGATCTGGAAGGGAGAAACCTGAGGCTGGACTTTGAAAAATTTTCTGTTATGAGTCTTTACCTGCCATCGGGCACCAACGATGACCGGCTCGATTTTAAACTCAACTACATGGCGCAGTTTCAAGTATATATCAGTGAGCTGCGCAAAAAAATTCCCAACCTGATCATCTGCGGTGACTACAACATCTGCCATCAGGCCATAGATATTCACAATCCCGTGGCTAATAAAAATGTCTCCGGATTTTTACCTGTTGAAAGAGAATGGATCGGCAATTTCATTTCCCATGGATTTATTGATACTTTCCGGCATTTTAACAAGGAACCTCACCAGTATTCATGGTGGAGCTACAGGGCCAATTCACGCAATAACAACAAAGGTTGGCGTATAGATTACTGTATGGTCACAGAAACTCTGAAGGACAATTTGTCAAGGGCATTTATTCTACCCGAAGCCAAACACAGTGACCATTGCCCTGTAGGACTGGAAATAAATGTTTAAGCCGGGACTGTCTTGTTGGCCAGTTGCCCGCAGGCCGCGTCGATGTCTTTACCTCTGCTTCTGCGTATCTTAACTGTAATGTTGTTGCTCTCCAGGGCAGAGACATATTTTTGTATGCTCTCAGGCGAGGCCTGTTCAAAGCCATCCTCTTCTATGGCATTGTATTCAATGAGATTCACTTTTGAGGGAACCCGTTTACAGTAGTACACCAGGGCATCTATGTCTTTTTGTTTATCATTGATATCTTTCCAAACTACATACTCAAAGGTGATCTGCCTTTTTGTTGCCCGGTACCAGTATTGCAGTGATTCGAGCAATTCAGCAAGATTGGAAGAAGCATTGACAGGCATCATGGAGGTTCTAACCTCATCAATTGCCGAATGCAGCGAAACAGCCAGTTTAAATTTAACCCCATCATCAGCCAGTTTCCGGATCATTTTTGGAAGTCCTACCGTTGACAAGGTTATCCTTGAAGGTGACATCCCCATACCTTCCGAAGAGGTAATTTTTTCAATGGCCAGAAGTACATTTTCATAATTCAGCAAGGGTTCGCCCATACCCATAAAAACAATATTGCTCAGTGGATGATGGAAGTAATGCCTGCTTTGCTGATCGATGGCCAAAACCTGATCGTAGATCTCATCCGGATTCAGATTGCGCATTTTTTTGAGTCTTGCCGTGGCGCAGAAACTGCAGTTCAGACTGCATCCCACCTGACTTGAAACACAAGCCGTGGTTCTTTTTTGGGTGGGTATCAAAACCGATTCCACCACCAGGCCGTCATGCAGCTTTATCGCATTTTTTATTGTCCCATCACCTGATCTTTGCATTTCGTCCACTTTGATATGGTTGATCACAAAATTTGTCTGTAACAGGGCCCGTGTTTCTTTGGATAAATTGCTCATCTCATCAAAGGTATGGGCGCCCTTTGCCCAAAGCCAGTCATATACCTGATTTCCTCTGAAAGGCTTATCCTGCTGCCCGACGAAAAAATCACGCAACTGTTCTCTGCTCAATGCCCTGATGTCTTTTTTATTTTCCATATAGAAACAAAAAGCGCCCGTTTGGCGGACGCTTTGCTATTTATTTATCCGTTTATATAATCAACATGGCATCGCCATAGGAATAAAAACGGTAGTTTTCCTTGATGGCTTCCTTGTAAGCCTTTTTCAATAAATCATGCCCTGCAAAAGCCGAGGTCATCATCATCAGGGTGGATTTTGGAGTGTGAAAATTCGTGATCATGGCATTGGCCACACTGAAATCATAAGGAGGAAAAATAAATTTGTTCGTCCAGCCCTGGTAAGGTTTTAAGAAATGATCTGCAGAAACAGAACTTTCCATGGCACGCATTACCGTGGTGCCGACGGCACAAACCCTTTTTCTGTTTTCAAGGGCTGCATTAACAGCATCTGCGGCAGCTTTGGTGATGTTGATCTCTTCAGAATCCATTTTATGTTTTGACAGATCCTCCACCTCCACCGGGCTGAAGGTGCCCAGTCCTACATGCAAAGTGATCTCAGCAAGGTCAACCCCCTGAATCTCAAGTCTTTTGATCAGGTGTTTTGAAAAGTGCAGACCTGCTGTAGGCGCCGCGACAGCCCCTTCGTGTTTGGCATAAATGGTTTGATAGCGCTCTTCATCTGAGGGTTCTACCGCCCGTTTAATGTATTTTGGAAGCGGGGTTTCTCCCATTTCTTTTAATTTCTTTCTAAATTCTTCATAAGTTCCATCGTACAGAAACCTCAGGGTACGCCCTCTCGAAGTGGTATTATCAATTACCTCTGCAACCAGGCCGCTGTCATCGCCAAAAAATAATTTGTTTCCGATCCTGATCTTTCTTGCCGGATCAACAAGTACATCCCAGAGCCTGCTTTCTGCATTCAGTTCACGCAGTAAAAATACCTCGATCCTTGCGCCTGTCTTTTCCTTATTGCCATACAGCCTTGCCGGAAAAACCTTGGTATTGTTGAATACCATAATATCACCCTCTCCAAAATAATCGACCAGATCTTTGAACACCCTGTGCTCAATGGTTTGGTTCTCTCTGTTGAGCACCATCAATCTGGCGGCATCTCTTTCTTCAGAGGGATATTCTGCAAGCAGTTCCGGTGGTAGTACGTAATTAAAATGAGATAATTTCATATGATTATGTTTATTTTATTTTTATAGGATATAGCGAACACTGCTTAATACTCCCCTATGGGTCAAAATATGAGTCATGGGTGTTCAATCTGTTTTTTTTAAAGCGCACAAAGATACAATCTCCAAATACCGAATGTCAAGTAAATCACAATTTAAATTCCTTTTTCTCTTATAAAATAATTTTTGCAGAAGTATTTGGTATATTTACCCAAAATTTGAACATGTCGAAAGAAGTAACCCCTTACAGGAATTCCTCGCTAGGTAAAAAGGAGCAGGTAAGGGAAATGTTTGATAAGGTATCCGGGAATTACGACTTTTTAAACCGCCTCTTAACTTTCGGGATCGATGTGGGCTGGAGGAAAAAGGTAGTACAGATCGTCGTTGATCAGCAGGCCGTCTCAGCACTGGACGTGGCCACAGGAACAGGCGACCTGGCGATCATGCTCGCAGGAGCCGGAGTAAAAAATGTGATCGGTCTGGATCTTTCTCCGGGTATGCTGGATTTGGGAAAAAAGAAAGTAGCCGACAAAAAATTGCAGTCGCAAGTAGAAATGATCCTGGGTGATTCAGAAAATCTTCCCTTTGCCGACCATACCTTTGATGCCATAACCGTTGGATTCGGCGTGAGGAATTTTGAGGATCTCGAAAAAGGATTAAAAGAAATATACCGGGTATTAAAACCCAAAGGTTCATTGGTAGTGCTCGAGACCTCACAACCGGAAAAATTTCCGTTCAGAGAGGGTTATAAGATTTATGGAAAATATGTGATTCCTGCCTTGGGGAAAATGTTCTCTGAAGACAAGAGTGCCTATGACTATTTACCTGAATCGGCAGCGGCCTTTCCCTTTGGAGCAGAATTCAACAACATTTTGCTCAAAACAGGGTTTAGTAACGTTAAGTTTTATCCGCAAAGTCTTGGTATTGCTACCATTTATCATGCAATAAAATAGAAAAATGAAGAGAATCGTTTTATTTATTACCACCTTATTTTTACTACAGGCCAACCTTGGTTTCGGGCAGCGTGAGCGCATCATCAACCTGCCCACCGAAGATGAAAGAAAACTTCATTTCGGTTATTACCTGGGACTCAACAACAACAGTTATAAGATCAGTTACTTAAGTGAGACTGATGCCAATACTCCATTACCGCCCACCCTAAGTGAATTCTTTGTTGAAGTGAATGAATCCATTGGGTTCAATTTGGGATTTATTGTTGATCTCAGATTGCATAAAAATATCAATCTCCGTTTTGAACCGGGCCTGATGAGTAATTCAAAGGAACTTATTTTTTATAATGAAGAATACCTCAAATATCCTGCCTATAATGGCACTACGAACAATATCAGGGATGTGTCGAGTACTTTTCTTCATCTTCCTTTGTTGTTCAAATTCAGTACAGACCGGCTCAACAACATCAGACCCTATGTAATTGGAGGTGTTGCGTATGATTACAATTTCTCGAGTAACGAAGACAACAGGGACGATAATTACGACGGTGAATTCAGGACGACCACCCACAATTTCATGTATGAAGTGGGCATTGGCATGGACTTCTATTTCTATTTTTTCAAGTTTTCGCCATCGATCAGAGGTGTATTCGCGATCAATAATGAATTGGTGAGGGATGATGGACAGATACTGACTACGCCGCCACCGGCAAACCAACCCTATTCCATTGAAGGACCCTGGACAGGCCCAATCGATTTTCTAGGAACCCGGGGACTTTATTTAAACCTTACATTCGAATGATCACCAGACTTTTTGCCTGGACCTGAAAAAAGCCTCAAGAACCATAAGTATGCTGCCAGCAGTTAAACTGATGGCCAGTAGTTTAGAGCTAAAAATAGCGGGCAGTTCTATATCAATCAGCTTGTTGAATTTTAAAAGCAGGTTGCTGTAAACAGGGTTATTCAATTCCTCCGTTGGGCTAGTTCTTAAAACCAGAATAAAAATTGCTGCAGCGATGAGTCCAATCAAAAACCAGACCCTTTTACTGATCACAGGCTCATAAACAAATCCGGGTTTTGCGTTCAATTGTGACATGATCTTTTCTGAAAACAAGGCCGAAGGTTCCTCCTGCGCATACTTTTTAAACATATTGCCCAGGGCTTTTTCCTTTAGCTCTTCCATCGCATCAATGCGCTGCATCACATTGTCAGTAAAATCAACGGAGGCATCATCCAGAATCAGGTTCTTTTTGAATACCTCATCCCATCTTTTTTCTTCTTCGGTCTTCATGCTATTGATTTCATTTCTTCATTCAACATAACTTGCAATATATCGTACATTTTCTTCCTGGCTCTGAATAATTTCGTTTTTACATTTGAATTGCTCAAGCCGGTAATCTGTTCGATCTCCTCAACCGAACTGTCGTTCAGGTAATACAAAGTGACCAGTGCAGCATCCGTTTCGGGCAACAGATTGATGGCTTTGCCGACAAACTCTTTTTGTTCTTCATATTTCATCAGCTCCAGCGGGTCAACAGATTCTTCGGGTATCTTATACATCTTATCACTGATATCTGAAACCTCGATCTGCTTCTTTCTGATTTTTGAGATAGCCGTTCTGTACACAATTGAATACAACCAGGTAGAAAATTTTGACTCGCCCTTATAGGTTTCCAGTTTTTGGTAAGCCTTAATAAAACAATCCTGCGCAACCTCTTCAGCATCCTCTCTGTTCCTCACAATTTTCATCGCAATGGTGAATACCATGCTCTTATACCTTTCTATCAAAAAGGAATAGGATGCTGTTTGCCCGGCCAAAACTTTGTCAATATAATATTGGTCTTCCAATTTCATTAATCATTGGACGCTCGATATAGTGAATCGGTTACAGACAATTTTAAATTCCTTTTTTTGTAACCATAACTTTATTTGCTGCGTCCTAATAGCATATACAAACAAATTAAATAAATAAAATCATGGCAGCAGAAATTTTAGTTCCTTTTATCGTTTTTTCAGCACTATTTGGGATCTTTTATGTATTTATTACTACGCGAAACAAAGAACGCATGGCGTTAATTGAAAAGGGTGCTGATGCCTCCCTATTCACTACCAAATCCAGAAGCTACACAAACATGACCCTTAAGTTCGGTATGTTGCTCCTGGGAATTGGTATAGGCATACTCTTAGGATCTTTGGTAGCGACCTTTACAGTACTTCCTGGGCAGGTTGCTTATTTTTCAATGATCTTACTTTGTGGTGGTTTGGGTTTAATCCTGAATTACCTGGTTGAGAAAAACAACAAAGCACTCAACGAGTAAGTTCTTCGAAGATACTTAAAAAAAACCCATCATCAGGATGGGTTTTTTTGTTCCGGCACACCGGTAATCACGATATCTGAAAAATCAGTGGGAAAAATGATACTTGATCCGTTCGTTTTGTTCGATTTATGATCATAAGCTTCCCCATTCAGTTCCACCGAAGTTATTTTAAAAGGTAAACCAATGAATTTGATCTCCATTGTTTCGTATGAAGAAAAATGTTTGCCTGTTTTTACTTGCTGTAAGGTCAGGGAATTTTGTTTTCCGGTGAGGGTAAAAATACGGTGACTGTACCTTCCTTTGATATAATCATAGCCATCATGACTGTCCTCGTACAACTGAGAATCATCCTTACCCAAATTAAAATAAACATCCAGTTTTAACTGTTCAATTTTTTTTTCTCCAACAAACTGCTGAATCGGGTATTTTGGAATTATGGCACCGGCCTTAACAAAAACAGGCATACTGTCCAGATCAGCATCCACCCAAAGTTCCTGTCCCCCTTCAACCAGTTCATGGGTCCAGTAGTCATACCAGTCGCCATAAGGGAAGTACATTCTTCTGCCCCTTGCATTTGGTTCGGTTACCGGGCAGACAAGGATCTTTTCCCCAACGACAAATTCGTCATTTCTGTAATGTGTATGTACATCGTTCTGGTCAAAAAGAACAAGCGATTTTAACATAGGAATACCTTCATTGGCGTAACGCCAAAATGCAGTATACATATAGGGTAATAACTGGTATCGCAATTCGATGAATTTCTTTACTATTTTGGTAATGCTTTTTCCAAAGGACCAGGGTTCCTGATCGCCGTGGTCACCTGAAGAATGGGTCCTGAAAAAGGGATGAAAGGCACCCAGCTGTATCCATCGGGCGTATAACTCTCCGGTGGGTTGTTCGGCAAAACCACCGATATCAGATCCTACAAAGGAAAATCCGCACATGGCCAGACGCTGGGTCTGGATATTGGCAATGGTAAGGTGTTCCCAGGTCGCCACATTATCACCGGTCCAGGTTGAAGTATAGCGTTGTGTGCCCGAATACGCTGCCCTGGTGATGACAAAGGGGCGTTGGGGGTAGGAATACTTTTTTAGGCCCTGATAGGTAGCCCGGGCCATCTGCATACCATATATATTGTGAGCTTTTCTATGACTGCAGCGATTTCCATCGTAATCATGCCTTACATCATCAGGAAATGTTTTGCCGGGAACGTCCATAACAGCAGGTTCATTCATATCATTCCATACCCCTTTGATACCAATGTCTTCAATAAGTTCTTTGTACAATTCAGCCCACCATTCCCGCACTTTCGGATTGGTAAAATCGGGGAAATAACATTCTCCGGGCCATACCTTTCCTTTCATATAAGGACCGTCAGCTCTCTTACAGAAATAGCCCTTTTCCAATCCTTCTTTAAAAATCGGGTTATTGCTGTCTATTTTAATTCCCGGATCAATAATGGCCACGGTTTTAAATCCGATATCGGTCAATTCACTGACCATTCTTTTTGGATCGGGGAAGTACTCTTTATTCCAGGTAAAGCACCTGAAGCCGTCCATATAATCGATGTCGAGGTAAATGGCATCGCAGGGAATGGACAATTGCCGGAACTTATTGGCAACTTCCATTACTTTCTTCTCCGGATAATAACTCCATTTGCACTGGTGATAGCCCAGAGCCCATAAGGGTGGCAGCTGATGGGGTTTTCCTGTCAGATCGGTGTATCGCGATACGACCTGTGACATTTCCGGACCATAAATAAAATAGTAATTCATTTCGCCGCCCTGTGCCCAAAAGCTGGTAACATTTCTGCGATCGCGACAAAAATCAAAGAAGGTCCTGAAGCTGTTGTCGAAAAAAATGCCGTAGGCCTTTTTATGATTAAGACCAATATAAAACGGTATAGCCTTATAAATGGGATCGGTTTCTTTGGTATAAGCATAAGAATCCGTTACCCAATTCTCAAATCTTTTTCCTTTCAGGTTGATATCTACGGGTTTATCTCCCAGCCCGTAATAACTCTCCCCGTCATGCGAGCTTTTAGACATTTTCACAATGTCTCCACCAAATTGATAGCTCTCTTCCCAATGAAAACCGAGTTCATCCTCACACAGCACGGAATTATCAGCGGAATCAAAGATGGCCACACGAAGATCAGCTTTTGAAATATGGCAGATCAGCTTTTTTGTGGTGACCTTATATGTTTCTTTTTCCTCCACCACATCGAGCTGGTTATAGCCCCTGCTGGCATATTTTGATATGGCATAGGAAAAATCCGGTTCGAAATTTCCGGAAGTAGAATACCTGAATCTTAAAACACTGTCGCGCCTGACGGTGAGCTGCAAGACCACATTGTTTGCGCAGGTAAAAAAGAGTGAGTCAACATTTTTCCTGTAAGAAACTATTCTTGCGGGCACTAAATTTCCTTTGTGCTCTAATTCGGTATTTAAAATCATTGTTTAAGGTTTTGCTATGCCTGCAAACCTATAAAATTATAATTAAAACAACCCAACTAATATTTCAAAAATAAGGCCGAAAGAATCCAATTTATTATCAAATTGAAACCAAAACGGGCTTATTTATAAGAAAAATAGACTGCTGCCAATGGCGGGATTACTATTTCAACCGAATAAGGTTTGTTGTCGTAAGGTTTCTTTTCAATTTTTAAAGGTTTATCATTGCCCATACCGCCGCCGTAATAATTTTCCTTATCGGAATTAAAAACCTCTATAAGGGTTCCTTTTCTCGGCAAACCAATTCTGTACTCTTTTCTGGGTACCTGGGTAAAATTGCAGGCTACGATCAGGTCATTGGGGGTATCATGCCCTTTTCGGATAAAGACAATAACGGAATTCTGGTGATCGGAAAAATTGATCCACTCAAAGCCTTCATAGCTAAATGCCTTTTCATACAATGCCGGTGCATTCTTATAAAAAATATTGAGATCTTTCACAAAATGCTGCAGTCCGGCATGGGGTTTGAATTCCAGCAGATGCCAGTCGAGGCTCTGGTTAAAATTCCATTCCACAGTTTGGCCGAGTTCAGAACCCATGAAGGTTAAATTGCTCCCCGGATGGGCGTACATATAGGCAAATAACAAACGCATATTGGCA
>Ga0105102_10000738_pt1 | contig 10172 bp, 9 predicted proteins | sample PPLLaktember2015_FD_87032 | JGI IMG/M metagenome (GOLD analysis project Ga0105102, IMG submission 87032) | Freshwater sediment microbial communities from Prairie Pothole Lake near Jamestown, North Dakota, USA - PPLs Lake P7 Core (6) Depth... | ecosystem: Environmental > Aquatic > Freshwater >...
AACGTGCTTCTTTTTTCTTCCTCCCGTTGTCACCGAAAAAAATACCGGGAGCAGAAAGGCTCCGAAAGAATGGAAACATATAATTGGAGACAGGAATATTGCGGGGCTTTTTCTTTTCATGTTTGCCTATACCGCATCTATAGGAATAATATGGGCTTTTTTGCCTGTTATGGCAAATCTTGAATTTTCATTATCAGGCTTCTCAACAGGAATTCTCGTCTCTCTGGGTGTTTTAATCAGCGGAATCCTGCATACTCCCATGGGAATTGTTGCCGATAAATTCAATAAGAGAATGCTTGTTGCGGCCGGTGGCCTGGTTATTGTATTTTCCATGTTCTTTTTTGGAAGATCAGAAGGCTTTAATGATCTTTTGTTTTCAAGCATCCTTTTTGGTATAGGAGGAGGTATTTCAATGCCTGCTCTCATGGCCCTCGCAGTATTTAAAGGCAAGGAGACAAATGCTATGGGATCGGTAATGGCGCTCATAACCACAGCTCACAGCCTCGGCATGCTGGTAGGCTCACTGGCGGCCGGCTTGATAATGGACATGTACCGGCTCAGTGAAGCTTTTTATTCAGGAGCAGGCATTATGGTACTTGGAATGATTGTATTTCTTTTTTTGACACATAGTGGAAATAATCATTCAAGATAATATGGTTGAAATTATGAAGCGATTGAAAGTTGACAACATTCTTTTTGACATTATTTTAGATTATTATTTTCAAAAATTTACAAAAAACTTACTTTAATCTGTTACGGCAAAATAAAAAGTTCATTATGCAAGGCGCGCGAATCTTGAGGAATGAAGCGTACACAAAAGTACGCTGCAATGACGAAAGGTGAAGCGTAACACAGCAGAATGACTTTTTATGAAGCCGGATTTTTATCCGGGAATATAATGGCAACTAAACGTGATTATTATGAAATTCTGGGCGTTGCCCGGAATGCGACTCCTGAAGAATTAAAAACCGTATACCGAAAACTCGCATTAAAATATCATCCTGACAGAAATCCGGGAGACAAGGAGTCGGAAGAAAGATTCAAGGAAGCTGCGGAAGCGTATGAAGTTCTTCATGATCCTCAAAAAAGGGCTATTTATGATCAGTACGGGCACCAGGGTCTTGAAGGTTCCGGTTTTTCAGGTTTTGGCGGATTTGAAGACATATTCTCCAGCTTCAGCGATATCTTTGAAGATTTTTTTGGATTAGGAAACGGGAGACGTTCTCAGGGCAGATCTCAAAGAGGCGCAGATCTCCGTTATGACATGACTCTCAGCTTTATGGAAGCTGCTTTTGGTATCGAAAAGGAGATAAACCTTGAAAAAAAAGAGGGTTGTTCCATATGCAACGGAACCCGCAGCGAACCCGGATCTCATCCTGAAACCTGCCGCCACTGCCGCGGCTCAGGACAGCTCTCTCGAAACCAGGGCTTCTTCACTGTAAGAACAACATGCCATTACTGCAGAGGGGCCGGACAGACAATATCTAATCCGTGTAAAAATTGCCGGGGCGCCGGACAAATTATTGTTAATAAAAAAGTCTCCGTCAAGATCCCGGCAGGAGTCGATTCCGGATCGCGGTTGCGCCTCACCGGAGAGGGAGAATCAGGGGCCTATGGGGCCTCCAGCGGAGATCTGTATGTCTTTATACAGGTTGAACCGCATGAATTCTTTGAACGGCATGAAAATGATGTTTACTGCAGAATTCCCATCTCATTTGTTCAGGCCGCGCTTGGGGATAAGATAACCGTTTCGACTCTAAACGGTAAAAAATCCGTCGAGATTCCTAAAGGAACACAACCTGGAGATTTGATACGTCTGCAGAGTGAAGGTATTCCCCACTTAAGACATAATGGGCGGGGAGATCTGATTCTTCAGATAACCATTAAGACGCCCATGAACCTGACAAAAAAACAGGAATCTCTTTTACAGGAATTTGCCAAACTGGAAACAAGCAAATTTTCCAATAAATTAAAAAACATCCTTAATCGCAGTTCGGCAAATGCTGCTAATTGAAAAAAGGAATTACACCGAATGTTTGAACTAAAAGTATTAAATCATTTTTCAGCGGCACATCAGCTTAAACTGGTAGCGGCAAAATGCGAAAACCTGCATGGCCATAACTGGAAGATAGAGGTCCGTGTGAAGGGTGAAAAGTTAAATGACGCCGGTGTTATTATGGATTTTGGACAGATTAAAAAACATGTTTCAGAAATAATGACCAGCCTGGATCATAAATTTCTGAATGAACTGGAGTGGTTTAAAGGCGCCAATCCATCCTCTGAAATTATAGCAATGAAAATCGCGAAGGAATTACAGGAAAAGATTGATGATCCTTCAATAAAGGTATCAAGTGTTACTGCCTGGGAATCAGATGATGCCTGTGCGACATACAGTTGTTTTTAGTTTCCATCTGGAATCTATTCGGGTTTATTTATTGCCCTCCAGTGTATCATAAGCTCATCCCTAGTAATAATTGAGGCGACATCGTCAACATGTTTTTTAATATTCTCAACGCCTCCTTCCTGCCGGTCAACAAGTATCACGGCCTTAACAACATTCATGCCTTCGGAACGGGCTCTCTCAATAGCCTTTATTGTTGAACCTCCCGTTGTTGCAACATCATCTATTATTACAACTCTGTTTCCCTGCGCCAAATCTCCTTCTATCCACCTTATTATTCCGTGATCTTTCATTGTTTTTCTGATGGAAAAGGCATTCACCGGTTTTCCTCTTAACTCTGACGCAAAAGCAGTTGCGACCGCTATCGGATCTGCGCCAAAAGTAAGTCCTCCTACACCGGCTACATCCAGATCCTTAATCTCATCAAAAACAAGATGTCCGGAAAGAAACATTCCTCTATGGCTAAGCGTAACCGGTTTGCAGTTAACGTAGTAATTGCTCATTCTTCCAGACACAAGTTTAAATACAGGCTCCTCACTGTACTTAAAGGATTTCAGGCAAATCAAATCAATAAGTTCCTGTTTCATAATAATCCTGTGCTCCTGTTGCTTTTCACTCAAATTCTCGAACCCTTGGCCTCTTGAACCGAAACAGCGAGTGCATTCCCCGTTGCTTGCGGCGGGGTTAGCGAGCGAATTTATAAAAAGATTATATTCCTTACGGTCGAAGATTCCCCGCCCGCTCTGCGGCGGGGAGCTTCAATCCTTACGAGTAATTGTTTAATACTTTCATAAAAAACTTGAATATGTTTTAATCTTAACGCAAATATCAAGAAACTGTTGATTTTAGCGGGCTCTTAATATATAAAAAAGCCCCCACCGAAAAGGAAGAAGCTTTTATGGGAATCGGCAGAGGCTTTGAGCAAGGAAAACTCTTAAAGCATTCCTTCAGGCTCAATTTTTGAATAGCAATTAATTATCAACGGGTCAACCAAAACTAACAGACTTGTAAGAAAGTTGAAATCCCGTCAAAACTCTGAAAAGGATTAAATGCCCCGTGTATAAAATGACTAAAGCTAATCTGCAATTTGTTGTTTTTATTATTGGAATCATCCTTCTTTTTTCTTCAGCTTCAAAAGCAGGTGAAACCCCGGAGGTTTTTTCTCTTGAAAAAACAATTCAAAAGGCAATCAGCAATAATATTGGACTGTTGAAGGCAAAGGAAAAAATCAATGCTGCAACCGCAGCAAAGAATGCTTCAAGAGCAAATTTTTTCCCGACATTTAATGCAGCGTACCAGTACAAGCATAATTATGAAGAAATTTCAAACCGCCTGATCGGGATTACAACTCCGGAAGACGAGTATGTTTTCGCTGCGTCTGTTACCCAGCCTCTTTTTGCGGGATTTTCCATATTAAACAGCTATAAGCTTGCCGGCCTCGGACTCGATGCGGCAGGCTTAAATGAAAAGATTATTCGACTTGATATTATTTATCAAGCCGGCAAGGCATATTTTTCTGTTTTAAAGGCAATTAAAATTCAAAGCGTGCTGGAAGAAACTGTTACCCTGCTGCTGTCTCATGAAAACGTGGCAAAATCTTTTTACGAAGTCGGCATGACTCCGCTGAACGATTTGCTTAAGTCACAGGTCGAACTGGCCAATTCCCGCCATGATCTTACTATCGCCAGGAACAATCTGGAAATTGCAAAAGCAGATTTCAACAATATTTTAAGAAGGCATGTCAATGCCTCTGTTGATCTTGAAGATATCCTTGATTATATACCGCTTGCAAAAGAGCTTGGTTATTATATTGATCTTGCCGAAAAAAATCGTCTTGAAATAAACTTGGCGGATCTTCAAATTGAAATGGCGGAAAAAGAAGCGGCTCTTGCAAAAAAAGACTACTACCCGACAGTAACTCTCTCAGGAACCCGTTATCAGCGCGGAACAGACTGGGACGTTGACGGGGGCAGTGGAATTTCAGATTCCAATAGCTGGAATATATCCGCTGTAGCTTCATGGAATTTCTGGGAATGGGGAAAGACCTGTTATGGAGAGAAAGTGAAGAAAAGTCAGCTTCAACAGGCTAAGCTGAATAAGGATGAAATTGTCGATAGAATCCGGCTTGAGGTAAAGCAGTATTTTCTTAAAACAAAAGAGGCTGAAAGCAACATTATAACTGTTCAGAAAGCAATTGAGCAGGCAAAGGAAAATTTAAGAATAAGCCAGGAGCGCTATAAAGAACAGATATCCACTTCAACAGACGTTCTTGATGCACAGACATTGCTTTCAAGAACAATGACAAATCATTTCAACGCGCTTTATGATTTTAAAATTTCAAAGGCATCCCTCGCCAGGGCATTGAGCATGGAAATTATCGAATGAACGAAAACAGTGAAAACTCCCTCATCAGGATGTTTCATGTTTACAGACGATATGGCTCAAAAGCGGCTCTTTTTGATATAAGCTTAGACATTTTTAAAAATGAGTTCATATTTATTACAGGCCCGAGTGGCGCTGGAAAATCGACTCTTTTAAAATTGCTTTATCTCGGCGAACCGGCATCCGAAGGTCAGATTCTCGTGGATGGAATCAACTTATCGAGAATATCGCGAAACCGCATTCCTTTATTAAGAAGAAAGATCGGGATAATATTTCAGAATTTCAAGCTGATAAATTCAAAAACCGTATTTGAAAATATTGCCCTTGTTTTGGAGGCCGCAGGCAAACCGCGCCATTTCATACAAAAAAAGGTCGCCACTGTACTGCGGGCCGTTGGAATGGAAGACAGACAAAACTCTTTTCCCCTTTCTTTATCAGGGGGAGAGCAGCAGCGTGTTGCAATTGCAAGAGCCGTAGCAGGCGATCCGATAATAATCCTTGCAGATGAACCGACAGGAAGCCTTGATGCCGAATCGGCAAGCCAGGTAACCGGGCTATTGAAAGAATTTCATATCAGGGGTTCAACAGTAATTGTTGCGACTCACGACAAAGAATTTATTAGAAAATTGAACGGGAGAACGGTATATTTAAAACAGGGCCGAATCCATCCCCCTCCGGCTTTATTGTAAAATGATATCTCTTTATTTCAGACACGCACTGCGCGATATCGGAAAAAACAGATTTGTAAATGCTGTTTCAATCATTACAATAGCATTATCTGTAATTATTACTTGTTCTTTTATTTTGTTTTTTATTAATACAAGCGACATCTTGACCCTGTGGAAAAAAGGGGTAGGAATAATGGCCTACCTTTATCAGGATGTTCCTGCCGAAAAAATACCCGAAATACAGAAGAAAATTGGCGGATTATACAGTGTGGAGGATGTCAGGTTTATTTCAAAGGAAGAAGCTTTCGATGTACTCAAGCAGCAGATGAAAAGGCAATCTTCCCTTCTCGAAAATCTAAAGGAAAATCCGCTCCCCAATGCTTTCGAAATCAGAATGATTGCATCTTCACAGACATGGGAAAAGGTCGAAAACCTGGCATCTCAGATTAAATCAATTCCTCAGATTGAAGAAGTGGAATACGGACAAAGATGGCTGGCACGATTTTCTTACATCATCAACTTGTTCAAATTGTCAGGTTATGTCCTCGGAATACTTTTTTCAGTAGCTTCGGTATTTATAGTTGCCAATACAGTTCGTCTTGTTCTTTATTCAAGGCGTGATGAAATAGAAATAATGCGTCTTGTCGGAGCTTCAGACAGATTTATTAAAGTTCCCTTTTATATAGAAGGTATAATTCTTGGTGCTCTTGGCGGAATTATCGGTCTGATTGTACTTTTTATTACTTTCGTATCCATTACATCAAATATTGATCAGAGCATAACATCGGGTGCTTTTCAAATCAGGTTTTTTTCATACACCGTTATGTTAATAATTTTGATCTCAAGCATGTTTGTAGGATGGCTTGGTTGTTTCCTATCTTTAAAACACATTATAAAAACAGTATAACAGCAATCGCCTGGATTTTTCTTCTGATGGGAATAAACGGTTATTGCGGCCAGAATTCCCATATCGGGAATCTGCAAAAAGAAGCCGAACTCATCAATGATAAAATTGAAAAAAGCAAAACAGAGCTAATAAACTTTTCCAATAAAGAATCCTCTGTTTTAAACACTCTCAACGAACAGGATATGGCTATTGACAACCTGAGAAAGAACGTATCCGTTATTAAGAAGGAGCTCTCAGATATTAACAGGCAAATAGAAACAATCAACTACGAATCGAAGAGGCTCTCAAATGAAATAAAAATTTCGGAACACTATGTTTCAAAGCGCCTGACAGCGCTCTACAAACTCAACTGGCTGGGCAGGATGAATATTCTGGCATCTTCCGAATCCATGCATGAGCTTTTTAATCGTAAAATTTCTCTTGAGAGGATATTGGATTACGATAAAAATGAGATTGATACCCTGTTTAAGAACAGAGACCTTTTAAAAAATATGCAGGAGAGCCTCAATTCTCAGATATCAAAGCAGCAATCAAGCCGGAAAAACCTGCAAAGCCGGATCGAAAAAATCTCCTTTGAACAGGATAAGAGGTCAAAACTATTAAATGAAATCCGTGGCAAAAAATCCCTCGCGATGGATGCTGTTAAATCTCTCGAAGAGGCTGCCGGCAAACTCAATAATATGATTAAATCGTTAAGCCTTGAATATGGCGCTGCAGATAAGCAGGGTGATGTTTATTTTAATGGTCTCGAATCATTAAAAGGGTTGCTAAACTTGCCTGTAAGAGGTAAAATTATATCCGGTTTTGGCATGTATATTGACCCAAAATACAAAGTTGAAAATTTTAAACGCGGAATTGATATTCAAACCGACAGGGGAGAACCTGTAAGAGCGGTCAGCACCGGGAAAATAATTTATACCGGTTGGCTTAAAGGTTATGGTAATATGATAATAATCGACCATGGAAAAAACTATTATACGGTTTACGCCCACCTGGAAGAAGCTTTTAAATCAAAGGGCGATATGGTCGAAATGGAAGAAGTTATCGCAACAGCAGGAGATACTGGTTCCTTATCCGGGACCGGATTATATTTTGAAGTTCGGCATCATGGTAAACCCATTGATCCGCTCGAATGGATCAGGAAGGGATAGAAGGAGTACAAAATGAATTTAAAGAAAAATCGCCATATAAAACTATGGATGACTGTGATAATTGCCGCAGTTTTTTTAACTGCGGGCGCAGGTTTTTACAGAGATCTTTCGGCGGGCAGCGAAGAAACATACAAAGGGCTTAAAGTTTTCAGCGATGTAATTGATATAATAGAAAACAATTACGTTGACACGGTTGACACAAAAGATTTGATACAAAAAGCTATTCAGGGCATGGTACAGGGGCTGGACCCGCATTCATCTCTTCTTCCTCCCGAAGCCTACGAAGATTTGCAGATTGATTCTGAAGGCGAATTTCCAGGCATTGGTATTCACATAACATTGCAAAACGGAATAGTTACAGTAATATCGCCAATCGAAGGAACTCCGGCATTTAAAGCAGGAGTTAAGGCAAAGGATAGAATAATTAAAATTGATGGTTTTGTTCCTAAGGATCTGCGTGATGCCGTCAGCAAAATGAGAGGGCCTAAAGGAACAACCGTTGTTGTAACCATTGCTCGCGAAGGATTTTCGGAACCGCTTGAATTAACGATCACGAGAGACATAATACCTGTTGAAAGCATAAAATCACTGGTCATTAAACCAGGCTATGGATATATCTGGATTACAAATTTTACTGGCAATACTACGGATGATTTTATTAAAGCTCTTGAAAAGCTGGAGTCAGGATCAACTCCGCTGAAAGGATTCATACTCGACCTCCGGGATAACGGGGGCGGCCTGTTAAACCAGGCAATTAAGGTTTCAGACATTTTTCTTGAAGAAGGAAAGATTCTCTCCATAGAGGGGCGTCTCAAAAAAAATTCGAGAGTCTTTACTGCTCATCCGGATAAAGTCAAACGCACCTATCCCATGGTTATTCTGATAAACAGCGGAAGCGCAAGCGCATCGGAAATAGTAGCCGGGGCTCTTCAGGATCATAAAAGGGCTCTGATTCTGGGAACGACCTCTTTCGGCAAAGGATCCGTACAGAGCGTTGAAAAATTGCGGGACGGCTATGCCCTGAAGCTGACAATTGCAAGATATTATACTCCAAACGGTAGATCCATTCAAGCCAAAGGAATTGAACCGGATATTGTTTTAAGACACAAAACACCCGGCGATGAAAGCATATATGATGATGATGAGGGCATGATAAAAGAAAAGGATTTAAGAAACCACCTTGAATCAACCTTCGATGAAAAAAAAGATGGAAAGAAAAAAGCTGTACAGCCGGATTCGGAGAATAAACCCGACAAGGATAAAAAAGATATCCTGAAAAAGAAGAAGAGCAAGGATATGGATTACAGGATGGGTCCCCTGACTGTTGAAGGACTTCAGTCCGACAATCAGGTGATGCATGGCCTTGAAATTCTTTTAAGCTATGAAATATTCAAGGATAAAATTAAACCCTGATCAATCCGAAAGCACCTATGGCTAAAAGCAAAAAACCGAAATGGAACAGCAGCGGATCAAAAAAAGGAGGTCCTCTCAAAGCTAATATAAAGAAAGCTCTCTTAGGAGTATTCATTCTTCTTATTTTAGTTGTTGGGGCCGGATTACTTGCCGATTATCTCTTATTCCAGAAGCAATCCATCCCTGCGCGTCAGGCACAAAAACAAGAAAAAAAGGCGCCGCCATCAAAGCAGATTGTTTTTGAAGTATATCCAAAAAGTGAGGAATCCTTCAGCAAAACCATTGTGAAACCCAGGAAGCAGCCTGATAAATCCCTGCCCAATGTAGCAATAATCATTGATGATCTCGGGTATGACAATAATCTGGCAAAAAATTATCTTGAGCTTGGCATCCCCTTCACATTTTCGGTGCTTCCTTTCAGTCCTTTTCAAAAAAGCATTGCCAGGGCGGCACATGCTAAAGGTATCGAAATAATGCTTCATCTGCCTATGGAGGCTGACGAATACCCTCAAGTATATCCAGGCCCCGGAGCTCTGCTGACAGACATGCCTCCAGATAAGCTGATAGAGCAGCTCAATAATGCTATTGATGATATTCCGTTCATTAAAGGAGTAAACAACCACATGGGGTCAAAGATGACCGCTTCAGACACCCAGATGTACCAGATATTCTCTGTTCTGAAAAAAAGAGGTTTTTACTTTGTCGACAGCAGAACAACAGCCATGACAATTTGCGGGCCGTCAGCAAGACTTTTCAAGATCCCTTTTGCAGAAAGAGATGTTTTTATTGACCATCGTCAGGATCCCGACTTTATCCGTAATCAGATAAAACTACTTGTTAAAATTGCGGATAAGCATGGCGAAGCCATTGGAATAATTCATCCGCACCATGAAACATATACGGTTATCCGGGAAATGCTGCCATATCTTCAAGAAAGGGTTAATCTGGTTCCTGCTTCAAAAATAGTAAGCGAAATAAGCTGACCTTGTAAATTTGTCTTTATATTTTGTCTTTTTATTTTTTCCCGGTTTCTGTATAAGCTTTTTCGCTTTTTACTAAACTGCCATATTGATGAATTCGTAAAAAGTCATATGCGAACGGACTTGAGATTTTTGGGAGATAGATTATTAAGGAACTGAGCGTTAAAAATCACAAGCTGTTTGAGGGTGTTAGCCCGAGTTCTTGTGATTTAGCGAAGTGACTTAAAAATCCCCAAAAAGCTCATTAAGTGAGCATATTTCGACTTTTTA
>Ga0105102_10000739_pt1 | contig 10170 bp, 3 predicted proteins | sample PPLLaktember2015_FD_87032 | JGI IMG/M metagenome (GOLD analysis project Ga0105102, IMG submission 87032) | Freshwater sediment microbial communities from Prairie Pothole Lake near Jamestown, North Dakota, USA - PPLs Lake P7 Core (6) Depth... | ecosystem: Environmental > Aquatic > Freshwater >...
CTTCAAGTATGTCATTCAAACAGGCCTGAAGTCCGGCAATTACATCTGTGGGATTTTTAGCTCCACGGTATGATTCGCATGCAGTGGACGGGTAGATCACCAGTTTGCCATTTTCGTCCACCTGATTTCCGTTGCGCATTTTCTGGCGTGCACGGTAATGTTCGTCAAAAAAGATGAGGGATTGTTCAATAAAGGGCAAATATTTCGAAATATCAGTACCGGTATAACGGTGGTACTCCAGGATCATATATGCATGTTCAATTTGCGACTCCCAGTGATAAGCGATAGAACCATTGGCCATTACCCCTTTTTCCACCAGCTCACCAAAACCAGTAGCTGCATTTGCCCGTGGATCACCAAAGGGAATTTCAGGTCCGCGGGTCCGGTAGTTGTATTCATTGTTCCAACCCCAACCGTCGCCAAAAGCAATTCCGGGCACACTGGTGTACTCGCAGAAAACAGCGCCTTCATGCCCAAAATGTTTTTTTACCCTGGCAGTTGCGCCGGGAAGCCCCTTGCGGTATAGCTCGAACTGGGGCAAAATGGCATCAAAATCGCCCGATTTCAGCATGGGCGAATACAACAACCGTTGATTCTGAGCCGTAAAAACCGCGCCGCCCCATTGTCGCCAGTCGGGATCGTGGGCTTTTTTTTCATCTACCAGAACCGGATCGTATATTAAGTTACCCCCGTTAAATTTGGTGGGATATTCGCCAAAAGCATTTCCTCCAAGCTGGTACCGGAATAACTGATAATTGCGGCTCATCTGCCAAACCGTATTTTGGGGATCCGGATTGTCAGGCTGAATGAAAATATGGCTCCGGTTCCAGAAGTCATTCCACCAGGAAACCGTTTTTTCAAAGTCTTTTTCCTTATTCTTTACCGACCGATCAACTGTTTTAAAAAGATTATTTTTCCACTCATCTGCTGTTTCAGATTGTTCGATATGTGTTGCGATAATAATCTGATGTTCCCTTTTTGCCGTTTCGCTTTTCAGTTTCCATGATTTGAAAGGGGTGATCTGGTATTTTCCCCCGCCAGTTCCATCAGCAACAAAGCCGTTACCAAAAACAAACCCTCCAAAGGTGCGGTTTTTTAAATCGTCAGTAATTTCATCTGTAAATTCTTCCAGTTCCTGCAATTTGATCAGTTGTTCGGGTATCAGTTTCTCTTTGGGATTCCGATGATAAAAGAGAATCCCGTTGCCGGTCTGTTCAATATTATCTTTCGTACGGATTACTTTTCCGGGGTACCCTTCCAGGTTAAAAGCCCCAAAACGCTCCCTTTTTGAGGGATCGCCCGACAACTCGTTGTCTTCGGTTCGCCAGCTTTCGTAGGCCACGGAAACATCAATTTTTTGACTGGCTTCCACATCAACATGAACCACAGGCTGGTGTACATCTACCCACAGGATAACCGATGCACTTAATTTGTCCGGTTGCCCTTTCCTTTCCGATTCAATTTTTATAAAACCATCGGCCAATTTGAGTTCCTGCCTGAAAACATTTTCGTCTTCGAATGGGTTTGGTTGAAGCTGTACCCGGAATCTGCCCAATTTAAGGTATTCACTGTTCTCGTCGAAACTGCCACTTCGTTGCACGTAAAAAAGAAGTTCGCCATTTTCAACCCAGACATTACAACCGATATCTCCTCCCACCAAAGGCATTGATTCGGATGAATTTTTACTCTGTGTCTCCCATTGAATATTGTATTGACCAAGTGTTTTATCTGTTTTTTGAGGGGTGTTGCAGCTTATGAGCAAAGTCAGGTATCCGGCAATTACCGCAACAGCAGGTATAAGCACAGGGAAAAATCGGTGGATAATCGTCTTGCTTATCATATCGGTTATTTTAATCCGTAAAAATTGTATTCCTCTGTTCCTTTTACCGGTTGAAGCACCGGGTTTTCATTCTGCATTTCTGTAAATAAAAATGCTTCTTCGCCTTTTTTGATTGCCAGTTTAACAACACCTGGTTCCGATTTAGTCAGTTTGCCTCCTTTGATAATGAACTCACTTTCAAATCCGGGTACAACGATACATGGTTCTCCGGCGTTGTTTTTAATGCGTATCCACATGGTTTTGCCGTTTTCTCTTTTTGCAGAAACTTCAAATCCTCCTTCTGCCCTTAAATTAAGGAAAACAGCATCTTTCCATTCATTGGGAACAGCCGGGAAAATCCTGATTTTACCTCCCCAGCTCTGGATAAGCATGTCCTGAAGCATGCGACATAATCCTCCATAGGTTTCAGAACATGGGTTCCTTCCTTCGGCATGAAAGGTGTTGGGAAAGAAATTGGGTGATGCCAGTGCAAGGTTCAGGTGCTCCAGTGCTTTTTCGCCATCGCCTATGGATGAATACATGGAACTGATAACACTTTGGGTCCAGGTGTTCGGAATCTTTGGCGAACCCCAGTATTTTATTGAATTAAGAATAACATCCCAGTTTTCAGGCTGTTCCCGGTTAACTACATAATAAGGATAAAACTGGAAAAGGTGGCACCAGTGCCGGTGCATCAAAGGAGCCGATTTATTGACGGAACTCCGGTAACCATTTTCATCAGATGGGAACGGCAATAAATTCTCAACGACCTCCTGCCACCTCTTTTCCAGAGGATCTTTCAGCTTAAGTTGTTTATTTATTTTCAAGAGGGTCTGACAACCCCACATCAATGATGACAGGTCGTAGTTGTTATCCGGATCATCGCTCGACTCCGGACAGTGCCCCAATGGCGTATGGATGATCCCGTTTTCATCGGTGGTTACTTCATGCAATATTAAGTTGACGGAACGCTTAAGGAGAGGAAATAAATGGTTTCTCAGGTAGTTCTCATCCATGTTTGTGCGGTAATATTCCCACAGGTAATAACAAAGATAAGTCAGGTTCGACCGTTCAGGTGATTCCGCCGAAGGCCAGGTAAGAATACTTTCCTGCATGGCAGGACCAGTGCATCGCGATACTCCGGCTGAATTGTACTGCCATTTTTCAGGAACAGCTGCAATTAATTCATGATTCATCTTTATCAGGTAATCCGGGAGGGTGGAAGCCAACTCCAATTGATTCGATATGTGCAATGAGCTATAGAGCATTTGTGTATTGAGGTTCCACCAGATGCCAGGCCAGCCCGTTTGTTTGTACCAGGGCCCCATCAGATCACACAGCGGTCCGTTCTTCCGCATCATCGAGGCAAATTTATATTGCTGGATCCAATACACGCTTTCCATTTTTTTATGTGGAACAGAAACAAAACTTCTTTGATAAAAATCGTTCCACCAGGCGCGGTGTTGATGAATCTGTCTGTCAACTTCGCCTTCTGATTCCAGAAGCCTGATCAGTTCTTTTGCTTTGTCAACTGCCGCAAAGTCAGGATAACTGTCCTGAATAGTGCAAAGCAGCCTTGTTTTACCATCAGCAGTTTTAACAATCTTCCAGGCTGTGACATAACACCCACCGGCATCGCGTTTTTGCACGCATAAATTTAGTCCGTCGCTGACCGAAAGTTCCGGAACCGGATTAAGGTGACGTCTTCCCTCAATCGGGTTTCTGTATACCACCGAAGCTTCCGGATGAAACATCCATTGTCCCTGCATCTCCTCCGGCATCCTGTAATCAACCAGAAAGGCATCTGTACCCCTTAATACGCTGAATGAGAATTCAATGTTCCTTCCACATCCTTCTCTGCACAGGGAATATCCCGCAGTGAGAATTGTTTCCGCATCATAAAGGCTGAGTCTTCCGGTCAGCTTCTGTAAGTTGCCATTGGTTTCAAAAGTGAAGTGGCCGACGGGTAATCTGCCATTGTCAACGATTGACCTGGCTTCTGAATCTCTGTGGTCCACCACATCTGTGCGTCCAATATCCATCCGGAGAGATTCCCCGTCAGGTTGGTAAATCATTGCCCCTAACAGGCCATTTCCGATAAAAGGGGCATTGAAATAGTCGTTGGGGGTCTTTTCCCAAATAAGGTCGTGGAGGGATAAAAACGACTTCCAGTTTAAATTTATATCCATTTTGGAAATCATTTGTCCATTTACCTTTATTTGCGAACCGCATAAAGTAAGAAACAGTAGAAGAAAGAATTTTTTAACCATTTTTCTCTGATTTGGTTGAAAGGTTATCTGTCTGCCCGGATAGTTGAAAAAACGGGCAGAAACAAACTATTTCTGCCCGAAACTTTCTCTTTCAAAGGATTTGATTTTCCTTATTCAAAACCCGAAAAGATTAATTATATCCGGGATTTTGTTCAAGTTTTGCATCAATATTCCTTTCAATTTCGGAAAACGGGATTGGCCAAAGGTTATGGTAATCCTGAATGCTCGTGCCAGCACATTCATAAGTACCAGTCACATCCGTGTACGAAACATTGTATTTACGGTTCCTTTCTGCCAATTTGCCCATCCGGCAGAGCGTGAGCATTCGTGGCTCTTCGTAATACAGTTCCCGCAACCGCTCGTCCAAAAGATAATCAATGTCAACTTCGGCAGAGGTAGCCTGAATTGCTTTTGCACGTGCCCTGACAACATTGATATCGGCTGCCGCTGATACCTTGTTATTCTTACCGAGGTATGCTTCAGCACGCAACAGGTAGGTTTCTGCCAGGCGGAACATATACATATCACGGAATGAACTGTTCCCGTTATTTGTCACCAGATGTTCGCCAAATGATGTCAACAGGGGATTTCCTTTCGAATCCTTCTGCCAGAAATCCTGGGGTATGTCACCAGTTAACTTCATCATTACGAAAGGGAACCATTGCCGGGCTGTTGCTTTCCCGGAGTAGCCGTCAGCCACAAACCATTTACCGAAAGCGGGCGAGGCCGGGTTGTCAATCTTAAAATCGCGGACAATATTGTATTGCGATATCCGCATGTCGTTTACGTCTTTTGCCCAGATTCCGGACATCACGTGGTTGGTAGGATGCATCCATGCAACGCCCCGACCCCCCTTTTCGGCTGTAATGCCAACGAAGGCTGTTGTCGTTTTCCCACCCGCAGTGACAGAGATATTCTGGTAAAACGGATTAAACTTCCATGGCCAGGAATCATTCGCTAAAGTCGCAGTATTGAGGTAGTCGTATTGGATTACCCAGAGTGATTCTTTGTTACCCGATTTCCTGTTCTGGTTCCCGGTTTTGAATAAGTCAGAATAGACGTCACCGGGTTGGTCGAGCTTCGTGCCGAAGCGTTCTGTCATTAATTTCATGGCCGGATAATTGATCACTGCAGTAGCCTGAGTGATGGCATTATCGTAATCGCCCAGGGAAATACAAATTTCAGACAGGAGGTGTTGCGCCATTTGTTTGGAAATTTTACCGTCCTTGACCGCATCAATATTGCCCAGCAACGGGATGGCCTCGACTAAATTGTTTTTAGCCTCGGTATAGGTCGCTACCCGGCTTGCCCGGACAAAATCGCGGCGGGGGACATTGATTTCTTCTGTGATGATTGGCACTCCGCCAAACAAGTTGGCCAGGATACGGTATGCGAAAGCACGGAAAAACAGTGCTTCGCCACGCAGCAAATTTTTGTCGGCTGCCGGGATAGTTGCATTATTAAGTCGACTCAAAATCAGGTTCGCCTGGGTGACCATAAAGAAAGTATTATTCCAGAGGTGACTGAGCAATCCGTTCTCAGGAACCATTGTTGCCTTATAGGTATTCAGCCTGTCGAAGGCCGCCGTGCAATATCCCAGGTCGGTGCCATGATAAAGGGCAAAAAAGCCATCGTGGGTGGAATAAATAAAAATCTCCCCTGTCCTTTTATACAACATATTCAAGGCAGCCTGAAAATCAGAGGTTGTCGCCAATGAAATATCCACTGCATAAATAGCCAACGGTTCTTCTTTCAGAAATTCATTTTCATTGCAGGATACGAGGACAAACAAAAGAGCCATCGTAAATATCCCTGTTATTTTGATTATTCTTTTCATATTTCTTAGTGTTTAAAAATCAAAATTAATACCTAAAGAATACGTTTTCAACAGCGGGTATTCACCGCCCAATCCTGTACTCGTTTCCGGATCCCATCCGTCCCAGTCGGTTATTGTAAACAGGTTTGTCCCAGTCACATACATCTTGAAATTATTGATACCCACCTTTTTGAGGAGTGCAGATGGTATCCGGTAGGAAAGCGTAAGGTTCTGTAACCGGACAAAACTTCTTTGAATATATGGTGAATACTCATTACCTAATGCAGCTGTAAAATATCCCGGCTGTCTGTAGCGGGCATTCGGGTTTTCCGGAGTCCAGTAATCCCATTTAAAGCTATTGTTCTGATAAATATTGTCGGGATTAGACAGAACGTTGCCGGGTTGTGCATAATAATAATCTTTTCCACCCTGAATGGAATTGATAAATACTTTCAGCTCCCAGTTTTTATAATTAAATACGTTTTCGACGCTGAAACGGTAGGAGGGGTCAGTATAACCCAGAATTTTACGGTCGTAAGCAGCGGTGTAGGCACCGTCAGGTTCTCCGGCAGGTCCGCTGATATCCCGTACTTTATAAGTTCCGTAGGAAAAACCCGTAGGAATAATACCTGCCTGATAATCAGCAATCTGCCACATACCGATCTGTTCAAAATCATAAGCAACACCGTAAGGATGGTTCATAAATATCTTACTTGCCACGAGGTCGTCTTCTTTGCCATCGCCATCTTTGTCAAGGCCAAGGATGCTGACCACTTTGTTCCGGTTGATGGAGAAATTAAACGTGACATCCCAACTGAAATCCTTCTTTTTAACGGGAATCCCGGTAATTGTCAGTTCCATCCCGCGGTTTGCCAACTTCCCGATATTCGTGGGCACTGAACCGATGTTGTTGTTCAGCACCGGAATACTAATGTTATAGAGTAAATCAAATGTATTTGACCGGTAATACTCAATATTGCCGAAAAGCCGGTTATCCAATACGTTGAACTCTAAACCAACATTGAATGCATTTGTTGTTTCCCATTTCAGGTTGTCATTGGCCATAGCACTGAGGTAAACTCCTTTCTCAGCCGGACTACCGTCACCGAATAGATAAGCATTCGTAGAACTCATCTTTGCCAATGTCTGATAGCGCCCTACGGTACGGTTTCCGTTCGACCCGTAAGAGAGGCGAAACTTCAGGTTGTCAACCCATTCCAGGTTATCCTTAACAAAGCTTTCTTCACTCAGGCGCCAGGCCAGGGCTGCCGAGGGAAACATGGCGAATTTGTTGTTCTTTCCAAATCCGGAAAATCCATCGCGGCGAATGGTCCCTGTAAAACTATAACGGCTGTTGTATGTGTATGCGAGACGTAGCATTGAGTATAGGCTCGACTCTTTCCATGCATCGGAAGCGACGACTTGCCTTGCAGCATCAGCGGCACCCAGATAGTTGTATCCCAATGCTTTGCTAGAAAAGCTTGATCCTGAGGCATTTGTTCGCTCCCATTCCCGCTTTTCCACACCATAAACAATTGTGGAATTGATATCGTGTTTGCCAAATGCCTGTTTGTAAGTCAGGATATGGTCAGATGTCCAACTGTACTGGCTGTCGTTTTGTTTGGTCGCCGACCCAAGCAGTTCAGCACCCCAGGGGTTGAATGTGAAGTCCTTATCCAGGATCAGGTTCTGGGAAAAATTCAGGCGGTAGTTCAGCCCCTTTATAAATGGAAGATCCACATCAACATAAAAATTGCCTGAGAAATTATATCTCTTGTCCAGGTTATCCTGCTGACGCGCCAATGCCGGATTTAAAGTTCCTTTATAGGGATAAATAATGTATTCTCCTGTTTCAGCATTTTTTTCAGGACATACAGGAGGCAAAGCACTACCCATACTGGCAATACCTGACCAGTCGCTCAATGTAAAAAACGATTGGGTGCCTACACTCAGCCAGTCGGCAATTTTAGTGTCTAAATTTACGCGTATATTGTAACGTTTGTAAGTATCGTTAATTACTAAATTCTGCTGGTCGGACAGCCCAACAGACATGAAATAATTACTCAGGTCACTCCGTCCTCTGACGCTCAGATTATGCATCTGAATGTAAGGATGATCGTTTGTCCCCAAATCCCACCAGTCGGTTTCCACACCTGCTATGTAACCGTTGACAGCATTGGCGTCCATGAGGTACTTGGAAACGTCCCATGATGGATTGGGTTGCAACAAGTCTGCTCCAGTGCGACTTAACGAAACCCACCGGTCTGCTATCAATTGGAGAAAGCCTTCCTTATCCATAGGGAGCATTTTTTTATTGGTGGATTCCTGGAGCGCGAACGATCCTGAATATTCGATAACAGGCTTACTCATTGCTTTGACTGTTTTGGAAGTAATAAGGATAACGCCATTACTAGCCTGAGAACCATATATTGCAGCAGCACTTGCATCCTTTAAAACGTCAATGGACTCAATGTCATTTGGGTTTATGTCCACGAGGCTACCGCGATAGATGATTCCATCCAGTACGATAAGAGGTGACTGGCCTCCCGATATCGAGTTACGACCGCGAATTGTTATACTCGGATCACTTCCGGCTGTATTCACAGCACCAACGTTCAACCCGGGGACAGTTCCCTGCAGGGACTGACCAAGACTGACATTGGGTGATTCCTGAAGTTTGGTAATGTCAGCCCGGACAATGGAACCGGTGACATCACTTTTTTTCATAGTTCCATACCCGACTGCGACCACTTCTTCAATCCCGATCGCATCCTCTTCCATCACAACATCTACGTTGGTTTTCCCTGCTACGGCCACCTCCTGGCTCCGCATACCCACAAAGGAAAAAACAAGTATGGCATTATCCGTAAAACCGGAAAGTGAAAAGTTACCATCTGCATTGGTTACCGTACCCCGCGTTGTACCTTTTACCACTACCGTAACACCAGGAAGTGGTAGTCCCGAATTATCGGTTACCTTACCGGTAACTGTTCTTTGCTGCTGGCTTTCCGGATTGTCCTCAATTTCTCTCAGGACATCAATTACACGGGTCTCTTTCGGATTGAGAGAAAGACCAATCATCCCGGAATAGCTGTCGAGCGCCCGGGACTGAGCTGCCATTACACATAGGAAAAATGCACTGAATAGCATAATTCTCCAGGTTTTAGTTAAACACGGAAAAGATTCCGTGATCCAAATCCAATCTTTTTTCATAGGTTTTTCACATTAGGGAAATCTTTAATTACTTTTTTTTGGTGTCGTTGTTACAAACAAATATAATTAATAGTTTTCAAAAGTCAACCATCTTGCAGATATAATAAACTGATCGTCTTTTATTATCTGACACTTGTTTCAAATGAATTGATTTTAGTGTGCATTACCGCTTCGGTGCATAAGTCTTTTCCGATGTCAATAGCATAAAAATCATTTGATTCTTGTAGACAATATCGTTTGCTTTCATCAAACATTTTTGTTTGATGGATCAAAAGAGATTTGACCAGTTTTAAAAGTTCAATTGACTTTTCAGGTTACAGATTGACAATTTTAATTTGCATATTTGTTTCAAATTATAAGAATTAGATTACTATTCTTCAAAAATCATAACATGACCAATCTACAGAAAAAATCCCTGATGTCCGGATGTTTCCTCTTCCTGATAGCTTTAGGTGCTGTGGCACAATTTGTTCCACATTACCAATGGACGCTGCTGGACCAGAAGTACATGGACCAGATCATCGGGGAAGCATCGGGCGAAACAGCCCTGGCACACGATATCGAAATGGGCGGGTATACGCGGAACCGGCTTTCAAGCGAATACAACACAGTGCTTTGGGAATCGCAGTACATCATGGACAAACTCAAAGAGTACGGAATTTCCGAATCCAAACTGGAGCGATTTGGCAATATGACCCCGACCTGGGATGGGATTGCCGGTGAACTCTGGGAAATATCGCCCGGAACAAAAAAACTGGCCGATTACAAAGACCAGGTGGCCATGCTGGTGCAGGGCAGCCAGAATGCAGATGTGGAAGCCGAACTTCTCTGGATTGGCGACGGCCGAAAAGGGGAATACGATTCAACGGCAGTTGCCGGGAAAATTGTGGTTACCTATTCGTCGCCCGGGATGGTCTATAACACGATTTCGAGGTTTGGAGCTGCGGGGATTCTTTCACTGAACTCGCCACGACCTTTGGAAGATAACCTTCAAATGCCTTATTCAAGTCTGGGTGGACGCGGCAGCCGGGAGGTGAAGGGATTTGCCTTTC
>Ga0105102_10000740_pt1 | contig 10168 bp, 6 predicted proteins | sample PPLLaktember2015_FD_87032 | JGI IMG/M metagenome (GOLD analysis project Ga0105102, IMG submission 87032) | Freshwater sediment microbial communities from Prairie Pothole Lake near Jamestown, North Dakota, USA - PPLs Lake P7 Core (6) Depth... | ecosystem: Environmental > Aquatic > Freshwater >...
AATTTTTCATCTCAATTTTCCCCCCCTGCAAGATTCTCAGCCCTGGAAGAGTGGCGAGTTGGCGATGCGGCCGGCGACGGCGCTGGCCGCAGCCGTGGCCGGGCTCATGAGGTGGACCATGCCGCCTTTGCCCATCCGGCCGTTGAAATTACGGTTGGTGGTCGCGGCGCAGACCTCGCCCTCCGCCAGCACCCCGTTGCTCATCCCCAGGCAGGCGCCGCAGGTCGGGTTGGTGACGCAACAGCCCGCATCCATAAATATTTTGATCAGCCCCTCCTCCAGGGCCTGGCGGAAGACCGCCGGGGTCGCCGGCGAGACGATGGCGCGCACCCGGTCGTGAACCCGCCGGCCGGCCAGCACCTTTGCGGCCACCCGCAGGTCCTCGATCCGGCCGTTGGTGCAGGAGCCGATGTAGACCTGGTCGATGGGGGTCCCGGCCAGTTCAGCGACCGCCTTGACCTGGTCCGGCTTGTAGCCGAAGGTCGCCTGGGGGGCGAGATCCGACACGTCATGGTCGATCACGGCGTCGTAGACCGCGTCGGGGTCCGAGTGCAGCCGGCGGAAGGCTGCCAGGGCCGCCGCCGGGTCCGCATACTCGCCCTGTATGAACGGCCAGAGGTAGGCCACGGTGGTCCGGTCCGGCAGGCAGATGCCGCAGGTGCCGCCGGCCTCGATGGCCATGTTGCAGAGCGTCATGCGGGCTTCCATGCTCATCTCCGCCACCACCGGCCCGCCGAACTCGATCACGCGGTTGGTGGCCCCGTCCACTCCGAGGCGGCCGATGACCGAAAGAATCGCATCCTTGGCGAACACCCCCGCCCTCAGCCGGCCGCTGATGTTGACCTTGAGGGTTGCCGGGTAGTGAAAGGCGCAGACCCCCTTGAGGATGCCGACCTCCAGGTCGGTGGTGCCGACACCCGCCGCGAAGGCGCCGAAGGCGCCGTGGGTGCAGGTGTGGGAATCGCCCATGATGACGGTGTAGCCGGGGCGTACAAACCCTTTTTCGGGGAAAAGCGCGTGGCAGATGCCGTTGCGGCCGATATCGAAAAAGTCGCGGATGCCGTGGCGGCGGGCCCAATCACGGAGAATCTTGCCTTGGGTGGCCGTCTTGGAGTCTTTGGCGGGGGTGACATGGTCGATCACCGCCTTGATTCTGGCCGGGTCGAAGACGCGGTCCTTGCCGCGGCGCTGAAGATCGACAATCGCCGTCGGGGTCGTGATCTCGTGGCAGAAAACGGCATCCAGACGAATGACGTGGATATCGCCGGAAGGGTTGTCCACGCGGTGGGCGTCGAAAATTTTCTCAGCGATGGTCTTTCCCATGCCATTTCTTCCTTTTGGGGGGCATTTCGCCGGTAGGGGGTGTGCCGGCGGCTGCCGCGCGGATGCGGCTGCAACCGGGAGAGAAGCCCGTCAGTCGTCGTGGGTTTTGAGCACCGCCAAGAAGGCAGACTGCGGCAGCATCACCTGCCCCACCATCTTCATGCGCTTCTTGCCCTTTTTCTGTTTTTCGAGCAGTTTGCGTTTCCGGGAGATGTCCCCGCCGTAGCACTTGGCCGTCACGTCCTTGCGAAACGGCGAGACCGTCGAGCGCGAGATGATCTTGGCGCCGATGGCCCCCTGGATCGCAATTTTGAACATCTGCCGGGGGATTTCGTCCTTGAGCCTTTCACACGCCATCCGCCCCCGCTCCACCGCCCGTTCCTGGTGAACCAACTGGGAAAGGGCGTCGACCCTCTCGCCATTGATCAGGATGTCCAGCTTGACCAGGTCGGTTTCGCGGTAGTCGATCACCTCGTAGTCAAAGGAGCCGTAGCCCTGGGTGATGGACTTGAGCTTGTCGTAAAAATCGAAGACCACCTCGGCCAGCGGCAGCTCGAAAAACATCTCCAGGCGGTTGCTGGTCAGATACTGGTAGTTGGTGTTGATGCCGCGGCGGTCCAGGCACAGTTTCATCACGGCGCCCATGTAGCGTTCCGGGACGATGATCGCGGCCTTGATGAACGGCTCGCGGGTCAGGGCGATTTTGCTGGGGTCCGGGTAGAGCGCTGGGTTGTCGATGATCAGCTCGGCACCGTCGTTCATGCTGATCTGGTACTGCACCGACGGGGCGGTGAGGATCAGGGAGAGGTCGAACTCGCGTTCGAGCCGCTCCTGAACCACTTCCAGGTGCAGCAGGCCCAGAAAACCGCAGCGAAAGCCGAAGCCCAGGGCCGCCGAGGAGTCTTTTTCGTAGATCAGGGCCGAATCGTTGAGCTTGAGTTTTTCAAGCCCCTCGGCCAACTCCGGGTACTCGTCGGAAGCCACCGGGTAGATGGAGGAGAAGACCACCGGTTTGGCCTCCTTGAAGCCCGGCATGGGCGCATCGCAGCGCTCTTTCTTGTGGGTGATGGTATCCCCGCAGCGGGTGTCGCTGACCGTTTTGATGCCGGCGATCATGTACCCCACCTGCCCTGCGGAAAGCGTTTTTCGGGGCACCCGCTTGATCTGGAAGACCCCCACCTCCTCCACCTTGTAGGTGGCCTCATTGGACATGAAGCAGATGGTGTCCCCGGCGCTGATGCGGCCCTGAAAAACCCGGAAATAAACGACGGTGCCGCGGAAGGAGTCGTAGTGGGAGTCGAAAATAAGGGCCTTCAGCGGTGCGTCGGGGTCGCCCTTGGGCGGCGGCAGATGATCGACGATGGCGTCCAGAACAGCATCGATGCCGATCCCCTCTTTGGCCGAGGCCAGAATGGCGGTCTTGGGGTCCAGCCCGAGGTCATCCCGGATCTGCTGCTTGACCCGCTCGATGTCGGCCGAGGGCAAATCGATCTTGTTGATCACCGGAATGATCTCCAGGTCGTGCTCCATGGCCAGGTAAAGATTGGCCAGGGTCTGGGCCTCCACTCCCTGGCTGGCATCCACCAGCAGCAGGGCGCCTTCACAGGAGGCCAGGGCCCGCGACACCTCGTAGGTGAAATCGACGTGCCCGGGCGTATCGATCAGGTTGAGGGAGTAGGTTTCACCGGATTTGCGAGTGTAGGGCAGGCAGACCGTCTGGCTCTTGATGGTGATGCCGCGCTCGCGCTCAATGTCCATGGAGTCCAGGATCTGGTCTTGAAAATCGCGCGCCGACACAATCCCGGTGACCTGGATGAGACGATCCGAAAGGGTCGATTTGCCGTGATCGATGTGGGCAATGATACTGAAATTTCTTATATTTTTCATGTGATATGGGGTGACTTGGGACGGGCTTGACCGTCACGGTCGGGATAACTTCGGGTGGCAGCAGCGGCAGAAAAGCCGGTTGACACAAAAAGGCATTACGGATATGAAAGTGAAGTTATACGCGTGAAAAGAATGCGTCTTTTTATCAGATTCTTCTGGAACCTGTCAACCGCGTCATGGGCGCCACCAGGCCCCGGCAAACGGATCTTTTTTTATGGTCACCAACATCCTGATCGTCGATGACGACGTCTCCATCCGCAACTCCATGAACGAATTCGTCGAAATGGTAGGCTACAAAGCCTACTCGGTCGCAAGTGCCGAGGATGCCCTGGAAGTCCTGAAAAATCAGCCCATCCAAGTGGTCATCACCGACATCATGCTGCCCGGCATCAACGGCCTGGAACTCACCGACCTGATCAAGATCGACTACGATTCCGATGTCATCGTCATGACCGGCTTCAGCGGGGACTATTCCTACGAGGAGGCCATCAGCAAAGGGGCCAGCGACTTCGTTTTCAAACCGGTCCGGTTTGAAGAGCTGTTGCTGCGGCTCAAGCGGGTCCTGAAAGAGCGCCAGCTGACCCAGGAGCGGGCCCAGATGCTGAAAAAGCTGCAGAAACTGGCCATCACCGACGCCCTCACCACCCTGCACAACTCCCGCTATTTCTACAACCAGGTGGAGCTGGAGGTCAACCGCTCCAACCGCTACAAGCACCCGCTGTCAATGCTGCTGCTGGACATCGACCACTTCAAGGAATACAACGACACCTTCGGCCACCTGGAGGGCGACAAGGTCCTGCAGCGGCTCGGCGCCATCATTCGGTCGTGCCTGCGGCGCATGGATTCGGCCTACCGCTACGGCGGCGAGGAGTTCACCGTGCTGCTGCCCGAGACCAACTGCGAGGAGGCCCTGACGGTGGCCGAGCGCATCCGCGCCAGCGTCGAGGTATCCGTTTTCGAGCCGGTCCCCGGCCAGCGGGCGCGGGTCACCATCAGCATCGGGGTGACTCAGTTCCAGCCCGAAGAGGACCTGACCCAGTTCATTCAACGCGCCGACAAGGCCATGTATCACTCCAAGCAAAGCGGGCGCAACAAGGTGACCTCCATTCCCACCCGCCCGAGACCAACTTCCGGGCCAAAGGATTGAAAACCGGTCCCTGAAAAAACCGACACCGGCCCACCACACCCCCAATCACGACCGTTTAGCGGCACCAGCGCGGGCAGCCCGCGGGCTCCTGCTGCGGCTTGCTGCCGCGCTTTGCCAGTGCTCCGGGTTCAGGGCTGGATACGGACCTTCAGCAGCAGGTCTCCGCGCCGGCCGTCGGGCAGCTGCCTGCCCATTTCCTTGAGGCGCAGGACGCTGCCCTCGCGGATGTCCGGCGGAATCGCGACCCGCAAAAGCCGTTTCTGAAACCCCCAGGGAATATTGACCAGCTTGCGCGTGCCGGTAGCGGCTTCGAAAGGGGTGATCGAGATGTCGCCAAAAAGGTTGGCGTCGTTGGCCGTCCCAGTGGGATGAATGACCTGCAGACGGTAGCTGCGCTTTTTGGCCGCTGCCTGCCGCACCTGGCGCGCAACCCTCGTGAGCGGCAGCAGGTCCAGCACTTTGACGAGCACCATGCCACAGACAAAACCGCCGATATGGGCCCACCAGGCAATCCCGGTCATGCCGGCCTGGCTTCCGGCCGCATTCAGAAACTGCAGCAGAAGCCAGACGCCCAGGAAGAAAAAGGCCGGAATCTCGATGAAGTAGGGAATGATCAAAATCGGGATCAGCGTGAGAATCCGGGCCCGCGGGTGCAGCAGGAAGTAGGCGCCCATGACCCCGGCGATGGCGCCGCTGGCACCGATGGTGGGAACGTTGGAATCGACGTTGAGCAGCATGTGCGTCAACCCCGACACCAGGCCGCACAGCAGATAAAACCCCAGATAGCGCAGCGGGCCGAGATGATCCTCCACGTTGTCGCCGAAAATATAGAGCGACCACATGTTGCCCAGCAGATGCCAAAAGCCCCCGTGCAGGAACATGAAGCTCAGCAGCGCAAAGAGCTGCTGGCCGAGGGAAAAATAAGCCGCAAAGCGGGGAATCGAATAGCGCGCCGGCACCAACCCGTAAAAATAGATGAAGCGCTCGAGATCCGGCCCGAGGGTCATCTGAAAGAGGAATACCGCCACATTGACGCCGATCAGGACGTGCGTGACAACCGGGTAGGTGCTGGACCGCAGGGTGTCATGGATCGGGAACATCGGCTACGCCCCCTGTGCATTTCCCAACCCGGCCGGCGCCGACGGGACGCGCGCGGGATGCAGAAAAACAGACCAGCTTTGGGCCCCGGCCCGCGGTCGCCCCTCAGGGCTCGAGGGCCGCGACCCTCTCGAGGTTCGCCTGCAGCTTGCCTTCCTTTTCCACGAGTTCGGCATGCTGGCCGCGAACCTTTTCGACCACATCGGCCGGGGCCTTGCCCAGGAAATCTTCATTGCTGAGTTTGCGGGAAACGGCGTTAAGCTCTTTGATGACCTTCTGGATCTCTTTTTCCAGGCGCGCCTTCTCGGCCGCGAAGTCGATGATGCCCTCGAGGGAGACAAATACCGTTGCGTCGGCGACGATGGCCGTCGCCGCGGTTTTGGGCCGTTCGCCCGGCTGGTCGACGTCCAATGTTTTCAGGCGCGCGAGCGTGGCGATGAGGCCCTTATGAGCCTCCAGGGTCGCGCGCACCTCGGCCGATTCAGACTGCACCGCCGCCGCCAGCGCCATGCCCGGCTGGATGTTCATCTCTCCGCGGATGTTGCGGATACCGGTGATCACCCCGACCACGCGGTCCATCCGGGCCTCTGCTTCCGGGTCCGGCACACGCCGCTGCCCCGCAGAGCCGTCATCCAGAGACGCCTTCATGATCGAGCCTGCGGTCCCCGGCAGGCGGTGCCAGATCTCTTCGGTCACAAAGGGCACGAACGGGTGGAGCAGCAGGAGGGTTTCGCGCATGACATTCCAGAGCACGCTGAGCGTCGCCGCCTGCCGGGTCTAGACCTCGTGGCCATAGAGAATCGGCTTGACGGCCTCCAGATACCAGTCACAGAATTCATGCCACACGAACTGGTAGAGGACGCCGGCCGCATCGTTGAAATGATAGCCGTCCAGGGCTTCGCGCACGCTGGTGCGCACCCGGCTGAGCCGCGACAGAATCCAGCGGTCCGGCAGGGACAGGTCGGCTGCCGCGATTTCCGGAAAGCCCCGGTCCAGGTGCATCAGCGCAAAGCGGGTCGCATTCCAGAGTTTGTTGACAAAGTTGCGGTAGCCCTCGACCCGCTTTTCGGACATCTTGACGTCGCGCCCCTGGGCCGCGAAGGCCGCCAGCGTGAAACGGAAGGCATCCGTGCCGTATTGCTCGATGACCGTCAGGGGATCGATCACGTTGCCCTTGGATTTGCTCATCTTCTTGCCCTCTTCGTCGCGCACGAGGGCATGCACATAAACATCCCTGAAGGGCACGTCGCCCATGAACTGCAGCCCCATCATCATCATCCGGGCAACCCAGAAAAACAGGATGTCAAAGCCGGTGACCAGCACTGCGGTGGGGTAAAAGGTCTTCAGCAGGGGGGTTTGCTCCGGCCAGCCCATGGTGGAGAACGGCCAGAGGGCGGAGCTGAACCAGGTGTCGAGCACATCGGTTTCCTGATCCAGCGCACGACTGCCGCAGGCGGGGCATTGCTGCGGCGCCGTCATGGCCACCACGACTTCACTGCAGTCCCGGCAGGTCCAGGCCGGGATTTGGTGCCCCCACCAGATCTGGCGCGAGATGCACCAGTCGCGGATATTTTCCAGCCAATCGAAGTAGGTCTGGGTCCAGATTTCGGGGATGACCCGGGTTCGTCCGTCGCGAACGGCCGCCAACGCCTTTTCGGCCAGCGGCTTGGCGCTCACGAACCACTGCAGGGAGAGATTCGGTTCGACGACCTCCTTGCAGCGGTAGCAGTGCCCGACGCTGTGGCGGATCGGCTCGATTTTCTCCAACAGGCCTTCGGCCTTGAGGGCCTTGACCACCTCCTCGCGGCACTTGAAACGGTCGAGCCCCTTGAAGCGCCCGGCCTCCTCGGACATCAGCCCGTTATCGTCGATCACCTTGACATTGGGCAGATCATGGCGCCTGCCGATTTCAAAGTCGTTGGGGTCATGGGCGGGGGTCACCTTCAGGGCTCCGGTGCCGAAGGCTTTATCGACGTAGTCGTCGCGAATGATGGGGATTTCGCGGTTCATCAGGGGCAGCATCACCGTCTGAGCGGCAAGGCCGGCATAGCGCTCGTCATCAGGGTTGACCGCCACGGCGGTGTCGCCCAACATGGTTTCCGGCCGGGTGGTGGCGACCACCAGACCGCCCTTGGCGCCGACCAGGGGGTAGCGGATGTGGTAAAGATGGCCGTCGATCTCTTCGTGCTCCACTTCCAGGTCCGCCAGGGCCGTGTGGCAGCGGTGGCACCAGTTGATGATATAGCTGCCGCGGTAGATCAGACCCTGCTCGTAGAGCGTGACAAACACCTTGCGAACCGCCAGCGAAAGCCCCTCGTCCATGGTGAAGCGTTCCCGCCGCCAGTCGCAGCTGGCCCCGAGGCGCTTGAGCTGGTTGATGATCGCGCTGCCGTATTGCTCACGCCACTGCCAGACGGCCTCGATGAATTTATCACGACCGAGCTGGTGGCGGTTGCGCCCCTCGGCCGCCAGTTTCTTTTCCACCACGTTCTGGGTGGCGATCCCGGCATGGTCGGTGCCGGGCATCCACAGAACGTTATCGCCCATCAGCCGTCGGTAGCGGCAGAGGATATCCTGCAGGGTCACGTTCAATGCATGCCCCATGTGCAAAACGCCGGTGACATTGGGCGGCGGTATCACGATGGCGTATGCGGGGCGGGAGCTCTCTTCTTCGGCGGCAAAGAGCCGCTGGTCTTCCCAGAAGGCATACCAGCGTTTTTCAACGTCGTGGGGTTCGTAGCCTTTGTCCATCTGATTTGAACTCATATCGGGTCCTCGCGTTAAGATTGTGCGGATCTTTCCCCCGTTGCGCCGGACGTTTTGGGAAAAAACCGTCGTCTGACGGCACAGGTTCCCGGAATTACGCGCCACCGGCAGAAGGCCGCGCATGGACGCGAAAACCGGCCCTTAAGCATAGCCGTCAAACTTAAATCGGGGATTATTGAATAATCCCCGATTTAATTCAAGATCTATTTTTTACCGACGACAGCCGGGCCGGCGGCCCTATTGCCGCGGGTCAGCGAGAGTCATTTTCCGATGACCCGACGAGCAAGGTGTCCTTGATTCGCTGAATTTCTTTCAAGACCGCCTTCTCCAGGACTTCAAGGAGCATGGCTTCGATCCTTTCGGAAAACATGCGCCGCACCACCCGTTCCACCGCGGCTTCGACCTGGGCGGGCGAAACCATCAGGGCGTCCGCCGGTGGAGCGGCCTGGGCCGCAGGAGTAACGGCTTGCGCCGCCGCAGGCGGAGCCTGCGCCGAATCGTTGGCCTTCTCGCGCATGCGGATCCCCCCCGCACCGAGGATAAACTTTTCCTCCCCGTCGCCCATTTCCCCGGACGACTTGTGCTTTTCCGGGGCCATGGCCGTCTGTACGCGGCCGGTGCCTTCAGGCACTTCCCGTCGATCGGCGGCCGGCGGTTGCCCCGCCGGCGCCGAAGCGACGCCTGCACCGGCGGTCAGGTCGTCAAAAATATTGGAAAACTCGTCCCCCTCGAGGGAAGTCTCCGCCGGGGGCGTCGAGAAGTCCTCCAGATCCAGCAGCCCGTGCGTTTCAGCAGCGGCTTGCGCCGGCGCCCGGCCTTCGATGTCGGCGCCCATGCCCGCCGCGTCCTGGGTTTCGCCGCCGGCAGCATTGGAGAAGTCCAGCATCTCATGATCTTCCAGGAACAGCGCCTCCTCGGGCTCACCAGGCGCAGCGCCCGCAGGTGTTGAAACCGACTGCGGATCAGCGTCGTCCAGATCAAGGTCGCCAAAATCCAACAGCTCGCTTTCATGGCGCGCTTCGGTTGCGGCGAGCGCAGAAAACGCTTCAGCGTCCGCCAGAAGCGACTGCGGAGGTTCCGGGTCTTCAGTTTGGTATTCCGGTGACACGACCGCTGCTGGGCCCCCTTCTGCCAGCTCTAAAGTATCCTCGGCAGCGTGATGCGGCGCGGCAGGGGCTTGTTCGATGGGGGCATCGTGGTCGTCTTCAACCGACATCAGGGGACCCATCGGGTCCGGGATTTCTTCAGCGGCCACTTGGGTCAACTCGATGATGCCGCCTTCTTCGCCTTCCGGTGCACTGAAAACATCGGTGAGCTCGATTACGTCCTCATCGGTGGCCGAATCGGCCGACTCAGTCAGTTCGATCAACGGTTCTGCCCCTTGGTTTTCCCGGCCGGCCAGCTCGTTTGACTTCATCTGATTCGTCATCCCGACTCCTGCCCGTCCGATCTCCTCGCCGCCAAATTGATAAGTCATATCAAGTCCCTATAATTAATTGGTTTTTGTGCCAAATTTTCACTAAGGTGTCAATCTTTTGCGATTCCGCCGCGATCTACAAAAAAAGATTTACAGGAAAATTCCTTTTTCCTATAAACGACCCGTTATGCGACGTTTTTTTATCACCCCCGACCAGGCGGCCTCGCCATCACCGACCCTCACCGGCCAGGACGCACGCCACATACGGACCGTTCTGCGCCTCAAACCCGGCGAACAGATCGAACTTGTCGACGGCACGGGAATGGCCTTTGCGGCTGAAATTGTCACCGTCGCCCCCGACGGTGTGAAAGTCAGGATCAGGCGCCGGCAGCCCCTGCAGGCGGAATCGCCGGCGGACATCATCGTCGCCCAGGCCATGCTCAAAGACAAGAAGATGGATGTTCTCGTCCGCCAGCTTACGGAGCTGGGCATGACCGAATGGGTTCACTTCTTCTCGGCGCGCTCCATAC
>Ga0105102_10000743_pt1 | contig 10147 bp, 6 predicted proteins | sample PPLLaktember2015_FD_87032 | JGI IMG/M metagenome (GOLD analysis project Ga0105102, IMG submission 87032) | Freshwater sediment microbial communities from Prairie Pothole Lake near Jamestown, North Dakota, USA - PPLs Lake P7 Core (6) Depth... | ecosystem: Environmental > Aquatic > Freshwater >...
ACTGCTGCCACTCGGTTCGCGCCTCGAAGATCACCTGGCGTATCAACGACCAGTTCGCCTGGTCGCCGTCCTGTGCCGTCGCGAAGGCCGCCAGGCGCTCGAGCAGCTCCTCGCGCCGCGCCTGGTTCTGCTGGCGCACCTCGGCCTGCCGGGCGAAGTGCTCGCGACAGGGCTCCCAGGCGCGCTCGGCGGCCTCGTCGAACTGCTGCCATTCCGGCGTAGGCTCTTCGCCCGCGCCGCGGTGAAGGGTCCGCCATTCGTCCCGCAGCCGGCGGATCTGGCGCGCGAGCTCCTCCGGTGAAATCTCGGCGCCGACCAGCGACTGCATCCGCTGGATCAGCTCGGCGCGCTTGGGCACCACCCGGAAGGTCTTCCAGTCCTTCAGTTCCTCGAGTCGCGCGTCGATCTGCTGTCGCTGGCGCTCGAACCACTCGGGAAGGGCCGGGGCCTGGGGCAGTTTCTCGGCGATGGCGTCGCGGAGCCGGGCGGCGCGCGCGGTCGCGCCATGATCGAGCGCCGTCTGCGCCTGCCGCAGGAGTCCCAGCAAGTGACGTGCCTCGGCATCCTCCGCGGCCCGCGCTGCGCGCACGGCCTCGCGTTCCGCCTGGCGCTCGGCCTCGAGCGTACGCGCCTGCTCGGCCGCCATGGCGGCGGCGGCCTGCGCCTCGAGTTCCTGCTGGCGCCGCGCCTCCTCGGCGGCCAAGGCGGCCTGTCGCCGCTGCTCCGCCTCCGCCTCGACCGCCTCGCGGTGACGCTCGATGGCCTCGCGCGCAGTTTGCAGTTGTTGCGCCACCCCGGCCTGGACGTCCGCGGTCGCGTTCGATTCGAGCGTGCGCCAGCGCGCCTCGAGCCGGTCGAGCGTGGACGCGTACGACGCGTCGCAAGGCTGCCCCGCGTGCCGAGCGATCGCCGATGCTGCCGCCTCGACCTCGGCCTGCTGCTGCTCGAGCCGGCGGGCCTCGGCGACCTGTTCGTCCCGCTTGTCCGTGAGGATCCGATGGACCGTCTTGTCGTTCCCGTGGCGGGTCGCCCGGATCAGTTCGCGCAGCTGTTCCGGATCTGTGATTTGCTGGGCCGCCCTCTGGCGGATGCGGGTCGAGCTGCCCTCGAGCACCCACCGACCGACCGCGGTGAGGTCACCGGCCTCGAGTGACTGCGACAGGCTCGCGTCCTCTTCCCGGGCGCGCGCCTCGGGATCGGGTCGCAGCAGCGGCTCGACTGGGACGTCCGGCCTGCTGTCGGCCGTGCTGTCCGCCGCGGGAGGGGCTTTTCCGAGAATGCGGGAAATGAATGACATCGGGTGCTTGCTGCCGGGTTTGGCCGATCATACCAAGCCGGGATGTCGCCCCGTCGGCGCAGTCGCGGGCTTCAGGACAGCGCGCGCAGGACCCACACCCCAAGCGGGAAGAGCACCGCCGTGACGAGTCCCGAGAGCCCCATGGCGAGGCCCGAGAACGCGCCCGCTTCCTCGCTTTCCTGGAATGCGCGCGCGGTGCCGATGCCGTGCGCGGCGGTGCCGAGCGCGAAGCCGCGCACGCTGTGGTCGGTGATGCGCAGCGCGTCGAGCACGTATTTCGCGCCGACCGCGCCGATGATGCCGGTGCAGACCACCAGCACGGCTGTCAGCGAGGGCAGGCCGCCGAGACGCTCGACGATCCCCATGGCGATCGGGGTCGTCACGGACTTCGGCGCGATCGACAGCAGGGTGAGGTCGCTCGCGCCGAGGGCCCACGCGATGCCCACCGCGGACACGAGGGCCGTTACGGCGCCCGCCAGCAGCGCCCCGACGATCGGCCAGAGCGCGCGCCTGAGCTTGCCGACCTGCGCGTACAGCGGCACGGCCAGGGCCACGGTGGCCGGGCCGAGCAGGAAATGCACGAACTGCGCGCCGCCAAAGTAGGTCTCGTACGGCGTTCCGGTCAGCTGGAGCAGCGCCACCAGCACCGCGACCGAGATCGCCACGGGGTTCAGCAGCGGATGGAAGCCCGCGCGCCGGTAGATCCAGTACGCGCCCTGATAGACCACCAGGGTGAGCGTCAGGAACAGCAGGGGCGTGGCCGAGAGATAGACCCACAGCTCGGCGAGCGGCTGAGTCACGGCCGGCGATCCTGCCCGCGGCGTGCCAGCAGCGCGCGCATGACGAGCGCCGTCACGGCGATGGTGAGCAGCGTGCTCAACACCAGCGAAGCCGTGATCGGCAACCATTCGCTGGCGAGCCGGTTGAGGTGTGCCATCACGCCCACGCCGGCCGGCACGAACAGCAGCGACAGGTGGCGCAGCAGGCCGTTCGCCGTGCTGCCGAGATCCTCCGCCACCCGACCGCGCAGGATCAGCGAGGCGAACAGCAGGGCCATGCCGACGACTGGACCCGGCAGCGGCAGGCCGAGCGCGACGACGAGGACTTCGCCCACGAGTTGATAGACGAGCAGGACGGTCAGGGCGGCGAGCATGGGATTCCTCTGTGGGGCGGGAGCGACTGCGCTCACTCGTTGAACACCGGCGCGCTGAACTGAACCGAGCACTTCAGTTCCCCGGAGGCGGGACACGCAATGTTCCCGCCCACGCGCGTCGGTGAGCGCTTCAGCTGCCGGACGATCCCGGCGTCCGGATTACTGTAACGGAAGGTGACGAGCGACTCGTGCCCGGCCCGCGTCGGCAACAGCAGTGTCACCATCACGGTGCCGGGCTCGTCGGGATCGAGCCGGATCAGCAGTCCGCGGACCCGGCCAGTGCGCGCCAGCTCCAGCACGGGCAGCGATTCGAGTCCCGCCAGCGACGCCTGCGGGATCTCGCGGTCCGCCAGCACGATCCGAAGTTCTGGCGTGAACGGCAGCCGGCCGTCCGCGTTGCGATGCAGGTGCGCGTATACCCCCTGCAACTCGATCCGCTCGCCGTTGAGTTCGACGTAACCGGTGGCGCGGCCGGGATCGATCGCGGCGGCCGTCGGGACCACCGCGAGCAGGAAGCACAGCGAAGCGAGCAGCCAGGGGGAGTTCACACCCCCGAGGCTATCCCGTCATCGTCAGGTCGTCATCCGAGACTTCGATCCCCTGCAGCACCCGGGTGATTTCCGCGGCGCTGTCCCGTGCGAGGTGCAGGGCCCCGCCGGTCTCGAGCCAGTGCTCGAATTCCCGCGCTCTCATCGGCGAGGCGACGTGACGTCCCTGGACTTCGTCGCAGCCGAGGGCGCGCAGCATGTCGAGCGTCGCCGCATCGTCGATGTGGTCGGCGACGGCGCGGATGTTCATCGCGCGCGCCATCGCGACCACCGCGGCGGTCACGCCCTGCGTCCACGGATCGACGTAGAGGTTGGCGACCAGCGCCGGGTTGAGCTTCATCGAGCCGAATGGCACCCGGCGGATCTGGCCGAGCGAGGAGTGCCCGGTGCCGAAGTCCACGAGGCCGATCCGCACGCCGCAACCATGCAGCTCCGCGAGCGTGGCGCGCGCGGCGTCGGGGGCGTCGATCAGGCTCGCCTCGGAGACCTCGAGCTGCAGGGCCGCGGGCGGCAGGCGATGTCGATCGAGGGCGCTGCGGACCGTGTGCGCGAGGCCCGGGTCGCGCAGCAGGCGTCCGCCGAGGCCGACCGACACCAGGAACTTCCGCTCGAAATGCTCGCGCCAGCCTGCGAGCCGCCGGCAGGCCTCGTCGATCGCCCAGCGTCCGATGTCCTCGCCGACGCCCGACTCCTCCGCGATCGTGACGAACTCGTCGTGAGGCAGCGCGCCGAACTCCGGATGATCCCACCGCACGACGCACTCGACCGAGGTCGCCTCGAAGGTGTCCACGGCTACGCGAGGCTGGAACTGGAGCTGCAGCTCGCCGCGCGCCACGGCCGCACGCAGCGCCGACTCGATCTGCAGTCGGCGACGCAGGCGTGCCTGCGGCATCGGCGAGAAGAACGCGCAGGTGCGCGGCAGGGTGGCCGTCTCGGCCGCCGCGTGCGCCTTGCCGAGCAGTTCGGCGGCGTCCGTGCCGTCGGCGCCGGTCAGGGCCACGCCGGCGCTGATCGCCGGCGTGAAGCCCGAGTCCGCCGGCAACGCGTTCGCCGACAGCGACTCGAGCACGGCGCGGGTCACGGTCGCGACGTGATCCGCGGTCTCGCGACTGCGCACCAGCACGGCCAGCTCACCGTCGGCGGTGCGGCAGACCGGGGACTGGCCAGTGCTCCACAGGATCGATCGGCCCTGGGCGATGTGTCCGAGGGCTTCCTCCACGCGCCTGCCTGCCTCGGCGATGAGCCGCTCGCCGAAGTCGCGGCCCTGGGCCTGCACGATGCGATCGAAGGCGTGCACGCGGAATGCTACGACCGCCGAGGCGGCGATGCCTTCGCTCGCGGCGAGCAGCCGCGCAGCGTCCTCGCAGAAGTGGCGGCGGTTGGGAAGCCCGCTCGTCGTATCGAAGTACGAGAGCCGGCGCACGGATTCCTCCGCGGCGTGCAGCCGCGTCAGGTCCTGCAGCGTGACGATCACGACGCCTCCGTCCGCGCCACCCGCGCCCTCGACGAGCTCGGCCTCCTGATGCAGCCAGGACGTCGCGCCGTCCGCGGTCTGCACGCGATGGTCGAGGCCGAACCCGCCGTTGCCGGTCGCGCAGGCGACGAACGAGGACCGCACGACTTCCCGATCGGCCGGGTCGAGGAGCCCAATGAACTCCTCGTATCGGTCAAGGCGGGCCGCATCGAGTCCGAGCAGTTCACCCACCATCGGGGAAAGGTTCAGTGTCCGGCCCTCGCCAGTGAGTTCCCAGTGCCCGACACGGGCGATGCGTTGGGCAAGCAGCAGTTTCGACTGGCTCGACCGCAGTTCCTCCCGCAGGTCGCGGTCCCGCAGCAGGAACCGCACGCGCTCGACGAGCAGCCGGGGGTTCAGGCCTTTCTGGGCGAAGTCGCTCGCGCCCGAGGCATAGGCGTCGCTGATGGCGGTGAGGTCGTTGCGACCGGTCAGCATCAGCACCGGCACCAGGCGGTTGCCCGCCTGCTGGCGGATGGCGCGACAGGCCTCGATGCCGGTCATCTTAGGCATCTGGACGTCGAGGACGACGCAGTCCGGCTTCAGCTCCGCGAACCGCTGCACGGCTTCCTCGCCGTCCGCGGCCGTGTGAACCATGAAGCCGGCGCCGGCGAGCGCCGCCTCGGTCAGCATCAGGTGCGATGGGTCGTCGTCGGCCATCAGGATGGTGGTGGTCTTGGTGCGGTTCATGCCTCGGGTCCTTTTCAGCTGGCGGCGGCGCGGCGCAATTCGGTCTGCAGGGCCGCGACCAGCGCGGCGTAGTGGGGCTTGAGCCCGGTGGCGATGCGGCGCAGCGCGGCGACGTCGCCGCCACTGCGTGCGAGGGACTCGCAGCGCTCGAGCATCTCGGCGAGTCGCCGGCCGCCAAGGCTGGCGACCGGGGACTTGAGGGCGTGCGCGGCCTCGGCGAGCTCGTCGAGTCGGTTCTCGCGCAGTGCGATCTCGATGCGCGTGAACGCGTCGTTCGCCGAGGCGAACAGCGCTTCGCAGAGGCGCTCGAAGAGCTGCGGCTTGCCGAGGCCCCGGATGGAGAGCACCTGTTCCGGGTCGAGCACCATCAGCCGCACGGCCGTCTCCTGACCGGTCGCGGGCGACTCCAGGACTGCGGCGACCTCGGTCTCGCTCAGCGACAGCTCCAGTTCCGGCATTCCGTCCGACCGCGGGGCTGCCTCGACGGGCGCCTCCGGGCCCGCGGGCGACTCAGCCCTCGCGACGGGCTCACTGCCGCGCGCCGCGGCGATGGGCTCGAGCAGTTCCGCGAGCTGCGTCGCCTGGAAGGGCTTGCTGAGGAAGGCGTTCATCCCGGCGGCCAGGCATCGATCGCGGTCGCGCGCGAGTACGTTCGCCGTCAGCGCCACGATCGGTGTGGCCGCGACGCCGCGACGCCGCTCGTCGCCGCGGATCGCCGCCGTCGCCGCATAACCGTCCATGCCGGGCATCTGGCAGTCCATGAGGATGACGTCGAAGCGTTCCCGCTGCGCCGCAGCCACGGCGGCGCGTCCGTCGTCCGCGAGGACCGGGGTGCAACCGAGCACCTCGAGCATCGCGACCGCCACCTCGCGATTGATGGCGTTGTCGTCCGCGACCAGCACGCGCAGGCCGAGCGAGGCCGTGCGGCGCGGCTCCGGCGAAGGCTCGCTCTTGGGCGGGGGCGGCGGCGCGGCCGCTTCTGTGCGCGGCTGCCGCGATGCCGCCAGGGCGGTGCGAAGCTGCATCTGGCGTACCGGCTTCCCGATGCTCGCGTCCGGGGCGATGGCGCGGCCACCCTCGAACGTGGGATCGAAGCCGAGCGCGCTGAGCAGCACGACGTAGGTCTGCGCAAGGGCCGGCTCGAGCCGGATCGTACGAAGCATCTGCTCCGTCGTGGCATCGGGCAGGCCGTGGTCGAGCAGCACCACGTCGAACGCCCGGTCGCGCGTGGCGGCTTCGCGCATGCGCTCGATGGCCGCCGTGGCGCGGTTCAGCGGCGTGACCTCGGCCGACCAGTTCGACATCATCTCGTCCAGCAGCAGCAGGCTCGTCGAGTTGTCGTCCACCACGAGCACGCGCAGGCCGCTGAACTCGTCGCTCGCGGCGTTCGGAAGCGGGGCGGCCTCGCGGACCTCGAAGGGGAGCACGAAGGAGAAGGTGCTGCCCCGGCCGACTTCGCTGCGCAGGTCGATCTTCTCGCCGCCCATGAGTTTCACCAGGCGGGTGGCGATCGAGAGGCCGAGGCCCGTGCCGCCGAGGCGTGACGTGCCGCCGAGCTGCGCGAAGGCCTGGAACACGCCGCTCTGGTCGGGCTCCGCGATGCCCGGTCCCGTGTCGCGGATGCTGAAGTGCAGGCGGCACTGGCCGTCGCGCAGGTCGTCGACGCCGACGCGCAGCTCCACTTCCCCGCTCTCGGTGTACTTCACCGCGTTCGAGAGCAGGTTGCCAAGGACCTGCCGTATCCGCAGCAGGTCGCCCATCACCACGCTCGGCACGGTGGGCTCGATGCGGCAGATCATCTCGAGCTTCTTGCGTTCGGCGCGACCGGCGTAGAGCCGGGCCGCCTGCTCGACGAGCTCGCGCACCTCGAACGGTTCGAGCACGAGGTCCATCTTGCCGGCCTCGATCTTGGAGTCGTCGAGGATGTCGTTGATGATCTGCATCATCGTCTCGGCCGCGGCACGCATCGAGTCCACGAAGCGCCGCTGGCGCTTGTCGAGGTCGGTGCCCGAGAGCAGCTCCGCCATGCCCATCACCCCGTTCATCGGCGTGCGGATCTCGTGGCTCATGTTGGCGAGGAATTCGTCCTTGGAGCGCATGACGGCCTCGGACTTGCGCAGCTTCTCCTCGATCTCCCGGGTGCGCTCGAGGATGCGGCGGCCGGCCGCATGACGCGTCTCCACGAGGTCGCGCTCGTAGCGGGCCATCTGCTCGTGCATCGACTGGAAGCGGCCCGCGATGGCGGCAATCCCCGCCTCGACGTCCAGGCGATCGCGCTTGCCGCCGGGCTTCGCAGCGCCGGCCGCGATCGCATCGACCAGCGGCGCCATGCGCTCCTCGAGTTGCCGACGCAGCAGGCCCGTCGCGAGCCACACGGCGAGCAGCGCGAGCAGGATCGCAACCGGCGTCTGCACGAGGCGGGCCCACGCGGCCTGCCAGACCTGGCGGTGGTCCACGATTACGCTGAGGTTGCCGGAGAGGCCCGGACCCAACGGCACGGCGGTGCCGACATGGATCGGTGCGAGCGCGAGATAGGACCTGAGACCGTACCACCAGCCCGGCGGGCGCGAGGTCCACGCCGGCGCGCCGCGGCCCACGCGGTCGCTGCGGACATAGCGCTGCAGGACCTCGCCGCCCTCGAGGCTGAAAGAGGCCGACAGCAGTTCAGGGTATCCCGACAGGTCGTCGAGCGCACCACCACCGGCCTGCTCGAGCCGCAAGGCCATGGCGCTTACCCGCGATTGGGCGAGTTCGAGCGCGTCCGCGCGGGCGCGTCGCGTGTCCCACAGGGCGCCGATGAACTGGAAGGCCAGCACGGCCGCCACCACGGCCACGGCCGCGTTCAGGCGGAACTGTTCCGCGAACGGCAGCGCCTCATGGATCGCCCGCAGCGACCTGCGCTTCGCTGCGCGGGGCTGAGTTCTTGCACGCGACGGGGATTGGCCGGTCGAGGGGTCCATCGGGACTCATGGATATGACACTTGCCGAGCCTAAGTGCTCGAGTGACATAAGGAGAATCGTGACGCGGCAAAACTGAGAGGTAGCGCAAGAAGCGGGCCGGCAATCGGTGAGCCGACGGGTGCGGCGGCGCCTGTCCCTCGGTTGGGCCGTATTGCGGCTGGACCCGCACCGCTCGAATACTGGCAACATCGGATCGCGATGGAGGGATGCCATGCGCAAGTCTCACCACGCCTGGTCAAGGGTGCTGATGCTGATCCTGCTGGCCCCCCTGATGCTCGGTACGACCTTCAAGTGGATCGACAGGCAGGGGCAGGTCCACTACACGGACACTCCACCGCCGGCCGGCACTGCTTACGAGGTGATCACGGCGCCGCACTCGCCGTCCCCCGTGCTCCAGGCACCGCCAGCCGTTGCTCCGGCGGCATTGCCCGCTGCGCCGCCGCCGCACCCGGCGGCGGCCGAGGTCGCAGTCGCCGCTCGCGACGATGACGGCTGCGTCGACGCCCTGTACCAGTTGCAGGTGCTCGACGGGCAGTGGCGCGTGTACAAGCCGGGGCCGGGCGCGGAGCGGACGTACCTGCATGACCGTGATCGTCCGGCGCAGATCGAACGGTTGACCCGGGAGCGCGACGAGAACTGCAGCGACGATCCTGCCGTGGGCGACTCACAGAGGCGGCGCGCGGATGAGCTCTTCCAGGCGCTCGGTCCGGTCTGCCGCGAGGCCCGTGAAAAACTGGAGAACATGCAGCGTCCTACCGCCCGGACCGCGCCGTCGCACATCGAGAACCAGCAGGCCTTCATCGCGGCGCGCTGCCCCAACGTCAGCCGCGAAGGCGTGTGGCTCCAGGACTGGATCCTGGTGCGGTAGCGTCCGGACGCTGCCTGCGGCCATTGCCGGCGCGACGCACGATCAGGCAGGATCCGCCGGCGGCCCCGCGAGCCGCACGAGCCCGACCCGAACCCCGATCCTCCCTGAAACGGAAGGCTGCCCGCATGCGCATGATCGATTCAATTCTCGCCGACGCCGCGGCCATCGCCGCCGTCCGGCGCGACCTCCATGCCCACCCGGAGCTGTGCTTCGAAGAGAACCGCACCTCGGACGTCATCGCCCGGACGCTCGAAGGCTGGGGGATCCCAGTCCATCGTGGACTCGGAACGACGGGCGTCGTGGGTATCGTGACCAACGGCGGCTCGAGCCGAGCGGTCGGCCTGCGCGCCGACATCGACGCGCTGCCGATGACGGAGCACAACCGATTCGCCCATGCGAGCCGGCACGCCGGCCGGATGCACGCCTGCGGCCATGACGGCCACACGGCGATGCTGCTCGCGGCGGCGAAGCACCTCGCGAACCACCGCGACTTCGACGGCACGGTGTACCTCGTGTTCCAGCCGGCGGAGGAGGGCGGCGCCGGCGCGCGCGAGATGATCAAGGACGGGTTGTTCGAGCGCTTCCCCATGGAGGCGATGTTCGGCGCCCATAACTGGCCCGGCCTCGGCGTCGGGCAGTTCGCGCTTTGCCCGGGCGCGACGTTTGCCTCGAGCAACGAGTTCAAGGTCACGATCCGCGGCAAGGGCGCGCACGCGGCGATGCCGCACAACGGCATCGACCCGGTGCCCGTCGCCTGCCAGATGGTGCAGGCCTTCCAGACCATCCTCACGCGCAACAAGCACCCGCTCGACACCGGCGTGATCTCGGTGACCAAGATCCACGCTGGCGAAGCGGTCAACGTCGTGCCGGACGACTGCGTGCTCGAGGGCACGGTCCGGACCTTTTCGGAGGAGGTGCTCGAGCTGATCGAGCGGCGCATGAAGACAATCGCCGAGGCGACCTGCGCGGCGTTCGATGCGCAGTGCGAGTTCAACTTCCGCCGCCAGTACCCCGCGACCGTCAACCACGTGGCCGAGACCGACTTCGCCCGCCGCGTGCTTGGCGAGCTGGTCGGCCCCGGGAACGTGCTCGATTTCCGCCCGACCATGGGCGCGGA
>Ga0105102_10000745_pt1 | contig 10146 bp, 13 predicted proteins | sample PPLLaktember2015_FD_87032 | JGI IMG/M metagenome (GOLD analysis project Ga0105102, IMG submission 87032) | Freshwater sediment microbial communities from Prairie Pothole Lake near Jamestown, North Dakota, USA - PPLs Lake P7 Core (6) Depth... | ecosystem: Environmental > Aquatic > Freshwater >...
CGTAGAGCAGCCAGAGGAAGATGCCGACGCAGAACAGCGTAGAAAACTTTACCAAAGTGTTGTCTTTGGAGGGCTTCCATCGTGTTTTCCAAGAGTTTAGCACTTGCGGGAAAAGCGAGATTGTGGTGAACGCTGCGGCAACGAGCCCAACGATTGTTATGGCATCCATGAAGGCTTTTCTTGCGCTGGGAAGGTATTTACTTTTCCCTCAAGAAGGTAATTATTAATACAAACCTGCAACAACCAATGTTTTACATTAACGGTTGACAGGGCTTTTTGGACGAGAAGGTTTAAATAAATACTGACTCATTTCGTATATGCTTCAAGTTAAAAAACGGATGAAAATTCACCATGTCACAGGAATACCGCTATATTGTTCGCATCATGGGTACAGACGTCCAAGGTGCCCTAAAGACATCTTACGCAGTCGCGCAAATCAGAGGCGTCAGCGCAAGTCTTTCTAACGCAGTCCTCAAAAAAGCAGGAGTCAACCCTGATCTCCGCGTCGGTCTCATAGCAGACTCAGACGTCGCGAAAATTGAGGACGTTATCCGAGACCTGCCGAAATATGGCATCCCCATGTGGATGTACAACCGCCGAAAAGACATTGAAAACGGAAAAGACGCTCACCTATTAAGCGCTGAACTTGCCTTCAAAAACAAAACCGATATTGACGGAGCCAAAGAAATCAGGTCTTGGCGTGGATACCGCCATGCTTACAGCCTGAAGGTACGTGGCCAAAGAACCAAAACCACTGGACGCGCAGGTAAAGCCTTAGGAGTCAAGAAGAAGACTCTGTTGCAGAAGCCAGGCGCAGCCCCTGAAGGAGGCAAATAAGTATGGGAGATCCAAAAAAGCAACGTAAGAAATTCGATACGCCCCGTTTTCCCTGGCGCAAAGACATCCTCCAAGAGGAACTTAAACTCCAAGGCCAATACGGATTAAGAAACAAACATGAACTCTGGCGCCACAAAACAACCCTTTCTAAAGCCAGAGCCATCGCACGCTCACTTATCAGCCAACCAGAAGCAGTGCGTACAAAAATGGAAAACGAATTGCTCGCCCAACTTAAAAAGAAGGGTATCCTGCAGGAAACCGCCGTTTTAGACAACGTACTTGACTTAACCATAGATGACATTTTGGAACGCAGACTTCAAACAATCGTCTTCCGCAAAGGACTCGCACGCACCATATTCCAGTCACGCCAACTCATAACCCACGGACACGTAACCATTGACAACCGCAGAGTAACCATACCCGGTTACATAGTGCGAAAAACAGAAGAACCCACCGTTATCTACTCACCTGAAAGCGAACTCGCAAACCCCGCGCACGCAGTACGCGTTGGCTTAACCGTTGTCGCCAAGCAACCTGAAGTCAGGCAACCACAACGTGGCCGCAGAGGCGGACGAGGAGGCGGCAGATTCTGAGCACCGCAAACAGTAAACGAAACGAGAAATGGGCAATAGTCCACATCTTCAGCTCCTACAACAACACTTTAATCCACATAACCACATATCTGGCGCAGAAACCATCGCACGCGCCACCGGTGGCATGTACGTCAAAGCTGACCGCATGGAAAGCTCACCTTACGCCGCTATGCGTGCAGCAACAGGCGCAGCAGAAGTCGCCAGAGACAAAGGCATCACCGCTATACACATCAAAGTCCGTGCTCCAGGCGGCTCCGGACCGAGAACCCCCGGACCAGGCGCCCAAGCAGCCATCCGCGCACTCGCCAGATTTGGCTTCCGAATTGAACGTATCGAGGAAGTTACCCCCATTCCCCATGACGGAACAAGACGGCCAGGCGGCAGAAGAGGAAGAAGAGTCTAAACTCTCCTAACCCCATTTATTAAGGGAAAAATACAAATAATGCACCGAAATATCGTATTGACCGCAAAGCCATTATAGTAACCTTATTGGAGTGTCTCAGCAAGTGAAGATAGAAGTCTTAGAAAAAAACGATACTAATCTCAGTATACTCGTTCGAGATGCGGATGTGTCTTTAATGAACGCTCTGCGTCGCTTAGCGCTTGCTGAAGTTCCCTGCATGGCAATCGAAGAAGTTGTTATAATAGAAAACAGCTCCATTCTCCAAGACGAAATAATCTCCCACAGACTGGGCTTAACCCCGCTTAAAACTGACTTAGATGCTTACAACCTGCCTGAAGAATGCACCTGCCAAAGCGAATTCGGTTGCACACAATGCCGAGTCACATTAACCTTGGACGCTGAAGCCAAAGACGGTACACGGACTGTTTATTCAGGCGAGGTAATTTCAGAAAATCCTGAAATTGTCCCCGTTTCCGATAGGATTCCAATTATCAAATTAGCTAAAAACCAAAAGTTGAAACTGGAAGCTTACGCACGACTCGGCAGAGGCAAAACCCATGCTAAGTGGCAGCCTGTGTCCATGTGTGCTTACAAGTATTACCCGAAAATAACGACTCCCGACGGGAAATGCGAAGACTGCCAAAAATGCGTTGACATCTGTCCCAAAAAAGTCTTCACCATCAAAGAGGACAAAGTGGATGTTCGCGACCTCTTGGCGTGCACCTTATGTATGGACTGCGTTGAAGTTTGCCCAAAGAAGCCTTCACCGCTGAAAGTCGAGTGGGAGAAGAACACATTTATCATGAACATTGAGTCTACAGGTGCGCTTCCTCCTGAGCGTGTGCTCAAAGAAGCCACAAGACTGTTAGGCAAGCAACTCGTAGAGTTTGAAGAACAAATAAAGGCTGAACAACAATGAGAGAAACCAAAACCACCAACCCTCAACTAATCGAACTTATCAGCAAACTACGCAAGCAAAGCAAAGAACAAGACGCACCCATATGGTTAGACGTCGCTGACTACTTGGCAAAAACACGTAGCCAACGCGTAATCGTCAACATAAGTAACATCAACCGCTATACAGAGAAAGCCGACGTCGTGGTTGTTCCAGGAAAAATCCTCGCCTCAGGCGCCATCGACCACCCTGTTACAGTAGCAGCTTTCGAAGTTTCCGCTCCGGCGGTTGCAAAACTTGAGGCTGCAAAAGCAAAATACCTTACAATCCAAGAGCTCATGGAGAAAAACCCCAAAGGCTCAAACGTAAAAATTATCCGGTGAAAAAAGAATGCAAACATCTAAACCCGTAAAATCCCAAGTTACACTGGTCAATGCAGAAGGTCAAATACTTGGCCGCATGGGCAGCAAAATAGCTAAACTGTTGCTCAACGGCGAAGAAGTCATCATCCTAAACGCTGAAAAAACCATTATTTCAGGCAAACGCAAAAGCAAAATCGCGGAAGCCCACCTATTTCTAGAAGTCGGAGCGCCAGAACGCGGACCCTTCCATTATCGCCGCCCCGACCGATACCTACGCAAAAGCGTAAGAGGCATGCTGCCTTTTAAGCAGCCAAAAGGCAAAGCAGCCTACAAACGCCTAAAAGCCTACATGGGCATCCCCGCAGAATTTATTGGCCAACCAATGATAACCTTCGAAGACGCTTCCTCAGCGGACTTGAAGGGACCACACCTCACCCTTGCCGAGTTGGCAAAAGAAATCGGGTGGAGAAACAGGATGGAATCTTAATGCCAGGAAAAAAAGTGATAGTTGTTAGTGGAAAACGCAAAACCGCAACCGCCCGCGCCATAGTCAAACAAGGCGTCGGCAGAGTGCGAATAAACTTGACTCCAGTTGAAATTTACGAACCCGACATCGCAAAAGCCAAAATCATGGAACCCCTGCTGCAAGCAGGCCCAGACGTCTGGCAACAACTAGACATGGACGTGAAAACCAGAGGCGGAGGCTACATGGGACAGGCAGAAGCAGCACGCATGGCAATATCAAACGCGCTTCTAAAATGGACCAAGAGCACACATCTGCGCACAGTTTTCAACGAATACGACCGCACCATGATCGCAGGAGACAGCCGAGCTAAAGAAACCAAGAAAGTCGGCGGCGCAGGCGCACGTTCAAAGGAACAGAAGAGTTACCGGTAGGAGCGAGAGACACGTGATTATCCCAGTCAGATGCTTCACCTGCGGCAAGTTGGTAGGCGACCGATGGGACGAATTCACTCGCCGAATCAAAACCGGCGAAAACGCCAGCGACGTACTAGACAGCCTAGGGTTGAAACGGTATTGTTGTAGACGTATGCTTCTCTCCAACGTGGAAATTATTGATGAAGTTTTGCGGTTCTACGAAGAAGCAGAAAAACGCAAAGAAGCCCGCAACATCTACTAAACCCCTTTTCACCAATTTTTGGTCATTTAATTCTGCTTTAGCTGAGGCTTTGTTGAAAAACATGTAGCACATAGCGTAACTTCCTCCCCTTATCTAGCAACAGAAGTTATTCTTCGATAAACCTTTAAATTCTACGTGCTGGAGAGAAAAGGTGCAAACCTGCCATAACGTACTTGTGCCGGGGTCTCCTAGCCCGGCAGGGAGCAAGCCTGGAGATCGTTACGCTCTTCAGGAGTGGGACCTGTTAGCTTGTGGCCTCTCGGGGCCGCGGGGGTTCAAATCCCCCTCCCGGCGCCATCAAATCCTCAACCGTCTTGAAGAAGAACAGGGTCCACAGTTGAAAATTAGAAGGATCCAGTCTTAATCTTTCCATCTCTAACATAGGTTGCTAGTATTACTCCCGTTGTAGAAACTCCGCTTTTAACTAGCTTAAAGGATGTTGGTATTGTGCCTTCTCCGAACAGGTGTTTACCAGTTCCAATAGTGACCGGAAAAATTTTTAGCCAAAACTCGTCCACGAGGTCGTTTTTCAGCACGGTTTGGATGAGGTTGGAGCTGCCGTATACCTGCAACTCGGGTCCGTCTTGCTGTTTGAGTTTGCGAATTTCCTCCGCGGTGTCGCCTCTGACTAGAACGGAATTCTTCCAATCCAATGCATTAAGCGTTGTGGAAACAACATATTTCTTGGCATTGTTAAGTATATTTGCGATTGGTTCTTTGGAGTTCGGCCAGTAAGCGGCAAATATCTCGTAGGTCTTGCGGCCAAGCAATAGGTCAAACGGTTCAGTCATCTGTTCGTCCATGACTTTTCCCAGATAATCGTCCCAGTAACCGACTGTCCAACCACCGTATTTGAAGCCGCCGCTGGTATCCTCGTTAGGGCCGCCGGGGGCTTGCATGACGCCGTCGAGTGTTACAAACGTTAAGGCAACAAGCCGTCTCAAACTTAGTCCCCTCTGAATGCCTTTTCCAAGGCTACTATGTCGAGTTTTTTCATCTTCAGAAAAGCCTCCGTTACCCTTGCCACTTTCTTCTCGTCCTTGTCGTTTATCATCTGGTCCAGTATGTTTGGGGTGACCTGCCATGAAAACCCGTATTTGTCCTTTAACCAGCCGCAGATTTCAGCCTTAGGGTCAGCTGAGAGCTTGTTCCAGTAGTAGTCTATCTCTTCTTGGGTTTCACAGTGTACGATGAATGAGGTGGCTTCGTTGAAGGCAAATTTATGTTCCAGCGCACTGTCCATAGCTCCAAACTCTTGTCCCTCAAGTGTGTAAGAAGCATGTTTAACTGTTCCTTCCCTGTCTGGTTCTTCGCCTTTGCCGTAGCGTGCAATTTCACCGACCGCTGAGTTATGAAATACTGATACGTAGAAGTTCACTGCTTCTTCGGCTTTGCCGACAACTTTGCCCACGAACATGACGGTCGGAATAATTTTTTGACTGATCGGGTGGTTGCCAAAAGCCATTAGTTGCCAAGAAAGACCATATTTGTCCATGACCCAAGCGTATCTTTCGCTGAACGGGTAAGAGCCCAATTCCATAAGCACACTTCCGCCTTTTGAAAGTTCAGAATAGTATGCGTCTGTTTCCTCTTTAGAGCGGCAAGCCACCAGAAAAGAAACGGATGGGTTGAACTTGAAAAGTGGGCCTGCGCTGATGAGGGTAAATTCCTGCCCGAATAATTCGATGGTGACGATGTCTGTGTCGCCTGAAGGAGTATCGTGTAGTGTTGCAACGCTTTTAATTTTTGAATCTTTAAAAATAGAAGCGTAAAAATCAGCGGCGTCTTTTGCCTCTTTATCAAACCATAAATTGGGTGTTATTTTTTGCTGCATGGAAATTCCTCAACAACGGATTCTCTGCTTGGAATTTAAGAATATGTAACTGTACCGTTGCAGACACAAGTTGCAGAGATGCCAAGGTGTGAAAATAAATGCATAAGTTAACCTCAGCGATAATGGGTTGTAGTGATCTGCTACCGGCGTTAACATTTAAGGCAATTTCCAACACTTCCTTTGATTTAGAGCGCTAATTGATATTTCCTGTTGAAATTTTGAATTTACTGATGTTCCAAGGCAGAGTCTCCTGCAGTATCTCCCAATAGACAACCTTATATTCGCTCATACAATCCAAAAATCCTCTGCTTTATGATCCAATTTAACACTTTCAAATCTAATGCAGTTTCTAAGTTATTAAGAATTGAATATGATTTTGAAGAAGCATAATGAATTTATTTAAAAATTTAATAAAGACAGAAATATGTGTTTGCTATACTTTATCTATTGAGAAGAATTTAATGAGTCACCGTAGATATTTTGATTCTCCTAATTGCGGGGGCTGTATGTACAAAGGAAGCAGTTACTGCTGGGGGCAATGCTCCCTTAACATCTGGAAAAGAGACAGAGAGTAAATAATTATTTTGGAATTACATATTCACAAGCTGTTAGTTATTTTTCTGTAGATTGTTTTATATCTGTAGTAACACTTTCAAATCCACAGAAAAACAAAAGAGCAGATCGACGAACAAAACATCTTCATTTGACATCATAAAGGTTTAGCAATTAGTATACTTATTTATGCATAAGATGTTTTTTTAATCGTTTGTTTATAAGCGCCTTTAGTATATACATTGATGGAAAGTATCTTTTGCTCTTGGGTGGGACCTAAGTAACTGAGACTTTTTAAAAAGTAGAGGCAAATCATAATGTTTGTACTAAAAGTTAGTTTATCGGAAAACTGCATCAAGTCGAAAGCACTGGGTAATTACGTTCATGATATACGGAAGGTCAATTAGATATGGTGAACTTAGGCGACCATGCGCAGTGTCCGGAATGCAATCGATCGGGCGTCATTGTTTGGATTTCAAAAAACGGATTGACGATTGGACTCCAATGTGCTGCAGTTCACAATACAATTAATTACCCCGATGCATATGGGTTCACACGTTCCAGTTCCAAGACGAAGGCAAATAGTGTTTTTCTAATTAAAACTGAATCATTGTTATTTCGATAAATATGCTGCAACAAAACCTGTCTTTTCTGATGAGACAGACATTGCTCTTGAATACCGTTGATATCAAGGTGTTTCTAGTACCGACTATAAATGGATTAAATATGATCGGGAATTGTGACATCTTGGTAAATGAAAAGCTTAACCGCCAGTTCGGTATTTAGTTGTTAACAGATTATGGTTATCATGCAATATGAAAATGTCATATTTCCTAATTCGGTAGGTTTTCGCTGTAGAAAATGCGGGGCTTGTTGCCGCGATCAACCCCCAGACATTAACTTTAAAGAACAACAGAGAATAGAAGCCGCGGGTTACAAGAATTTCATGCAAAACCCATCTGACCCAAATAATCGGAATATTCAGAGAAATAGAGATGGGAGCTGCTGCTTCTTTACCAAAGAAAACACCTGCAGGATTAACTCTATTAAACCTTCAATTTGTATTTTGGAGCCATTCATTATAACAGACTTTGACTTTAGAACAAACAAGATTTTTCTGGGCTTAAATCCGCTTGCAATCAAAGACTGTAAAGGTATTTCAGAAATAGAAAACGCTTCTGTTCAAGAGATTGGTAAAGCAGCCCAAACTATCATTAAAGATCTTTCGGAGATAATTATGGAGAGAACAGGGTTTTCAATTACCGACAAAAGGGTTGCCTCTCTAACAAAAACACTATTGAGGAACTTAAATTCCATTCGAGGCTAAGTAGAAAGTAAATAAGATAGTGTAAAATCCTAAACTAGTCAAGTCGGATAGACTCTAAATGCAGAATATGCACCGAGTACATATTGGCTCCCCAGCGTTTTGCTGGTAAATCTCATATTTTGGTTTCTTGTAGCTTAACTGGTAAGTGGCGCGATAAGTACGTCGATTGTTCCTTTTTTGCCAACACGCAATTGCCTTTCGCCTTTGAACGTCCATACGGAAGCATTCTTGATTTGTACAGTATCGCCGGCATTAACCATATCTATTTGTTCATTCCAAAGGCAAAGCTTAATTTTTCCTGATTCGTCCGAGATCCAGACATTGGTGACTCTGGCGCTGTTTCCATACCGTGTCTGCACTATTGAAGGGGTTGGAGTTTCAAGAACCTGGGCTTGTACACTGATTTTTTTCATTCCATGGCGCATGTTTTGGATTTTTATGGGAGTCTTAGATGAGCTTTTCTTGTTGATTTGTTGGCGCACTTTTTTAGTGTTCATCCAACTGTCGAAGCTTATGACTTTTCTAAGTAAAACCTCTTCTTCTACTGCAAACTGGGCGATAACACTGCTATCCTTTGTTATTAGAAAGATGGCTTCTTTTTTATTGCTTCCCCGATAATCAATTGTTAAACTTTGACACTGGCTTTTCTTTTTTTGGCGTGCCGTGACTATCGCTTGGAAGACTTCTGAAAGGTATAGGCCGTTCTTTATTGAAAGTAACGCAAGATACTCCATTATGGTGTCTTTTTTTCGATTCAATCTCTTTCTTCCTCTGTTGTCAGAGCTATCACGAAAAAGCAAGTTTCCCCTGCAGGTTTGACGATTTCTTGAAGAATCCGACGATATACTGACACAGCATTGACTATATAGGCTGATCTCTATAGAAGAATGTTTTTGCCATAAAATTTGGCAATTTGAGAAAACTAGAAAGTATCAACTGATTGGAAGAGACCCTTTCCTTAATTCTTAGTTATGCTGAGTTAGCTGGGTACGATTGTTTGACTAATCGTTCACTCCCTTTAGTAGCCTAAAGTAAGCTAATTTTTATATATTCAGGAAAACCTAAAGTTAAACGGCGTTTGGTTGCTTATAAAAAAAATAACCATCAAGCTTGTCTTTGGGTCAATACAGGTTCTTTTATCTTTAGTAGCTATTTTGCTGGCTATTCTTCTCAGGTTCAACGCATTTGATATGCAGGTAGCACTTAACACAAGTGTAGCTGCAATTAACTTTTATGTAATGTTCCTTTTGGTTTTTGGATTTGTTTTCATTGTTGCTGGTCTTTTTCTAGTTTATGACTGGTGGGAATCATGAACAGGGAAATGCCATCGAAAAATCGGAAAGGTCTTAGGCTATTTGACGTTGTAATAGCTGGACTTAGCGGCGCCATAGGCGTTGAAATCTTTGTCCTACTTAACTACGCATATTTCAACCTGGCCGGCCCCGCCGTCCTATATGCACTTGTTTTCGGTGGAATAATCAATCTGTTAATAATGTTGAGCTACAGTGAATTAAGTACTGCCATGCCCTTGGAAGGCGGCGAGTACACCTACATTAAAAAAGCCTACGGCGGTTATGTTGGTTTTATTTTCGGCTGTTTTAGGTGGCTTGCTGCCATCTTTGCTGCTTCCTTAGCCGCAGTTGCGTTCGTTCTGCAACTCGCCTTCCTATCGTCCGCCATTTCGTCTGAAATGCAAACTGCAGTTTTGAACCAATCTTGGATCATCTCAATAGTTATAGTGGCATTTATGGGTTTGATGGAGGTTAGGGGTTCTAAAAAGATTGGAACTTTCATAGTCTTAGCGTTTATTTTATTGTTCGTAGGTTTTATAGTCGGTGGCTTCATTCATGGACTAAATGACGTGAACCTGTTGTCTGCGCCTTTGCCTTTGGGGACCTCCGGTGTGTTTGCTGCGATTGTCTATGTTTTTCCGATGTTTATTGGAACTAAAGCTTTGGTTACAACTGCTTCTGGCTCAGAGAATCCAAAGAAAGACATTCCCCGCGCCTTAATAATTTCAGCAATCGTGATAATTCCCTTGTATTTGTTACTTGCGTTTGTAGCGATCGGCACCGTTAACCCTTCGGAAACTCTCCAACAAATTCCAATTCTAAATATAGCTGCTAACAACATTTTCGGTGGTTACGGTGGCGTCATCTTCGCAATCGCTGGTATGGTGGCTTGCCTATCCACGTTGGGAAC
>Ga0105102_10000746_pt1 | contig 10140 bp, 7 predicted proteins | sample PPLLaktember2015_FD_87032 | JGI IMG/M metagenome (GOLD analysis project Ga0105102, IMG submission 87032) | Freshwater sediment microbial communities from Prairie Pothole Lake near Jamestown, North Dakota, USA - PPLs Lake P7 Core (6) Depth... | ecosystem: Environmental > Aquatic > Freshwater >...
CAATAACTTATGATATTACTAGAGGTGGAAACTCACAATCTGTAGGTGCTGGATTATCTTACTATAGTGGAAATACCTTATTGCATATAACAGGTAATGATACAAATGAATACTCTGTAAAAGATGCTACCATTGTTGCTATCACCACGGCAGCACAACTTGCAAGATATGTAGTTAATAATGTATCAATACCAAAATCTTATCAAAGTATTGGTTCAAGTATTCAGCAAATTAAAGATTTAACCCTTCAAGACGATTCTTCTGTTGGAGGAAATGATAATTATGATGGGTGTGCAAATGTTGTTTCTGCAATTACTGTTTGTGCGGGAATTGTAACTACAATTATTGGAAATGGTCCATCTGCTGCCCCAAACAAAACCAATCCTGATACTAAAATTGTTTGGTCTCCTGCTGGCGCAGACTCTAAAAATATTATTTACGTTTCCAAATATGGTAATGATGATAATGATGGTAGGACAGAGGGATCTGCTAAATTGACTATCGGAGCAGCTGCAGAGATTGCTCAAGGTGGAGATACTATTATGGTTCGTTCTGGATTTTATATTGAAGAAAATCCTATAGGATTGAGAACTGATGTATCAATTACTGGACAAGATTTGAGACTTGTTACTGTGTGTCCTCAATATGATGATGATGTTTTCTATGTAAGACGCGGTTGTTTGATTGAAAATTTAAGTTTTGCTTTTAGTAGAAATCCATTTTATGTTGGACAAAATACTCCGATTGTTTTTACAAAAGGAGCAGCAGTAGCATTTCCTCCTCCAATAGGAATTGGAGGTGCTAGATCTGGATATAAAGAACCAGGACCTGCAACTGAAGGAATTACTGGAAGATGGAGGTCTCCTTATATTCGAAATTGCACTAATTTTATGAGTGGAAGTATTGGAATGAAAATTAATGGAGATCACGCAACAGCATCTGATATAGGTGCCGATCTCAAATGTATGGTTTGTGATTCCTTTACTCAATACAATGAAAATGGAATTGGAGTATCTATTACTAATAATGGATATGCTCAATTAGTTTCTATATTCACTATTAATTCTAATATTGGAATTTATTGCGATACTGGTGGATCTTGTGATCTAACAAATTCAAATTCTTCTTTTGGTAATTATGGTCTATATGCTGTTGGTCTTGGTAGAACAGAATTTACTGGATATGTTAAAAATGCACCGCAAAATTTTGGACCAACAGTAACGAGAACTACAAATGGTGTTGATGCTGGATCTGATAAAGTTACTTTCAGTAATGTGAGGGATTTAACCCCCGAACAAAATTTTAGAAGACCATTTGATGGACAGACTTTATTTTTTGAAATTGATCTAAGTAGATATCCTGAGGCTGATACTACTGGATTGCCTTCTACTATTCTAACATCTCCTATGAAAGATGTTAGAGAAATAAAAGTAAAATCTGGAGGATCTGGATTCAGTGCTGCAACACCACCATCTATGTTAATAGTTGATAAAAATTCTAATTTTTCTCAAATTCCGAAAGGTCCTCAAGGAATTATTGCTGAATTAAGTCCAAATATAGATGAAAATGGGGCAATAACCTCTGTCGATGTTATAAATAGTGGCAGAAATTATCTACCAAATCAAAATTTAGTTGTTTTGGTAGATGGAGTAGATTCTTCAGTTAATACTCCTCAAAATATTTTCAATGTTGAAATTGAGGTTATCTCTCAACCAATTTATTATGCTGTTGATGCTGCAACAGAACCAACAAATACTGGAGAAACCACAGTTACTTTTACTACATTTATTCCATATGAATTGTTTGGTGGTGAAAATGTATCGTTCAAAAGAATTAGTAGAATATTAACAAGTTCTCATTCATTTGAATTTATTGGTACTGGAACAGATATAAATACTGCAACACCCTTTAAAGGTGCTGTTCCGATTAAAGCAAATGAAGTCGTTGCATTAGATGGAGCACAAATTCCATTTACTTCAACAGACCAAAAAGGTAATTTTGATATTGGGGAAGGGTTTCAAGTCAATCAACCAACATCAGTAATCAGAGGAAGAGATTTTAGTAGATCAATACAAGCAGAAGTTACTCCACTCATACTTGCATTAAGGTAATATATGGCAATTGCACCACTTAATAAATTTTTAACTATAGCAGTTCCTGTAGCACCTGGGGAACAATTAATATATTCTACACCAACTGGAGTTTCTGCAATTCTTCTTTATGCTCAAGTTTCAAATGTTGGAGTAAATACATATCCAACAGTAACTTTTACTCATCGCAGAAGAAGCACTGCTTCCAGAACTTTTGGAAATACTAGAAATAATAGGATTATAAAAAACGCAGAAGTTCCTCCAAGCGATTCTTTGATTATTATTGATGGTAGGTTGGTATTAGAAAAAAGTGCAGTAGTTCAAGATTCAATATTAATTGAAGGAACCCAGTCGGGAATTGTATCTGTTACTGGTTGTGATTATGATAACGTTACTGGAGTTACTACTATCACAACAGTAGTCCCTCATAGTTTTAATGTTGGCGATGAGGTCACTATGAGTGGATTGGCATTTACTTGTGCAGGATCTGTTGGCATTACGACAACAATATTTCCATCCCCTCAACAATCTTTTACTGTAGAATCAATCATTGGATCTGTTGGTACTTCAAAGACTTTTGTTACTAATTCTGGAATCGTTTATGATTCTAATACTGGTCTGGGGATAACTCATTATTATAATGGTGGTGGATTAGTAGGTCCTCTTCAAATGGAATTTATTTGTAGCATACTTGAGAATAGTTCATCGTAAGATATATGACTAAAAAATATATAAGTGGTAGAAGTAAAGTAATATCTTTTTCTGGTCTAAGTACAGATAGACACTTGTATCTTAGTGTTGATCAATCTGAACCAAATTTAGGATACCCTGGAGAAAAAAATACTATTGGTATTTCTGGAACTTATTATAAACTTGTAACTATTGATGGTGGTAGTTTATATGATAGGTATTGGATTCCAGAAGCCCCTCAAACTTATTTGAATGGTCTTACTATTTTTGACGAAGACGTTGCTATTATTGCTGGTATTAATAGTGTATCTAAATTAAATTTTATTGGCAATTCTATAAATGCTACAGTTGATTCTACTGGGACTATTTCAACTATCACAGTTTCTGCTCCAGGTGGTCCTGGAAATTTTGTATATACTAGACTTAATAATAGAAATAATACAGATTTTTACGCTACTTCTTTTTTACATTATGATCATGTAAATTCTAGAGTTGGTATTGCTTCTACTTTACCTGCTGTTGGATTTGATGTAAATGATGAAGTTAGATTTCGTTCTCGTTTATTTGATTATGAAAGTAGTTCTGGTAATCCTGGATCTATTTTAACATCTTCTGGTGATGGTGTCCTTTGGGCTGCTCCATATGAGTTAATGTTTCAAGGTACTCAAGGTACTCAAGGTACTCAAGGTGATCAAGGAACTCAAGGAACTCAAGGTGCTCAAGGACTAAGTAATCAAGGTGTTCAAGGTACTCAAGGTCTTCAAGGAACTCAAGGAACTCAAGGTTTAAGTATTCAAGGAACTCAAGGTCTTCAAGGTCTTCAAGGTCAAGCGGGTACTGCTCAAGGTACTCAAGGTATTCAAGGTATTCAAGGACTTCAGGGTATTCAAGGAACTCAAGGACTTCAAGGTTTAAGTATTCAAGGTATTCAAGGTCTTCAAGGTTCCGGTGGTATTCAAGGTCATCAGGGGGTGCAAGGAACTCAAGGTGCCCAAGGTCTTCAAGGTTCCGGTGGTATTCAAGGTCATCAGGGGGTGCAAGGATCTCAAGGTCTTCAAGGTCAAGCGGGTACTGCTCAAGGTACTCAAGGTACTCAAGGTACTCAAGGTACTCAAGGACTTCAGGGACTTCAGGGACCAGCGGGTACTGCTCAAGGTCTTCAAGGTATTCAAGGTCTTCAAGGTGCTCAAGGTACTCAAGGACTTCAAGGTGCTCAAGGTCTAAGTAATCAAGGTATTCAAGGTGATCAAGGAACTCAAGGAACTCAAGGTGTTCAGGGTCAAAGTAACCAAGGTACTCAAAGTACTCAAGGAGCACAAGGAACTCAAGGTACTCAAGGTACTCAGGGTACTCAGGGTCTTCAAGGTCTTCAAGGATCATTAAGTAATTTTCAAGGTACTCAAGGTCTTCAAGGTGATCAAGGAACTCAAGGAACTCAAGGTCTTCAGGGTTTAAGTAATCAAGGTCTTCAAGGTACTCAAGCAAGTCAAGGTACTCAAGGTCTTCAAGGTCTTCAAGGTCTTCAAGGATCATTAAGTAATTTTCAAGGTACTCAAGGACTTCAAGGACTTCAAGGACTTCAAGGTCTTCAAGGTGGAGGTGGACTTCAAGGTATTCAAGGAACTCAAGGAACTCAAGCAACTCAAGGTCTTCAAGGTACTCAAGGTTTAAGTAATCAAGGTGTTCAAGGTGATCAAGGAACTCAAGGAACTCAAGGTGTTCAAGGTTTAAGTAACCAAGGTGTTCAGGGATCATTAAGTAATTTTCAAGGAACCCAGGGCAGACAAGGTGTTCAAGGTTTAAGTAACCAAGGCGCTCAAAGTACTCAAGGTACTCAAGGTGTTCAAGGAACCCAGGGCAGACAAGGTGTTCAAGGTTTAAGTAACCAAGGCGCTCAAAGTACTCAAGGTACTCAAGGTGTTCAAGGAACACAAGGTGTTCAAGGTGCTCAAGGAATAAGTAACCAAGGTGCTCAAAGTGCTCAAGGAACACAGGGAAGACAAGGTACTCAAGGACTTCAAGGTACTTCAGGTATTACTGTGTCTTTGAATAATACAATCTCAGATTTGCTTACAATAACTGATGGGGTAGTGTCTGCTGATGATGCTGGGGCAGATAGAATATTTTTCTGGGATGAAAGTCAAGGGAAAGCAACTCATCTCTCTGTTGGTACCGGAATGCAAATTACCGACACTACTTTAAATACTACTATTGCTGCAGGTAAAACTTATACTTTAGATGCAGTAGACAGTGTTAATGATGTAATTTTAAGACTGAGTGATGGTACAAATAATGATGATGTAAAAATAACATCTGGTTCTAATATAACGATTAATCCAGTATCATCTGGGGGATTTACTATTAGTGCAGCATCTCTTGGTACTTTGGGTGGAATTTCTGATGTTACAGTTGTACAAACAAGTTATACTGGAACCAATCCAATTACAGTAACTAAACCAAATGCCACAACTTCCCAAATAAATATTCCTACAACCAGTAATGCATATGGAAAAAGATTCATTTCTCAGTTAAGTCCAACATCAGGTGATGGAAATGATGGTGATATTTGGTATAGAATTGTTTAATATATGTATTTGATATTAATATAAATGTTTTTGAAATAAAGGAGAATATTTATGCTGATAATAAAACATAATGGTAGTTGGAGAACTGTGAGTAATTTATGGGTAAAAAGTAATGTTCAAGATGCAGTATCACCAGTAACAAATACGCGAATAATAACTACTACTCAAAATTTTACGATACCATCTAATGTTATTCAACTTACTATCGAAGTCTATGGTGCTGGGGGTGGTGGTGGTGGACTAACTGCTGAGGTGGAAAGTGGTGCGACAAATTATCCAGGATCTGGAGGTCCTACATTATCTAATCCAAATTTTGGAACAAGTACAGCATTTGGTTTATCTGCAAATAGTGGCCTTGGTGGTGCCGTTGGTGGAATTGGTTCAGTGGGAGTAGGTGGTGGATTTTCTGATCAATTTGGGTGGAATTCTGTGGGGGTATCTGTATCAGGATCCAATGGAAATCCGGGAACACTAGGAGAAAATGGAATCCCAGGAACATCAACAGAACCAATACCACCGCTTGGGGGAACAAGTGGGGATAACACTACTCCATCTGGTGGAACTGGAGGAGATAATAGGGTTATTAAAAATACTGGAACATTAACCCATTATTTCGACAATACTTCTGATGAAGACACATTTATAGATGGTGATGGGGCTACTTTCGTAGGTATAAGTTCTTCTGCTGCGGATGAACTTACTTGCCAAAGCACTGTTTATGGTGTTACTAGTATAATATCTGGAGATGGGATAACTCCATCCGAAGAAATTACCGTAACTTTAAATAGATCAGCTGTTCAATCAATATATGTTGGTTGTCGAGTAGTAATTTCTAACTCTTTGTCTGAGTATAATGGAACATATAATGTAAGTAAAATATTAAGTGATACTCAATTTGTTTATACTGTACCTACTACTCCATCTAATCCAAATGGGGGACCAAATGCGAGAGTTAGTGCAATTCAATTAACTCTATCCCAAAAACATTATTTGGTAACATGGAATGAACCATTTCCAAATAAATCATATACACCGATAATAAAAGATTTATCATCATTTACTGCAGGTGGTCGATACGATTCTCAAATGAGTTTGTGTCACTATGCTTATCTTGAAAAAGAATCTTTTAGAATTCAATTTAAAAGAAGAAATAGTTATACAACATATATACGAAATTTCACGGTTGAAGCAACATGGACTGTTGGACAAAAAAATGCTGGTGGCGGTGGCGGAGGTTATACTAAGGCAATAATGACTAGACAACAATTAATAGATAGTGGTACATATATTCCAGGATCAACACATCAAATTCGCGTTGGGGTGGGTGGAACTGGTGGAGGTAAAGATATTCAAGGTAATCCTTTACCCGGAGTATCTGCAGGACAAAATGGTTCTAATGGATTTGTAAAAATAACATGGATTGTTCCCCCAACACCAATTCCTTCATCATGGAGACAAGTACAACAACAATATATAAAGTCTGATGGACAATGGAAACAAGTTGTATGAAAAAGACACTTTATACAAACACAGTCTTATAGTAATTTTCCTATTGAATGTTACTATCTTATTCTTGCTGATAGAAAGTAGATCGCGCTTGACACGGGTGACTGACTGTGCTATGATACTTGGGTAATCAAAGGACGATAGAATGCAAGACGAGTACCTCACACGATGCGTTGTTGATCCGATTAAACGAACAGTGTATCTGTATTCTAGTGAGGGGACAGAAAAACAAGTGACTTGTGATACTGTTGATGAATTTATGAATGTTCTAGAGTTTGTTCGTGATTCATTGGATGAAGATACACTCTCGTATGCAAATCCACTCTGAAACTAAAATCGACTTTTAAATCCATTTTAGGTCGAAAAAAATTCCGGCAAAAATTCTCACACGATACTTTTTTAAAAATGAATCCTTATCGTATTAACTATAAAGCACTTAAACAAGAATCAGTGAAAACAACACCGGAGAACGTAAAGGAAGCAAATGAAGGACTATTCTATTCTAAAATGAATCTTCCTCAGGCAGCAAAACATTGTGGAATGAGTGAGAAAGAGATGCGCTTAACATTTTTTGAGTATCTTAAGTATAATCCTATGACTTATCAACACTAAATAATCAAAAGTAATAGGAATATTACTATGAAATATAGAATTGATGCCGCATATGTCTGGTATAATCGCGGAAAACAAATTGTTCTTATGTATTTCATAAGCGGTATTCCATTCACTTTTGATGAGTTACCAGATGATTCATTATTTGATTTAGAACTCATCAAACTAGCAGACAATGAAAGACGTTATGAACCAGAAGATTTGTATCAAGCATCATATTACTTAATGCTTGAAGAATGTCACCCTTTGCTTTATGAGTTGGATTTAGAAAATCCAGAGTGTTTGCCTAGTGATTAATTTTTGCCCTTGTAACTCAGTGGTAGAGTGCGATACTTGTAATATCGAAGACGTTGGTTCAAATCCAATCGGGGGCTTGAGTTCTATAGAACTCCAATGCATTATAACTTGGAATTATGTTTAGTAATGGAGTAAAACCATTAATATAAAACTTTGGTATTGTGAAGGAATGAAGCAGTGGCGTTGGACCCTCACAGACAACTCAAGACCAATCCGTAAGCAAGAATCTGGACAACAACCATTTCTCCGTGATGCTATGAACGACGTAGCAAATACTGTAGAATATATGATGAAATGCAAACAAAGTGAGTAGAAATACTCACTAATAATATAGATAGTGAGACACTGTTAATATAAAAATGAATTCTTTTAATTCTTTAGAAGTTTCTTTCATTCTTTTATTATCATTTTTGATAGTGTCTCAATTTCAGAAATTAAAATAATTCTTATGCCTCAATTCATTATATTTTTAGTTACTCTTGCTATAATATCTACAATAGAACTATATACCGAACTTATTATTTTCAATACAACAATTTAAGAATATCTATAATTCACTATATTAACCCTCTTAAGAGGGTTTTTTTGTATGATAAATAATCTATAACGGAACTATAAGCATAATAAAATGGGTCTTTCTAGATTAGAAAATTTTATCAAATCAGTTCGTGGAACAATTATATACGTAGATCCTAACAGTTTAGATTCTACTGATAGTATTGAAAATCAAGGTAATTCTTTAACCAGACCTTTTAAAACTATTCAAAGAGCTCTGATTGAAGCATCAAGATTTTCTTACCAAAGTGGATTAAACAACGATAAGTTTGCTAGAACTACTATTTTACTATATCCTGGAGATCATATTGTAGATAATAGACCTGGAGTTATACCGGGAGTATCTGCTATATCTGAATTTACCTTACAATCTAATTTTGACTTAAATGATCCATTAAATGAACTTTATAAATTTAATAGTGTTTATGGTGGAGTAGTTGTACCCCGTGGAACATCTATTGTTGGATTAGACCTCAGGAAAACTAAAATAAGACCAAAATATGTACCAGATCCTTCAGATGATAATATTGATAGATCTTGTATTTTTAGAGTAACTGGTGGATGCTATTTTTGGCAGTTTTCAATTTTTGATGCAGACCAAAATGATTTTTGTTATATTGATTATAGTAGCACTACTTCTACTCCAAATTTTTCGCACCATAAACTTTCTGCTTTTGAATATGCTGATGGAGTCAATAACGTATCCTCCTATCAGAGAACAGACCTTGAAATGTATTATGAAAAAATAGGTCTTGGATATGGACCATCTTCAGGTAGAGAAATATTAAATGACTATCCAAGTTCTTTATTGGACATAGAACCAAAAATAGATGAATATAGAATCGTTGGATCAACAGGGGAAAGTTCTGTAATTTCTAGTATTTCTGCGTCAAGTAATACTATAACAGTTACTCTTTCTTCTGAAATTTTTGGTTTAGAAGTAGATACTCCTATTCGCGTTTCTGGAGTATCCCCAAGTATTTGTAATGGAAATTATGTTGTTTTTGAAAAAATAAGTAATACTCAATTTAAATATAAAGCATCTTCTACACCATCCCCATCACCAACAGTTACTGGGGCATCTACAGTAACTCTTGCATTGGATACTGTAAATTCAGCTTCTCCATACATTTTTAATATTTCTCTTAGATCTGTTTTTGGAATGTGTGGTCTTCTTGCTGATGGAAGTAAGGCTCTTGGGTTTAAGTCTATGGTTGTGGCTCAATTCACTGGAATTGGATTACAAAAAGATGATAATGCTTTTGTAGTCTATAGTGAAAGTTCCGGGACTTATGTTGGAAATGAAACTGCAGGTAATGAAAATATTAGTACAAACTCTAGAGCAATATTTAAACCAAGTTATAGAAATTTCCATATTAAATGTATAAATGATGCATTTATACAAAATGTCTCTATTTTTGCGATTGGATATGCTGAACAATTTGTAGTTGAATCTGGCGGAGATCAATCAATTACTAATTCAAATTCTAATTTTGGCGCAAAAGCACTGATTGCATCTGGATTTAGGTCAAATGCTTTTTCTCAGGATGATTGTGGGTATATTACTCATATCATACCACCAAAAGAAATAACAACAAAAGAGAATGCAATTGAATTTTATTCTATTGATATATCAAAAACAAAATCAGTAGCAAATAATGCTAGATTATATCTTTATAGTCAGACAAATAAGGATATTCCCCCAGATAATGTTCTTCAAGGATATAGAATTGGTGCAAAACCAATTGATAAATTAAATGTTGTTATTAGTGGTGTTGAAAAAAGCGCGACAATAACAATTCCAG
>Ga0105102_10000747_pt1 | contig 10137 bp, 8 predicted proteins | sample PPLLaktember2015_FD_87032 | JGI IMG/M metagenome (GOLD analysis project Ga0105102, IMG submission 87032) | Freshwater sediment microbial communities from Prairie Pothole Lake near Jamestown, North Dakota, USA - PPLs Lake P7 Core (6) Depth... | ecosystem: Environmental > Aquatic > Freshwater >...
AAAATCGCCGCCTTTGGAAAGAGCCCTGGTTATAACCTTCGTCAGTGTCTCCCTGTCAATATCGAGCGAAGAAGCTCCGGCCCCGTTCCGGCAGGACACCAACTGTGTCATCAGCGCGGGCGTGGCAGCAATGAATAAGCCACCCTTAAGACTCATTTCCAGGAATTTCCTTCGCGGAATATCCCTTACTCTGTTATTTTCCATGTTCATCCTGATCGTATTATTCTTGTTTAATATTAAATATTCCTTACCTGTGAATTCTTTAAAATGTATTAATCTGACGGATGCTTTATTACAAATTCTTTACCTTCGAGAACCCCTCCGCGGGTTGAAAGCATTGTTGCCTTTCCCCTTAACTCATCCCTTTTGTAGAGGCGTATGGTGAACAGTGCCTCCGTTACAGATCCTCCAACGGTAAAGGGAATATCCCTGGATGCCGTAACCGGCCCCGGGGTCCTTTCTCTGTCTTCAGACATTGCCCTGCCCGTCCTTGCCGGCTGGCTTCCCTTTTCCTCAATAACTTTGAAGCCGGCCTTGCCTCCCGATGTTCCCGTCGTATCAAAGGTAAGAATGATCCTGTCTTTCCTGACGATTTTAACAAGGTCGGCCTGTTTGAGAGCCGTTGGCAGTTTTCCCGTGTTCCTGACTCCAATGCTGAGCTGATAGTCTGTTGAATCAGATTTATATGCTTTAAGCCTTTTGACCCTGACATGTGACCATTCAAGTTCCGGAAGATGCTTCACCATCTCGATATTGAAAAGACCCTGGTTCCTGATCCATGGTTCAAGATGCATTGCCGGGGGATTTTGTGAAAAAAACTTCGGGTTAAAGCCTCCTGTTTCAATATCACCGTAAAGGGGATGCTTCGACGGCTTCCATTCGATAAACCCTTCCCCCCTGTTTTCGGCATCATCCCAGAGAAGCATATCGATCTGGTTCGTATCCCCGTCGTTGTTGTAATCCCTGAATCGACCTCCGTTCCAGAGCTCGTCGCCGTACCAGATAGCTCCGTAATACCAGTAACCGAAGTCGGGCCCGTGACCAAAGAGCGGATTCCCTCTTCCATAGTCGTTATAGACATCCCCTGCCCTTTTGTATCCGGTAAGGTTTCTTCCGATTTCATCGAACAGTTCGTACCACTTCAGATCCTCGGGAAACATCCTTTCTGCCGAGCCGGAGGTTGAGGGCGGCCTCAGATGCATCGGGACGCTTGTATCCATGGAATTCACAACTGAAATATTGGGATGGGTAAGAAGGAAGTCAACCACCGACCTTGTCTCTGATTCGCTTAATGGATAGGCTCCGGCTCCTCCCTGTGTGAATCCCCGTCCGGTATTTTCTGTCTGCGGCCTCCAGTTTTCAGGATAATTCCTGTGAAGGTCAAGGCCTCCTATTCCGTCTTCATTGATACGGCCGTCTCCGTCATTGTCGATGCCTTCAGTGGCTGAAAGATAAATCCCGGTACCTGCCGGAACTCTTTTCATGATCCTTCCTGTCGTATCGGCAGGATCGGGAATAAGATTTCCCTTTTTTTCATCCTTCCAGCGCATGGTAAGGATAAGCCCGTCGTTATCAAGGTCTTCGGGGGGATCCTCATCGAGAAGAAGGTCTCCGTCATTATCTTCAGGCCTTACAGTGCTTCTGTTGCTCTGTGCTGTATTCATGTAAAGATCATGACCGTCGGGATTGTTTACCGGCCTCAGGTAAATGCTTCTTGTGTCGAGAAGGTGCGTTACAAGGTCATCCTTCCCGTAGTTCTCCAGAAAATACTGTGCCATCCACATAACACATTCCGAGCTGGTGACCTCTCCGCTGTGTCTTCCTCCTTCAAAAAAGGCTGCCGGCTTATCCGTATCCTTCCCGGTCTTAAGGTTTGTAAGCGTGATCTGAAGTATGGGTCTTCCTTCAAAGCTATGCCCTGCTTCATAGAGATCAACCAGATCGGGATATTGTTTTTCCCACCTGTCGAGCCATTCGTAAATCACACCGAGAGAGTGATAGGTTTCGAAAGAAAGTCTCTCTCCGGCCTTGTACTGAACTCCCGGGATCTCAATCCTTGGGAAGAAACTAACTCCATGCCTGAAACCGGATACCGTGTACTGTTCTGTACGGGACTCTCTTTCATCCTGATTTCCCGTGGCAGCCGGCTGTGCGGCAAGCAATGCCGGCAACAGAATAATTAATGCAGACAGAAGGTTCTTTTTCATAAATGATCCTTTCCCCGGCTGTGCCGGAGATATAGTTTTAAATAAATATTAAGGCTCCCCGGGGATTTCCTGCAGAAACCGTCGCAGGGGAAAATATGTTACCCTCTTTTTGAGATTATCTCAAGCTTCTGAATATTATCTATTTCAATTGTCTTTCCAAACACCTTTATTATCCCGTCTCTCTTGAAGTCTGAAAGAGTCCTTATTACATTTGCCGAACTCATCCCGATGTAATCCGCGATTTCCTTGCGCGACACCGGAAGGTCAAAAACCCTCGACCTGTAGATCTCCTCCATGAAATAAAGGAGCACATAGGCTACTCTTCCTGCAAGGTTTTTCTGCCTTATGTCGAGTGTCTGACTGATTATCTTGTCGTTGATTTTTGATATCCTGGTGATGAGCCCTATTGCAAACTCACCGTTCACCCGGAACAGCTCCTTGACAAAATCGAGCCTCACCGAGCAAACCACCGAATCTTCGAGAGCCGATACCGAATACCTGTACCTCTCCTCTGAGAAAATGCTCAGGTTGCTTACGAATTCAAAAGGTCTCGTAATGGTAATAACCTGCTCCTCCCCTGTCGGAGAACGCCTGTAAAGTTTCACGAGCCCGGTCTTGAGATATTTGAAATCGGAAATTTTTTCTCCCTCGTGGTTTATTATCTCCCCCTTGCGGAAGGAGTGTTCTTCCTTGAAATCGCATAATTTCTTTACACTCTGTTCATCAAGGGTCGAAAAAATAACCTCCCTGAATTCACAGTTTTCGCAATCACAGGGTTTTCTTTTTCTGTCCACGGAGTGTGTTTTTCACAAAGTTATTATTTTCCGTTTTACTTTATTAAACCCTTATTTGTTTATTAAGAAAAATGAAGCTACTTTGATGCGTTCATCGATAACCGATCATTTTTTCCATGGAATGACATATAAGACAGATTATCATATTCATACAACGTTCAGCGACGGGAGGGAAGCCCCTGAAGAATATATCGTCCCTGCTGTTTCGGCAGGATTGAGTGAAATAGGATTCTCGGAACATATGACTCTATTCAAGGGCCCTTTCGACTGGAGCCTGGGGGAAGATGATGCCGGAAGGTATCTCGGATATATTTCTGCCCTTGCAAGGAAGGAAAAAAGAATAAGGGTAAAAAAGGGTATGGAACTGGAGTTCCTGCCCGGAAAGGAAAAGGAGTTATTTTCCTTCCTGGAGCCTCTTGATCTCGATTATGTTATCGGGTCGGTGCACTTTATCGATGAAATGCCGGTCGACAACGGTAGTGAGTTTTACGCGGGAAAGAACATCGATGACATATACAAGTCATATTTCTCACTTGTTGAAGCAGCTGCCGCTTCAGGACTGTTCGATATAATAGGGCACTGCGACCTCGTAAGGATATACGGATTCATGCCATCATACGGTCTGGATGAACTTTACAGAAAGCTCGCCAGGAGTTTCAGAAAATATGACGTTGCCTTTGAAATAAATACCAATGGCAGAAACAGGCCTCTGGGCGACTTCTATCCCGACAGGAGGTTCCTCAGGACCTTCCGTGAGGAAAACGTTCCCGTATGTGTTAATTCCGACGGGCACATGCCATCGAGGGTAGCACAGTATTTCGACGAGGCATACCAGCTTCTGAGGGACGCAGGATACACCGAAATGGCTGTTTTCAATAAAAGGGAAAGATTTATGATTCCTTTCTGATGATGATATCCAGACTCGCAGCCATACGGTAAGACTTTCTGACCGGGCCTTGAAAGAAGGATTAATTCAGGCTTTTACACAGATAAGGGTCTTTTTATCTATTATTCCGGCTTCAAGACGCAGTATCAGGCCAGAAGATGTTCAAGGAAGATCTTGATCCCGATTGTTATGAGTATAAGTCCGCCTATTATCTCCACCTTGCTGCCCAGTCGTTCACCGGCCGATTTACCAATCCTGATGGCTGTCATCGATGCCACAAAGGTGACAGCCCCGGTGATAAGTGCCGGATACCATATTTTTGTGCCCAGAAGGGCGAAACTTATACCAACGGCAAAAGCGTCGATACTGGTTCCAAGGGCTGCTGCGAGAAGCTCGAGAGGCCTGTCAAAATTCCTGGTTCCATTTCCGTCTTTTCTTCCTGCCCCCTCAGCGATCATCCTGAAACCCAGAACAGAAAGCAGGATAAGTGCTATCCAGTGATCGGCGGCTTTTACAATTTCACTGATAACAGATCCCAGAAAAAAGCCTGCGGCAAGAAGCCCGGCCTGAAAAAAAGCCAGAACAAGTGCTATCCTCACCGCCTGCCTGAAAAGGATCCCGTTCCTTATTACTCCGTACGACAGGGATACTGCGAAAGTGTCGAACGACAAACCAAGTGCAACGGCAACTATAGTGACAAAATCCATGTAATTCCGTTAATGCAGGCAAATATAATATAAATCAGCCTCTTTCAGTTTTAGGATTTGATTCCATATATTTGGCCTTCACAATTATTTTGGTAATGCGAACCGTTATTCAGAGAGTTTCACGGGCTTCGGTTTCAACAGGAGGAAGGCTTAAATCAGAGATCGGACAGGGAATGCTTGTTCTCCTCGGTATTGAAGAGTCAGACAGCGATGCCGACATCGGATGGCTGTGCAATAAGATAGTTCAGCTCAGGATCTTCGACGACAGCGAGGGTGTTATGAACCTTCCGGTTACAGCTGTGGGTGGCAGCATAATGGTAATAAGTCAGTTTACCCTGCATGCCAAGACACGAAAGGGGAACAGGCCATCATACATTAAGGCTGCCCGGCCCGAAACAGCAATACCTCTGTATGAGAGTTTTGTCTTCAGGCTTTCAGAACTAACCGGAAAGGAAGTGGCAACAGGTGAGTTCGGCGCCATGATGCAGGTGGAACTCATAAACGACGGACCAGTCACCATTATAATTGACACAAAGGAAAAAGAATAGAAAGACCCTCACAGTCAGATGAACTTTATGAAGGATAAAAATGAGACCGTGACAGAAAAATCTTTCAAGAGATCGGTTCTTGTTGTAACAGCCTTTGCGGCTTTTCTTACGCCATTTCTCGGCTCCGCAGTAAACCTGGCACTGCCTTCGATCGGAGAGGATCTCGGTGCAAGCGCTCTGGCCCTGGGCTGGATAACAAGCAGCTTTATTTTGTCGTCAGCGGTTTTCCTCCTTCCCTTGGGCCGCCTGGCTGATATTGCCGGAAGAAAAAGAATCTTCACTGCAGGACTGGCTTTGTTCACTCTTTCCACCCTGCTTATCGTATTTGCATGGAATATAGCATCTCTTATAGTCTTCAGGATTATTCAGGGAATAGCCGGGGCAATGATCTTCGGAACAAGCATGGCCATAATCACTTCGGTCTTTCCGGCAGGAGAAAGAGGAGGGGCAATGGGAATAAATGTCACAGCTGTTTATCTCGGTCTCTCAACCGGGCCGATAATAGGCGGCCTGCTGACAGAATATTTCGGCTGGAGAAGCCTGTTTGCATTCCTGGTACCCTTTGGCATAGCCGCCATCGTGCTGATAAACACCAGGATAAAGGATGAGTGGGCCGACTCGAAAGATGAAAAGTTTGACCTAACAGGTTCGCTTCTATATGGAATTGCACTTTTCAGTGTGATGTACGGCTTTTCAAAACTGCCGACTACTGTTGGCTGGATATTCCTTATATCCGGTACGGTTCTGGGATTTGTATTTCTCCTTTTTGAAAGGAAGATAAAAAATCCGGTTTTTGATGTAAGACTGTTTTTCCGCAACAGGATCTTTGCCTTTTCAGGGATGGCGGCACTGATAAATTATTCTGCCACCAGTGCAGTCGGTTTTTTCGTGAGCCTTTACCTTCAGTATCTAAAGGGCTTCGATGCCAGGGAGGCAGGTCTTATTATGATTTCCCAGCCAATAGCCATGACCCTCCTTTCTCCTATTGCCGGAAGACTCTCGGACAAATATGACCCGGGTAAAATAGCTTCGGCCGGAATGGGATTCACTGCTGCGGGCCTGGTTGCCCTGTGCTTCCTTACACCGGCGACCCCAGTCAGTACAATAACCATTCTGCTGGCCATACTTGGTATCGGATTCGGATTCTTCTCTTCACCCAACTCAAATGCAATAATGAGTTCCGTCGAAAAACGCTATCTCGGTGTTGCCTCCGGAGTGGTGGGAACAATGAGAATGGTGGGACAGATGTTTTCGATGGGAATCGCGATGATGCTTATCTCTCTTTTCATTGGAAATCAGACCATCAATCCTGTAACTTATCCGGGGTTCATTTCAGGTATGAAAACAGGATTCGTTATCTTTGCCGTACTTTCCTTCCTTGGAATTTTTGCCTCACTGGCACGGAACAGAAGGTGAAGCAGAATAACTTCTTCTATTCATCTTTCTTCCCGAACCTCACTCCTGCCGTTAACTCAGCCCTGAATCCGCTCCATCCGGCACCCACTTCACCTCCGGTTGAAGGATTTGTAAGAATTCCTTCATAGTCACCCGTTCCCGTAAGTCTTCCCCTTGTAATCTGGAAAAGGTATCCTGCGCTGACTCCGAAGTCGAAATTCCTCACCGGACAGGAGATTGTAATGACGGGCCCTGCAAAAGGATCCTTTGCGCTGGCCCTGAACCTGGTATTTAGTATCTCGGTACCTGTAACATTAAAACTCTCATTCAGCTTCAAACGGGTTAAAATCACTCCGTAAACAGCTGAAACCGAATAATTCAGTCTGCCGCCTGACGGGATAATAAATCCGGCTGATACCCCTGCTGCATTTCCGGTCAGAATCATATCCAGAACATATTCACCTGAATAATCCCTTGCTGATATCCTCGATCCGGTGGTTTGAAATGAATAGAAAATACCGTAAAAAGCTTTGTCATCCTGAACCCTTATTGAGGCCGAATAGTTCAGAAAAGGGGGAAAGTCTGAGACTATCCGGGTTTCAAAAGGTACAGCCTGCTGAAACACCCTGTTGAGTTCCTTTAGTTCCTTCATACCATAGGTTCCGGTACCGGCACCCAAAGTAAAGGAAAGATTCTGTGCAGGCAGCTCCGTAACTGAAAGGATTAGGGCGGTAGTAAGAAGTATCAGAAAATAAGGTCTCATCCTGCTGTCAGTTGATAAAATACATTACTCCCGTAATACAGATTACGGCATTGTTTACAAGTATGCAACGGTAAAACCAGTTTGTCGGATCGATATTGATGTGAATGTCTTCGATAAGGGATCCGTCGGAAAGGTTTTTTACAAAAAGATGTCCTTCGGTAAACGAGAGCATCCTTCCATTGTAGTAATCGATATGGAGGATTGCATCATCGGTAAGCTGGAAGCCGTATTCCTCCGAAAAATCAGCGCAGTTAATTTTTGAGAACCTTGCACCATCCCACATGACAAGTCCATCCGGATCCGTTCCATGAAACTTAAAATAGTCAGGAAGACCATAATCCGGCTTGCTCCAGATCGTAGTAAATCCCGGATCATCAAATCTGACAAGACGCAATCCATCATCATTGACAAAAAGGTATCTCCCGTCGGATGATATTGATAATCCAGCCGTGCCTGAGCTCTCGTTACCATAATAACCTTTTGCCGATGAAGAAACGAAATCATACACGTAAAATCCGGAGTTTGGGGCGCTCACCATGCCTGTTCCGGCATCAGAAACAGGTACTTTCGAATTGCTCCACTGGCCGGAAAGCGACTGAAGATCGTATCTGCTGTAATCCTCAAGATTGCCTGACCCTGTTACCATCAGGTCAAAATCACAATCAAACCGGGAGGAAAGATTCCGTCCGGAGGGAGATATTTCATAGCTTATAAAATTGCACATGCTGCATCCCGAAGGCGTATAGCCGAGCTTTTCGGTGACTCTTTCCAGTGAAACAGAATACCTGACCAGGGAGTCGCAACCGGAAATATAGAGAAATTCATCCGGCCCTGCCTGTTCCGGCTGGTAAGCATTCATACCGTCAGGCCTGAAACGGAATCCTGTTTCTGTATCATAGAGATCCGTTTCGAACCTTGAGCGGTCGAGCAAATTATAAAAGTCCCTGTTCTCCGGCACCACCAGAAGCCTGTAGTTCATCCTGTCGGCGAAGAGCACCGAGGAAGGAAGGATTAATGAATTATCATCAGGGTCATCTGTCACCTTGACAGAAACATAATCCCATCCCGGAATAGAACTCATCGAAAATATGAACGATGCGACGGCGCCATAATATTTGCTACGTGACCAGCTTACGGTATACTCATTCTGCTTGGTGGCCGAGAACCTTAAGGCAGGCAGTTCCCTTTCGAGCGATAAATAGCCCCACGGTACTGGATCTGCCTCCTTTCTCGTCATTTCAACATAATATTGAGCTCCTTCTCCTACATACGAACAATCTGTGAACCTGGCGGTTTTACTCCGGCCCGCCTTTACCCGGTTGTTGTATCCCAGTTCCCTGTAAATAATAAATTCGACAAAGTCGGAAGCCGGGTAGTCCTTCCATGAGAAACTAAGACAACCCTCTTTCACGGTAGCCTCAAGACGAGTATTATAATCTTTTATCACATACAGCACCCATGACCTTGAAAAGACATATCCTTCCGCCCCGATTATATCTGCCAGGCTTCCGGTGCCCGAGCTTGTTACCAGATCTATCTGAAGAGAGTGTATCCCTTCCTGCAGGCTTGCGTGATCAAGAATGTAAACCCCTTCATCCGAGAGGTAGGAGTTGCTTAATGTTCCGTCGATAAGAAATTCGACTCCCCTGATATCCTGCATGCTGCTGATGAAACGGAATGAAACTTCCCTTTCATACAGAAGCCATATTGTGTCTTCTTCCAGATCGAGATATACCGGAGTTACAACGGGAGGACCGGGATCGGGTTCAACAGGTCTGTCCCACACCTTCCCTGTTTCAAATTCACAGGATGAGATCAGAAAGAAAGAAAAAAAAGCAAAAAGAGACAGGATCAGGAAACCCGGGCGCGACATATTGATTTTTTTTCTAAAACGGGATGAAGATATTCATAGTATTTCAGTTTATCTTCCGGAGGCTTAAAAATAGTTACTGTATCGCTACAAAAATGGATATTTCCAATATTTATGATAACAAAAAGCATTATATTGATCCCGTTCTTTTTGCTGAAAGGCAGACAGGACATAACCAAATGGTAAAGGTGTATGACAAAACTATATGAAAAGCTTATCAAAAAAGCCCCTTCGGAAAACGAAATCAGGAAAGGGCTGAAAGCTGTATCCCAGATGACAAAAGGAGCCCCCGACAAGCGTCTCCTTATGAATATCCTCAACTCAATCGACCTCACAAGTCTCAATGTAACTGACAATAAGAGCACAATACTGCATCTGACCGGAAGGGTCAACAGCTTTTCAGGCCGGTTCTCCAATATCCCCAATGTTGCTGCAATATGTGTTTATCCGAATTTTGTCTCGGTAGTAAAGGAGAAATTAACCGCCAGGAATGTAAAGATCGCGGCTGTTGCCGGGGCTTTCCCATCCTCACAGACATTCCGGAGTATTAAGGTTACGGAATGCAAGCTATCGGTTGAGGCGGGAGCTGATGAAATTGACATATTAATTCCGGTGGGAGCTTTTCTTGGGAATGATTTCGCAGCTGTTGCGGATGAAATAAGGGAAATCAAAAGTGCCATAGGACTCAAACAACTTAAGGTAATCGTTGAGTCAGGACTTCTGGGTGGCTATGAACAGATATTCAAGGCTTCAATGATTGCTATGGACGCAGGAGCTGACTTCATTAAAACCTCTACCGGGAAAACACCCGTTTCAGCCACACCCGAGGCAGCCTATGTTATGTGTAAGGCAATTTCAGATTTTTATTCAGAAACAGGTATCAGGGTTGGATTCAAAGCTGCCGGAGGCATCGTCAATCCTTCTGATGCAATTGCCTATTACCACATCGTTCGTCACTGTCTCGGTG
>Ga0105102_10000749_pt1 | contig 10123 bp, 7 predicted proteins | sample PPLLaktember2015_FD_87032 | JGI IMG/M metagenome (GOLD analysis project Ga0105102, IMG submission 87032) | Freshwater sediment microbial communities from Prairie Pothole Lake near Jamestown, North Dakota, USA - PPLs Lake P7 Core (6) Depth... | ecosystem: Environmental > Aquatic > Freshwater >...
CCCACCTCTCCCAGGTAATCCAGGGCCCGGCCCAGGCCGATGCCGGCGGATATGTCCGGGGTGCCGGCCTCATATCCCTCATATCCCTTTTTGGCCACATAGCCATCCACATCGGCGTCCTCCACCATGCCCCCTCCGGCCAGCAGTGGCTCGATTCCTTCTTCCTTTCTCATCCAGAGGACTCCGGCGCCCATGGGAGCGAGCATCTTGTGTCCGGAGAAGCAGAAAAAGTCGCAATGCAGATCCGCAACGTCCAAAGGCATATGGGGCACCGACTGGGCTCCATCCACCAGCAGTGCCGCCCCGCGATCCCGGCAGATCTCTGCTATCTCCTTGACCGGGAGGACTGTTCCCAGTGCATTGGAGACCTGGCTGACCGCCACCAGCCGGGTACCCTTCTTTATGGCCCTGTCCAGATCGAAAGGGTCCAGCTGGCCGGCCCTGTCCGGCTTTACGATTTCCAGATCAGCGCCAAGCTGCTTCTGCCTGATCCAGGGCAGGAGGTTGGAGTGGTGCTCCATAAGGGTGGTTACAATCCTGTCGCCCTTCTTCCAGTCCAGCCCCCGTGCGATGATGTTGATAGACTCGGTGGCATTCCTGGTGAATACGGTCATGCCTTCACCTCCGCCGCCTATGAAATCGGCTGTCTTGCGGTGGGCGTCACGGTAGCGCTGGTCAGCGATCTGGGCGGTGCGGTAGACCCCTCGCCCCACATTGGCCTTGTATTCTCTATAGTATTCCAGCACCGCCTGCAACACCGGCTCCGGGGTCAGGCTGGTAGATGCGCTGTCCAGGTAGATGACATCTCTCAGAATGGGAAAATCTTTTCTTAATCTCTCGACGTCCATAAGACCTCGTCCATGCTTCCGCTGCGATAGCCCTGCAGGTCCAGGGAGACATACTGGAAGCCCAGGGCTTTGAGCTTGCAGGCTATCTCCTCCCCACTCTCCAGGGCTTTTTTCATATCCTGCTTTTCCAGTTCAATTCTGGCCCCCCGGCCATCAGCCCTCACTCTCAACTGCCCGAATCCGAGGCTCTTCAGGAGATCCTCCGCCGCCTCCACCATTCTGAGCATCTCCCCCGTTATGGGCTGGCCGTAGGGAATCCTGGTGGCAAGGCAGGCTGAGGAGGGCTTGTTCCAGACCGGCAGGCCTAGCTCGCGGGCGGCAGCCCGAATATCCTCCTTGCCCATCCCGGCTTCAAGCAAGGGATGCCAGATGCCCTCCTCATGGCAGGCGGCAGTTCCCGGCCTCCATTGCTGGCAGTCGTCCCGGTTGAGTCCATCGGCAATAGAGCCAATGCCCTCCTCAGCGGCAATGCTCTTTAAGAGGGCGATGGAACTCTTTTTGCAGATGTAGCAGCGTCGGGGAGTGTTATCCAGGAAGGGCTCCTGCTGCAGGATATTGAATTTTGCGATGCGAAAATTCAGGCCCATCTGCCCGGCCAGAGCTGCAGCCTGCTGTAGCTCGCCCCTGGGCAGGGTCTCGCTGTCAAGTATGACTGCCAGTGCATTGTCTCCCAGAGCATTCCGGGCCAGAGCAGCCAGAAGGCTGCTGTCCACTCCACCGGAGTAGGCCACCATGAGCCGGCCCTTCTCTCTGATCCGCTCCTTCAGCTTTGCCAGCCTATCTTCCTGATTCATCCTTAAAGGCCCTTGCATTTGGTGGAGATGCAGGCGTTGCTGTCGTCCTGCAGCATGCGGCAGATGGCGCAGATCCTCTTGACCAGATCCTCCCCTTTGACCTGCCCTGAAATCAGATCGTCAGCCAGAATCCCTATGGCCTGGCGTATGTCCTCACGAAATTCTATATTGTAGCCTCTCTTCTTGGAGAGGTATTGAGATACGGCGGGGGGAGTGATGCCCAGCATCCTGGAGACCTCTTTTTGAGATATCCCTCTCTTGATCAATTCCTCAGCAGTGGCCGCCCTGATGCTGGGCAGCACATCCCATACGATTTCCTCACATGGAGACTTCATAGGCATGAAAACCTCTGATTGGAAGCCATTCTCCAACTGATCATATGAATACATTCCCCAGATCAGCCGCCTATCCAACTTCTTTATAGCGGCATAGAGATGCTTTCGCCTGGAACTGCAATCCCTTATCTGCAATTGCATCCGGGCAGAAAAAAACAGCATTTGTTTTCACCGCATCTCTTTCCGCCTGGAGAAGGAAAGATTTTATACCTAGAGACTATAATACATCTAAAATAGCTTATAACCTATAATTTTACGAGGGGGGTAGAGGATGCTTGATATAGGTTCTTTAGAGGACGGAGGTAGCTGTAGAATCAGATTTGGCAATTTTAAATCAATCCCCTTATCCGGTTCATCAAGCCTATGCCCGTTGTTTTCAATGGGAATGGATAATATTTCCCTTCGCCTGACAGGGAGGGCCAGGTCAATATGAACCATGAACTGGGCATGCCTTCCCTCAGCCTTCTGGCCCAGGCCCTCCGCCAGCCCAACGGCTGCGATCCCCAGCAGCTAAAGAGCATCTCCCTTCAGGCTTCGGGCCCCTTCTCCTCCTTTATAAGTGCCCTGCTCTCAACGGACGAGAATCAGGCGCAAAAGAAGCTGGCCGAAATGGCTGGTATTCTCGCTTCCTCCGGCAGCTCCAGAGATTGGCTTGATCTGGGCCAGGTGGCCTGTGCCCTATACTTCCGCCGGGCTGCCGAGGAGTATTTTATGAAGTGCTCCGATCTGGCCCGGGAACGTGGAGAGTGGCTTATAGAGTCTTCGGCCTGTCTGGCTTTGGGCAACCTCTATAGCCAGGATGAGGACTGGGAACGGGCGGTCCAGTTCTACAAGAAAGCCCTCTCGAGAAGCGAGGCGGCTGGTGCAGGGCAGGGGGCGGCTCATATCCAGGAGATCCTGGTCAATATGGGCCGGGCCTGCCACCGGCAGGGCGACCTCACTGCTGCCCGGGATTGCTACTCCAAAGCCATCCATCTCCTGAATGAAAATGACCTTTCGGGCCGCTCTCATGCCCTTCGCGCCCTGGGGGAGATCTCATCTCAGAGCGGAGAACTGGACCAGGCGCAGCTTTTCTACGAGAAGAGCCGCTCCCTTTGCCAGAAGATTGGGGACCGCAAGGGCATGGCATCATCCCTGGCGGCTCTGGCATCCATCCATCAGATGCGTGGGGAGGCAGGACGGGTGGAGAGCTGTCTGGAGCAGGCGCGCCTGACACTGGAGGAGGCGGGAGAGAAGGGACAGGCCGCCGGGATGCTCATCCAGTTGGCAGACTTCTTCTTCCAGGAGGGGCGGACCGTTGAGGCCGCCGATAGATATGAGAAGGGGCTTGCTGCTTTGGAGGAATGCGATCTCTCCCTTGCCGCCCGCGCTTCTGGCCGCCTGGGACAGTGCTGGCTGGAGCAGGGAGAGCAGGCCAAGGCTTCAGCCTGCCTCTCCCGGGCCATACAGCTCTCGCAGGAGCTGGGTGACCTGGAGGGAGAAGCCGATCTTCTGGCCATGCATGGAGCCTGCCTGCGGGAGCAGGGCCGGCTGGAGGATGCCAGGGTTTGCCTCAGCCGCTCTCTGGACCTGTGGGAGGGAGAGGGCAATTCTGCGGCAGCAGCCTCTGCCTGTAGCTCTCTGGGCTTGATAGATATCGATCTGGGCGGCTATGCCCGGGCAGCAGAGCACTTTCAAAGGGCAGCGGATCTATTCCGGGAAGAGGGTAAGAGCCGGCAGGAGGCCGAGGCCATGGCCAATCTGGCCAGCTCATACCATCTGCAGGGCCATCTGGAGCAGGCTTTGGATTGCTATGGCCGCTCCCTGGAGATATCCCAGGAGATCGGCTACATGCAGGGATGCTCCCAGACCCTGGCCAATATGGGTCTGATCTACCAGAGCCGGGGCGATCTGTCATTGGCTGAGGATCACCTCAAGAGAAGCCTGGAGGCCAGAGACGAGTCCGATCAGGCCGGATCGGCGGGAGTCAGGCTTTCCTTGGGCATAACCGCCCAGCTTCAGGGCGATTGGGATGCCTCCCAGGAGTATTTTGAGCAGGCGGCAAGGGCCTATGAGGATCTGGGAGACCGGGGCGGCTATTGCCTGGCCCAGAACAATCTGGGCAATCTTTTCTCCGATAGGGGGGACCGCCGCAAGGCAATTTTATGCTACAATAAGAGCCTTGATGCCCGGCAGGGGGAGAAGGACCGGCTGGGAGCAGCTACCACCCTGGCCAATCTGGCTGCATGCTATCTTCAGGAGAGGGATCTAAACCAGGCGGAGAGGGTCTACCGGGAGAGCCTGGCCATTTTCGAGGCGGAGGCGAACCGCCAGGGCCAGGCAAGGGTATTGCTGGGCCTGGCCGGCCTGGCCGCGGAGCAGGGAGATCTCAATGGTGCCAGGCAGAGTTTCCGGGAATGCTTGAGCATTGGTCTGGAGCTGGGGGACGCCTCGGCCATAACCGCATCCCTGTACGGCCTGGTCAATGTCTGCCTTCGCTCTGGAGGCTGGCGGGAGGCGGAGGAGATCTATGGACAGGCGCTGGATAAGCTGCGCCTGTCGGGAGACGATTCCACCCTGGCCGCAGTGCTCTGCTCCTGGGGCGACCTCAAGGCCGACCTGGGCGAATGGGAGGCGGCGGTGGCATATTATCAGGAGAGCCTGGTCCTTCTGGATCGTCTGGGCGACTTCTATTCCACGGCCGTGGCCAGAAACAACCTGGCTAACATCAGCTACCGGCGAGGAGACTGGACGGCAGCTTTAGACAACTATGCCGCCAGCCTGGAGGGATTTGAGAAGGCAGGGGATGAAAGGAGCCTGGCCTCGGTTTTGAGCAATTCCGCTGCTCTCCATATCAAGAAGGGTGAGTGGTCGCGGGCCCTGCAGTGCTATCAGGAGAGCCTGGCCCTCTTTGAAAGGCTTGAGGATCTGGCCGGGGCGGCCCAGGTGCTGGCAAATCTGGGCCAGCTCTACCAGAAGAGAGGCGAGAGCACTCTGGCTAAAGAGCAGTTGTCCAGGGCTCTGGAGAAGTATCGCAGCATCGGCGACCGGGAGGCTGCGGCGGAGATGCAGGCCAATATCGACCTGCTGGCAAAAGGTGGCAGCGAGGAATCTCCCAACCTGGAGGAGTGCCTCTCCCAGATACAGAGCCTTAAAGAGGCTGGAGATCTATCCGGCCAGGCAGAGGTGCTCAGCCTGGTGGCGGGATACCATGCCGATCGAGGCCGGTGGGATGAGGGCCTCTCCTGCTACCAGGAGAGCCTGGAGCTCTTCGCTGCTGTGGGCGAGAGCTTCAACCGGGCCTCGGTCCTCTTCAATATGGCTCTGGTCTATAAGGACCGGGGGGATCTGGCCAGGGCGGCGGCCCTGCTCAAAGAAGCAAAGTCCGTATTTCAGGAAATGGATGCAGTTCCCTGCCTGGCCCAGGTCGATCTCTCCCTGGGCTCGGTGCTGGCTTTGCAGGGCCGGGCAGATGAAGCGAACGGCCATTTCGAGCAGGCCATAGAGCGCCAGGAGGCTCTGGAGGCCCTGCCGGACCTATGTGAATCCTACTTAACCCGGGCCCAGTTCCTGGTCGGGGAGGGCAGGCTGGTCGAGGCCGAATTTTACCTGGGCCGGGGAGAGGGCCTCATATCCCAAGCCGACTGCCAGCCCCTCAATGCCCTGCTTTTCCTGGTGCAGGGGGAGGTTCATTTGAGGAGTGGACGGGCCAAAGAGGCCCGGAGCTGTTTTGAAAAAGCCCTCTCTCAGTCCAGGCGCATGGAGAATCCTTATCAGGAGGCCAAAGCCCTGGCCGGATTGGGCCGGGCGGCCATGGAGCGAAAAGAGCACGATCTGGCAGAGGCGCAGCTCTTTGGCGCTCTTGCCATATGCAGGACCCTGGGGGCCAGGGTTGATGCTCTGGGGCTATACAGAAGCCTTGAGCAGCTCTTCCGATCTCGGGGAGATCTGCAGCGAGCCGAAGAGATGGCCGCTGTACAAAAGGATGAGGCCTTCCGGCGGGAAGGCAATGCCTCGGCTGCTCTGCAGCCCGAGGCTGCCGCGGCCAGGGCCTTTCTGGCGCCGGAAGAATAGTACGGTTATTAAAGGTCGGACCAGACCATGGAGGGCACAAGGCTTAGCTGAAGATCGATCTCGGCCAGAGAATGCCTTATCTGCGGCTGCTTGAGAAGGAGGTCCAACTCATTCAAGCGTCCCAATACCTCTCCGATCTTGGCCTCTTTATGCTCACTCCTGTTGTTGACTGGAGCATAGAATACCTCTCCCTGGGCATTGTCTGCCTCAACGCCGAAGAAGTCACGGCTATAAAGTCCCTTAAAAAGGATGATGATCGGCTTGTAGACTGCTTTTAATGCCGGAATATAGAATTCATCCAGCATCATCTTTTGTATCCGGTTTTTCGTCTCCTGAACCCGCAGCCTGATATATCCCTGGCCGTGGATGTAGCCTGCATAATGGATATCATATCTGATGCGGGAACGCAGATCGTTTTGCAGTCCTATGGTGAACTCGCAAGTGTCCTTGCTCTCGGTGGGATCCAGGCTGAGATAATATCTGACAAAAAGAGTGTATCCGTTCTCGAATTTGATGTATATATAGCTCTCATCGTTCTCTCTGTTCTTGACATCGATGCTGCAAGCATTCCAGCCAAACGCCCTCTTTGCCTCCTCTCCGGTCATATCATGTGAGGCAAACTCGCAAATCTTCTCCAGGAGATCTCCCATAGTTTCCATTAAAATTTACCCATCTCCTAAATGGAATATAACATTATGCTTGGAAATTATGTCCAGAATAAAAAGAGCAAAGCAGAGGCCAAGCTCAAAGCTATTGCCCCTTGCATAAGCCACACGGCTCTGGGCACATCAGAGGTTTGGGGCTCCGCTCCCTCATCGAGCAGTACATAGTAGCCGGGCTTCTCCAGACGGATGCCAAGAGCTCCGGCGCAGGCGGCCATAGGCCAGCCGGAGTTGGGGCTGGGCGTACGGGAGTGGTAGCGGAAGGCCGCTCGAAGGGCAGCGCCCGCCCGGAAAGGCCGGGCCAGGGCTATGAGGAATATGGAGAGGCGGGCGGGGATGAAGTTGAGGAGGTCGTCGGCCCTGGCTCCGGCAAATCCGATCTCCTTGAGGCCTCTGGTCTTGTAGCCCACCATGGAGTCCATGGTGCTTACCGCCTTGAAGGCTAAAGCCGCCTCCAGCCCCAGGCCCAGGGGGGCGAAAAGAGCATAATAGAATATGGGCGAGAGAATGCCGTCCACATAATTTTCAGATAGCGACTCGATCACAGCCGAGCTGGCCTGGCCACTGGAGAGCGAAGCCGTATCCCTGCCCACCAGGGCGGGAAGCATTGACCTGGCCTGCTCCATGTCCTCATTGATCATCCTGCCGATGTCGCTGGATACCTGAAGCAGACAGCGCATGGCGAAGGTGGACTTGAGCAGGAAGGCGGAGACCAGCAGTGGCAGGATGGGGAGAAATCCTGCCGCTCTGACCAGCAGGTGGCCGGCCAGCACTGTCGCGGCTATGACCATCAGGGCCAGGACCACTCCCCCAAGCTTGGTGGGCGGGAGGCGAGAGCGCAGCAAGGCGATCAGCTTTCCAATCCAGACCACGGGATGAATCTTTGCCGGAGGCTCTCCCAGGAGTATGTCATAGGCTGCCGCCATTAGAAAAACGGCCAAGGCGTCGCCAATAACCATCATGCCCGCCCGACCATCATCAAATCTTCTCCTCCAGCTTTTTCCAGGTCTCCGCCAGAGTCTTTCCTTTCATCAGGCAGTCCATGACCATGGCCGCCACCTCCGGGCGATGGATGATGCGGCAGGAGCGGCAGGACCAGACCCCCTCCTCCATCCGCCCGCCGGTCCTTCCGTCGCCGCAGGGATAAAAAGGGCAGAAGCAGAGGGAGCAGTCCTGATCCAGGCCGTGGCAGGGAAACTTATCGCAGTTCAGCCTTTGCATGCTATGACCTTCTTCAGGGCATCAATCAATTGCCGGTTCTCTTCCCTGCTCCGGACGGCAACACGGATGTAGCCTTTGCCCAGGCCGAAGGACTGGCAGTCCCGCACCAGCACTCCCTCATGCATGGTCTTCTCCGCCAGGACGTCGGATGCAAGGCCACATGGCTCTATATTCACTAAAATGAAGTTGACCTGGCTAGGCAGAGGCCCGAGCCCCAGCCCTTTCAATGCCCAATCCAGATAGTCGATCTCCGTTTTAATGACCTGCCGGGACCTCTCCAGGTGCTCGGCGCAGCCCAGGAGATGCTCTCCCGCTGCGGCGGCAATGGAGCCTATGGACCAGGGAACCCTGGCCAGGTTGAGGATTCGAGCCAGATCGGGATTTGTAACACCAAATCCCAGGCGCAGGCCGGGAACGCCGAAGGACTTGGTCAGAGACCTCATCACGAATAAGTACTCCCTCTCCGGCGCCAGGGCGGCCACGCTCTCCTCCGGCCTGCAGAGCTCGATGAAGGCCTCATCCACCAGAAGAAAGGTCTCCGCCCTCTCGCATCTGTCCGCCAGATCTGTGACCTGATCTGCCGAGAGAAGCCTTCCGGTGGGATTGTTGGGGTTGCAGAGGAATAGGAGGTCCGCGCCCTCCAACAGGGCTTGATCCAGCACCGGCAGCCCGTCCTCACCGATCTTGGTCTTCTCCACCTTCCCTCCGGCTAGAAGAGACTGGTTGGTGTACTCGCCGAAGGAGGGCGTGGGAACCAGCGCCAGCTTTCCCTCCTCCAGGCAAGCCTCGGCCATGAGCCGGATCAACTCTGAGGAGCCGTTTCCCGGCACAATGCAATCCTCATCCACGTCTGCGAATTTTGCAGCGGCGCGACATAATCCACCATAGCTGCTGTCCGGATAGTGGGCGATATTCTTGATCTCTTCTGCAATCAGCTCTTCCAGTGGAGGATAGCCTAAGGGATTGATATTGGCTGAGAAGTCCAGAGGCTCTCTGCCAAGAATCGATGCAGCTTGTTGCACCTTGCCCCCGTGTTTGCACTCCACAGCCCTGGCAAAGCTCTTCCGTATCCGGTTTATCATGATTCGGCCAGCCTTCTGGCCTGAAGGCATTTCAATCTTGTGGATACAAGATCCTCCATTAACGATCGTGATGGGGCGGCTTCTGAATGCTCTATTAGATTAAATATAAAAATATAACTATGAAATAACTCTAGAATTTAAGTTATTTATATTAATAGCTATCCGAAAGGGTTTTATCTACTCTATGCGAACTCAAGCGGCGTATATCAAAGGAAGAGGAGGCTAAGATTCCGATGGCAACAAGAGAGGGCAGCTTTTCGGTTGAGGACATGAAGAACGTCCAGATCAACATAGGAGCTGTCGTTAAGGAAGCGGATGAATGGGACCAGGAGATGGGACCATTTCCCAAGCCCGGCGTGGCAACGCTCCGTAATTGGGACTTTATGTTATGCAACCGGTACAAGGTTATGTACTCCCCCGCGGATGATACATGTACCCTCTGTACCTATGGACCGTGCGATCTGACCGGCAGCAAGAAGGGCGCCTGCGGCATTAACATGGCCGCTGCCTGCGGCAAGATCGTTCTGGTTGCAGTTTTGATGGGAACCTGTGCCCATACCGCTCACGGCAGGCACCTTTACCACTGGTGTCTGGACAAGTTCGGAGACATGGCGTTCGATATGGGCGACGAAATCCTGGTTGACGCTCCCCTTTATCGCACCATCCTGGGCAAAAAGCCCAAGACCCTCAAGGACTTCGGCGAGGCGCTGGAGTACTGCGAGGAAGAGATCGTGCAGCTTCTGGCAGCCACGCACACTGGCCAGGAGGGTTTCTACGCGGATTTCGAGTCCAAGGCTTTGCACAGCGGCATGCTCGATTCCCTGGGCAAGGAGGTCTGCGACATGCTGCAGACGGTGGCCTACGACATGCCCCGCGGCGCTGCTGATGCTCCGCTGGTGGAGATCGGCATGGGAACCATGGATCAGAATAAGGCTGTTCTCATCGCTTACGGTCACAACCTGGCGGCAGGCGCTGAGGCCATGATCTACACCGAGGATAAGAACCTCTGGGATAATGTGGACATCGGCGGCGTATGCTGCACGGCCATAGATCTCACCAGGATCACTGAGACCGGCAGGCCATCCAAGATTCCCGCCAATCTGGGACCCAAGGCCAAGGTGGCCGGAG
>Ga0105102_10000751_pt1 | contig 10096 bp, 10 predicted proteins | sample PPLLaktember2015_FD_87032 | JGI IMG/M metagenome (GOLD analysis project Ga0105102, IMG submission 87032) | Freshwater sediment microbial communities from Prairie Pothole Lake near Jamestown, North Dakota, USA - PPLs Lake P7 Core (6) Depth... | ecosystem: Environmental > Aquatic > Freshwater >...
GAGGCTCAGACACCGCTAACACCCCTGGCGCGGGAGATTGCCGCCCGGTTGGGGCCGGGCAAACACCGGGTCAACCTCAAGGACCGGGAGACGGCCCTACGCTATTTTGGCGAGGTGCTGGCTGCCAAGCTGGAGGCGGCGGGGATCCCGGTGAAGGGCGGCCTCCGCTACGGCCAGGTGCCCGCCGGGGCCAAGCGCGTCCTTCGGCACGATAATAGCCGGAATCTGCGTGCCGTCCTGGCCCCCATGCTGGAATATTCCAACAACTTCATCGCCAATTATCTCTTCGTGCTGTTGGGCGGCAAGGATGGCCAACGCGGGCTGGACATGGCGAGGGCGCAACAGGCGGCCCGGACCTGGGTGGACAAGGAATTTCGCTGGCGCGATTACCAGATCGAGGATGGCGCTGGCCTGTCTCGCGCCAATCGCCTGAGCGCGCGCCAGTTGTTAGAGCTACTGAAGGCGTTTGCGCCCTATCGCGACCTGCTTCCGGCTCAAGAGGGCGTGGCGCGGGCCAAGACGGGCACCCTCAAGGGGGTGAGTACCTATGCCGGTTTCGTGCGGCGCAAGGGTCGCTGGGAGCCCTTCGCCCTCATGATCAACCAACCGGTGGCCTATAACTTGAGGCTGGAGGTCGCGGATACCCTGGCGCGGGCCTCCGATGTCTCCCGCTACTGTCCAGGATCCAAGTGTTGACCGGGGGACTTCCGCCATGACGCAGCCCTATCCTCCGCTCGCCCTGGCCGCCACGCTTCTCCTGGCGGTGATCCTGACTGCCTGCGCGCCCATGCCGCCGGTCTCCGAGGTTGAGGCGGCGGGTCAGGAGCCCCACGAGGTGCCCTTTCGCCGGGGCGGCTATCCTACCCTGGCCCCACTCTTACGCCAGGTCACGCCGGCGGTGGTGAATGTCGCGGTGGAGACCACCCTCTCCGAGCAGGATCACCCCTTCCTGAGTGATCCCAATTTCCGCCGCTTTCTGGAGACCCTGGATATCCCCTTTCCCGAGTCCGTGGAGGGTGGGCGCCAGCAGAGCGTGGGCTCTGGTCTCATCGTCGATGCTGCCCACGGCTACGTGCTGACCAACGCCCACGTAATCAAGAACGCCAGTCGGATCACCGTCACCCTCAAGGATAGGCGCAGCTTCTCCGCCCGTCTGCTGGGCACGGACCCCGGGGCCGATATTGCCGTGCTGGTGCTGACGCCGGTGCCGTCCGGGCTTTCTGCCCTGCAATTTGGGGACTCGGACCGGCTGGAGGTGGGCGACTTCGTCCTCGCTATCGGCAACCCCTTCGGCATCGGCCAGACGGTGACCTCCGGCATTATCAGCGCCCTCGGCCGGGAAGGCATGGGCGGCGAGGGGGTCGGCGGCCTGATCCAGACCGATGCCTCCATCAATCCCGGCAATTCCGGTGGCCCCCTCATCGACCTCGGCGGCAAGGTGGTCGGCATCAATACCGCCCTGCTGGGTCCCACGGGCGGCAACGTCGGCATCGGTTTCGCCACCCCCGCCAATCGCGCCCAGATAGCCCTGCGGCGGGTGATCGCGAGGCACTGACCATGTTTAAGGTCGTCTCCTTCAACATCAACGGCATCCGCGCCCGGCCCCATCAGTTGGAGGCCCTCAAGGCACGCCAGGACCCGGATGTCATCGGCATCCAGGAATCCAAGGTCCATGACGAGGCCTTTCCCCTGGATATCCCCCTGGGGCTGGGCTACCGAGCTCATTTCCATGGCCAGAAAAGCCACTATGGCGTGGCCCTGCTGAGCAAGGCGGAACCCCTGGAGGTCGTCAAAGGTCTTCCCGGCGACCGGTCGGACGCCCAGCGCCGGGCCATCACCGGCCGCTTTGCCCTGACCAAGGGCGAGGAAGTGACCGTCATCAACGCCTATTTCCCCCAGGGGGAGGCCCGCGCCCATCCGGTCAAATTCCCCGCCAAGCGTCAGTTCTATGCCGACCTGGCCGGCTATGTGCGCGAGCGTTTCACCCCGGACCAGAATCTGATCATCCTTGGCGATATGAACGTGGCGCCGCTGGATCTGGACATTGGCATAGGGCCGGAAAATGCCAAGCGCTGGCTGCGCGAAGGCAAGTGCAGTTTCCTGCCCGAGGAACGGGAGTGGCTTGCCAGCCTGCAGGGCTTTGGGCTGGTGGACGCCTACCGCTTGAAATATCCTGATAGGGACGACTGCTTCAGTTGGTTCGATTACCGTAGCCGCGGCTTCGAACGCGAGCCCAGGCATGGATTGCGCATCGACCTCATCCTCGTCACCGCCCCCCTGGCAAGCTGCCTGGTGGATGCCGGCATCGACTACGGGATCCGCGCCATGGACAAGCCCTCCGACCATTGTCCTGTCTGGGTCACCTTCGACCTCTGAAGGTCTTTCAGGCCTGTCTCGTTCCCTCTCCCCATCCAGGCGGGGCTAGACCCCGCGATTGAGGCTATCCAGCAGTTCCTCCGCCGGTTCCCGGTCCAGCCGAAGGAAGAGACTGGCGACGTCGGCTGAGAGCCGGGTGGCGTCGGCGTCGAGGATGAGTTCCTTGATCTCCAGCAGGGAGCCGGGCTGCATGCTGAATTGGCGCAGGCCCAGGCCCAGGAGCAGGCGGGTGAAGCGGCGGTCGCCGGCCATCTCGCCGCACATGGCCACTGGCTTAGACTGGCGGCGGCCGGCGGCGATCACCATCTGGAGCAGGCGCAGGACGGCCGGATGCAGGGGGTCGTAGAGATAGTTGACCGTGTCGTCGATGCGGTCGATGGCCAGGGTGTACTGGATGAGGTCGTTGGTGCCGATGGAGAGGAAATCCAGCCGGGCGGCGAAGGCATCGGCGCAGAGGGCGGCGGCCGGGACCTCGATCATGCCGCCCACCGGCATGTGGGGGTCGAAGGGGATCCCTTCCTGGGTCAGCTCCTGGCGCGCCTGGGCGAGGAGGGCATGGACCTGGGTCACCTCCCCCAGGCTGGTGAGCATGGGCAGCATGAGCTGCACCGGGCCCTCGGCGGAAGCGCGCAGGATGGCCCGTAACTGGGGCCGGAAGAGGTCATGATCCTTGAGACAGAGGCGGATGGCCCGCAGGCCCAGGGCCGGATTACACACAGGCGGGCAGGCGAGGGGCGAGCCATCCACCTGCTTGTCGGCGCCCAGGTCGAGGGTGCGGATGGTGATGGGGATGCCGCCCAGGCCGCGGATGGCATGGCGATAGGCGGCCAGGTGTTCCTCCTCGTCCGGTTGGCCCACCCGGTTCATGTAGAGGAACTCGGTGCGGTAGAGGCCCACGCCAGTGGCGCCATTGGCGCGGGCGATCTGGGCGTCCTCGGGCAGCTCCAGGTTGGCGAGGAGGGCGACCGGCTGACCGTCGCGGGTCTGGCAGGGCTCATGGAGCAGTCGCCGCAGTCGGTCGCGCCGGGCGCCCAGGGCGATGAGGCGCTGACGATAGTGGTGGAGGATGTGGTAATCGGCGCCGGCGATGACGGTCCCGGCCTCCCCGTCAACCACCAGGGTCTCGCCCTGACGGAGGTAGCGGGTGGCGTTCCGCACCCCCATGACCGCCGGGATGTTGAGGCTGCGCGCCAGGATGGCGGTATGGGAGAGGGGACCGCCGAACTCCGTCACCAGGGCCAGGGCGCCGCGATGACGCAACAGAATGATGTCGGCAGGGGAGATGTCGTGGGCGACGATAACGCAGCCGGATATCTCGTTTGGCGCCTCCTGGCCCCCCTGGTTGTCGGGAGTCAAAAAACCCATGATATGGTGGATCACCTGGTCGATGTCATCCAGGCGGCTGCGCAGGTAGGGGTCGTCCATCTCATCGAAGACCCGCGCCAGGTCCTCGAGATGCTGGCGCAGGGCCCATTCCGCTGAATAGCGTTGGTCGCGAATGAGATCCCGGGCCGGCTCCACCAGGGTCGCGTCCTCCAGCATCAAGAGGTGCGAATCGATGAACTCCGCCAGGTTGAGGGGTGTCGTCCGCGAGACCTGGTGGCGAACAGCCCTGAGCGCCTGCCGGGAGGCGCTCAGGGCCTCCTCCAGCCGCGCCAGCTCCGCCTGCATCTCCCCTGCCTCGATGTAGCGGGGACTGATGGCCAGGGGTCCCCGTTCCAGCAGGTAGGCCGGACCGACGGCGATGGCCTGGCTGGTGGAGACACCAAGTCCGCTCAGAGCGATTGTCATTCGCCCTCCCCGAAGCGGTCGGCGATGAGGGCTTCGAGGGCGGTGCAGGCCTCGGCCTCGTCTTCCCCCTCGATGTGCAGATTGACGCGCACCCCTTGGGCGGCGGCCAGCATCATGACGCCCATGATGCTCTTGCCATTGACCTTGCGTCCGTCTCGCTCGACCTGGATATGGCTGGCAAAACCGCCGGCGCAGGTGACGAATTTGGCGGAGGCCCGGGCATGGAGGCCGAGCTTGTTGACGATTTCCACTTCCTTGATGATCATGGCTTTTCTTCCATGGCAGCGCACTGCAGGCTGGCACAGATCAGCACCCCATCGCGCCCGCCCTTCTCGGCCTTGGCGGCGATTTCCGCCAGTGGCAGGCTGGCGTAGTTGAGGACGCGCACCAGCATGGGCAGGTTCAGGCCGGTGATGATCTGGATCGCCCCTGGTCCTTCCTGGAGCGAGCAGGCAATGTTGGCTGGGGTGGAGCCATAGAGATCGGCGAGGATCAGAACGCCGTCGCCCCCATCGACCTCAGACGCTAGCCGCCTGGCTTCGGCCCGCAACTGGTCGCGTTGGGTCTCGTCGGTCACCGCCAGGGCGCGTACGGCCAGGGGGCAATGGCCGCCGAGGATACGGGTGGCGGTGTACAGCAGATTGGCGCCTATGTCGCCGTGGGTGATGAGGAGGAGTCCGATGCTCATGACAGTTCCCGGTGGCGCAGCATGACCTTGCGGCCCTGGCCGCCGAAGTGGTTGCGCAGTTTCTCTCCCATATACACGGATCTGTGCTGGCCGCCGGTACAGCCGATGGCGATGGTCAGGTAGCTGCGGCCATCGGCCTCGAAACGGGGGATCCAGCGCTCGAAGAAGCTGGTGAGATCCCCCAGCATCTCCGCCACCTCGGGTGATTCCTCCAGAAAGCGGATCACGGCGGGGTCGCGGCCGGTGAGGGGCCGTAGGTCGGGCTGCCAGTGAGGGTTGGGCAGGCAGCGCACGTCGATGACGAAATCCACGTCCCGGGGCAGGCCGTGCTTGAAGCCGAAGGTCTGGATCAGCAAGGAGACCTGACGTGGGGCGCTGTCCTGGAAGTGGCCCAGCACTTGGTCGCGCAACTGGTGGACATTGGTATGGGTGGTGTCTATGCGCAGGTCCGCCTCGTCCAGGATAGGCGCCAGCAGGCCCCGCTCCATCTCGATGGCCTCGGCCAGGGACCGGTCCTGGCTGGTGAGGGGGTGTTTGCGCCGAGTTTCGCTGAAGCGTTTGATGAGGCTCTCGGGCCGCGCCTCCAGATAGAGGATCTGGCACTCGACCCCGCGCCCCTTCAGATCGGCCACCAGGGCGGGGACCTCCCCGAGACGCTCGGGCTGGTTGCGGGCGTCGATGCCGACGGCGGTTCGGGTCATCTGGGGGCTTGGGGTCTCCTCCAGGCCGCGGGCCAATTCTCGCAGCAGGAAGAGAGGCAGGTTGTCGATGCAATAAAAGCCGATGTCTTCGAGCGTATGTAGGGCGACGCTCTTGCCGGAGCCCGACAGGCCGCTGACGATGACCAGCTTTATGGCCATTCGGGGTCCCCCGCCGGCGGCAAGCCCTGGAGGGCGCGGGCCTGGCGCTCGGTGAAATCGGCGCCGGCGTCATAGCCACGGCTGCGCTGGACCTGGCTGCGCACCGCCGCCTCCACCAGGATGGCCAGGTTGCGGCCCGGGGCGACAGGCATGGTGACCTCGGGGATATTGACCCCGAGGATGGTCCGCGCCGACTGGGGCCCCCCGAGGCGGTCGAGGCGCAGCAGCCCCGCGGCATCCAGGGTGCGCAGATTGACAATAAGATTTAGGCGCTTGCGCTGGCGCACGGCGCTCTCGCCGAACATGGCGCGGATATTCAGGATGCCGAGGCCGCGCACCTCCAGGAAGTCCCGCAGCAGGGGGGGGCAGAAGCCCTCCAGCATCTCCGGGGCTATGTTGGCGAACTCGGGGGCATCATCGGCGATGAGCCGTTGGCCGCGGTTGATGAGTTCCAGCGCCAGTTCGCTCTTGCCCACGGCCGGGTCGCCGACGAGGAGCACCCCCGTGCCCAGAACCTCCATGAAGACGCCATGGATGATGACCCGAGGGGCCAGTTCCAGGGTGAGGTAGTACTGGATGTAGCCGATGAGTTCATCGTCCGGCAGGGGCGAGGCGAGCAGGGGGGTGTCGAGCCGCTGGGTCTCCGTCAGGAGGCCGGACTCGGGCTCGATACCATTGGCGAACAGGACGGCGGCGGGGCGGCTGGCGAAGAGCCGGTTCATCGTCTCGCGACGGGCGCTCGGCTCCAACTCGGCGAGATAGCGCTGCTCGGCCTCGCCGATCACCTGTAGGCGATTGGGGCGGATGCAATTGAGCGGACCCACCAGGGATTGGGCCGCCGGGGAGCCCTTGTCGGCCCCCAGGGGCACCGGAGGGTTGGGCGGCAGCGTCAGCCAGCGCAGGAGGAGGCGTGGGCCGAGACGCTCGACAAGTTCGTTGAGGGTGCTTAAGGGGTTCATCCGTCAGGCGTCTGGCCCACGCCGGCGATGAGGATGTCAAAGAGGGCGGCGGGATCCTCGGTGTGACGCAACCGGGAGCGGAAGCCGTCTTCCCCGAACATTGCCGCTAACTGGGCAAGCAAGTGGAGATGGATCTCGGTGGCGGCCTCGGGCACCAGCATGGCGAAGGCCAGGTCCACCGGCTCGTCGTCAATGGCGTCGAAGTCCGCGGCCTGGCGTAACTGCACGAAGGCGCCGACCGCCTCGCCTACCTCCTTGACGCGGGCATGGGGCAGGGCGACGCCGTGGCCCAGGCCGGTGCTACCCAGGCGTTCGCGTTCGACCAGGCGCTCGAAGATGGCTTCGGCGTTGAGATGGGGCAGGGCGGAGGCCAGCAGGCCGGCGAGGACCTCCAGCAGGCGTTTTTTACTTGTGATGTCCTGGCCGCCGGCGACGCGCTCGATGGCGAGGAACTGGGGGGGAAACATGGAAGGCAGCTCCCGATGAGGCTGGGTTAAGGATGAATGGGCCCCGGGCCCGGCCGGTGCCGCCTAGCCAATACGGGCGGCGCCGGCGCGGATTATGGCACGCCTGGGTATCCCTCAGTCGCTTTCCAGGCCCTTCTGGCCGGAGACGCGATGATTGCTCTTCTTTTCCTTGTGCTTGAGGATCTGGCGATCGAGTTTATCGCTCAGGGCGTCGATGGCCGCGTACATGTCCTCCTCCGTATCCTCGGCATGGATGTTGCCGCCGTTGACCTGGATCGTGGCCTCGGCTTTATGCCGCAGCTTTTCGACGCTGAGAACGACGTGGGCGTCCAGGACGTGGTCGAAATGCCGCGCAAGGCGTTCGAACCGGCTGTCGACATAGTTTCGCATCGCATCGGTGATGTCGACATGATGACCCGTCAGGTTTATTTGCATAGCGTGACTCCTGGGTGTCCAAAGGAATGGCCTGGCGCCCGCATCCTGGGCCGGCCAACGCTTGCGATCCCTCGCTCATGCCGCCGTCGCCGGCGGCGGATAACGGCGGCCGTTTCCCATGCCGCCTGATTGCCGGCCAGGCCGGTGTCTTGTCCATCGCCGTGTCTCATGCCAGCCGCCGGCGGTCGTTGGAGGCCGCGATGCCCATGGTCTCGCGGTACTTGGCCACCGTCCGCCGCGCCACCTGGATACCCTGGTCGCCGAGAATGGCGGCGATCCTGATGTCACTCAAGGGCTTGGAGGGGGGTTCGGCGGCAATGAGCTTGCGGATGATAGCGCGGATGGCCACCGACGAGCATTCGCCCCCCGTGGCCGTATTGACGTGGCTGGAAAAGAAATACTTGAACTCGTAGGTTCCGCGGGGGGTGTGCATGTATTTCTGGGTGGTGACCCGGGAGACGGTGGATTCGTGCAGGTCCAGGGCATCGGCCACGTCGCGAAGGACCATGGACTTCATGGCCTCCTCGCCTTGTTCGAGAAAATCCCGCTGCATCTCCACGATCTTGGTCGCCACGCGCAGCACTGTATCGTTGCGGCTCATCAGGCTCTTGATGAACCAGCGGGCCTCCTGGAGGTGATTGCGCAGAAAGATGTTGGTATCGCTCTGATCGGCGCGGCGGATGAGTTTTGCGTAATCGGCGTTGACGCGCAAGCGGGGACTGGTCTCGGGGTTCAGCTCCACCACCCAGGCCCCATCCTTCCTGCGCACGAAGACGTCCGGGATTACGTATTCGGGCTTGGCCGCGGAAATCAGGCTGCCGGGGCGAGGGTGCAGGCTGCGGATCTCGGTGATGGCCGCGGCGAGGGCCTCGGGCGTCAGGCCGAGCTGGCGCTGGATACGCTCCAGGTCGTTGCGCGACAGGGCGATGAAGCAGTGATCGCAGATGGCGATGGCGTCGCGAGTGGCCATGGTAGGGTCTGGGCGCTGGCGCAACTGGATCCGCAGGCATTCGGCAAGATTGCGGGCGCCGACCCCAGGCGGGTCCAGGGCTTGGATGCGATGGAGGACCGTCTCGATCGCCGCCGCCGTCAACTTATCGTCCCCCAGGATCTCCAGCAGTTCCTCGCAGCTCTGGCCAAGATAGCCGTCGGCGTCGATGGCATCGACGATGGTGGTGGCGATGGCCAGGTCGGTGCCATCCAGGCGGCTCAAGTTGAGCTGCCAGTGCAGGAAGTCCTGCAAGGTCTCGGGACGGCTCTGTTGGGTGAAGATGTCGAAGTCCCCCTCCTCGCCCCCCCCGGCCGGGACATGACCGTCGAAGTGGTCGGTCCACTCGCTATCGACCGGCAGATCATTGGGGATGGCGCTGTCGTCCGGGGTAAACTCCTGCTCCAGCCGCGCCTCGTTGACCGTCTGCATCCGGTCCCCTGGCGCGGGTTCGGCGATGGCCTCATGGCCCCGGGGCTCGCGGATCTCCTCCACCTGGCCCTCGGCCTCGTCGGCGTCTTCGAGCATGAGATTGGAATCCAGCGCGTCCTGAATCTCCTGCCGGAGTTCCAGAATGGACAGTTGCAGCAGGCGGATCGCCTGCTGCAACTGCGGCGTCATGGTCAGATGGTGACCGAGACTGAGCTGGATCGTGGGCTTCATGAGGAAATAAATTAAAACTGGTACGTTAATTGAATGCCAAAGGTTAAGAAAAGTGTAGCTGAAAAGGAGGCGGGTAAGTAGGGTGGCGGCAGGCATCCTCGCCAAGGCGGTCGGGGGAGTTAGAGGCGGAAATGCTCGCCTAGATAGACGGACCGGACCTGGGCATCGTCCAGCAGGACCCGCGGGGCGCCCTCGGCGATGACTTCCCCCTCGTTGATGATGTAGGCGCGGTCGCAGATGTCCAGGGTTTCGCGCACATTGTGGTCGGTGATGAGGACGCCGATGCCGCGATCCCGCAGGTGGGAGACGATCTTTTTGATGTCTCCCACGGCGATGGGATCGACGCCGGCGAAGGGTTCATCCAGCAACATCACCCTGGGCTCGACGGCCAGGGCGCGGGCGATCTCCAGCCGCCGCCGCTCACCGCCGGAGAGGCTCATGGCCAGGGAATCGGCGACATGGGCGATGCCCAGTTCCTCCAGCAGGTCGAGGCAGCGTTCGATGCGCTGCTTCCGGTCGAGGTCCTTGCGCGTCTCCAGCACCGCCAGGAGGTTGTCCTGGGCGCTGAGCTTGCGGAAGACCGAGGCCTCTTGGGCCAGATAGCTCAGGCCGCGCCGCGCCCGGACATGCATGGGTTTGCCGCTGATGTCCTGGTCTTCCAGCCAGATCTCGCCCTGGTCGGCGGGGACCAGGCCGACAATTATATAAAAGCAGGTGGTTTTGCCGGCGCCGTTGGGACCCAGGAGGCCGACGACCTCGCCCGCGTCCACATCGAGATTGACGCCCCTCACTACATGGCGGTGACGATAGCTCTTAATGAGGTCGCGGGCGCGCAGGGTGCTCATCGTTGGGCCGGGTTGATAAGTATC
>Ga0105102_10000752_pt1 | contig 10090 bp, 4 predicted proteins | sample PPLLaktember2015_FD_87032 | JGI IMG/M metagenome (GOLD analysis project Ga0105102, IMG submission 87032) | Freshwater sediment microbial communities from Prairie Pothole Lake near Jamestown, North Dakota, USA - PPLs Lake P7 Core (6) Depth... | ecosystem: Environmental > Aquatic > Freshwater >...
AAGGATATGGATGAGGCTTTCCTCGATCTTCAGAATGCGCTCAATTCTTTTGCGCAGAACCAGGAGATTGATGAATTGACCATAACACAACACGATCCCAATACTGCACCGGTTATGCTCATTGCACTGACCCACAGCGAGATCACCGACATGAATGAAATTCGGAAAGTCGCTGAGAGTTATGTCAGGAATGAACTGGTCAGGCTGGAAGGTGTGGCTGAGGTGGAACTTTCCGGACAGGAAGAAAGTGAGATCGTCATTGAAACCGATCCATACAGGCTTCAATCCCAGAACATCTCCCTGGATGCCCTGAGTCAGAGAATCCAGAACTTCAACCGCAGTGTCTCAGGAGGGAGGATTTCGGAGATGGGTCTCCAGTATATCGTTAAAGGCATCGGCCTGCTTCGTGATATCGAAGATTTCCAAAATCTTATTGTAGGGTACAAAGCAGTCCGGACTTCCACAAACGCCGGTAACCAATCACCCTTTGCACCGGTTTATCTGAGGGATGTTGCCACTGTTAAGTATGCCAATAAAGAACCGGAGAATATCGTACACCTGAACGGCAAAAGATGCATCGGCCTTTCTGTCTATAAAGAGACCAAGTTCAACACCGTAAAATCGGTTGAACAGATCAACGAGGCGCTGGTTAGTATTGGCAAAGCATTGCCGGGGTATCAGCTGACACCGGTCACCAATCAGGGAAAATTCATTAAAGATTCCATTTCAGAAGTGGAAAAATCGGCATTATATGGGATTATTCTGGCTGTTTTTATCCTGTTTTTATTTCTCAGGAGAATAGGGACAACGGTTATCGTTAGTCTTGCCATACCCTTCTCTGTGATTGCCACTTTCAACCTGATGTATTTCAACAACCTGACCATCAACATCATGACGCTGGGTGGCCTTGCTCTTGGAGCAGGTATGCTGGTCGACAATGCCATTGTGGTCATTGAAAACATTTTCCGGCACCATGAATCGGGATCAAATGCAAGGGAGGCGGCCATCAACGGTACCGCCCAGGTAAGCGGTGCCATTACTGCATCCACCCTTACCACGATCGTGGTGTTTCTGCCCATTGTATATCTTCACGGCGCCTCGGGGGAATTGTTCAAAGACCAGGCGTGGACGGTCACCTTCTCCCTGATTTCCTCTCTCTTTGCTGCTGTTCTTTTCATTCCGATGCTTTACAACCGGATGTACCGCAACAAACCGGCCCCTGTTACCCGTACCTCCATGAAAATGAACTGGTATGGAACTTTACTCGGGAAGGTCATGAAGGTAAAATGGACAGTCATCCTGATCAGCATGGTTTTAATGGGTTTTTCCTTTATGTTGTTACCCTATATTGGATCTGAATTCATGCCTCAGACCGAGGCACGGGAGTTTACCATCAGCCTGAAAATGGCAGAAGGCACCAAGTTGGAGCGCACCGAATCGACGGTGAAAAACATCGAAAGCATTCTGAGTGAATACCTGGAAAGTGACCTGGAAAAGATGTACTCCCATTCCGGACCCAGTGGAGGCTTGTCAGGAGATCAAACCTCGGTTTTCCAGGGGGAGAATACGGCAGAAATCCGGGTCATCCTGACCAAAGAATCGAAACATACAGCCAATGATGTTATCACCGCCATTGATCGCCTGACCACTGATGTTCCCGACCTTGAGGTCACCTTTGCCAAGGAAGAAACAGCGCTTAAGTCGGTTCTCGGGACCGACGAAGCCCCTGTAGTGGTGGAAATCAAAGGCGAAGAAATGGATGAAATTGAGAACATTGCACGACAGGTAAATGAAAAGATGACGGGCATTGACGGTTTGTTTAATGTTCAGAGCTCCATTGCAAACGGGGCACCTGAAGTGGAGATTGTGATCGATCGCATCAGGGCTGGTATGTATAACCTGAGCATCAGTTCCATCGTTACCCAGATGCAGGACCAACTGGAAGGAAAAAGCGCCGGTCAGCTGGAACATGGCGGAGAGATGAGCGACATTACCATTAAACTGCCGGAAACCAGTCTGTCGGATATCAGCAAAATGACCATCACATCCGGTACACAGGTATTCCGGCTTTCCGAAATTGCCGAAATCCGGCACGGATACTCTCCCCGGGAGATTTTCCGCCGTGACCAGAACAGAATCGGGAAAATCACCGCCCAACTGGAGCCGGATATTCCGCTGGAACATATGGCCAGTCAAATCAGATCGGCCACTTCCGACATTCAGCTCCAACCTGATTACTCCATAAAGGTGACCGGAGAAGAGGAAAAACGGCAGGACTCCATGAAAAATCTTGGTTTTGCTCTTATCCTTTCAATCATCCTGGTTTATATGGTAATGGCCTCCATTTTTGAATCGCTTATCCATCCTTTTACGGTGCTGCTGACCATTCCCTTTGCCATTGTGGGAAGCATACTGACTTTTTTCCTCCTGGGTCGTAACTTCAATATAATGGCCATCATCGGGATCATCATGCTGGGTGGTATTGCGGTGAACAGTTCCATCATCCTCATTGACCGCATCAACCAGTTGCGAAGGGAAGGACTTATCAGGCGCGATGCGATCATTTTGGCCGGGCAGCAAAGGCTGAGGCCTATTCTGATGACAACACTCACCACCATACTTGCACTGATTCCCCTCACCATTGGTTTCGGAGAGAGTGTCCAGTTGCGTTCACCCATGGCGCTGGCCGTTATCGGAGGTCTGGTGACCTCAACCCTGATGACTCTGGTTGTTATACCCTGCGTTTATGATATTATGGACCGGTTACATCCGGTATCAACAGCATCCAATGACGTTCCGGAGTCCGGAATTTAAAAATTTTTGCAGATGAGATTTGCCATCAACAGAAAGGTATTCATCAGCATGTTGTTCATAGGGATGACCCTTCTCGGGTATATCTCCTACCGACAACTACCGGTGGAACTGATGCCCGACGCCACCCTGCCGCAACTGTTCGTGCAGATCACCTCACGGCAGGAAGTGGATCCAAATTATATGGAGAACCAGGCGGTCATTCCTGTGGAAGGAGCCATTGGAACCATTGAGGGTGTAGAGGAGATTTCCACCTGGCTCAACAACAGAACAGCCACCATCCAGATCAGCTTCAAGAAAAACGTCAACTTCAAGTACCTCTACCTGAAGATGCAGGAGAGGATCGATCAGATCAGGGAAACACTTCCTACAGGTTTCAACGTGATGCTTACCCGGGTGGACATTGGCCAGCTGACCAACCAGTTCATGGAACTGCAGATCAGGGGAAGCGGCGGAACAGACAGGATCCGGAACATCGTCGACCAGGAGGTGACCAATGAGGTCTCCAACATCGACGGCATTGCCTCCGTTAATGTATACGGCGGGCAGGAAAGATCCATCGAAATCACCATCGACCGGGCAGCCTGCGAAGCATACAACATCACCCCGGCACAGATTTCAGGAGCCCTTGGGTCCAATTCTCTGAACAGGACATTCGCAGGATATCTGCATGAATCCAATAAGCAGTACTTTGTCCACATCACTGCGGAATACCACGATGTGAAAGACATTGAAAACATCGTGGTGGCTGAAGGGCCAATTTTCCTGAAAGATGTGGCTGAGATCTATTTCGGCGTTAAGGAGGAGACCACCCTGAGCCGTGTAAACGGTTTGGAATCCATCCAGATGCTGCTGGTCAGCGATTCTCAGTCCAATCTGATCGACCTGTCGCACCGTACGCTGGCCATCATCGCCAAACTCAATGAAAAACTGGCTTCCAAGGAAGTTGAACTGGTTGTTCAGTCCAACCTGGCCGATACCATGGAAAAAAACATCAACCAGATCATTTCACTGGCTTTGCTAGGAGGATTGCTGGCGGTGTTTGTTCTCTGGATCTTCCTGAAAAACATTAAACTGGTCGGAATCATTGCACTGGCCATTCCCGTTTCCGTGTTTTCAGCCTTCAATCTATTTTATGCCTTCGATATATCCATCAACAGCCTTACTCTGGTAGGTATGGCCATGGCCGTCGGGTTACTGGTGGATAACAGTGTGGTGGTGCTGGAGAATATTTACCGATTGTCAGGAAAACATTATACTCCTTATAAGGCGGTCACTCAGGGTACTTCGGAAGTCTGGCGGTCGGTGCTGGCAGCCACCCTGACTACGATAACCGTATTTCTGCCCTTTATCTTTTCGACGGAACCGATGATCAGGTTGCTGGGTAACCATATTGGCGTATCCATTGTTTCCACCATCATCATTTCTGCGCTGGTTGCCCTGTTGCTGGTTCCCATGATGGCACACCTTTTACTGAAAAGCAAAGGATCTCACTCCATATTTTACGAAAAGGTAACTACCAACAACCGCATCATTCAGATTTACTTCGTATTGCTGAAATCGGCCATGCGGAATCCGGCCGGCACCATTGTGGGGGCCCTGGTGGTTTTCTTTGTATCCATCTTCATTGTGCTGGCTGTCAGCGTCAACACCCTGAGGGAAGTAGACCAGGATAGTTTTTCCGTATACGTGACCATGCCTACCGGGGCCACCCTGGAATCGACCGATATTGTGGTGAAGGAACTGGAAAGCCGTCTGACGGAAGTAAAGGAGATCATGGATTATTCCTCGAAGATACAGGAGCAGGAAGCCATTATGACCATTACCCTGAAGGAGGATTTTGAAAAGATCGCCAAACGGAAGGTGGCAGAAGTGAAATCAGATGTCGAAGAGCGTGTCAGAAACATCCGCAATGCAGAAATCAGCTTAACGCAGCCCACATCCAGCCAAAGTTTCCGCAGTGGCGGAGGCGGAGCGGGAATGTCGGGTGATTTTGGCCGTTTCATGGGGATAGGCACCAATCAGGAAAGAATCGTCATCAAAGGCTCAGATTATGCCGTGATGCGTGGTGTTGCCGAAGACCTCCGTTATTTCCTCGATGAGCTGGAATCCATCCGGAGCGTAAATGTAAGCTCCAGTTCCAACCGTCCGGAAGTTCACCTCCATTTCAACCAGCAAGTGATGACCGAATATGGGGTCACACTGAACAATATTGCCAGCGAACTGGGATCTTTCAGCAGGGAATTCAGCTCCGGAGCCATATTTAAACAAGGCACTGAAGAATACGACATCATCCTGAAAGAAAAAGGCGCTGAGGAAGAGGAGAACCAGGATAAAACCATCGATGACCTGCGTAACCTGAAAATCAGCAACAGCCAGGGAGCTACCTATGATCTGCAGGATCTCAGCCAGATTATTTTTTCCTCCGGAAGAGCCAACATCACCCGGATCAACCAGGAGAAACAGATTGAGGTCACTTACCGTTTCATTGCCGAAGCCGAACAGTCAAAAGATTTACTGACTGCCTACCGGATGGAAATCGACGATGTCGTCGGGCAGTATAATCTGCCTTCGGGTGTGGCGGTACAGGTGATCCATGAAGAAGACCAGTTCCAGGAGTTTTATATCCTGATCGCTGCTGCCTTCATCCTGATCCTGATGATTCTGGCTTCGGTGTTTGAATCACTTTCGCTGCCTTTTGTCATGATCTTCTCGGTTCCCCTGGCTGCGATCGGCTCCTTCATTGCCCTGATCATCACCGGGAACTCACTCTTCAATGCCAATACGCTTACGGGTTTTATCATACTGCTGGGAGTGGTGGTCAATAACGGGATCATCCTGATCGACTTCACCAATATTCTCCGGAAAAGGGGTCACCGGAAATCACGCGCTCTGATCGAGGCAGGCCTTTCCAGGGTACGCCCAATCCTGATCACCGCTATTTCAACTATTACGGGTATGCTGCCGCTGGCACTCGGTAATGCCGAATATGTTGGCGCCATCGGCGCTCCTTTCGCCATTACCGTAATCGGTGGTCTTTCGGTCAGCACCCTGTTGACGCTGATCTTCATCCCAACCTTCTATGCCGGATTGGAAAACAGCCTCCAATGGATGAAAAACCTGAACTGGAAAATCAAAATTCTGCATCTTGTCCTCTTCCTGGTGGCTTTGTGGTATGTCTATTTCCGTATCGATACCTTTATCTGGCAGTTGCTCATTTTCCTCCTGGTGATCATGCTGATCCCCGGAGTAACCTGGTTTGTCCAGAACAGCCTGCGACTTGCACAAACAAAGCTGATCGGAGACAACGATCCGATAAAAATTGAAGTACGGAAACTGGTTAAAATATATGATCGAGATTCCAGGTTTGTCAGGGAATGGAAATCAGGCCTGAAAATCAGGGAAATGGCTGGTCTAACGGTTGACTACACCAAACCCAGGCATTTTTCAGACCTTGTATGGCAGATTCCTCTCTTCATCGGCCTGATATGGTTTACCTTCATTTACCAGAACAGTAATTTCTGGATGCTTGTCATGTCGGTGTTCATTTATTTCTTCCTGTTTGTCCTTTGGGAACCGGTCAGCGCTGTATTGCAGAACAAATTCAACAAATCAGGAAATAAAAAACTGCTGCGGTTCCGCAAATGGGGCTTTAACTTCCTTTTGTGGATCGTTCCGCTGATTTTCCTTTACCTCTTTTTTACCAGATGGGACAATACCGGACTGGTCATCTTTGCAGGAGGTATAACCTTCCTGTTGCTGGCCATCTATGCATCGGCCGAATATGTTCACAATCAGAATGTCAATATCGAAAGGATCACCGGAAAGTTTGGCTCCCTGAGAAGAGGCTATTTCCGTTTGGTGAAGCAGATTCCCATTATTGGTAAACGGAAGAAGCCCTTCAAAGCGCTGAACGGAGTCTCACTGGACATCTCCACCGGTATGTTCGGTTTGCTGGGTCCTAACGGCGCCGGTAAATCGACCATGATGAGGATCATTGTCGGTATTTTCGAACAGAGTTACGGCAAGGTATACATCAACGGCCTTGACACCCAGAAATACCGTGAAGAATTACAGGGTCTCATCGGTTATCTGCCACAGGAGTTCGGCACCTACGAAAATATGACGGCCTGGGAATTTATGGATTATCAGGCCATCCTGAAAGGAATTACAGACACGGCAGTCAGGACAGAAAGATTGGAGTACGTTCTGAAATCTGTGCATATGTATGATCGCAGGAATGAAAATATAAGTTCATATTCCGGAGGGATGAAGCAACGCATAGGGATTGCCCATATCCTGCTTACCCTTCCGCGTATTATGGTGGTGGATGAACCTACAGCCGGCCTCGATCCGCGCGAAAGGATAAGGTTCCGCAATCTGCTTGTGGAACTCAGCCGGGAAAGGATCGTCATCTTTTCCACGCACATCATTGAGGATATTTCAAGCTCCTGCAACCAGGTGGCGGTAATCAACAAAGGCAGGCTGAAATACTATGGTAAACCGCATGACATGGTCAATCTCGGCGAAGGTTTTGTCTGGCAGTTCTTCCTTACCCCTGAGGAATTTGAAAAATACCCAAATAAGCAATGGATTACCAATCACATGAGGGATGGTGATATCATTAAGGTACGTGCGGTATCCAAAGAGAAACCCTCACCTGATGCCGTCAATGTGCAGGGGCACCTGGAAGATGCTTATTTGTGTTTGTTGAGAGATATATCATGAAAACTGAAAAAACGGAAAAATGGAATTATTCAATAAAAATGGGTTAACCGTTTTTTGGAGGGTTATCCGGTATAACCTGAAGATTATTTTTGCCGGCCGGTTCATCTGGTTTTTACTGGCATCCTTTGCATTTTACCTCTTTTTCGCCATCATGGAGGTTTATGACCAGCAGACCATCGGTGAAGGGGAAATATATGGCTTGCTATTGTTTCCGGGAATCCTGCTGGTCTTTTATCCATCCGTTTTCGGGATTCAGAACGATGAAGATTCCAGGATACTGGAAATACTTTTCGGAATTCCGAATTACCGTTATAAGGTATGGCTGATCAGGCTGATCATGATTTTTGTTCAGGTGTTTCTGATCCTGATTGTATATGGATTTCTTTCGTCGATCCTGCTTTACCCGGTAAAACCATTCGAAATGGCTGTTCAGCTGATGTTTCCGATCGGGTTTATGGGGGCTATGGCCTTCATGTTTTCCACCCTGATCAAAAATGGTAACGGAACAGCCGTGATCATGATCCTGATCGGAGTGGCACTGCTGATCCTTTCCAATAACCTGGAACGGTCACAATGGAATATTTTCCTGAACCCGATCCAATTGCCCGAGAATTTCAATGCCATCATCTGGAAGGGTATTGTCACCCGCAACCGGATATTCCTCGGGGTCGGACTGATCGTTTTTCTTTTGTACGGCCTGTATAACCTGCAGAAAAGGGAACGGTTTGTTTGATTGGGGAGGAGAGCAGAGGGCGGAGAGCAGAGGGCGGAGGGCGGAGAGCAGAGGGCGGATAAGTCTGGCAGCAGGATTCCCGTAACAACGCCGAACGTGTTGACGGATTTTCGTTAAAATGGTTATTTTTGGGAAATTTCCTGTTAAAACAAGATGTATGAACAGACTGGTTCCCGTTAAAACAACCGCTGATGTCTTTCCGGAGTATGCGGACACGCCTATCGGTCTTCTCCTGGAATACCACAACCTGAGGAGAACCTTTGACACACATACCCAGGCCAAGCTGCTGATTGGGATGTGTATGGACAACCGCAAGCACCTGATCATTCCGGAGAACTTCGCTTACATCATCCGTTCCGGAGGCGCAAACCTCAGATACAGTGAATTTAAGGTCTCGTATGCCATTGCAGTGGGCGCTGTCAGGCACATGGTGCTCATTGGCCATAACAACTGCGGAATGGTGAACCTCATTTCCCGGAAAAAACTCTTTGTCGATGGCCTAGTCGAAAATGCCGGTTGGGAACAGGAGCGGGCCGAAGAGCATTTCATGCACTTTGCACCCATGTTTGAAATCGGAAATGAAATCGATTTTGTCATCAGCGAAGCCAAACGGTTGCGTCTCCGTTATCCCGGCATAACTGTGGCCCCGATGTTTTATCAGGTGGAAAACAACCAGTTGCATCAGTTGAAAGAATAAAAATGGAGGGAATGAATCAGCCATGAAAGAAATTATCACCTTTGGGATTCTGAGCATTCCCCTGATCATCATTTCACGGAAATCTATCCTGAAACCGGGAAGTCATGGATTTTACAGATTCCTGGCCTGGGAAGGCATACTCTGGCTGGCAGTGAATAATATACCATACTGGTTTACAGATCCGCTCAGCTTCCACCAGATTGCTTCATGGATGTTTCTGATCGTTTCTTTATGCCTGGTCATTGTCGCTGTACATCATCTGAAAAAATACGGAAAATCACGCGCCGGGCGGCAGGATTCCTCCTTGCTGGAATTCGAAAAAACGACTTCGCTGGTCGATTCGGGAATATACAAATACATCAGGCATCCTATGTACAGCTCATTGTTGTTCCTGGCCTGGGGGATTTTTCTGAAACACACGGGACCGGGACTTTTTTCAGTTACCCTGTTCACCTCCCTTTTCCTGATTGAAACTGCCCTGATCGACCAGAAGGAATGTGTGAAATATTTCGGAAAATCATACCAGGATTACATGAAAAGGACAAAAATGTTTGTGCCGTTTGTTTTTTAACCACGGAGAACACAGAGGAGGCACAAAGGACACAAGTCTCAGTGATTCTGTGCCTCCTCTGTGCTCTTTGTGGTAAAAAAAAAGATTATGTCATCTGTAAAATTCAGGCTTATCGAAGCCACCGACAACCTCGTAATTGCCGACCTGATCAGGTCGGTTTTCCGGGAATTCGGAGTGGATCGGCCCGGAACGGTCTATACCGATCCCACCACCGATCAACTGTATGAATTGTTCCGGCATCCCGGATCGGTGTACTGGATTGCTGAAGCAGACGGGGTGATGGCAGGAGGCTGTGGCATTTACCCTACTCCTGGCCTTCCTGAGGGATGTGCCGAGCTGGTGAAATTTTATCTTTCCGCACCCTTCAGAGGCAAAGGCACAGGCAGAGGCCTTATGGAGAAATGTTTTAACTCAGCCAAAGAACTGGGTTTCCGGCACCTTTATCTTGAAACTTTCCCTGAACTGGGCAAAGCCGTCGGGATGTATGAAAAAGCCGGATTCCGGTACCTTGACGGTCCGCTGGGGAACTCCGGCCACTTCGCCTGCAACA
>Ga0105102_10000754_pt1 | contig 10084 bp, 8 predicted proteins | sample PPLLaktember2015_FD_87032 | JGI IMG/M metagenome (GOLD analysis project Ga0105102, IMG submission 87032) | Freshwater sediment microbial communities from Prairie Pothole Lake near Jamestown, North Dakota, USA - PPLs Lake P7 Core (6) Depth... | ecosystem: Environmental > Aquatic > Freshwater >...
ATGTTCCTTTTCATTATATCTCTGATATAATACATAAGATAAAACCATAACTCTTTATGACTTACGATACGGTCTTTATATCCGATGTGCATTTAGGAACTCCAAGATGTAATACCGAAAAGTTTCTAAAATTTCTAAAAGAACTGAAGACCAAAAAGTTAGTTCTGGTAGGCGATATTATAGACATCTACTGTATGGAAAAATATAATACTCTATGGAGAAAGGAACATACTGAATGTGTTCATCAAATACTTAATCTTGCAAAGAAAGGAACGGAGATTGTTTATATTCTTGGAAATCACGATGCATCCTTGAGAAGGTATTGTGATTTTGAGCATAAGAACTTTAAGATGGTAGAAGAGTATATTCATAAAGACTCAAAGGGAAATAAGTTTCTTTGTATTCACGGAGATAAGTATTCAGAGTTTTCTTCTGGTTCTTGGAAACAACTTATCTTTAATAAAGGATATGAATTGATTACACCATTGAGTTTGTGGTTAGAAAGATTTTTTAGGTTCTCTTTGGTTTATGCTCTGAAGAATAGTGTGCGTGGTAAGAATTATATCAATCAATATGAGACTGATATTGCTTCATATTGTGCTCAAAGAGATAAGAAATATGCGGGTGTGATTTGTGGGCATATACATTCAGGAAATATTAGAAGTTTTGGTAAACTCACTTATATGTGTTGCGGTGATTTTGTAGATACGTGTTCTGCAATTATAGAAAAGAATGGTGTATATTGTTTGGAAAAGTACTGATGATATCCTCAACAACTCCATATAAACTCGCAGAAATATACAGAGATACCTGGCCTGGTCTTTACAAACCACCACAAGTATCCTATACTAATGAAAATGGGAAAAAAATTACCAGAAAGTCCTAAAAAAATTTCCCCAAAAAATTTACACAAAAAGGTTTTTTTAAATAATGAACGAATATTGGATCATAACAAACAAAAGAACGGGTAGAGTAATCTGTCAATGTGCTGATATTAATGATGCTATTATGATGGTTTCTTTTGATTCGCAGAATAGAACTTATAGTCGAAAAAGGTTCCTTCTGGATCAAATTATTAATGTGACTTCTACAACTGATAAGCAACTTCCTGGTCAAATTGGACTTCCTGCTGCACAAGAGGAATTGCCTTTTGTAGAATTGCAACAGCAAGTTTGGTTACCGGAAAATCAACAAAACCCCGTAGTAGTATAATGGAAAACATTAATTGGTTTAATATTGCTTTAGATCTTTACATTATCTATTGGGGGTTTAATTATGGAAAGAATAAATCTTCGTGAACAATTGCATTATATTTACATTACTTTTAAGGAACTTATTGAAGTTATAAAAACTCAAAATAAATAACTATAAGTTGCAAATACTTATGGTTCCTCTACACTCGTTTAAGGACTATTTGTTTAATCTTCAGGCGACAAGTAAGGCAGAAGCAAAACGAATGTGGAGGAGAAGTATAAAGGAGCAGTGGGATCATTCTTGTGCGTATTGTGGTTCGGAAGAGAATATAACTCTGGATCATATTACTCCACAGTGTAAAGGTGGACTTGATGTTAAGACAAATGTGATTCCTTGTTGTCATTCTTGCAATCAATCTAAAGGGCACGAGCACTGGAAACTGTGGTATGTTCAGCAATATTTTTATAATGAGGAAAGATTTGATAAAATAGAAGAATGGATGAAACCAGAACCACCAACGAATTTATATTCTTATCGCCCCAGAAGAAATATAAATAAATGAAAGCAGTATATACTGTTTGTTTTGGTAAATACCGAATGCGAAATACATGGCAACACCATTTAGAATAAAGAGATCTGCAGTACCCGGAAAAGCACCTCTGGATACTGATTTACAGACGGGTGAATTAGCACTGAATACTTATGACAACGAACTTTATACTCTAAGAGTTCGTACTGGTATAGGTACTGATGTTGTTCGCATCGGTTCAGGAACAACTGTAACAAATATTTTATATGTCACAAAAGACGGAAAAGACACCAATACGGGTAAAAAACTTGGCGACGCAAAAGCAACAATTGCAGGAGCAGTCGCAGCAGCAACAGAAGGAACTGTTATTAAGATTGCTGCTGGAACTTACCTAGAAAATAATCCAATTGCTCTTCCACCACAAGTTAGTATTATTGGGAATAGTTTAAGAGAAGTTACTGTTACTCCACAGAATGCTGGAGATCTCTTTCACGTTGCTCCTGGTAATTATATTAGTGATATGTCTTTTTCGGGTTCATCAAATCCCGGAGGAGCAATTGCAGCATTTAATCCAAACATTATTCGTTACTTTAGTCAATCACCTTATATAAGAAACTGTACTAACTTCATTCCCGATAGTATTGGTCTTCGTATTGATGGAAATGATGCTATTGGACCTCTGAAGTCGATGGTTGTTGACTCATTTACACAATATAATCAGGGTGGTATTGGAGTTTCAATCTCAAATGAAGGTTATGCTCAATTAGTTTCAATCTTTACGATTTGTAGTGATATTGCGATTATCTGTCAGTCTGGCGCTGCTTGTGATCTTACGAACTCTAACTCATCATTTGGTAATTATGGTTTAATTGCCGATGGTATTGGACCTCTTAAATATACTGGAATTATTACTGGTGCTGCTTCAGAAATTAATGCAGATACCTTTAAGTTAGATTTAAATGTTCCTACTTTAGGAGTCTCAACCGCAATTTATGATAATGTATCGGGTATTGTAACGATTACAACTTCAGGTAATCATAATTTCCAAGTAGGAATGGGAGTTACAATTTCTGGTCTTCAATTTACTTGTCCTTCTGGTCCTGGTATTGTAACTTATCCAAGTGGAAATTCTGGATATGTTTTTGAAGTTAAAAGCACTCCATCTACGACTAGTTTTTCGGCAAATGTGGGAGTATCGACATTACCACACACCTACTATTCTGGTGGTAATGTCGCAATTAATGTTATTCGACCTTTTGATGGTCAGGTAATTTATTTTGATGATCTTTATTATACGGTTGGAAAAATTACGATTACAAATCCAGGGAGTGGATATAATTCAAATCCAGTTGTTACGATTGGATCTCCCAGTACCATAGGAGATTGGGGAGTTGTAGCAACTGCAGCAGCAGAAATTGTTGGTGGAAGTGTAGATAATATTGAAATTATTTCGAGTGGTCGTGGATATACATCAATACCTTCCATTACAATTGCTCCTCCTGATATTGGAATAAATATAGCAACAGCAGTAATTGAACTACTTCCAACTTATTATGCAATTCAGAGATCAACTCCTATTTCTGCAGGTATTTGCACCATTACCGTAAATGAAAATCTTCCTTATTCTGTAGGTGTAGGTACAACTGTTCCATTCTTCAAGCAAAGCAGAGTCTTAGCATCTGGTCATTCTTTTGAATATATTGGATCTGGAACAAATATACAAACTGCTCTTCCCAATTCTGGTGGAGTTCCAATTGTAGAAAATGAAGTTGATATGAGAAATGGTGGATTGGTGGTTTACACAAGTACAGATCAGGCAGGAAACTTCAAGATCGGTGAAGGTGTAACAATTAATCAATTGACTGGTACTATTTCTGGTCGTTTTTATTCTAAGAGTTTGTTCTCTGTGATGACACCATATATTCTCGCATTAGGAGGAGATTAATTCGATGGCATTACCGTTAAATGTATTTAAAACTGTTACTAAAATAGTATCAACAAGTCCGGTTGGTATTTACACAGCACCAACAGGATATAGTAGCGTTGTTCTTTTAGCACAGGCAGCAAATATCAGTGCTGATACTCATACCATTTCTTTTTCACATAAAAGATCAGTTGCTGGTATTGCAGTAACTACTGAAATTGTAAAAAATCTTCCTGTTCCTGGAAGTGATTCTACAAATCTCTTATTTGGAAAATTGATTCTTGAGTCTGGAGATGTAATGGTATTGTCTGCAAGTGATCCAACTAATATTAAATTTATTGGAAGTATTCTAGAAACTCTTAACTAATATCAAAAATGTCCCAACCATATAAGAGCGGTAGGCAACAAGATCTTAATCTCGGTATTACTTCCGTCACCGAGAATAGAACCGTATTGCAAACAATCGGTAAAGTTGGTATTGGGACAACGAATGCTCAAAATCATTCGTTATTTGTTGTTGGATCGACAAATATTATAGGTGATGCAAATATCACCGGAATCTCAACTTTAAATGATGTAGTAGCAGATAATTTAGATCTTGTTAATATTGATGCTTCTGGAATTGGTACGATTGCTAATCTGGATGTACAGACATCTTTTAATGTTTATGCACCAGGAGCAACATTTCATCAGGATCTAACCGTTCTTGGAAATGTTAATATTGGTGGAACAACTCAAGTTTTAATTGGTCAAGAATTAAGAATTAAGGATAAGGAAATTATTCTTGGAGTTACAACTGCTCCTGGTGATCCTACTGGTGATTATTCGAATGATGATACTGCTAATCACGGTGGTATTGCAATTGCATCTACTGTAGGAAGTCCATTAGTACCATTACAAGTAATTGGAATTAATACTCTTCCAGACACCTACAAGCAGATAATGTGGGTGAAGAGCAACACTATGGGATTTGGAACAACCGATGCCTGGTTGTTCAATTATGCTGTAGGTATTGGTTCAACTCTAGTTCCAAATGGAGTTCGTTTAGCAGTTGGTGGAGTACAAGTTACTGATCACTCAATTACTGCTCAAACTGGAAACTTTAATATATTAAACACTACAAATCTTTATACTAGTGGTGTTGGTACAGTTGTTACTTTAGATAGTACCACCAGTAATATATTAAATCTAAATGTTACAAATGCTAATATCAATACCGGTATTGTAACAAATATTTCTGGTACTAATCTTTATTATTCTGGTGTTGGTTCAATTACAACACTGAATAGTACAGACGCTACGATTACGAATTTAAGTGGTACTAGAATATCCGTTGTTGATATTAATTCTACTGGTGTTGTTACCGCTACTAAATTTGATGGTAATCTTGCAACAATTGTTCAAGGTAATATTACAAGTGCTTCTGGTACAAATCTTAATTATACTGGTATAAGCACATTAAGTACTGTAACAACTAATCAACTTACATCTGCAAATATTAATGTTGTTGGAGTTGTAACAGCACGACAGTTTATTGGTGATATTAATGCTGGTGTTGCTACAATTACTCAAGGTAATATTGCGAATGTTAATGGTTCTACCTTAAACTATATTGGTTTAAGCACCATAACTGATATTAGTTCTGCTGGTATTTCTGTATCAGGTGTTGTAACCGCTCGTCAATTTGTAGGAGACATCAACGCTGGTATAGCAACTATTACTCAAGGTAATATTACAAATGCAAGTGGTTTCACCTTAAACTATACTGGTTTAAGCACTATAACTGATATTAGTGCTTCTGGTATTAGTATCTCTGGTGTTGTAACTGCTCGACAGTTCATTGGCGATATTAATGCTGGATTTGCGACAATTACACAAGCATCAGTAAGTGGAGTTATTACTGCTCGTCAATTTGTAGGAGACATCAACTCTGGTATAGCAACTATTACTCAGGGTAATATTGCGAACGCAAGTGGTTCTACATTATCATATATTGGTCTAAGTACCATAACTGATATTAGTGCTTCTGGTATTTCTGTATCAGGTGTTGTAACTGCTCGACAGTTTGTTGGTGATATTAGTGCTGGTGTAGGAACAATTACCTAACTTAATAGCACAAGTGCAAATCTTACGAATATTAACTCTAGTGGAATCGGCACTCTTAATGTTATTTCCGCAAACGAAATTAATTCAAATAATATTAATGTAACAGGAGTAGTCACTGCTCGTCAGTTTATTGGTGATATAAACGCTGGCGTTGCTACAATTACTCAAGGTAATATTGCTAATGTTAATGCAACTACCTTAAATGTAAGTGGTATTAGTACTCTCGGTTTTACAACTACTGCACAACTTTATGTACAGGGTCTAGAAGTTGCAGGTATCGCTACTTTTAGAGGTAATGCATACTTTGGTGATAGTGATGTTATTTACTTTGGTGATGGTAACGATTTACAAATTTACCACGATGGAAGTAATAGTTATTTAAGAGAAACTGGATCCGGTGGTCTCATACTTGCATCTGATGGTCTAGGAGTCGATATTTATAATGTTGCTCAAGGTGAATATCAGGCAAGATTTATTAATAATGGTGCTGTTGAACTTTATAATGATAATATTAAGAGATTTGAAACAACAGGATATGGCGTTACAGTTTATGATACTTTACAGACAAAGCAACTGAATGTTTCTGGAGTATCTACTTTTGGCGGACCAATTATTGGATTTGTAACATTTACTAGTAATGTTGCTATTGCCGGTAGTTTAGATATTAATGGTAATATAAACTTTAATGGGTCATTATTCCAAAATAATCAACCATTTATTGCTTCTCGTTGGACTTCTAGTTCAAATAATCTTGATATCTATAGACTATCGAATGTTGGTATTGGAACCTCCACATTAAATGCAACTTTAAGTGTTGGTGGTGACGCTAATATTACTGGAGTTGTTACTGCTCTGCAATTTGTTGGAAATATTCAAGCAGGTGTAGCAACTCTTGGAGTCACTACAGCACAAACTCTTGATGTTTATGATAAGGCAAGATTAAGATCCAGAATACACGATACAAATGATAGTCCCGGAACATCTTTATATGTATTAACTTCTGGTGGTCCAAGTGGAAATTGGTCTTGGCAACCTGTAACTCAAGTTGGTGCGGGTACTCTTAATGGTATTATAGTTCAAGAAGAAGGTGGAACTGTTGGAACTGCTGGTAGTATTACAACTCTTGATTTTAGAGGAAATAATATTAATGTAATTGCAGATCCACAACCTAATGGTATTGCAACAATTACAGTTTCCGATACTCCATCATTCTCAAGTCTTTCCGTAACTCCAGGAATTTCAACTCTCGGTTTTACAACTATTAGTCAACTTTATGTTGCCGGAGTTTCTACTTTTGTTGGTGTAGGAACATTTATAAGCGATCTTTATGTTGGTGGAGATCTTTATATTCAAGATGATATCGTATTTGACTCCTTTACTGCGAGAGAAATTACAGTAAATGAAGCATCAACTCTTGGTATTGCATCCGCAACTACTCTAAATGTAACTGGAATTTCAACTGCCGCACTCTTAAATGTTGGTGTCGGTGGAACAATTATTACCACAACCAACGGACCTAGAGTTGGTATTAACTCCATTTCACCAAACTACACATTAGACATAAACGGTGATATTAATTTTAATGGCATTCTATATCAAAATAATAGTCCATTTATTGCTTCTCGTTGGTCTGCTGGACTGGGAAATGATATTTACAGACTGAATGGTGATGTTGGTATTGGAACCACAAATCCTCAATATACTTTAGAAGTTATTGGTAATACCAGATTTAGTGGGATTACTTCCATTACTAATCTTGAACTTTATGGAACTGTAAGTGCTGGAACTACAACAGGTGCAAATGGTCAATATTTAAAATCAACGGGTATTGGTGTTACTTGGGCAGACTTTCCAACTTTAAGAACAGTTGGTATTAATACTGCAACTAATGGACAAACTACATTCGCATTTTCTTATACTGTTGGATTTATTGATGTCTTTGTAAATGGCGTTAAATTAATTATTGGAGAATATACTGCAAGTAATGGTTCATCCGTTATACTTTCTTCTCCGGCATTTGCTAATGATATTGTTGAATTAATTGGATATAATACTATTTCTACTTCCGGTTCAGGTGGAGGAGGTGGTGCATCATCCCTAAATGATCTTACTGATGTAACTCTTACATCACCGGCTGCAGGTGAAGCATTAGTTTATGATGGATCTCAGTGGATTAATGATTATACAGTAACAGCATCTACATCATCAACTTCACAAACTTCAATTCATGCATTATCAGCTTCAACTTATCGTTCTGTAGAATATACTATTCAGGCAATACAAGGACTTAAATATCATCTTACTAAATTACTTGTAATTCACGATGGTCTAGTTGCATATAATACAGAATATGGAACAGTATTTACAATTGATTCTCTTGGTATATTTGATGTAGATATTTCTGGTGGAAATATTAGACTTCTTGTAACTCCATCTGCTGCTACAACCACTAATTATAAAATCAAGTTTACTGCATTTAAGAATTAATAAATATTTAAAACCTAAGGGGAAATTGAACCTTGGCTAATCAGAATTTTAGAGTCAAGAATGGACTTGAAGTAGGAACTGGTGTAACTATAAGTGGAGGTATTGTAACTGCTACCACATTTAGTGGTAATGCGACGAGTTCTAACTATGCAACAACTGCAGGTATAACAACTTATTCTTCCATATCAGGAATATCAACTTCAGTAATAGGTGGTATTGGAAATATTTCACAACTTCAAGTGAGTGGTGTATCTACATTCCAGAGTTCAGTATTTTTAGGTGATGGAGATGTTTTATATTTTGGTGATGGAGAAGATCTATTAATTTGGCATAATAGTAATGATAGTATTATCAGAGATAGTGGTACTGGTGATTTATTAATTGAAGGTGGAAATAGAATTAAATTAACTAATCCAACTGGTATTGAAACTTATGCTGTATTTAATCAGGATGGTGCCGTAGAGTTATGGTTTGATAATAGTAAGAAGTTAGAGACCACCGGTGCTGGTGTTACCGTTACTGGAACCACATTTACAAACCAACTAAACGTATCTGGTGTTTCTACAGCATCTTCATTTGTCAAATCTGGTGGAACTTCAAGTCAGTTCTTAAAAGCAGATGGGTCGGTTGATTCTTCAACATACTTAACTACGTATACGGAAACCGATACTTTAAATTCGGTTACAAACAGAGGAAACAATACATCAAATGGAATTTCAGTTGGTATCGTAACTGCATCTTCATTTGTCAAATCTGGAGGAACCTCATCACAGTTCTTAAAAGCAGATGGTTCAGTTGATTCTTCAACATATCTAACTTCTTATACCGAAACTGATACTTTAAATTCAGTAACAAATAGGGGGAATAGTACATCTAATGGAATTTCAGTAGGTATCGTAACTGCCACTACTGTAAATGATAGTATTGGTAATGTAAGAGATGTTCCACAAAATGCTCAAATCTCTGCATATATTCTTGCTGCATCAGATGTTGGGAAACATATATCAATTACTACTGGTGGAGTTACAGTGAACTCCGGTATATTCAGTGCAGGTGATACAGTGTCTATATACAATAATTCTGGAAGTAACCAAACAATTACTCAAGGAGTATCTGTAACAATGTATCTTGTTGGGACGGCAACGACGGGTAATAGAACTCTGGCACAAAGAGGTGTTGCTACTATTCTTTGTGTTGCATCCGATACATTTGTGATTATGGGGGGAGGATTAACATAATATGTCTATACTTCAAAACTTTTTTGTAACAACAGTCACCACATCACCAGTATCGGTTGAAGTTCTTATGATGGCTGGTGGAGGTGGGACTTTAAGTCAATACGGTGCGATCGCACCGCTGACAGCAGATGATAACTCCTTCAACACCGGCGGTGGTGGCGGCGGCGCTGGTGGATTATATATTTACTCAGCAACTTTAAATCCTGGAAGTAGTAGTACAGTCACAATAGGTGGTGGGGGAACTGGTGCTGCTAATGGAAGTGCAGTTTCATTTACTGGCGCTTCTAATGCTGTTGGTGGTGGATATGGTAGTGCTTCCAACAACCGTACTGCATTTACAGGTATTCCTGGTGGATCTGGTGGTGGTGGTGCTAGTGGAGGTAGTGGAGGTTCAGGAACATCGGGACAAGGAAATTCTGGTGGTGGATCTAGTGGTGTTAATTTTGGACCTTGGGGATCCGGAGGTGGTGGAGGAAAAGGTGGTGCTGGTGGTGCAGGACCAGGCCCAATCGGAGGTGTTGGTGGATCTGGATATGATCTAGCAACTTTTAGAGGTGGTAGTTCATTGACTGTTGCTTTTGGTGGTGGTGGAGCAGGGGAAAATGC
>Ga0105102_10000756_pt1 | contig 10069 bp, 5 predicted proteins | sample PPLLaktember2015_FD_87032 | JGI IMG/M metagenome (GOLD analysis project Ga0105102, IMG submission 87032) | Freshwater sediment microbial communities from Prairie Pothole Lake near Jamestown, North Dakota, USA - PPLs Lake P7 Core (6) Depth... | ecosystem: Environmental > Aquatic > Freshwater >...
CCCACCCCCCCTGTGAGGGGGGCTTAAAAGAACCCCCTTCAGGGGGCAGGGGGTAAAGGGCTGGGAGTATTTTAACCCATGACAGTATTCAAAACATAATAAATGAAACCCAGACTATTACTTGCAGTACTTCTTCTGATTTCAACTTTACTTTATGCTCAACCCGGCAGGCCAGACCCCTCAGCCAACAGGGAAAAGAAGACAGAGCAATATAAACTTGGCGGATTCAGGCACGGCGTGAGCTTTTTCCCAATGGTAACCCATCCTGACGTTCAGTATAAATTTACCGACACGCTCGATTTTGACAGGTACCATTCCCTTGAGGTTATTGATACATGGCTCAGGAAATGGGCAAAAGATTTTCCGGAACTGGTTGACCTGTATGAGGTTGGAAAGAGCTATGAGGGCAGGCCGATAATGCAGGTGACCCTTACCAGCAAAAAAACAGGAAAAGACACCGACAAACCTGCTGCATTTTTTGAGGGTGGCAGGCACAGCGGTGAAGTCACAAGCTCCGAATGCGTGATGTGGATGGCAAAGTATCTTCTGATGAATTATGGAAAGGATCCGAATGTCACCCGCCTTCTCGATTCAAAAACAATCTACCTTAAGCCGGTGAATAACCCCGACGGGCATAACCTTTATATGAACACTGCCCAGAGCAACAGGAGCACTGTCAGGCCCGAGGATAACGACAATGACGGACTTCTCGATGAGGATTCCCCGGAGGATCTTGACAATGACGGAATGATCCTCACAATGCGGTGGAAGGATGAAAAGAAGGGGAATCTTGTCGCTGATCCGAAAGATTCCACAGGAAGGATAATGAAGAGGGTTCCGGCAGGAGAGGGTATCTGGCTTTCATCCTCCGAAGGCGTCGACAGCGACAGCGACGGAAGGATAAATGAGGATGGCATAGGCGGACTTGACCTCCACAGGAACTATCCGGAAAACTGGCGGCCTGAATCGGAGAAGACTGGCCGGGGTTTCACCCAGGGAGGAGCCGGGGAATTTCCCCTGAGCGAAACTGAAACACGGGCAGTTGTCGATTTCCTTCTGAGCCACCCCAATGTTTATATTGTCAATTCGATGGATACCAGTGTGCCGATGCATCTGAGACCACCTTCAACCTCGCCATCCGAAGACAGGATGTATCCCGAAGATCTTGCATGGTACAGGATCTTTGATGAAATCGGCAGGAAAATCACCGGATACGAAAAGGCCGGGGATGTGTATAACGATTATGGCGAAGGTTCACCGCTCTTCGGACACGGACCTGATTTCGGATACTGGTATTATGGTGCAATATGGTATGGTGATGAGATCTGGAACGGAGCCAGGTACAAGGATTACAATAAGGATGGAAATACCGACCAGCTCGACGCCTTAAGGTGGGATGACGAAGAAAATTCCGGCGCAGGATTCATCGAGTGGAAACCAGCCACACATCCTGTTCACGGAGATGTGGAAATAGGCGGTTTCAACCCGAAATTCTTTTCACAGAATCCTCCCGCCAGGCATCTTGAGCCATGGGTGAAAAACGAGGGATTGTTCAATATCGAAATGGTCAGATACCTTCCTGAGCTGGAATGGGGAAAGATTGAAGCAAAAAAGCTAAAGGCATATAAAGCCGATTCTGCTGATTACCAGATTAAGATCGGCATTGTTAACAAGGGGAAGCTTCCAACTGCTCTCAGGCAGGCTCATCTTGTGAAAATAGTAAGGGAAGACCGGATCGAACTTGAGTTTGATACTGCCGGAACGACCAGGGACAAGCCGGGATTCAGGATAGTGGAAGAAAAGAAAGGCAGACCAGGAAGGTCCGGCAGAGGCATGTTTGATGATATGGACAGATCATCAGGGCCCGTGACTGCCACCAGAAATATTCCTTTTACTCCTGGAGGCTCAGTGACCGAAGCGGTTTTCACAATCCGCCTTTACAACAGGCAGGAGCTAAAAGGCAAGGCAAGAATGTATTCGACACGTGGCGGTGTTCTGAAAGACAGGGAATTCATAATTAAATAAAAACTAAATAAACTTTAAACAGGGTGATCAAAATGGGAATTGAAAGAGAAAAAGTAAGGGATATACCGCGCAGGAAGTTTCTTGAAATGAGCCTGAAGGGAGGATTGCTTATTGCAGCGACACCTGCCTTGTTATCCCAGCTTGTATCATGCAGGAATGGGGTAAAAGCATCATCTCAGCTTGATATGGACAAGGAAATCCTTGCAAATGTCATTGCAAGGGCACTTGAAAAAGGAGGCGATTTTGCCGATGTTTATCTTGAAAACAGGATCTCCCGCCAAATAGTAATGGAAGAATCCATATTTAAGGGCGGATTGTACGGGATCAGTCAGGGTGCAGGTGTCAGGGTTATTTCTGGAAATAAAACCGGATATGCATATACTGACGAAATAACTGAAGAAAAACTTTTAAGGGCCGCTGAGGTTGCCTCTTTCGTAGCAACAGGCGGTAACAGGATTACTCCGGTTGGCATTTCCGTTTCGAGCCGTCCTTCGTTTATTACGGTTCAGCAATCCCTCGGCGAGATAGCCGATGAGAAAAGGATCGAGATCATAAAACGGGCCGATCAGGCTGCAAGGGATTATGATCCGCGGATAAAAATGGCCATGATCGATTATAACGATGAGGTCAGGAGCAGAGTCATTGCCAACAGTGAAGGATTATACCTCAGGGACGAACTTCCACTCCTGTTCTTTATAGTCCAGGCAATGAGTGATGACGGCAATGCAAGGCACATGTCACGTGAAAGGTTAAGTCAGCATTCAGGCTTTGAAATATTCGACAGAGTGACACCCGAGACAGTAGCGAAAAATGCCGCCAGGGAAGCTATTGCAATGCTTTCTGCGGGCGATGCTCCGGCAGGAATAATGGATGTAGTTATGCAGAACGGATGGGGAGGCGTGCTTGTGCATGAAGCCGTGGGTCATCCGCTCGAAGCCGATAATATTTCAAAAGGTATTGGTGCCTTCACCGGCAAAATGGGACAGAAAGTTGCTGCCGAATGCTTTACAATGATCGATGACGGAACTTTGCCTAATTTCAGGGGGACAATAAACTATGATGATGAAGGTACGATGGCACAGCGGAACATGCTTATTGAAAAAGGAGTCCTAAAGGGTTTCATGACTGATATCCTGAGTGCAAAACAACTGTCGATGGCCCGCACTGGGAACGGAAGACGCGAATCATTCAGGTATATCCCGATTCCCAGGATGACAAATACATTTATTGAGACAGGGGAGAATTCCCCGGCTGACATTCTTTCCTCCACCAGAAAGGGCATTTATGTCCAGAGCCTGAGCGGAGGCAGCGTGAATCCGGTTACAGGAGTCTTTAATTTTACGTGCCGCGAAGCTTACCTTATCGAAAACGGGGAAAAGACAACCCCTATTAAGGGAGCAACCCTGATCGGTTCGTGTATGGATGTGATTTCGAATATTGATGCAGTGGGGAATGATCTTGATTTTGGACCTGGCATCTGCGGGAAAGGCCAGTCGGCAGAGGTAACCGCCGGTATGCCCACAGTAAGGATCAGGGGAATAAATGTTGGGGGCAGCAGAGCTTAGTCAAATTGTAATGGGACACGATATGAATTATACAGAATTAACAGAAAAACTGGTAAAAAAATGCTTAAGCCTTGGAGCCGACGCAGCTGAAGTATATCTGGAGACATCCAGGAACCTGTCGGTACAGGTTTTAAATTCGGAGATTGAAACTATTGAGGAGGCTTCAGCACAGGGAGTTGGTTTCAGGGTGTTTGCAGAAGGAAGAATGGGATTCAGCCATTGCAATGATTTCAGCGACAGATCGCTTGAAGAAACAATTTCAAAAGCATCGGCATTCGCAAAACTGTCAACGCCTGATGAAAACAATATTCTGCCATCAGATAACGGTTTTACAGAAGTTGCTGATCTTTATGATGCAGGAATCCAGACTGTGGCGATGGATAAAAAAATAAACATGGCTCTGGAACTGGAGCGACTTGCATTGAAAAGTGCAGGCATAACCAAAAGCTCCGGAGCAGGCTATGGTGAAGGAGAATCTGAAGTCTTTATAGGCAATTCAAACGGGATACTTAAGAGTTACAAATCTTCGGCATGCTCGCTTGGAGTTTCGGTGGTGGCTGAGAAAGGAGAGCAGAAAAATACGGGAGGTGAATATTGCTCAAGGGTATTCCTTTCAGATCTCCAGCCCCTCGAAATAATCGCATCAACTGCTTCATTAAAAGCTCTCCAACTACTTGACCCTGTCATGATAAGTACGCAGAAAGCTGCCGTTATCTTTGATCCTGATGTGGTCCGTTCGCTTTTCGGAGGCATCATAACAGCCCTTAACGGGGAGCGGGTTCTTCAGGGCGCAAGCTTCCTGAAGGATTTTCTCAACCGGCAGTTTGCATCACCGCTGATAACAATTGTCGATGACGGGACGATAAACAAAAGTCTGGGAAGCGCTCCTTTTGACGGCGAAGGCGTTCCTACCCAAAAAATAGTATTGATCGAAAACGGAGTTGTAAAGAGTTTCATTTATAATACAAAAACCGCCAGACGTGCCGGAGTCAACAGCACCGGCAGTGCTTCAAGGGGGGGCTTTAGCTCACTTCCGGGGATTGGAACACATAAAATTTATATGAAGGCAGGGCAATATACTCCTGAAGAAATGATCAAAGCCACAAAAAAAGGCCTTCTCTTAAAGGAGGTCACCGGTTATGGTATCGATCCTGTAAGCGGTAATTTCAGCGGAGGTGCAAGCGGACTCTGGATAGAGAATGGAAGGATTGTCCATCCTGTCAAGGGTGTTACTATAGCCGGAAGGGCTATGGATATACTGAACTCTATCGATATGACAGGAAATGATATAGATATGAACAGGTCATATGCCGCCCCGACAATAAGAGTGGCTGAAATGCAAATTGGAGGCAAATAACAGTCGGTTTAATGAATACACCAAAAAAAAATATATTTTAGGGGTCTTAAAATTTATGGAAAATGGTTTCAAATAAAAAGCAAAAGATCATGGCAGAAGTCAAAAAAACTAAAGGAGTGATTGCTATCCTGACCGGGGGTGGAGATGTTCCCGGTCTTAATCCTGCAATAAGGGCAGTAACCATACGTGCCAACAGGGAAGGATACAAGGTAATAGGTCTCCGCAGGGGATGGGCAGGAATAACCGAACTGATAAGGGACAGCAAGGCTGACAACAGCAATTGCTTTCAATTACTGACAGACGACATTGTGAATAAGGCCGGCCGGACCGGCGGCACCTTTCTCCACACATCCAGGACAAGGCCGAGCCATATGGCTAAAAACAGTGTTCCCGATCACCTTCAGGGTACATACAATGCTGAAATGAATGACCTTACCCCTGAGATCATAAAGAACCTTGAGTGGCTTGGCGTTGACTACCTCATCCCGATTGGCGGTGATGATACACTGAGCTATGGGGTCCACCTGTTCAAGAAAGGAGTAAATGTGGTCGCGATCCCGAAAACCATGGATAATGACGTGCCTGGCACTGATTATTGCATTGGATTCAGCACCTGCATTACCCGTACGATTCAGATGACCAATAGCCTCAGGACCTCAGCAGGATCGCATGAAAGACTTCTTGTCCTTGAAGTATTCGGAAGATATGCCGGTTTTACCGCAATGCTCCCTACCATGGCCGGAGCTGCAAACAGATGTGTGATCCCTGAATACGAATTTGATATCGATCAGCTTGCACAACTACTTGTTGAGGACAGGAACCATAATCCCAGCAAATATTCGGTGGTTCTCGTTTCAGAGGGGGCTATGTTCAAGGGCGGCCAGATGATTTTCTCGGGCCAGGAAAGGGATGCTTACGGCCATGCAAAACTCGGGGGAATCGGTGACCTGGTATCAGACCAGCTTAAGGAACTATCAGCTAAATATAATCACGGCAAAACAATCAACACAATTACCCAGAAGCTTGGCTATATGGTGCGCGGCGGAGATCCCGACGCCCTCGATTCAATAGTGCCGATGGCATACGGCAACCTTGCCCTCGACCTTATTCTTAAAGGGGTTCATGGAAGAATCGTGGTGCTGAAGAACGGAAGATATGATAATGTTCCGATCGACGTTGTAACATCATCCAAGAAAATCGTCAAGGTTTCGGAGCATTACAATACAGAAAGGCTGAGGCCCTTCTACCATAGCTTCGAAATGAAACCGTTCCTGCTGATGGCTTCAGATAATTAACAGAAATGACTGTAAACTGACTTTATTACCGGGGGCATTTCAGATGCCCTCTTTTTTTACCCCTAAATCCCCCGGAGGGGGACTTTAAAAACGCCCACTTATTTCCCCCCTCGGGGGGTAGGGGAGTGTTTCCTAAAGTAGGTTGCACATGGGCACGCATATACGTTTTTTATGTAATTTTGCCCGAAATCTTAACTGTTTGAAAACCGGAATCGTAATAAAATCCGTCGGAAGCAGATACAAAGTTCTTACCGGGGAGGGAGACACGATTGAATGTGTCCTAAGGGGAAAGATGAGAGAAAAGGACCTTCAGACCACCAACCCGGTTGCAGTCGGCGATAATGTGATGATCGATCCTGGCAGCGACAGTAAATCAGGGATCATCACCGGGGTTCTTGAAAGAAAGAACTATATCCTCCGAAAAGCCTCAAACCTGTCAAAACAGTCGCAGATTATTGCCGCAAATATCGATCAGCTTCTGCTAATGGCTACAATAATCCTTCCACAGACACCCGTTGAATTCATCGACAGATTCCTCGTAACCGCTGAAGCCTACAGCATATCCGCCACGATCATCTTCAACAAGACAGACCTGTATGGTGGCGAAGAGGTTGAAAGGATGGAGTACCTGATCTCTGTTTATACCGGGATAGGGTACAATTGCATAAGGTTGTCATTGACAACCATGGAAGGTCTTGACGAAATCACCGGTTTGATGAAAGGAAGAATAAGCCTGATCTCAGGAAATTCAGGCGTCGGCAAGACCACGCTTCTGAATATTCTCAATCCGGCACTGCACCTTAAAACAGCAGAAATATCGGATTATCACAAGCAGGGGAAACACATAACAACCTTCCCTGAAATGCACCCGATGCCTTTCGGAGGATTTGCAATCGATACGCCAGGTATCCGGGGCTTTGGCGTAGTGGATATGGACCGGAACGAGATCTACCATTTTTTCCCCGAAATATTCAAGGCTGCAAAAAAATGCAGATTTTACAATTGCCTGCATCTCGACGAACCAGAATGCGCTGTCAGACAAGCAGTGGAACAGGGAGAAGTCGATCCCCTGAGATACCGGAGCTATTTAAGTATTTTAAGTGACGAAAATACTAAATACAGGTGAATTTGAGTTAATTACCTAAGCTTGTTTACTGGTCTGACAACAACTTTTATTATATGAGGAGGATAGTGATTATTGTCATATCGGCTTTTATGATAATAATAGCAGCAAATATTGTCTATTATAGGAGCCTGTATAACAAGCAGATAGATTACAGGGTCACACTCCTCGACAGGCAGGCCAAGGCTGCCGGATTGTCAATCGACAGCACCAATAACGGATTTGCCAGCGACTTCAGCCAGATAATACTTAACGATGATATTTCCGGGTTTTTCTCCGATGCCGGCAGCCGGACGAGATCAGTCGACAGGATGAAACTGTTTTTTTCGAAGTACGGAGACCTGGTTACCGGGATCAAATTCTATGATACCAACAGGAACGAATTCAGCCTGAAGAAAGATGAGACCGGCATAAACTGGCTCGAGCAGACATTCGTCCTTCATGTCCAGGGAGAGATAATGCCGAGGGAGCAACTTATAAGCGAGGGAAGGAATTTTGTCTACCACCTTCCGGTGATGAAGGACGGGCTGCCTGTTGGAAATGTCGTTGTCGATATTGATTATCAGAAATACTTCCGTCAGATATTCAACACATTAGGTTTCCAGGAGTACCAGTGGCAATGGGTGGTAAGCGATTCCGGCAAAATAATCTACAACAACAGCAGTGAAAGGCTCACTTACCCGAAGATCAGTAAAATAATTGCCGTTATCGAAAATGGCGCTTCCGGGAATCTTGTACACAGGGCTGAAAGCAACGGTCTTTCACAGGAAATAATATCATCGTACTATTCAACCCAGCTACTTCAGAAGCATTTCGGAATAATCTTTTCATCACCAACCGACAACTACCGGAAATCCCTGATAATGAATTCAATTCCCCTTATAGCGGGAACACTCCTGATAATTCTATTACTGGCCTGGTTTCTCATGCGACAGCTTAAATCAAGGGATGCAGAGATAGAAAGACTTGAATCCTCTGAAAGGATGCTTCTGAAAATGATTGAAGAAAATCCTGTCGGTATTGTTATACTTAAGAGCAATCGGGAGATAATAAAAGCAAACAGGGCGGCTGCGGAACAGTACGGCTATCAGGGAGCGGAAGAAATGACAGGACAGATACTTCCCGAGACTTCCCTCACCGGTGAGAACGACTATTTTTCAAAACACCTTGGAGGCACATTCAGACCCGATCAGTTTGTAATCCTGAAAAAGGAGGCAGGTGAGATGATTCTGTTAAGGAACAGCCTCCCGGTGAAATTCAGGGGAGAAGATTCCACAATGGAAATGCTCGTCGACGTTACAATGCTTGAAACGGCAAGAAAACAGGAGACAAAAGCCAGCTCGGCCAAATCAGAATTCCTTGCCAGGATGAGCTATGAGATACGGACACCCCTTAACGGTATCATCGGAATGACGGATATCCTTCAGAAACAGGATCTGACAGGGGAAGCCGGCAATGTTGTCGGATTGCTCCGGCGTTCTACCGACGAGATGATGAAAATAGTAAACGATATTCTTGATTTTACAAAGATCGAATCAGGAATACTGGTCCTTGATGAAATTCCGTTCAGCCTGAGGGAAGAAATCAGGTACTGCCAGGACCTTGCCAGGACAGGCAGCCCTGATTCACAGGTTACCCTTATGTGTGTTGTTGAGGATAACGTCCCCGACAAAGTCATTGGGGATCCTTTCAGGCTCAGGCAGATACTCACAAATTTACTCAGGCACTCAGCCGAAAATACCGTGAGGGGACAAATATATCTGACTTGCAGGCTTTTAAGCATCACCGATGGAATCATGAGGCTTGGCTTTGACCTGAAGGATACAGGCAAAAGCTTTGATTCTGCCACTCTTAAGAAAATATTTGGCGAATATGTGAACATCGAATCTAAAGTCCATCAGGAAGAGGATGAATCGGGATTTGGAACAATCATGGCCAGACAGCTTATTGATCTTATGGGAGGTGAATTCTCGGCTGAGAGCCCCTCAGGCCTGGATGGCGGACTGGGTACAAAAATAAGCTTTAAGATAACCCTCTGGTCGAATGAGAGACCTGAAAAGAATCTTCATTTTGAAAATATTACCGCCTTCGAACAGGTTAAAACTCTTGTCGTAACCGGAACCCAGGCCCGCGATGAGGATATTATCGCCTCGCTTCATAAGCTGGGGCTTCCTCTTACAGTCACCACATATCAGAAATCGACGGTGACCCAGATCAGGGCAAGCCTGAATCACGCGGAAAACAATTATCATCTTGTCATAATAGTTGATGACGTTGAATTCAACGGATTTGACGTCGCAAGGGATATATGGGAGAACAAACTTTACGGTGAATTCGTTATTGCAATGATAAGTTCCAACGATATAAAAGGTAACCTGGTTAAGTCAATAACAAAGGGGATCGATCATTATATCGTGAAGCCATATGACATAAAGGATCTTTATGATACTGTAAAAACCAGCTTCCCGATGATAGGTGAATTTGCACCTTCAGGCAAAAGGGAAAACACCGGCAGGGAGCTCAGGATACTGGTGGTGGAAGACAATAAGATGAACCAGAAAGTTATAGGGACTATGCTTAAGAGCCTGGGCTATTCGTTCGATTTTGCAGATGACGGCTTCAACGGTCTCATCCAGGCAAAAACCCGGAGATACGATGTCATTTTCATGGACCTTATAATGCCGGGAATGGATGGTTTTGAATC
>Ga0105102_10000757_pt1 | contig 10056 bp, 9 predicted proteins | sample PPLLaktember2015_FD_87032 | JGI IMG/M metagenome (GOLD analysis project Ga0105102, IMG submission 87032) | Freshwater sediment microbial communities from Prairie Pothole Lake near Jamestown, North Dakota, USA - PPLs Lake P7 Core (6) Depth... | ecosystem: Environmental > Aquatic > Freshwater >...
ATTATGTGAAAAAAGGACAGGTGAATGCCGATGTCAAAAGAGTGCAGGAGTGGATCAATTTATGGAGATTTTATGACTCCGGATGGAACCTTGAGATTAAAACAGATGGCAAGTTTGGAATTGCGACTGAGTACGCTGTCAAGCAATTTCAAGCTTTCAGGGGACTACTGGATGACGGGATTGTAGGTGCATTTACCTGGATGGAACTGGTCAGACCTATGCGTGAGGCATTTCAACCAATTCCTTTTTACGAAGCAGACGACATTAGAAAACGGGTGGTCGCCTATGCACATCAACAGGAGTGGTCAAAACCAACAGAACTGAATGAAAATGAAGGTCCCTGGGTGAGAGCTTTCATGGACGGCAATGAGGGTAGAGACTGGCTTTGGTGCGCAGGGTTTGCTGAGACACTCCTTGACCAAGCATACAGCAGCATGAATGAATCCTTCAAAAATCATTTTCCCGATCCCTCCTATTTCAGCTGCGATACTATCCTGAACTATGCCAGACACCATAACCGGCTTGTTGAAACGGCACAACTGATTAACGGGAGCTATTTGCCTCTGCCGGGAGATATGTTTCTGTTAATGGATACTGAAAACACAAACGATGCAACGCATATCGGATTTGTAATCGACTGCCGGGGTACTTTATTGACCACCATTGAAGGGAATACAAATGATGCAACCGGATCGAGGAATGGAGGCGAGGTATGCAGACGAACCAGGGATTTGAAAAATTATTTTATAAATCTCGTAAAACTTGTCTGAAAGGGTCATATATTAACTGGATAATTCATAATTAATTATACAAATCTATGAGTGCAATCTTCGGCGAAAAACTGGTTTTCGGGCAGCAAAACGGACCAACCATCGAATTGATAGTCTTCGGCGATGAGTTTTATGCCCGCTATGAAACAAATGATGGGTACACAGTCATCTACGACCTGGACCTGGGACAGTACTGCTATGTAATTCTGGAAGAGGGACGTTTCGTATCCAGCGGAACATCTGTCTCAAAGCCGGTCCCCTTCGGGATCAGGAAACACATCAAAGAAAGCGGAACAGTCCGCAGTGAGAAATTTGCCCTGCAATACCAAAGGAAACGACCTGAAATCGAGCCTTACAGGGCAGATTCCAACGTGATGCGGACTTATGGACCCAACAGCGGATTGCTGTCGGGGCGAAAAGTCTCTTCCGGAGATGTAAAAGGACTGACCATTCTGGTTGATTTTCCGGATTTACAATCTCAAATAACTGCCGCTGATGTGGAAGCTATGCTGAACAGCCCCAATTATTCCGATTTCGGCAATTTTTGTTCGGTTTACCAGTACTACCAGATGATGTCGGCCGGTAAACTGAGGTACACCAACAAGGTGGTCGGACCCGTGCGACTGAGCCAGAAACAGAGCTTTTACATCAACACCCTCCTCATCGAGGAAGCCATGCGGCTTGCCATGAACAATTACCAACTTGATTTATCGGAGTTCGATTCAAGAAAGGAAGGCCTCGTGGATGCTGTTAGTTTCATGTACGCCGGAAGAACCCAGTACAACGGGGAGCTTTGGCCACACAATTATATCCGTGAAATGCGGTTTGGAGATTATAAGACCCGCTATTACACCCTCCAGAGTCTCGGGCGGAACTGCCTGGACCTCAGCATCGGGACATTTTTGCATGAAAGCGGCCACATGCTCTGCCGTTTTCCGGATCTGTACGATTATGGGGAAAGGGATAATGATTTCGAAGAAAGCAGCGGACTGGGATATTATTGCCTGATGAGCGCCGGAAACCATCTTGGAAACGGGAAAAGTCCCTCTCCCATCAGCGCCTATTTGAGGGATCTTGTGAAATGGTGCGATAATGTGGTAAACCTCAACAATCCGGGTACATACCAGGCCAACTACGGAGACTACGGCACGGTTTTGCGCTACAGTACCGACAAATCCAACGAATATTTCCTCGTTGAAAACAGGCACAAAGAAGGACTTGATCTGGACCTGCCTGATAAAGGATTGGCCGTTTACCATTGCGACACCAGGGGATCCAATGAATACCAGGGAGGCACACCCGATCGTCACTTCCAGTGTGCCCTCATACAGGCCGACGGTCATCTTGACATGGAACATAACTTAAACGGTGGCGATGATGGCGATCTGTTCGACAATGTTCAGGGAATTGCTCTTTCAGACACAACGACTCCTCATTCCAGGGAATGGGATGGCACGGATTCCGGTTTATTAATCTCAAATATCGGTGCTTCTGGAAGTATTATTCCGTTCCGGACAGGTTCAATTCCAGTGCCAAATAGCATTGAACAAAAAGTAGTTGTCGATAAGATCATTCCGGATAATGATCCTGTCGGAATATGCAGTGAAATACTTGTGGATGCAAAACGTACTTTAAATGCTATTTCAATCGATGTAAAAATAACACATGCAAGCCGCGGAAATCTGAAAGTCATACTGAGTGCTCCATCCGGAGACATGGTAATTCTGCACAATAAAAAGGGTGGAAAACACGATAATCTGGAACTTCATCTGAATTCGAACACGTTCAAACCTCTTGCAGAATTGAAAGGAAAATCCATCGAGGGAAAATGGAAACTGACTGTATGCGATCTGAAAAAGGGTGATATCGGACGCCTTGATAGCTGGGGTCTTAAAATAGATTTTGACAATAAAGATGAATTGGTAACGGCAGAAGCAATACCCAATATAGTTATCCCGGATTTTAACATGACCGGCGTTCAATCCACTGTGAAGATTGAAAAAAGCGGAAAATTAAAGGGAATTTCCGTTGAAGTGGATATCACACATACGCATACCGGAGATATTTGGTTTGAACTTATTTCCCCGGCAGGTCAACATGTTCTCTTAAAATCAAGCACAGGTTTGAGTGGAACCAATATCCTTGAAACCTATTCGGAAGTGAAAACACCGAATTTGAAGGTTTTAATCAATAAAGAGATTAAAGGAAACTGGATCCTTCATGTATGTGATGTGGCTGGTATGGATGTCGGGACTTTAAATCGTTGGGGTTTGAAGATACTTACATAACTGAATTTACCTATATTAAAAATTCGGAATTATCTTTCTATTTTGATATTATGAGAACTGTAAAAAATATTTGGAACAGGAAATTCATGCTCCGCCCGACGGCGCACTGTTCCTCCGGCTGCTAGCTTTGCCATATGAGGGAAATAATATGGTTGTCTGTAGTGACGGCAGCCATCTCTTTTACCATAACCGAAACCAAACTGTTTCTGGCTTTCAGGAACTGGATTAAGTCAAAAAACCGGTTTCTGGGAGATCTTTTTAGTTGTGGCTATTGCCTGGGGTTCTGGATATCTTTTGTTTTGACTGTCATCTACCGTCCGAGGCTTTTTGAAGCCTGGTGGTTACTGGACTATTTTTGTACAGCGCTGGTGATTGCATGGCTATCTGCATTCCAGTGGGGTTTGATGTGCTGGTTGTTCAGGAAAGCGGGTAAATAGGCCAGTCAAAAACAGGCAGGAGCCGGTACAGAACAAATGAAGTTCTATACCGGCTCCTGTTTTTCATATCCTTAATTTTAAGGACTCCCGGTTATCCGGCCTTCTTCACACAAAACAACTTCTTCTGCCCCCGGAACACATACGCATCGCCCGCAATGGCCGGTGAAGACCAGAATTTATCGTCGAGCTGATTCTGACCCAATTCTTCAAAGACAGGCCCGGCTTTAATAATATGGGTAATGCCCTTTTCATCGTAAAACAAGACCTTTCCGTTTGCGGCCCAGGGGGAAGCCCAGCAAGCGCCGGTCTTTTCCACTTTCTGTTTGTAGAGGTTCTTCCCGGTGGCGGCATCCACACAGGCCAGTTCCCCTCCCCTGCTGGCCAGCACGTACAGTTTGTCGTCCAGCAGCAAGGGCGAAGGATTGGCAATCCCCGATTCCACTGAAGTCCATACTACTCCGCTGCTGGTGGTTTCCCCCTCTGACGGAGAAATGTCTCCTTCAGCGCCGGCCCTGATGCAGTACAATGCTCCGGGTTTCTCCCGTCCGCCGGCATTGCCCAGAAAAATATACTCCTGGTTATACACCGGTGAGGATATGCTCATCTCTCCTGCCATCTTCAGCTCCCACAACAGCTTTCCCGTAGCAGGATCATAGGATCGTGTCGTTTTCCCGGTAGTGACCAACTCTGTCCTCACCATGTTCTTCCAGATCACCGGGGTGGAATAGGTGGTCTTTTCCTCCCGCGCCATTTTCCAGACTTCCTTTCCGCTGGCGGCATCCAGGGCCGTAATGAACGAAGTGGTGTCGTTATCCACTTTCACAAAAAGCAAGTCCTTAAAAAGCACCGGTGAAGCCCCTGTTCCCCATCCGTTCAGGGTTTCATAGGCACCGAGGTTGGTTTTCCAGAGCAGGTTGCCGCTAAGGTCATAACAAAATACACCGATCATTCCAAAATAGACATAGAGCCGGTTCCCATCCGTAACGGGAGTTTCATTCGCATAGGTATTCATCCGGTGTTTCTTCATGGTGGGATTTCCCGCATAAGCCACTTTTTTCCACAGTTCTTTCCCTGATTTCAGGTCAATGCAGGTCACCTCACAGGTGATGGTGTCTTTCAGATAGCTGAGATCTTCAGGTGGCGGACCCTGGGGGGGAACCGGTTGCCCGGCAGGACGTTGCGGATTTGCTCCTGCACCTGTAGTAGGAGGAGGAGGAGGGGGAGGAGGCGTCATCGGAGTCTGAAGCTCTTCCTTTCTGTTGGAATAAGCAGCAGTAATAAATACTTTTTCGCCCCAGGTAACTGGAGAAGAATAGCCTGTGCCTGCAATCTCATAGGTCCACACCACATTGGTGTCGTTGGCCCACTGCTCAGGCAGCTTTTTGCTTTCCGACACCATGTTCGCATCCGGCCCACGGAATTGCGGCCAGTTGGAGGTACAGGAAGAAAAAAGAAAGATAAAGAAAGAAACGAAAACAATGATCAGGGAAGAAGTAGTCTTTTTTTTCATAGAATGTCAGCATTAAGCAATTTTTTTTTGTTATTAAAAGTCCATAAAGCTATCATTTTTCCAGTTAAAATAGTCTCTCTGAAAAGCTCCTGCTTTGAAATTAACAATTGCTGCGACAACTTGTGAGTTTTGTGTTTGCTGTAATTCAAAACAGACCGGCCCCTATGTGCTGGTATCCCATGCAGATTAAATCCTGTACACTTATCCTGTAGCACCTAATATCGTTTTAATAATCGTTTTACCCATTAAGCTGATTATTCCTCCACGTTGGATGTAAATCGGGTCTTCGAGTTTTTCCCAAAGTTCCCGGTTCATATATTCTTGTCTGACTTCTGATTTTACTTTCGGTTCAGCGCTATTTTTCAAATAATTTTCATTGTCTCTGTTCTCAGTGATCTTTTGCCTTATATCGTATTTTTTGGAAACATCTTCGCAAATCTCCTTTATTACAATTGCATCAACTTTACTTATCTGATATTTTTGCTCAATTTCAGCCAATGCTTCTTCAATAGTTGTCCTCGGTGGAGTTTGACCTCCATTACCAATTTTTAATCCTGTTTTTCTCTGATCTTTAACAATATGAATATTTGCTCTTGAACCATGATATTTGACAGCGCATTTTACCATTAAACCATCACGCATAATAAGCCAAAGTTGCTTTTTGGAAAGTTCTGCCTTTAATGCTTTAATAATTTCGTGGTTGGTATCGGCACCATAGTTTTCCTTAATAGATGCGTATTTATCGGCTTGGGTGGTTTGAATAAATGAAACCAAATGCTTCGAAACAATATGAAATTCCTTATCAGTAAAATCGCTTTTACTTAAAGGAATATATCCATGCTCCCGTTCAAGGAAGGCACAAATATGATCCTGAAATAACGATTCTTTGTTACTTGGCACGGCTTATTCCTTTTTTTCTGTTCTCTATTTGCTTTATGAACCTGTCAAAATCCGATTCAAACAGTTTATCTTGTACTACCCTGAATTTTTCATATTCATTTTCTGCCTTTATTTTTGCTTCCAGCATGGATATCTTGCCTGCATCTCTTAAAATTGGATAATCAGACAATTCAAGGAATTTTACTAAAAAAGCGTCCCAGTCTTTCATGTTCATAACCTGACGGTTTATCGCCCGTGTTTCAGCTAAATCCAAATAAGCGCTCACAATCCGCTCCAAAGCTTTTATATGCTCTTCGTTCAGGTAATTCTTTGCAATGGGAACGTCACTTTTCATTATTTTTCCTACGGGTGCTTGTTTCCATGTTTTCAGTCCCATGTTTATTTTCTCGGTGTCAGCTTCAGTGTAAATTATTTCAGCTGCTGTTTTGCCTGTTATTGCCCAATGCAGTTTATTTTGCACAGTAGCAAAAAACTGCCTGGTAATATCGGCTTTGCTGTCATAATCGGCAGACAATGAGTAAATATCGGTAATTTTCTGGTACAAACGGCGTTCGCTTAGTCGAATCTCACGAACCCTTTCCAGCATCTCATTGAAATAATCCTGCCCAAAGTGTTTTATTTGCTTCAGGCGTTCATCGTCCATGGCAAAGCCTTTTATGATGTATTCGTGCAATATTCCCGTAGCCCATTTGCGGAATTCGATGGCCCGGTGCGAGTTTACCCGATAGCCCACCGCAACAGTAGCCCGAAGGTTGTAATATTTAACATCCTTTTCCTGTGTTTTGTCTTCGATAGCGCCGTGCTGAGTGGTGTGTGCAAAATTTGCACATACCACATTTTCGTCGAGTTCTCCAGATTCGAAAATATTTTTCAAATGTTTGCCAATCACAGTTCTGTCTTTCTCAAAAAGTATCGAAAGAGCCTTTTGTGTAAGCCAAAGTGTTTCATCTTTAAAATATACATCGATGTTTACCTTGCCATCGGCAGTTTTGAAGATTACAAAGTTGGGGAACTTTTGTAAGCCGTTGGGTTCGTTATGTTTTTCGATATCGGTCATGTTTTTGGTTTATGAGTTGATGCGTTGAGCATTCGCCTGATTTCCTCAATTTGAGGTCTGATTTTATTACGTTGGAATAAGAATCCATCCCCATTGCTGCTGAACACACAGGGGATATCGAGGATTCCGGCATAATCCAGAGCCTGCTGGATCCCTGCCCTTATGGAATAGCTATTGTCTTTTGCTTCAATGATGGCGACAGGGATATTGGGCTTGTAATAAAGGATATAATCAGCCCGTTTCTTCGTTCCCCTGGCTGTGAGTTTACCCTTTACATAAATCTTACCATCGGTGAAAGTAACTTCTTCCAGAAGCTGGGTATGTTTGTTCCATCCCGCTTTTTCAATGGCAGGGGTAATATACTTGGTGCATATATCACGTTCAGACAAAGTTGTTTTATCCATAGGTATGGGATTGCTCAACAAAAGCCTAAAAATAACATTTACTTTTACACGGTTTACATAAATTAGTGACATTTGAAGGACACTACTCCCCCACAATTTTAAGAAAATCTAGACAAGTTCACTTTAGAGGCGTCTATCAAAGTACTCTGAATGTTTTGGAGAAACTCTGATATCAGTGGAAATTTACTTTGAAAATACGAAGGGGTTCACCGAATGCTTATAGTTTATTTGCCCGGTAATAATATTTTGATTCATGGATACCCTCGTTTGAACAAAAGTCGCGGAAAGTAAGTCCGGATTCCTTGCGACGATTCATTAGTTCTTTAAAAGATGCTTCGTCATAGTGCAATTTTCCGGTTAACTTAAATAACTGGAATTTTAACAGCAATATGTATTATTGCCGGGTTCAGCAAAATTGTCATCGATCAGTAAGTTGGGTTGCTGCGCCTTGCCCGGATGGAACTGCACGGTCAGTAAAATCAGCACTGAATAACAAGGAAGACACAACCCACGGTTAGAACCGACAGCAAACTGGCTTTGCCACTTACAATACGCTGTTTTGGATTATCGTCTGGAAAACGGACCCTGCCAATAAGGCTTGCCACTCATCACCTGAAGGGCATTGTAAATGGAAAACAAAGCATTCCCGAGCAAAACCCCGATTAAAGGAATCGGCTGGTTAACTTTCCACCAGATCCAGAGGCAACCCAGGATGATTCCCAAAATCATCAGTTGAAATCCGATGATATTTCGATAATGCCTTGTTATGCCCTTTATTTCATCCTTTTTTAAATTCCAGATGATGACCGTCGGGAAGATAAGGGGCAATAAACCACTCAGATGTAATAATCCCAGCCAGGTATTGACCTGTACCATTTGAATTTCCTGACGTTCATCCGTTTCCTGCTCAACAAAAAGACTGAAATCCACCTCAAGAGCTTTTGCAATCATCTGAAGGGTATAAGCACGCGGATCCACTTCTCCATTTTCAATCCGCTGAATGGTCCTGGAGCTGACTTCGGTTTTTTCGGCCAGTTCCTCCTGAGTCATACCTTTTTTAATCCTGAGTTCTTTGATCAGTTTACCTGTTTCCATTTCCATTTTTTTAAATTCAAAGGTCAGCCTGTTCTGGGTAACTTTCCAACTACAGCAACACGACATTTACACGACATTTGCAGAAACAGCGGTTGCAGACCGGCATTTACGGTGATATTCATTGTTTGCATGTGAATTCTTTAGGCACATAGCAAATCTGAATTCATAATCTGTTTTTCATGCGCAGGTTATTGATTCTTTATGCTTTGAAGATATTCCTCCGCTGTCATTACCGGTATGGATGATCCCTTAAAATCCTTGACATTTCTGGTCAAAAGAATATCACAATCTGCTTCCAGGGCACAATGGTATTGCAAAGCATCTTCAAAGTCCCTGAAGACTGACGTCAAACCCTTATCAATGGTAATTTCATTTAAATCTGACACTTCTGAAATTATCCTGAACTTTCTTAACTTTTCCTTTACCGTTTCGGAACTTTCAAATTTACAAAGCAGATAATAAACCGTCGGATATGAAAAGGCAGAAACCACCATTTTTACTTTTCCTTTATCTGCCAAAGTAGCTACCCTGGCAATCGATTCATAATAAGGAACTCTTTCACCCAGTAAGTCCATCATCACATTTGTATCTATAAAAAGCCGGGGAATCATTTGTATTTCTTTGCTAAATATTCTCCATACTCCTCTTTATAATCAAAACCGGCAGGGATTTTAACACCAGTTGCCATACTTTTCACAAATGGCGAAATCTCCATATCGTCACTTTCCTGAAGATTGTTCTTATTTACCAACGATCTCAGGTAGGATTCAATAATCCGTGATAAGCTCCTTTTCTGTGAGGAAGCATAATCCTTTGCTTTTTCAATCACCAACTTATCCAGTTTCAAGGTGAGTTTCGAGTCCATAACTAATGATCAAATACGTACAAATATAAATATTTTGTCCGTACAAAACAAGACCCTGTATTACTTACGCCTAACTTACTTACGTCAGCGATCAGACTATTATACATCCGTGAAGTCAAACAACACCCTCCCTTTCACCCTTATTTCCACATTTTCGCGCATGGAAAGAAAATCCTTCAGTTCCTGATCCCTTTGGTGGTATTTTTCCTGATTCCTGATGTATTCCAGCGCCTTCCCGATCTGCGACCCGGAGTAGGTAAAAGCACCATACCCCGGCTCCCACCGGAAAGGAGCGCTTAGCCACCGCTGCGTATTGACAAATCCGGAACTGACCTGTTTGATCTCCCGGATGGTTTCATCGGGTGACCGGTCGGGATTGAATTCTATCAACAAATGCAAATGTCCGGCTATTCCATTAACAGCCAGCATTTTATGACCTGCACGGTTAACCTGCTGATGGATGAACTGGTAAAATTCATGCACCTGCTCTTCCGGGGTCAACCATTCTTTGTTTTCTGCAATAAGGATAATGTGCAGGTAAATCTGTGTAAAACGATCTGTTTTCATTTTCAAGGGATTAACTTTTATGATTGTAAAAACTTTAAATATTCAGAATTTCAGCGACCAGGAAACCGCCGGGATAAGCGGTAGCATGGAAATCTGAAAGAACTTGTCCCCTTCTTTATAATAGAAGTAGGGATTCAACCGGTTATATACATTATAGACTGAA
>Ga0105102_10000759_pt1 | contig 10045 bp, 25 predicted proteins | sample PPLLaktember2015_FD_87032 | JGI IMG/M metagenome (GOLD analysis project Ga0105102, IMG submission 87032) | Freshwater sediment microbial communities from Prairie Pothole Lake near Jamestown, North Dakota, USA - PPLs Lake P7 Core (6) Depth... | ecosystem: Environmental > Aquatic > Freshwater >...
CCTGAATAGGTCTTGACGGGCGCTGCTTCGTCAGGAATACCATACATGGCCGCAATTCCTTTTGCCACTCGCTTAAAAGCTGCAAATGATTTCAAATCTTTGTGCAACTCAGGGCTGTTTCGGTAGGCGCGTTCATGTTGAGCGTCAGTCCATTGTTTTGACCAAGGTTGTGGTTTACTTTCTTGCTGAATAGCTTGCAGTTTGTTGTCTCGATCTTTGCACCACACCGCATCATCGTCTGGGTTTTGGTTGCGGTCGCCATACGGATATTCCCTGTTGTAACCCTCGCCGCTTGCGTTAAACCCCGCCAGGTAAGCCGCTTTTAATGCTTCAATCATCTTTCATCCTTAAAAACAACACCAAGCGAAGTGACTGCATAAGCCTCCACTTGCTCGGTAAATTCTGAAAACGCCTTCACCCCTAGTTTGGCGCTGCTTTTCCCAATCACCTGACCGCTTGGCAGTTCCTCCACCCCGAGAAACATCTGCTTGAATTGTTCATGCCAAACCTCGGCTGAGTATTTCCTCCCGTTCATCACGACTTGATCGGCGATCTGGGCCAAGATTCCCTGACCCCAATACCTTGAATTAGCCTCGATTGAGCGGGTTTTTTCCTTAACCTGCACCATCCACCCATCCGGTGCGTTTTTAACGGCCTCTAGGGCGTTTAAACGGGCTTGGTGGTGGACTAGAAAGAATGTCTGCATCTCAGACCTTCGGCGCTTGCGCAAAATACCTGTGATACGACTTCCCAAAAACCTTCGTTTTCGTGATCGTCCAGCCCCTGTCTTTCAGTTCGCTCATCCGCTTATGTGGGCAGACTGTCCGAGCCTCCATGATTATTTCAAAAGCTGTTACGCCTTTTTTGCGCTTGAGTAATCGCTCTACTGTTGCAATTTGGTTCATGTAATCTCCTGTTGTTGAATCTTCATTATACAAATTTATTTTGTATCGTCAATCTTTTTCTGTTGCATCCTAGCCACTAACTCACCCACCAAACCCGCATAAAGACCACTTGGATGCGCCTCAAGCTCTTTTGCCCGAGCGTATGCGTAAACCTTCCAGCCTTCGTGTTGGCAGAGTTTGAGTAGCTGGTTTAGTTGCTTTTCGTATTCACCGGGCATAAGTCGCCTCTTTGTTGACCATGCCTGACTTCTTCCCAACTTAACGGGGTTTCGTCTTGTAGGGGTGGGCGAACTCCCTCGTATTTTCCGGGCCAGTCGTTAGGTTTTTGGTCAATCATTCTTGGCCTCTCAGTGTTTAAGTCTTTAGTTCATCGTCAAAGATGCCCCATGCTAGGCGGCGGCGCTTCATCAAATCCTCATACTTGGCGTATGCGCTTGTTTTTGTTGGCGAAAAACCAAGGTACTTGCACCAATAGTCGTTACGCAGCAAGGTCTTGCAAACACGTCTCCAGCTTGGCGCTTTGCCAGCGTTTTCAATCTTCAAATCGGCCTCATCGGGGATGCCGTCAGGGTAGCCCCGTGCAGTCCACCATTTGATGTAAACGGCGATCTTGTTTTTGTAGTGTTGCGCGGTCTTTGGCGGGGTGCTAGACAAAAGGCTTTTTGCAAAGCTCTCCCATGTGTGGCCGTTTGGCAGCGTTATTGTGTGGTTGCCCATCACGTTGCCGCGCTCGTTGCTATACATCTTGCCCGTGTTTGCACCATTGACCCGCAAAACCAACTTAGCCCACAGGCTAGGCTCCACCACTTGATACAGCCAAAGCCCTTTGCGCGACTCATCGCCCATAGGCTCACAAATACGCATTTGGCTCAACTTCATGCCAGCTTGGTGCATACGGTCATACAGCTTATTGTGGCTTTTGCCCGTCTTGGCATGAAACGTCCAAATATCTTCCACCTTCCAATCGTAAATTGGGTACACGTTCCAGACATTTTCGACCACGTTTGTGGTGAACATCTTGCCCTCATACGTTGGTTTTTTGCGACTGATTGAGCGAAAACGGTTCAAACTCTCTTGGGCACGGATGCCCACAAAACAGGCGCACTTTTCGCCTTGGGCGTACCACTGCCCAAAGGTGGGCACAAATTCCTCAAACATGATGCCCTCATACCAAAACGGGAAATGTGACCCGTCTTTGATGCTGATCTCTGACTTTTGACGCGCCCAAAGGTTCTTTTTGGTTTCGTCCCATGCTGTCCACTCAGGCTCAAAAGTCGAACAGGCGTTCCATGTTTTGATCGGCACGGCCACCCAGTACGGCTCGATGTGGTCGGCGTACTCTTTGTAAATCGCTTCGGCAAAATCAATGGTCAAACTGAATTGCGCTTCCCAGTCCAAGAAAAACAGGCCGATTTTGCGCCCACGCTTTTTGGCTTCTTCGCAGACCATGTGAACCATTACGCCGCTATCCTTGCCCGCTGAAAAGCTGCAATAGATACGGTCAAAGTTATCAAACGTCCATTCGATGCGCTCTTGTGCCGCTTGCAGCACGTTGATTCCAAGTCCACGCTTAGGCATTGCAACTCTCCCACTTTGCGATCACTTCATCGGCCACACGGTTTGCCATGTCTTGAGCTTCCGGGGTCATGTAGAAATTCCACGCGATACGGGTTTCTTCCTCTGTTGCGCCACAGGCAAAGCAGCAAGCCGCTTGACCAATCCAAGGGCGCTTGCCCATAGCCTTGCTCAGGTGTTGCTCTGCACTGATCGGGTAAGCGTTTACGGCCCCAATCATGGACTCACGGCACAAAGACTCATTCGACAAAGTGTTAGCGCATTGTTGTATTTTGTTCACGTCATTTTTCCTTTTTGTCCACATTCCAGCTTTAAAACATTCCCAATTCCAGTATGGATGCCACCGTTCAAACAGGTCACGAAAGCGGTTCATCTACGCCCTCCACTTCCTCAAACGTCTCGGCTTCCCACGCTTCGGAAAACTCAGAATCGGCAAACAATCCAGACAAGCCCGTGACTTGCTGCAAACGCAACACTTCGTCCGAATCCATGCCAAGCTCTTTGGCGATCTTTTCATCAGACCAAAAGCGGCGCTTAAGCTCCACCACGATCTCAGACATTGACTCAACCTTATGCTCACCACGGGCGCGATTGTGGCGAATCGTGGAGGCCATGCGGTCGTTTTTGTCTTGGCGGTTGCCATTGATAACCACGGCGGGTAAGTAACCATGCACACGGGCGCGGACAGTCTCAGACTCTTTGCCGACACGGTGACGGTGGAAACCATCGACCACTTCAAAAACCCCGTCACGGCTCCAAGACACGATTGGTTGCGTATAACCGTCCTCAGTGATGGAATGTTCCAGCAACTTCATTTCAGGGGGTGCAACGCTGTTTGGGTTGTAGTCGTTGGCACTGACAAGCTCAGACTTAATCCAGCGCACACAGTCCACAGGCTCGTTCTTGAATGGCGAATAGTCCAGCAAGGCCAAGCGAATATCGTTGATCGCCTCGATTTTTTCTTGCAAGTCCAAGCCGTCAAGCTCTTTAAACAAGTCTGCGCTTGCCGTGACAATGGCGTCTTTCTTGGTGTTGGTGAATAAATCCATGTCTTTCCTCTGTTGTTGAAGGCTCTACTATACAACAAAACTTTGCGGTATCTTGGTTTTTATTTGTGGTTGCTGAAAAACGCCACAAATCATCCCCCAGTTTGAATTTTGCGAGTCAGTGACCCTAGCGCCTGTCGAACCGACTCAGGCATCGGCACGGCCTTTTTAAAGTCGTCCTCAAGCTGAACCAGTGCAGGGTCGCGGTCAATTCGGCTTGGCACGGTTGTTCGGGCTATGTCGGCGGCTTGTTGGGCAAAGCTCACGGGCTGAACTCGTTGCGCTTGCGGTGCTTTTTCGCTTCGCACCCAATTACGCCATGTTGCCAACCAGTCAGCCTTGCGCCCTTTGGCCCCTGCTACGCCATGCCAGTAGTCGGCAAAGCGTTGGGCGGTGTCGTTAGGGTTAAGCTCTGGTCGGGTTTCTTTTGCCCACAAAGCCCAATCATCAGGCAAAGACCAGTCAGCGGGGAGGCGTGAGCCGTTAGGCGACGCTCTCTCTCTCAATGGTTCTTGGTTATTGGTTATCGGTTCTTGGTTAGCATCGTTTTTAGGTTCGTTCGCACTGCGTTCGCTATGCGGTCGCTTTGCCTTCGCATTGTTCCATCGTGCGTTCGCACTGTTACGGGCCTTTTCGCTCTTTCCGTGATACTCGGCAATCTCTCGGTCGCATCGGTTGTGATGCCACTCATTGCCAACATTTTGGAAAAAATGACGTAAAAGCAAACGCACGGTTTTTTCATCCGAACGCACTGCGAACGCAAGATCATCAACGTCATCGGTCAATGGCTTTTCTTCGGTGTAGTAAATCCACAACAACCGGAGATAGGTGGCTAGTTGGTGGTCATCAAGATTCGAGGTGTCTTTGATGAAGTCGCCAATGTGGTGGCTGTAATAAAACATCACACCTCCACGGGTTCAGGCTGGCGCTCTACATGGCCTTGAGCTTGCAACACCAAGAAACGGCAACCGGGCATTGCTTTTGCCAGTCGGTTTGCCTCTTTGAGGGCATCGCTTTGGGTTTCGTGATAGCAGGTAAAGCGGAAATTGCGCGCACGTTTTGACTGGCGCATGACCACAAACTTACCTTCTACATCTTGGAGGGGGGATTCGCCAATGACCTTGGCTTTTTTGAGCGATAGTGTCGCCATGTTTTAACCTTACGTTATCGGTTGTCGTTACTGAAAGTCGCATTTGGCAGGACGGTAACGAATCGTCTTTTCGGGGGCTACCCTAGCCATGCGAGAACTATTTTACTTGCTCAACTTACGAAAAGCAAGACCAAACTTATCATCGAGAATCGGACGCCACTTATAGGCAACCCCGTTGCGAGTCCACGCTTCGACCTGTGGGCCACTGGATGCGCCTAGCTTTTCAGCAACGACACGGTATGAGCCGCAGATAGAACGGGCGTAGGCAAGAAGTGAGGAATAGTATTGGTCGGTTTTTTTCATGCGCGTAGTATATCAAGAAGTCTTGCAGTGTTGTAAAAATATTTTTTGTTGTAAATGTTGACGTGCTTGCAAAATTCTGTTGTAGAATTGAGGCCCAACAACAGGAGATAGAGATGGGCAAATTTACACCGGGGCCGTGGAAAATCGGCACACCACCGCCAAATGGCGAACAAACTATCGGCACACAAAAGGGGTTGATGGTGGCAGTGGCAACGACTGGGGCAAACACTCCAACCGAAGCCAATGCCCGACTGATCGCCGCAGCTCCTGAGCTTTTGGAGGATTTGCGTCAGGTTTTGGCTTATTGCACAGAGCATGGGCATAACTGGCTTTGCATGGCAGAGGCTCGGGCCACTATCACAAAAGCAACCGGAGAGCAAAAATGACTTGTGACGCACAGGAAGATCGCCACCGCTTTGAAGATCACACGCCAATGGATGAAACCAGCGCCGAGATTCAGGCATTGGTCAATGTCTTGACCGATAAAAAGATTTTGTCGGATGCCTTTACGGACTTCATCGCCGACAGTTTTGAGGGCTTGGAAGCTCTTGGAATCATTCTCGGGGCTAACTCAACTGAGCGAAAGATGGCGGCTATTGAGAAGCTGAAACACGCTTACATTGATGCGCCTTACACCGTGACCGTGCGTGAGGCTGAAGTCACTAAATTGATGGGGGAAGCATGAAAACAACACCTTGGTTTGATACAAAAGAAAAGCCAGTTCGCGCTGGCGTTTACATTGCTGATTGGCCGGAGGAGGCTAAAGAAAGCGATGTTTGGTTTGCATACTGGAATGGGTCGCAGTGGGGTTTTATGCAAAAAAGTGTTGATAAGGCTGTGATGGACTATCAGCAAAACCCGAAGCACCGCCACAAAGCCGGGAAATTGGCGTGGCGCGGTCTTTTGAAGGAGTCCAAATAATGCTCGTAGTCCTGCGCCTTTTCAAGTTCTACCGCCGAAGCGGTATGACTACAATCAGCGCCCTTAAACGGGCTTTATACACGGCCTTTCGGGGCTACTAACCTACATACAGGTGTGGTACAATAGCGCAACGGCCCAGTGCTATCAACACTGAGCCGCCACTTCCCACCCCATCGTTATGAAGGAACGACAGCATGAGCAACAGCATTTTACCCGGCAATTGGAAACAACACCCCGTTTACACGGATTACTATTTTTCTGAGGATGGACGCGCAATGTCCAAGAAAAAGGGTAAATACCGAGAGCTAACGGGTACAACGTGCGGCCAACAAGGATACAAAGCAATCGCGGTTGGCGGGTCTAAAAAGATTTACATCCATCGCTCGGTGTGCGAGTTGTTCCACGGGCCGCAACCAGCAGGGCAACAATGCCGCCACCTAGACGGCAACCGATACAACAACAGCGCCGCAAACCTCCAGTGGGGCAGTCCAAAAGAAAATGCTTATGACAAAGGGGGCCACGGCACTGTTGCAACCAAAGAAAAAAACCCAATGGCAAAGCTGAAAAGTGAGCAAGTCCAAGTGATGCGAGAAATCCGCGCCACCACGGGGCTGTCATTTAAAAAGATCAGCAAGCAATTCAGCGTGTCAACAATGACCGCATTTCGCGCAATCACACAAAGGAGCTGGAAATGAGCATCGCAACACTGCTTACAACGAACGTAAACGAGCATACAGAGCGCAAACAAAACCTGACCTACCTCTCATGGGCATGGGCATGGGCAGAGGCTTTAAAAGCCGATCCAAAGGCCACCTACAAAGTGGAGATGTTTGGCGACAAGTGCTTTATGGATATCAACGGCACGGCAATGGTTTGGGTCACGGTCACAATCTTTGACAAGGCCATGACCTGTCAGCTACCCGTGATGGATCACCGCAACAAGGCAATTCCAAAGCCTGACGCTTTTCAAGTGAACACGGCAATCATGCGTTGCATGACCAAGGCGCTGTCTTTGCACGGCCTTGGTTTGTATATTTACGCAGGAGAGGACTTGCCAGAGGGCGAAGAACCAGCGCCAATCCCTGCACCTGCAACCAAGATGGTTCACCGTCCCATTGGCAATCCAGAGGAAAACGTCACAGCAGAAGAACGCGCCTACCTTGGCGAACTGGCAAACCGTTTGACAGACATGGTTTATGTAGGCTCTACGCCTGTCGCCATTGAAGCCTACAAGGGTGAGAATTTGGAAGAACCGCAAAAACTGTACGTATGGAGCTTGCTACCATCCCATGTTCGATCAGCAATTAAACGAGGTTAAAAATGGACACGATTACAGTTCGCGGCAAGACCTACAAGCTGCCCAAAAAACCCGTGTGGCGCCAAGGCCCACCACCTGAAATCGGATGGTGGCCAGCAAGCATTTCCGGTGATGCGGAGATTTTGCGTTGGTGGAATGGCAGCTATTGGAGTGGTTATGTTTTGCCGCACTTTTCTGAGAATTTGATTGCCAGCACAGCGGCTCGCAAATCGCCAAACCAAGGCGGTATTGAATGGACAAACCAATGGTGGAAAGAAAAAAGGAACTGAAATGAACACGCAATCATTTGCACAAACAGAGGGGGTCGTCATGCAGTGGGCCACCGACCGAGGAATCTACAAGCACGGCACGGCTTTGGGACAGGCCAAGAAAGCACTGGCCGAAGTTCAGGAACTCATTGAAGCAATCGAATCTGGCGACAAAACCGAAGCCGAACTAGAGGCGGGTGACGTTGTTGTTTGCTTGGTGAACACTTGCACTTTGTTGGACATTGATTTACGTCAAGCGTTCTACAAGGCTTACAAGAAAATCGAAAAAAGGCGCGGTTTTCTCAATGCCGAAGGCGTCTTTGTGAAACAAGAGTAAGATTTTTAACCATCGAAAAGGACTAAAGAAATGGCACACAAAACACACGACCTAGCGGTCAAAGTCGGTTCATACACCAACCAACAGGGCGAACAAAAGAATCGCTATCAGAACGTGGGCGCTTTGATGCAAGGCGATAACGGGCCGTTTATCATGCTTGCCAAGTGGTTTAACCCCGCTGGCGTTCAAGATGGGCATGGCGGTGAATCCATCCTGATTTCGGTCTTTGAGCCACGCCAAGAGGGTCAGCAAGCGCCACAGCGGACAGCTTCACGACCTGCACAGCGCCCAACATCGCCGCAACAGGCTAGCGGGTTTGAGGATTTCCCAGACGATTGCCCACTTTGACCTAAATACAACAGCCCTTCGGGGCTGTTTTTTTATTCGGGTTATCCCTATTGATTACACAAAGTTTTGTTGTATAGTAGAGGCTTCAACAACAGGAGAAAAGTAATGGGTGAATTTGAACGCAAACCAATGACTGCAAGTCACTGGATGGCCCTTAAAAAACAAGAGAAAAAAGAGTGGCTTCAGTCAATCAACCGCCAAGGTAAAGCAAAAAAATAAAAATCAACGGGGCTTCGGCCCCAACAGCAGGAGAAAACATGAAACACAAAACAATGGCAACCTACAACAACCCGCCTTATGACAAAGGCACGATCATGCTGATTTATTTCTGCGTGGTTGCTTCGATTGCAATCGCCGTGATGGAGTTTTCGGGCTGGTTGCCGGGTGGCGTATGAGAACCGCGTTTTTATTGGTCTTGTCGGGCCTGATAGCGGCTTTCTTGATGCAATGGGCATACAACCAAGGCGCAAAGTTTGGGCATGAGCAGGGCTATTCAAAGGGCTACCAAGCTGGACAGGCGGCAGAGCCTCCACTTTCATCATGCTTTTCATGGTGGTTTGGAGGCAAGACGGGCAAAGACCGTGTTAACGAATTGAAATACTTTTGCGAGGGTTTGAAATGAACGAAATTAACGACACCATTGGATGCGTGAACCACGACTGCGCCAAGTGCAAGGCTGTGCAGGAGCCTTTAGTGTGGCACTTGTCAAAAAATGGCTTGCCGCCTGTCGGGTCAGAAGTAATCGGTGGGTTATTTCACAAAGACACATGGCTAAGAGGAAGCCCGGAAGTGTTTTTGTGGGGGAGGTGCTCGGTGATTGCAGAGCAGGAGCCCGCCTTTCCTAACGGGAAACGATGGTTGACGTTTGGCCCATCTCACAACCAGATCACACACTGGTGCTGGCCCCCACAAGCACCAGCCATCGAAACCGCCCACGGCATCAACGCCGCACCAGAGAAAGGCCAGCCATGAAAGTCCCCGAAGGCCACAAACGAGTCACCGTCCCAGTTGACCAAGGCATCGACAAAATCAAAGACTTCATCCAAACACAAACAGGGGTGGAAATGACCTATGTGCAGATTTTCAACCACCTGATTCACTTCTACATGACCCACGCCGCCGAACCAAGAACGAAATGGGCGCCAATTTTCAAGCAAGATGACACCCGAGCCAATCGACTTCACAAGGTCTAAAAAGAACCCGTGGGGGCTAACTGAATTTCAGTGCTATGTATTGCGAATCTACTGCCTACACGGGAACCACAAACGAACCGTCAACGCCATAAACACCAGCGAAAAGAATATCGAACACCACCTCTTGGTGGCCCGTCAAAAGATGGGTTTTCGAGGCAGTGATATTCGCTTATTCCTTCAATGGCACACATGGGTAACTCAACTGGAGCTTTTTAATGAACACCGCACATAACCGAATCATCGCCGAACTCGCATCATCACCGAGCCTCACGGTTCACCGACTGTCTTTGAACCTCGACATCGAACTTGCAAATATGCGGGTTTACCTCAAGGAACTAGCCGAACTCAAGAAAGTCCGTCACAACCTTGGCCGCTACAACCTTTGGGATATGGACAGGGTGAACACGCCTAAGACAAGTCCAACAGGTCGATACGATGGAGCCGAATTGAAGCCGTTTCAGGGCCGTCCGGGGTCTATGGATGCCTATGCCTTGCCCAGTCTTAACAGCGGCGTTAGAACGGCTTACAGCGGCCCAAAACCGATGCTAACGAGCCAGCTTGTGGATAAACAAAACCATAGCAACTAACGAAAAAAAAGCCCCGGTTTTTTAGGCCGGGGTTTAAGTTGCTTTACAACAACAAGGAGAGAGACGCCTGAATCTTACACGATAAAATGGAGATGTGGCTAGGAGGCATCCGAA